>Ga0315900_10000074_pt1 | contig 165597 bp, 177 predicted proteins | sample LakEriMetagenome_FD_203521 | JGI IMG/M metagenome (GOLD analysis project Ga0315900, IMG submission 203521) | Freshwater fungal communities from buoy surface, Lake Erie, Ohio, United States - Buoy 12 MA114 | ecosystem: Environmental > Aquatic > Freshwater > Lake > Lake biofilm | place: USA... | reverse complement strand
GGTCTTGTATGACGTATCTTCTCGGAAGGCTTCTTTAGGTGCTTATAAAATGGGCTACAATTCTGGCCTTTCTGTTGCAATTTCTTTAGCGGAAGAATGCGAAGAAAGTGAAACTCTCATTTGTGGATTAGAAGAAAGTAAATATTAAATATGACTTCTGCAAATGTAACACACTACGACATTAGAGATTCGCAAGGCAAAATTGTTGGCGAACATAGTCAACATCTTTATTGCAAAGCCAAATGGGAAGTATTGCAAAAATTTCAACCGTATGATAATTACACAATTCAAGCGTGGGGTTATGATCAAGAAGGAGAGTTTTGGGAAGGAAAAAAATATAATCTTCGTGATTTTGTAGGTTATTTACGAGTAAATGAAAATAAAATATGAATATGACCGGCAAAACTTGCGAAAGATGTAAAGCAGGTACTTACCGTGAGTACGACATTTTCGACGATTGGGACGGAATGGTTACTTGTGATAAATGCTTTCATAGAATTGATAAAAATCCAAATAAAATAAAAGCAATGAAATTCACACCAGAAAATATTCGCCACCTTGAACCAAATCAAATCTTTGTTTACGGCGCAAACGAAAAAGGGATTCATGGTGCTGGTGCTGCAAAATTAGCCTTGCGTTGGGGGGCCAAGATGGGCGAGTATGGGCTGAACGGGCAGACCTACGGCATCCCTACCAAGGACAAAAAAATTCAAACCTTGCCCCTTGACAAGATCCAAGCTCACGTTGATACTTTCCTCGCAGTAGCATTTTCTCACCCAGAGTACGAATTTCTTGTTTCAAAAATCGGATGCGGCTTGGCTGGCTATCGGCCAGAAGACATTGCCCCACTATTTAAGATAATTAAAACAGGAGTCTTTGATAACGTAATTTTGCCAGAAGAGTTTTATAAATACATTTAATATATGGATGCATTTTTAGCTGGTTTGATTTGCGGCCTTATAATTATGGGGATTATTCTTTTAATATCATTAAATGTTGCTTCTAAGCAAATAGAAGAAAAGATGCGTAAAGAAGCAATCTCTCATGGTGCTGCTCGCTATGCAGTTGATACTAATGGAGTAGTATATTTTAAATGGAATAAATAACATGAAAGAATTACCTGATTTTTTAATTGGTGCTACCTGCGGCGTTTTGCTTTCAGGTTTTCTTTTAATTATTACAAATAAGAGTCCTAGACAAATAGAAGAAAAGATGCAAAAAGAAGCAATCTCTCATGGTGCGGCGCATTATGAAGTTGATACTAATGGTGTTGTTAGTTTTAAGTGGAATAAATAATAGATATTATTGTGAACGCCGAACTAAACATTGAACTGATTATTGAATCTTGGACTGACTTTTTGAATAACCGTCCTTGTGTAGATTTGACCAACTGTAAGATTGGTCAGAAACTTTTGTCTAATAAAGGAGAAATAATGATCTTTATGGGTAAAAGCGCAAGCACAGAATTTCCATATAGCGTCCAATATCCTAGTGGTGGTTTTGGTACTCGTACTAAAGAGGGTTGGACTTACAAAAACAAGCCGCTCCCTACAGATTCAGATATTGTGTATATTTTTGATTGAATTCCTGAAAAAACTGATAATCTATTACCACGATGAAAATCAACGATAAAGATAGGATTATTCAAGAATATAATGAAAAAATGAAACAGCGCAGAAACGAAATACAACAGGCAGAAGATCGGTTTGTCAAAGAGCATATTAAAGCATTTTTTGTCGGTTGGGCGATCTTTGCCCTTGTGTTTATTATTTATTTTCTTCATTGACTTCTCTACAGAATATACCACAATGAAATTTATTAATTTTTGGCCGTTATATTTTTTAGCAGCGGTGTATCTGCTAAATGTATACATGTATGGAAGAAAGGAAGCTAATCAAATAAATGTTTTTATGCTTCCTATTATGATCTTTTTTGGAGTTATTATTTGTTTTGTGTGTTTGATTGGACTGCGATAAACACTCCAAAAATTTTCAAAAAAATCTGTTGACGGATGCGGAAGTTCTGGTAGATTCAACGTGTCGAGAGTGATTGAGGTTGAGCATCAAGTAAGGTGCCGTGGCTGATGAGCATTTCGAGTGCTACGCTAGATGATGGTAAGTGCGGCATACCTCAATGTTTTTTGGCGTGGTGTAGGTAGGAAGCACGATGTGTTTGATAATTTTTTTTCAGTTGATCGTCGAGTAAAGCCGCAAGGTGACCTTTGTGGGTGGGATCAGGAAACCCTCCGATCAACTGAATTTTTTTTAGAATAAAAACAAAAAACGCATAAATAAGCATTTTCAAATGAACATCATAAGCGTAATCAATACGAATACAGTCAATGATATTCCTAATGCCTTGAGGGCTCTTGCAAATATCGTAGAACAGGATATTGCAACTCAAGGATGCAGAGCAAATTCAATGGGAATGTTTGGAAAAATACACAATGTATCAGGTGATTTTGATTATAAAATTCAACAAACCAATATCACCAGCATCAGCGAACTTTTAGGAAACACGATGAATATCTCACTTGAGTCGCTTGTTCAAAAAACATTTGTTGGAAAAATCTTTCTGCGATCTGAATTTCATGATGCGGGTGATGACATATATGGATTGCGTAGCAACGAAAAAATTTGCACAATTGATGATTTGATTGGAAGAAAAATAGTTTATGCTGAACCCGTTTATATTGGAGAAGGCGATATGGGGGTTGGATTTAAATTTGAAGGAATTGATTTTGATGATGTGATCGGTTTCTACAACAACTGTGAAATTACAATTAGCGATTGACACTCTCTAAAACTCTGATAATCTGTATCCACGATGAAAACTGAATCTGTTGTAATTTACCGATCTCAATTTGAGGCTGATGCTGATAAGTTCTGGCATGATAATCCTCAATATATTATTTACTTTTTTATTACAATCGTAGTATTGTTTTTCTGCATGGCAATTTACGATAAAATTAAAAGAAATAATTGGAAAAAAAATAAGAAATTTTGAAAAAAAGCTGTTGACTTCCTGAAAAAAACTTAATAATCTTTAATTATGACTGATCCCCTAACTACTTTAGTTGGTAAATCATTTGGTATTGCTGCTACTGCTCATAATGGTCAATATCGGCGGGATGGCACAACTCCACACATTAAACATCCAATGGCGGTTGCAGATAGAGTTATTAAATATGGTTATGAATATGTTTGTGTAGCTTATTTACATGATGTATTGGAAGATACAAATGTTACTTATGATATTTTGATTGAGAAGGGTATTCCTGAGAATATTGTTAAAGCTGTGGAGATTTTGACCAAGGGAGAAGGCCAGAATTATGATGAATATTTGTATTATGTTAAATCTAATGAGTTGGCTAAACGAGTGAAGATTGCTGATATCTTGAGCAATTTGGCTGATGATCCTACTGATAAACAGATTGTTAAGTATGCCAAAGCGTTGACTTATTTGATGTCGTAAATTCTTGAAAAAAGCTAATAGTATATTTCCACGATGAAAGATTTTCTTGGTAAAGAATTACAGATTGGTGATTCTGTTGTAGTTGTGGTGCCGAACTACAGAGAGTTTGTGTTGGCACAGATTGTTGCTTTTACCCCAAAAAAAGTGCGAGTTGTCTATGAGAATAGAGATGGAAAACAGGACTTGATTCAAGATCCTTACCAATTGGTCAAAGTTCTTGAAAAAAGCTGTTGACTTTTCCCAAGTTCTGGGGTAGGATATTTCCACGATGAAACTATATGCTGCTATTGAGTTTAAGACTGGTGATGTTGGTCGTTATGGTGAGTGTACTGATATTGGTTATGTAACTGAAAGTATCAAGGACAAACGCAATAATGAACGGGTCAAAGTGTATGGACCGAATAGAAAGTCTTGGACTCGTTATGTTTTCCGTAAGAATATTGTAACTATTATTCCACTATACTAACCAACGATAGTTGCCAAAAAGTATTGGGTGTGGTTGGATCACGATTGATTGAAAAAAGCTGTTGACTTGCCTCAATTTCTGAAATAGACTATTTCCTCAATGAAAATTCTCTCTACCGACAATAAAGAATTAATCATTGAAGACAGTTGTCAAGATGAATGCCCTAATTGTGGTGATACTGATACTTATATGTATTATATTCCAGATTGGTGCGTTCATAGATGTTATGGTTGTTTGATGAGTGAAGTTAGAAAATATCAGTATATCATTATTGAAGAATAAAAAATATGAATAATTCACTACAGATTGATAATAATTTTCTTTGTGGATGCCGTGTCATTTATACTTCATTAAAAGGAGAAACAGGAGAAGGGCTTATTAGAGCTTGCTGGGTTGATAGCAGATGGAATCTTGTTTTCTTACTTGAATTGGAAAATGGACGCTTTGTGCAAACGTCGCCGGATAACTGCAAAAGAATTTACCATGACCGATATAAATTGGCGTCATAGAGACGATAATGATTTTCACTATGTCTTGTGGCGTTATTATAACCACACTATCTTAGTAGAAACTGATGTAACATTTCGCATAGATAATACTAGTAATTTTGATCCGCAAACTGGCAAACTCATTTCTGTAGATGAAACATTAATTAGATTCGCATTTATTGACTAATATGAGCTACATTGGCGTTCCCGAACAGTATCAAGTTAATTTCCATAATCAAGTATCAGAAGCCCAGAAAGGCTTTAGTGATTATCTTTGCCCAACTACAAAGGAAAGTTACTGGGCAACTGTAGATTATTATTGGCCCCAGATTAAGAATATTGTTTTGATGTTTAGTTATCTTGATGAAAATGAATTAGATAAGTGGGTTAAAGAAAGAAATCCTGAAATTGCTATTGTTTTTAATGATGCTTGGTTCAATGCTCCTGATAGTGGCAGAATTCATTTGATTCCTGCTTGGCATATCTTTTGCGATCTTTGCTCCGAAGGATACTTGCTCCATGAAAATTGACAGAAAAAACCTCTTGACAGTTGGTTGCTCTGGGCTTGTAGGCGCAATCATGCTGACTCTCGGCCCTAAACCAACCTACGTTCATTGTCAACTCTCAATTTGGCTGATGAAATTTTCCATAATTTCTCTTGCCTTGTGGTTCTGCACCTGCGAGACTTCCAAAGATGAATAGACTGGAGAAGGCACGATGGCGCAACATCTTGCGGAAGGCGGCAAAGGCTAACCGTCTTCTCAAGAAAGGGTATTTAGTTTTTGATCATTATGGGAACCGCTTTGATGGATTTAAATTCTCTAATGGCGAGCTATATCAAGGTAGCAAAACGTGCAAAATAATGTGGGCAAGCAAAGATAAGAGATGGGGTTCCGCACTTGACACTTCCATTAAAAAGTATAACTCTGACCGTTTCAACAAGTGGACTGCTGTACATCCTAAACATATTAAAAAGATTTAAATTTTACGCATGACTACGAAAGTAATTACGGTTGCCGACATCATTAAGTTCTTGCAGACCATCCCGCCAGAAACGAAGGTACGGGTCAAAGAGGAAATTTCACGCAATTGGGAAACCTCTACAGCATACACAAATGTTGTGCAGTTTGGGGATGGCGAGTTTAACATTGATTTTGTTGACGGCATTACCTATTGGAAAGAGGGTAAGACTATTGATTTCGGTAAATAATTTTCTAGCAATAGAAACGCAAGTGCTTAACCCTTTGGGCGTATTGCAAGGGAAGTAGCGATAACCTCACGGAAACGCCAGAAGTAACTGCTTATGCCTAGCAAAGCGGGAAAAAGTTACCACATTGAGGGATGATCCTAGCCTCAATATTTTTAATATTTATGAGATCCCGAGACTCTCTTAATCAAATACTTTACGAACAAATTGTTGGCAAAAAACTCGCCAAACAAAAACTAATACATGAAAAATTCTGGGGCGCGACTATCACAGACGTTTATGCCAGCCGCGATCCTTATTGCGAAGATCATGCTATTTACGTTATTAGAACAAACTGCTCAGGGAATAATTTAGTTATTCTTGATCCTGATGATGAAATAGAGTTTGAATAATTATGAAAGTTTATCTTGTTCACGAAACTGCTAAATTCGAAGGGTGCGATCTTACTAGAGTTAATAGAGTTTTTGATAGTGAGCGCAAAGCTCTTGATTATGTCATTAAAAATGAATACTCTGGGCCTTTTTACTCGAAAATGATTCCTGCTTGGTTGGATGACAATGCTCGGGGCCATATTCAAGAAATGGAGGTTGAATAATTATGAAAGTTTATATCATACTTGATGAATCGAATAGTGACGATAGAACTTTTGTTGAAAAGGTTTTCTCTGATAAAGAGAAAGCTATTGATTATGTTTATGCCGATTTTATGAAATACCGTATCCATGCGGGAAAATCAAAAGAAGATTTGACTAAAGAAATTGATCGTGTTATTCACGAAGAAGAAGTAGAATAATTATGAATAAGCGTTACGTTCTAGTTTATATCGAATATCAACATCCTGAACTGGGTGATGATAGCTATTTTGGATGGCAGAATTTTTATACAACTCTAGTATTCACAAACAAAGATGAAGCCATAAACGCATTTAACAAAGCCAAGAAGGATGAATTTAAAAAAGGCGTTTTCCTTGCAGAGGAGATTGAATAATTATGACAATTTATCTCGTTTATGGCTTAACTTATGATGATTTTTGTGATGAATCTTATGTTAAAAAGGCGTTCAAAGATAAAGAAAAAGCCTTTGAATATCTAAAGAAGGAAGCGTCACTTCCTTCTGCTAGTGTAACTGGAAACTGGTATGTCGAAGAAATGGAATTAGAATAATAAATAATATGTTCGAAACATTTTCTATCAAATTTCATAACAGAGAAGCATTTAATACTGCTGTTTCTGTTCTAATAAATAAACATTGGGACGCATTCTTTGTTGATGTTGGTCATGCTGATATGATTATCAGCTTTGATAGTAATAGTGCGTTGCGAGATTTTGTTGCTGAATTGCCTGTTTCTTCCGAGTATTTTACAATTAATCAATAAATATAGCCGCCGACCTTATACTATACAAACAACATGAATTCATCTTGGCATAATATTAAAAGCGTCTGGTTGCATGTCCATTTTCGCGATAAAAATAAGTCATCTTATGTACGTTTGTTTGTTAGCCATAAAGTTATTACAGTTGAAGAAGTTGTAAAACATTTGATTGCTGAAGAAGGTTTCAACCCCAATCGTGACAATGTTGTGTTTTATACTGATATACCCGAAGGAATCCGAATTCACAAAACAATTTGTTTTCTTTCGTAATTTTATCTGAACATTAAGCTGTGTGTCCTTCTTATAGTAGATATTGGTATATCGAAGAAAAAGAATTAGAATAATTATGAAAGTTTATGCTGTTATTGGCGTCAAAGAGGGTGACATTTTTTCAGAGGTATTTGTTATGAAAGTTTTTAAAGAAGAGTATAAAGCGCATTTTTACGCAAGAAAATGTTTAATAGATGAAGAATTACTAGAGGCATACGTTGATGCAGTAGAATTAGAATAATTATGATACTTTCTGAAATCATTCACAGTTCTCCTGATAAGTTTAGTAATCTAAACAATTACTATAATTTCAAGCAAAGAATTCAAAAAGCGCAAAAAGCATTGAATGAAGCGTCTCTTTATCTTACTGAAAACGAAAAAAACGAGTGGTGTATTCAAATTGACGATGTTAAATATCAATTAGATAGATTTGTTTTTGAAGATTAATTAAGCATAAAATATATGGAAGAAACTATCACTATCTCTAAAAAAGAATACGAAGAACTCCTAGAAGATCAAAAACTTCTACAATGCCTACAAGGTGCTGGAGTAGATAATTGGAGTGGTTATGAGTGTGCATTAGAAATGATGCAAGAAATGGAATAACTATGAGAATATATTCTGAAGACTTTATTTGGGGATTAATATTTGTTTTTGTTATTGTTGGTGTTATTTGTTTTGGCATTTGGATCAAAGTTAATAACAATAGCGTCAAAGTAATAGATGGTTGCCAGTATATCCAAAGCTACAATGGTCATGGCTGGAGTCTTGTGCATAAAGGTAACTGCACCAATTTTGTGCATTATAAGAAATGAAGATTACACACATTGACGGTTCATCTACAGACACAGATACTCTGCCCGACACAGAAGCAATGGTTCTGGAAAAGGTAGAGGAGTTTAGGTTATTTTGTTTAAAAAATAAAGTGCCTTTTCTGATGTTTGTTAACTCCAAAGGGCTAGGAGATTCTGATTTTCTTGCGTTTTGGAGTTTCGCTGATAGAGCGAATAATTATGAGGGTGATGGCAAGCAAACAGTAGGAGTAGACATTGTGCCTATTTTAAAAACAATCAATAGTTTTATTTATAGTATTTCTCAAGGAAAACTTTATTTAGCTCAATTTCCAAAACAATAATAATATGAAAACAAAAGTTATAATAATTGACGACTTCTACCCGAACCCTATGGAAATAAGGCAAAAAGCCCTTTCTATGGAATTCAAAGTTAGAGGTAATTTCCCCGGCGCAAGAACTGAACCATACATTAATGGTTTAATTTATGATAATATTCAAAAATCATTAATATCTACTTGTGGCAAAATAACTCATTTTCCTGCTGATGGATATAATGGTTCTTTTCAAGTGGCTTTTGCTTGTGATCGTTCTTGGATTCACTCAGATCCTTGGAATGAGTGGGCAGGAGTGCTTTATCTTACCCCTGACGCTCCTCTATCAGGAGGCACAGGAACTTTCAAGCACAAAAAGAGCGGATTATTTGAACATAATCCAGATCGCCCAGAGGAATCTAAAATAGCAGAGCAGGAAGGGCAGGATATGACTTGCTACGAAAAAGTTGATATTATTGGTAATGTTTTTAATAGATTAGTTTTGTTTCGAGGTAAGTCTTTTCACATGAGTTTAGATTATTTTGGGAATCATCTCAACAATTGCAGACTCTTCCAAGTGTTTTTTTTCAACACCGAAAGGTAAATATGGAATTAAATTATTCAGAAGAACCGCAATGCCTTGAGGGTGACGTTATTCGCCTTTTAAAGGAAGTAAATAAAACATTAAAATCAATTGGCGTAAATCACCCCTGTTACGCCAAGCTGTGCGATGCCGCCGCTGACGTTGAGGAATGGCTCCAGACTGACGACCCCCGCGACATGGGTTGGGTTGGGCATGACGGTTTGCCCTAAAAAAACCTCTTGACGAGCGCGAAAAACCTGCTAACGTCACCCTGCATGACGATAAAAACCTACTTGGCGCACCTTGAGGTCATCAAGGCAGACCTGCTGGCCCTAAACCTGCCAGAAAATACCAGATTAGTTAATCCTCCTGACATGGGGGCAATGATTGATTTTGGTGAAACAAGTCTTGAATTTACCCCAAGAGAAGCCTATACAAAACACGATTGCTGCTATTCTTATGAATATTTAGGCAGCGAAAAGTTGATAGAAAAGGAAAATGTTGTTGTTGTCAGAAGAGTTTGTTTCTTTCGTTAAATATGATTGAACTTTGGGATTCTTTTAATGATGTGTTTATTAGCCGTCATTTTAATCTTAAAAATGCTATTTTGGCGCAACACAAGCATTTACAAAAAGTAAAAAAGGCAAACGGCCAGAATAGTTATTTGACTTATTCTTTCAAAGACAAGAATGGGCAAGTTGTTGATCCGCATGAAGTGAATAAAACCAAAGTAAATCTTTTGTTCTTTTAAATAAAATGAATATCACTTACAAAGAAGGCAAATTACAAATTGACCTGCACGATCTTCTTGACAATATTAGAGAAGAAGATTTGAGTGAATTCCTTGAGTCTGTTTCTTGTAATGATAAGGTAATTAGACACGTTACAGATCAGATTCTTGACAAGTGGACAGAGAATTGCTACTCTGGCGGGTCTGCTTGCATTGCTGACGCTGCCCCGGTATGGGGGCTTGACAAGGCATGGCGAGAGGTGGCAAAACGCTCTGGCGAGGTCGCCAAGCGCGAAATTGAGAGGCTAGAGGATGCCCTCAAGAGGCGCAATGAAGAGTATTTCAATCTAGTTAATGAGTATTCAAGGAAGAACAGAGAAGGCAGATACATTGATTAAATAACAAAAAATGGTATCTTAAAAGACAAAAGAGCTAATTCGGGGCTGGGAATTAGTTCTTTTTTGTTTCTTTTTAGATATAAATAAGGGTAAGTATAGTAACTATTAGGGAAATATAGGGTAAACTAGTAATATATTATGTTTACGATGATAATAACATTTGTAGCGATGGTAGTTTTTGTTGTTTGTTTGTTGATTTTTGCAGCCACTTTCGAGGACTAGAAAGCCACAGAAAAACAGCGTTTTTGTTGGCTTTTTATCAAATTTAATACTTCTTCCCCCATAGAGAAATAATAAGACTAAATAAGAGAAATAATAAAGAGAATAATAGAGTATAGTAGAGAGATATGTTTTAATGAGTTGGTTCTGCCCCTAATTTATATTTAAAACTTAATTTAAATAATTCATTCCCTGAAAAATAAACAAAAAGCCCAATAAAATGGCCCTTTTTTGCAATTATGTAGAATAAATTATTATGAGAAAATCAAAAAAAATGCTTACCTATTACATTCTATTTTGTGCAATTTTAGCAGTAATAAGTTATACTTGTTATTGTTTGCTAGGGGGTTTTTATTAGGTTTTGCCCGGGGTAAATACAAATAAATGAGAACTCAAAGCCCAAATATTACCAAATTTTAGCAGAAATAATGTCTAATAAGAGCCAAAAGAGGGGTTTTTATTAGGTTTCGCCCCGGGAAAGTATAAGAGTATAAGGTTTCTGTAGGGTAAAATACAAATAAAACAAAATTTTGGGGCCGAATTTGGCGAATTTTAATGTAAATAATGCCTAATAAGGTGCATTGGTACAGTTTTTATTAGGTTTTCTCCGGGGTTTTAATAAAGTTATTAAGTTTTTGTAGGGGTTTATATCAAATAATCTCAAATATGATACTAATTATAGGTTTAATAATCACGTTTGCCTCTGTGGCATCAAATAATCCTTGGGGCGTTGCAGCAGGAATAATATTTATTTTATTTTCCCCGCTAGAAGGTGAAATAAATTAATTGCTATTTTGCGCGATTTTGTGCCAGTTTTGCCAAATAATGTGTAAATAAGGGAATTTTGCGCGATTCTAAATAAATATCATTTTTGTGTGCAATATGGTAAATATAGTAGGGGATAATAAATACATACTAGAAATAGAAACAGAAGCCTGTACTCTTGTTTCAGTTTATGAGAAGACCAGAGAGGGACTAGAGAATGCTTTCCTTAGAATAGAATCATTCTTGATGAGCCAAAAATCATCTGAAATAAAGATCCTCTGCTCTAATTCAAAAGAAATAGTGTGGAGCATTTCCGATGCCAGCCTGCCGCAGATGCCGCTGAAAAATATTTGAAATATTTCTGAAAAAGAGCTTGCGCTCGCCTCTGGATGGGCTATGGTTGCCCTCGATGAAAGCGCGAAAGACCATCGAGATCGAGAAGATCAAAGAGCGAGCGAACCATTACCTCGCCAATAGCTGGAACATTCACGACAAGGAGCGCAAAGGATGCGCTGGCCTTGTTACGACCCTCCTCATGGATGCGGGAGCCTACAAGGGTTTCACTTACCTGCGGAAAGAAGATGTTGCGCCGTTGCTGACCTTTGGCGTAGAGTGGGTGGACGGCAAACCCGTGCATCACGACGAAAGCAGAATTCATTTCTTTTGATTTATGATTACACTAGACTCCATCGAAGCCAAGCTGACCGCAGAAGAGCTAATTGAAATAAGGGCAATCCTTTTCGTTTCAGAAAACGCATTCTGGAACCTGACAAAAGCTGACCCCAAGAACACCAGCTTCTACAAGAAAGAGATAGAAAGAATCAGAAGAGCAAAAGACACACTCACCAAGGCAATCCAAAGGGAAATATGAAAAAGGTAATTGGCAGTCTTGTTGATTTCAAAGAAGTCTTGGCCCCGAAATAAATAAATCAAATGAAAAAAACTATTCTTATTTGCGCCGCTTGTTCAATTTTGCTCTATGGTTTCTCTAATAGAGAATATTCTAATTCAGAATTAGCCAAAGCTATCCATCAGGTTGAAAGCTCTGGCAGGACTGGCCCAAACATTGTTGGGGACAACGGTAAGGCAATTGGCCCCCTGCAAATCCATTTTGAGAACTGGAAGGACGCAACAGAATTTGACAGGTCCATCGGGGGCAAATATCTTGATTGCCATAAATTGGAATATTCTAAAAGGATTTTTGATGCGTACCTGCGCCGGTACGCTACAGGCAAGAGCGCAGAGGAGAAGGCGAGGATCTGGAACGGTGGCCCCAAGGGGCATGAAAAGAGTGCCACCAAACGCTACTGGAAAGAAGTCAAGAAGAATCTTTGAAAAATAAATAAAAAATTTATTTGCAATGCCCCGCGACGGGGCTAGAGTGTGTCCTGCCATGACGCTACTTCAAGCAATCGAAAAGATCGGGGGCTTCTCCAAGCCCAGCAAAATGCCCTGCCACTCTTGGTCCATCCCGGCCAAGAACTGCAAGATGGGGTCCAAGCTGGCAAAGCTCAAAACTAGCGTTTGCAATAAATGCTATGCAATGCGGGGTTTTTACCCTACGCCCAACGTAGTCAATGCCTTGGCTCGCAGGTTCGACTCCCTTTCAAATCCTGACTGGGTTGAGGCAATGACCCTTGCAATCTCTGGGACAGAGGGCAGCGGCTACTTCCGCTGGTTCGACTCTGGCGACATTCAATCTTTGGCGCATTTAGAACAAATCGCCCAGATTGCAAAGAACCTCCCAAACATCAAATTCTGGTTGCCTACCAAGGAATTTAGAATTGTTTCAGAATTCACCGCAAAGAATAAATTGCCAGAAAACCTGACTATCAGGATCTCGGGCTACATGATCGACGGCCCTCCTCCGGTGGCGTTGGCAAACCGCATGGGGGTTGTCACCTCCTCGGTCTCCAAGACAAGCTGGACCTGCCCAGCAGGAAGTCAGGGAAACAAGTGCTTGCAATGCCGAGCCTGTTGGGATAAAACCGTCTCCAACGTGGCCTATAAGTACCACTAAAAATGATTTCAAACTAAATTGGAACGATGATGAGTCGAAGAGGGCAGCGGGGTTTGTTTGTTTCCTCGTTTATTGCTAGGCTCATTTGAGAAATTCCTTAGAAAGCACGTTCAGGAAAGAGTTTGCCCCCGGTAGGCCACAACCTCTGCTTTGATTTAGTTTTTACTTTTATGAGAATTGAATTCAAATCTAATACAGATAAAATCCTTTTTTTCCTTTCAATCCTAATTGTAGTTATTGTAGCAATGAAGAAATGATAATAGTGTTGGTCTTGTTGGTGTTCCTCCTAATCCTAAACGAAATAAATTCAGACAAATGATATGAAAAACGACTGTAAAAATGCCCTGCGCCACCTGACGACGAAGACCTTTGAAGTCTTTGCCGAATTCACCAATGCCGTTTCAGTTTTGTCCCTGCCGGGGGAAAACTGGGAGTTTGAGAACTTTGTTTTGAATTATCAAGATTACAGGAATTGCATCCAGCAGATTCCCTTGGATCTTCAACTTGTTTGCTTTGAGAAGAGTTTTCGCATTTATTCCCTAAATACCCTTTTTGATAGGAATAAGGATAATAAAACGAAATACATAAACGACAAATTGAATTTGGATCACCTCAAACTCCTAAATAATAACAATAAATTCTTCTGGTTTGATTTTTGTGGCAATCCGAGCGTGGAGTGCTTGAGGTTCTTGAACAACGTGTTTGCGGATGGGGACAGGGTTTGCGCCATCTTCACCTTTACCTTGGGCTGGCGCATCAAAGACAACCTGCCAATTGAATTGAACCAAATGGCAAAGGAAACTTCCAACCAAGAGGCAATTGAAACTTATTTCAAGAATGCCCTGAATGAAATGAATTCCAAGATTGAAGACATTTCAAATAAAATAAATTTACTCTGGAAGTACACCTACATCAGCAGCCGTGCGCCAATGATCTGCCTCTGCATCACCAACGACCTTATCCTGAAGCGCAAGATCTCCCTGCGGGGCCAAGGCGAGCTTCAGAAGCCCGATCAGGAGGTTACCCCCGCCGCCGAGGTCAAAGGCGATCTGGGAGCCGGTGAGGAGCTTGTGCAGCAGATGAAGGCCAGCAGGCAGAGTCTTGCCGCCCACAAGGCATGGGTGACCCGCAGGGCAAACGCTGCCAAAGCCGCTCTGGCAGGGGCTGGGACGGCCCTCGAAAATAAATAAAAAATTTGTTGCAAGGGGGCCTAGGTTCGCCTAGGCTCTCTTCCGCAATGAACGCTTCAATTCCTACAGACCCAGACCTGCACGACTTGTGCAAGGTCAGCCACCTTGAGCTTGGGGAGGAGATTCCCGCCGAGGAACCAACCATGACCCTCAAGATGCTTCAAACCATTTGCTGCGAGCAGATGGGTTCTCTCACCGAAACTGATCTGAATCTTTTGGCGGCTCATTGCCCAGAGGTCAAGGTCGGTTTCAAGATGGGCTACGGCTCCCGCTTCGTCACGACGGCGGGGCAAGCTAAATCTGAATTGCAGAATAATTTCAAGACCCATGCCGAAATGGGCCTTGACCAGTACGTTCGGGAGTGCTTCATTCCTGCGACCGAGCTGGATTTACTGAACAAGTTTTTCGGCTGGAAATTCAACTGGTAAAGATATGGAAGAAAATCAAATCAGAGAAATCATCGAACTGGTCAACAAGCTCCAGAAGCTGGGTTGTGGAGTGGAGACCGACAACGGGGGCCAGATACTTGTTTATACTGGTCTGAAACAAAACGACAACGGCGAAATTGTGGTTTGCGAATAAAAACAACCTTGGGGTCAGGTCAAAAAGCCCCCTTTTTTTTGATATGAATAAAGAACTATTGCGTAAATTTATCATCTCGGTGTTGAATGATGAGAATGGTATCAGCGGCGAATCATTCTCTATTCTCTATGAGCTTGCCGAAAAGGACCAGTCACTTCGTGACATTATGTTGGCTACTGATGCTTGTGATGATCGTTTCTATCTAAAAGAAGAAGACGCAGCTACATTCAACAAGTAATATGACTACAAAAGAATTGCTATCAAAGTTCGACGAGGCTATTGAGTTAGCTTATGCAGCAGTAGACCTTGCACAAGAGTATGCTGGAAACGAGAGCGAAACTGCCTTGGCAATCTCCAAGAAGATCAGCGAACTGGCGCGAAGCATCAAAAAATAAATAAAATGAATCAAAAATACCAAATAAACCCAAATGATTTAGTTTCTCTGCGGACTTGCCTTGTCATCATGCTGGACAAGTGCGAAGACGCAATTCGGGAGAATAAGACTCTTCCCATCTCGGCAGAACTTTATTCCAAATTGAAAGAAGTTGAAGCCGCCACCAAGTACACCAATCTCAAGCTCGTTCAAGCCAATGACAACCTCTGACAAAAATAAATTGAAAAAACGTCTTCTCGAAAACCTCAAGATGGTTGAGCAGGAGGACCAGAAGACCATTGACGCTATCCTTGCCGCAGCAGGTTCAGAATGTCCTGGCATTGCCCTTTACAGCTTTGCAATGGGAGTCATCTTGGCTTGGATCGAACTGGATCTCGAACACCTTGACATTCTGGGAGCAGACGAGAAGGAACTCTTCCTGATTGAAAGCGCAATTGCCGCAAAGTGGGCCAAATCTTATCTTGATTAGAAAATGAACTCTCTTGAAATAGCCCAAGATCACCTAGAATCAGCCAAGCTCTCCATCGACAATTCTGAAATAAAAGAAATACTCGATGAAATAATCTTTGCTCTAGACCTACTAGCATCAGAAATAAAATGAAAATACTTTCCTTCTTGGCAATGGTTGGGATTTCTTTTGTTTCCTTTATTTTGTCCAAGAGCGCAGGAATAGAAATAGCAATAAGTTATTTTGTAATAGGGTTTCTCTTATCTGCAAGAATTTACTTCTTCAAATAATAAATAAAGAAATAATGCCAGCCTCTCTAGAAATAGAGGGGTTTTTTGTTTGCCAAGTTTTAGATAATAAAAAGGGAAATAGAATGAAGTTTGTGCAATTTTGTGCAAATAGGGGCAAATAGTGCGCCCCCGCCCCCGCCCCCGGCCCCCGCTGGCCCCCCGGCCCCCGCTGGCCCCCCAGCCCCCGCTGGCCCCCCGGCCCCCGCTGGCCCCCCGGCCCCCGCTGGCCCCCCAGCCCCCGCTGGCCCCCCAGCCCCCGCTGGCCCCCCCGGCCCCCGCTGGCCCCCCGGCCCCCGATAGCCCAGGACAATGTTTTACCCCTGAAACATACCTGGGCGAAATTTCCCGCAATTTAGATTTGACGGCGGAAAGGCAATCGCGGAGAGTGTCCCTGTCGGTGGGCGTTCCACCGGCCCCCGCCGGGGGGTTCCCGGTTGTTAGTTCAGCAATCCAAAGTTATGTCATCAGGACTCGAAACCAGCCGCGACTTTCAAGTCGGGCTTGAGCAGGCGTGGCACCGTCAGACCCGGATTCTCCCGGTGATCGGGGCGGATGCTTTCCCGGAAATCATCGCCGCCCCCCTGACCTACACGGTGGGCGACCAGTTGCGGGAGTGGGACGGGATGGCCGTTCCGATCTCGGCGGACGATGGCCTTCCGGTGGGGACCGCTTTCGGGGCCTCTTATTCCCTTTTCACTCCCCGGGACGCTATGGCCTACCTCGAAGAGGTGCTGGCCGGGACGGGTCACCGGGTGGAATCGTTGGGGATGATCTTCGACAGGTCGCGGTGGTTCGTCACCTTTTCCTTGGATGAGTTGGCCGGGGTCGCCCCTCGGGGGGAGGCGTTCAAGCTGACCGCCTCGGGAGGATTGGACAAGAGCCAATCGCCATCCTTCAATTTGACGCACACGGTCGCCGTGTGCGCAAACACGGTCCGGGTTGCCCGGGCGGGTCGGGCGTTGTTTTCCTCGAAACTCACCAAGGGTTTCGCGGGACGGCTGGAGGCTTCCCGGGGCGCTCTGGGCGAGACGGTAGGCATGGCGAAGATCTGGAACGAGACCCTGCGGGGGCTTGAAGCCCTCCCCGCTACGGCGGACAAGGCCCGGGCGGTGTACGCGGCGGACCTCGCCGGGAACGGGGCGGATCTGCGGTCGGCGCGGTCCAGCAACCTGCTGGACGATCTGGTCGCGGGTTTCCGGTCGGGCCGGGGCAATGCGGGAACGTCCCGGTTGGACGTTCTGAACGGTTTCACCGAGGTTTTCGGGCAAGGGCTGGTCGGCTCCTCCTCCCGTCGGGATGCGTTTGGCCGGTGGCAGTCCTCCGAATTCGGGGGCAACGCTGACCGCAAGTCAGCGTTTGCGGCGGCAATCGCGGCCCCGGGCGGATGGGATCGGATGGCGGCGGAAGGCGCGGACGCGCTGGCGGATGCTCGCCGGGGGGCGGTCACCGTCGCATGATCGCGGTGGCCCTGCTGCTGGCCCTGCTGCTGGCGGTGCTGGCGGTCCTGTCAGACGAGTGAAGCAAGCCCGGGGGAAACCCCGGGCCTTTTCTTTTCAATTCGGGTTTGACAACGGAACGGCAATCGCGGAGAGTGTCCCTGTCGGTGGCCGTTGCCACCGGCCCCCGCCGGGGGGTTCCCGGTTGTCCGATCCGAAAAGCTACAGCATGAAAACCAAGACCGTTTCCGCCGCCGATCTTTCCGCCTTCGCCGCCCTGCTGGAGGAAAAGCGGGCCACCGCCGCCGCTGCCGCCGCCGCCGCCAAGGCCGCCAAGGTCGCCGCCGAGGCCCTCGGCCTCCCCGCCGAGTCGGTCCTTTTGAAGTCCGACGACCGCTCGATGGAGGTCGCGGCGATCTACACCGTCCGGCCCGTCGCCGCAATCGCGGAGCGGGAAGACCGCTTCCACAGCTTCAAAGTGGTGAAGGGCTAAACCTCCGGCCCCCGCTCACGGCCCCCGGCTCCCCGCCGGGGGCCTTTTCGTTTCCTGCCCCTGCCCCGCCTGCCTGCCTGCCCCCGCCTGCCCCCGCCTGCCTGCCTGCCTGCCCCCGCCTGCCTGCCCCCGCCTGCCCCCGCCTGCCTGCCTGCCTGCCCCCGCCTGCCTGCCCCCGCCTGCCTGCCCCCGCCTGCCTGCCTGCCTGCCTGCCTGCCCCGCCTGCCTGCCTGCCCCGCCTGCCTGCCTGCCCCCAACCCCCCCAAAACATACCTAGAGCTGCAATGCTTTCGTTATCGTTACCTTTTGAATCGAAAACGCCTTCCGCTACCCCTACAGCGGCCCCGGTTACGTTATCGTTATTTATTGGCATTTGCACTCGATTTGCAATTGGACAAAATGCGCCAGCGGGGCAATAAAAGTGTGCCAACTTTCCGAAAAGTGAACTTTTCTTCGAGAAAAGTGTCCGCGGTGGCCGGATTCGATGCCTTGGCATGGAACCTGCCCGACAGAAATCGTGCCAAGCTCCCCCGTCAATTTCCGTGCCAATCCCTCCACTTTTGCGCGATTCAAGAACCGTGCCAAGTCCGCAGCCTGGGCGCGAAATTTTTTTTCTTTTTTTGCTTGACAGCCCCTTTTTGAAATGGTACAATCCGGGCCGTTTGGGGGCGCGCGGGGGGGCCCTTTTTTCATTCTCCCCTCTTCAATTTTATTCTTCTAATAAATCAAAATAAAAAAATCCCAGAGGCATTTCTTTCTTATGGGTCTTTTAAGATACAAAACAAAAAAAACAAAACTCTTCCCCTCTTTATCCTTTATTTATCCTTAATTTACTTATATGGGAGGCCATAGGCCGCATAACAAAAATAACAAAAACAAAATCTACCCGGGGCTTTTTCTCTCTAAGGGTCTTTTTTTTTCTTGACAAAATCTCATATAGGTGTAACAATAATATGCTATGAATAAATTCTTAAAACTAGCACTATTAATTGCAACACTAACTACAGCGGCCTTTGCCCAAAATGCCCCGGTTCGCGCCTCTTTTGAGGCCGGGTACACCTCAACGTACCTTGTGAACGGCTTGTCTCGTACTAAGGCTACTCCTTTTGCAGGAGTTGGTCTTGGTTCAACATACTATGGCATTGATGTAGGGGTGTCTGGAACAATTCTCCCAGTTAGCGAGAATCTCGATGAAAGCCACTGGGCTTTCAATGTAGGAAAGGGCTTTGAAGTATTCGAAGGCGTGACCTTGCGTACGGACGGCTCAGTAATTCGTCACCAAGCTGGCGACCCAAATATCCCAAATTCCACAGAAGCAAATATCAAGGTTGCTCTACAGAACAAGTTCTTTACTCCTTATGCCAAGGGCGTATATGACATTAATCTAGATCAATATGGATATGGCGTCGGCATTGAGCGCCCAACCAGCGTATTTGGTTGGTTCACTGTTACTCCTGCTTTGGAGTACATTAAGCTCAGCGATTCTGCTAATGCTATTGCTAAGATTGGAATCAGCAAGACTCTATTTGAGCATCTAACTGTATTTGCCGAGGCCACTTACATCAAGAATGACTTTGATGTTGCTAATTTTAACTTTGCCCGCAAGGAATTGGACGGCGAGGTAGTTGGTGCTGGTGGTTTGCGCTGGACCTTCTAATAACTAATAAATAAATTAAATTTACCCCTAGGTTGAAAAACTTAGGGGTTTTTTGTTTTTCTTATATAATACCTTTAATGTCAAAACAAGATAAGTCACCGAAAATCCTTCAGCGCGATAAGTTTAAGGAAGAGCTAAAGATAAGAGAACTAAACTGGACAGACAAACAAAAAGCCTTCATTGATATTGCCCTGAATAAGGATGTAAAAATGATGTTTATTAGCGGCCCCGCCGGGTCTTCTAAGACGTTGTTGAGCATCTACTGCGCCCTCCAATTAATAAAAGACAAAAAAGTTAGTGACATAATGTATATTAGATCTCCAGTAGAGAGCAGCGACAGCAAAATTGGATACCTGCCCGGAGATGCAGATGAAAAGCTTAAATACTACAATCTACCATTCGCTGACAAGTTAGAAGAATTGCTATCAAGACAATATATTGAAGCCCTAAACAACCAAGGAAGAATTCAAAGCCATCCTTTATCATTCGTGCGCGGCATGAGTTGGAACTGTAAGGCTATTATCCTTGATGAAGCTCAAAATTGCACCCAAAAGGAAATTGTAACCTTAATGACAAGAGTTGGAGAGTTCAGTAAGTGTTTTATTCTCGCTGATCCTGACCAATCAGACTTGGGCAATGGTAAATCTGGTGGCTTTGACAAACTTCAATCTATTTTCAGCGACCAAGAAAGCCAAGAAAAGGGAATCTATTCTTTCCAATTCACCGAAGACGACATCAAGAGAAGTGATCTAGTAAAATTTATAGTCAAAAAACTAAAGACCTTTTCTCCAACCGTTCGCGTATAAATATTTTGTTAAAACTGCCGCAAATTTGCGAACATTCTTCTCTGATTTATCCCAAAAGAAAGCATGAGCGAACTCTTCAATAGTAACAGCCATTTCTCTTCGCGGCAAGAGAGAGTTTTCTATAAATATTTGAGGAGATTCATTCTCTGGAGAGTCGCACAATCCTTCAGCTTTATCTTTAGCCGGGATTTTTATTTTGCTTACAGAATATTCTATGCCTTTATCTGTTTTAAATTTAAAACTTTTAGTGGTTTTTTTAGGCATATAGTGTATAATTCTTAATATGAAGATCTATTGTCAAAAATGTGGCAACGCAACAGAATATTCCTTTGATAAACCAAAGTTTTGTTCTGGCTGCGGCTCTAGTTTTATTATTGCTTCCTCTTTCATACAAAAAACAGTAAAGACTACCCCTAGAATTACACAACAAGAACCAGAAGAAGAAATTACTGCAGAAAGAGTGCCAGATATCTCCAAGCTAGATTTTGATATAGATATAAAACCTCAAAGAGGAGTAAAATTAAACAATTTAATGGGAACACACAATGGTCAAAGTGCAGACGAACCAACTTTTAGCGCCCCAAGGATCAGCAAAGAACAGGCGTTAGAAGATTTTAAACGAGAAGCAGGATATTACCCTTCTCGGCAAACCATGAATGAAGAAGAATAAATTAAAGTTCGAAAATTATATCAACTTAATTAACACGGAAATAGTAAAGAGAAAAAACAAATGGACATTATCCGCGCTTAATTGGATTGACTTTGAGGATGTATCTCAAATTATTAGATTCCATATATACAAAAAATGGGGCCTTTATGATGAGCGCAAACCGATCCTTCCTTGGATAAATAGAATAATATCCAATCAGATTAAAAACTTAATTAGAAATAATTATGGTAATTATGCACGCCCATGTTTAAAATGTGCTGCTGCGGTAGGAGAAAATGAGTGCAAAATATATGGTAAGCAAGACAAAGGATGCCCGATGTTTAGTAATTGGCTAAAAACAAAGAAAAATGCTTACGATTTAAAAATGACTGTATCTGTAGAAGACCATTCCTACGAAATAAATAATCAAACAACTCCAGAATACAATATACAAAAAGCAGCGGCCAATTTACACGAAAGAATGAAAAAGGTTTTAAAACCGATAGAGTGGAAAGTGTATGATTTATTATATATTCAAAATAAAACCGAGGAATATGTTTGCAAATATTTAAATTTTAAATACGATAAAAAAGCCAAAACGACCTACAACAAACAGCTTCGTAATATACAAAAATCTATAATAAAAAAAGCAAAAGACAGCCTCGCTAATGGAGAAGTAGACGTATGAATGACATAGACTTAACTCAAGAGCAAAAAGATATTATAATTAAAACTTGGAACGACAGAAAAGACAATCCTCCGAGTTTGCAAGAGCTTACCCAGATAGCTTTCCCAGACATTCCAAATGTAGATGGCAGAAGCAAACAGGGTAAGGCCGTGAAAAATTTCTTAGCTTCTAGAGAACTCAAAGTCAAAACTAAAAGCGAATACACTCCAAAAGACAGAATAGATTTTACTCAAGATCAGAAAGACTATATTGTTAATAATGCCGCTATGATGACGGCAGTAGACTTAGCTAGAGAACTTTTTAATAATTATGGTTTAACAAATCTTTCCATAGAGGCAAGAAGCGTCCAAGAATATCTTGACACTCTTCCTAAAAATATACAAGCGAATACTTCAGACAGAGAAGACGACCAAGGCGAATATAAACCACCCAAAAACCTTGAGAGAGCTTTAGTTAGAGTAAATAAATATGTTCTTAACGGTTTAGACAAGGATAAGCTTACAGCAAGGCAAAAAAAAGATCTAACTTCTCTAATATCTTATCTTCACACATTTAGATTCGGCCACCAGATTGGAACATATGTCACAAATGAAGACAGAGAATTATTCGAGAGTAGTTTTATTAGATACGCATATGATAAAGGAGATTTGACGCAAGAAGAAGTAGATCAATATATCATATTATCTACAGAAGTTGTAATCTCTGCGAATATTCAGCGCACAATCCAAACTCTTCAAGAGCAAATTGATAATGAAGTCTCCGCTGGCAATAGAATTCCGATGCCATTAATCGAAGCAGTTACTTCTGCTCGCACAGAATACAATCAATGCGTAACTCGCCAGCAAAAACTCCTTAATGACTTAAAAGTAAAGCGTAGCGAAAGACTTTCCAATCAAGTAAAAGAAAATGCCTCTATTCTTAATCTAGTTCAAATGTGGAAAGATGAAGAAACCAGAAAAGAAATGATAAAAATGGCTGATATGAGAAGAGAAATTTTAAAAGCAGAAGTCGGGCGCTTATCATCTATGGATGACGTTAAAGCCAGAATTTTTGGTTTGACTGAGGAGGAAGTATTAGATGGTTAAATGTAAAATTTGCAATTTAGAATTCGAAACAGACAAAGCTTTTCATGGGCATCTCAAGTCTCACAAATTGAGAATGGTAGAATACTACCAAACTCATGAGCCAAGATATGATTTACTCACTGGAGAATTAATAAACTTTAAAAACAAGGACTATTACTTCTCAAATGATTTTAATAATAAAATCTCCATGAAAAAATGGCTAAAGCTACAAGATTTAACCATTCAAAAAGAATATTTAAGAAAACTCCTATCTCAAAGAAAAGAAAAACATAATTTAATTTATGCGCCTACTGAAGTGGAGCTTCGCTCTATTACTAGCCCTCCCATTCCTTATTATCACAGTCTTTTCTCTGATTATTATAAGCTTTGTGGTGAAGTTGGTTTTAAGAACAAATACCAATATCCAAAAGAAGAATTAAAATGCGAAATAAAACAAGGATTTAAAATATTTATTGATACTAGAGAACAGATGCCTCTTGTAATTGATTATCCTACAGAAGTTAAGGGTTTAAAATTCGGAGACTACGCCATTAATGACCCTGAAAATAAATGCTACATTGAAAGAAAATCAATCTCTGATTTTATTGGCACAATGAGCGGCGGATATGAAAGATTCTGCCGCGAAATAGAAAGATCAATAGCCGCAGAAGCTAATCTAATTGTATTAGTCGAGCGACCTTTGCAAGAGTGTTTAAGCTTTCAGTATCTTAATTATGTATCAAAGAAAATCAAAGTCACTCCAGAGTTTGTGTTCTTTAACGTAAGAGAGTTAATTCAAAAATACTCTAATGTTCAATTTTTGTTTGTTGATGGCAGAGAAGAATGCGTAAGAGTAATGAAAAGAATATTTTTTAGTAATGGAGAATATAAAAAATATGACTTACAATTAATGTACGATTTAAATCTGCTCTAATATGTGGCACGAAACACCTAAATATAAAAAAGAAACAGAGAATTATAATGAAATCTTCCGGCAACTACAAGGAGAGCTAGAAGATAAAGAAGCTAAGATCACTTTGTGCAAGTTTTTGCGCCAGAATCTTTACTTCACTACATATTTATTAACAGGAATAAAGCTCTCGGCCTACCAAGAGATTACTTTGAAAGGGATGTTCAATAGAAACTTCTCTATGTGCGTATGGGGCCGTGGTTGCGCGAAATCATTTATCGCCAGTGTCTATTGTGTATTGCAATGTGTATTTGAGCCTAACACTAAAATTCTTATTGCTGGGCCAACATTCAGAACAGCTAGAGCTATATTTAATAATATTGAAAAAATGGCTGAGAATAAAGGCGCAGAATTATTATTCCAAGCCTTTGGGGCTAAGAGCAAAAGAAACGATCTTTATGAATGGGATATTAATGGTGGATCTATTAGAGCTATTCCTCTAAGCGGCGAAAAGATTCGCGGTTTTCGCGCCAATATTCTTGTGCTTGACGAGTTCCTTCTACTGCCAGAAGAGATTATCAAAAATGTATTGATGCCATTCCTTGTCGCGCCTCAAGACATGAAAAGACGTATTGATGTGCGCGAAATGGAAGACTTGCTAATCAAGGAAGGCAAAATGAAAGAAGAAGACCGAATGGTTTTCACTAATAATTCTAAAATGATAGCTCTTTCTTCTGCAAGCTACACATTTGAAAATTTATATAAGACGTATCAAGAGTGGATAAATAAAATCACATCCCCAGAAAAAGAAGATTCTACTTATTTTGTTTCTCAATTAGGGTATGAAGCTCTCCCGCCAGAAATGATAGATAAAACTATTATCGAAGAAGCTCAAAGTGGTGGCACTTCTCATTCAGCGTTCCTTAGAGAATATTGTGCGCAATTTACTGATGGATCTGATAGCTATTTTAGCGCAAAGAAAATGGAAGAGTGTACTTTGAAAGATGAGTATCCTCACACTTTGGCAAAAGGAACTCCTGGTAAAAAATATATAGTCGGTATAGACCCCAACATGAGCGATTCGCCAAACGCTGACTATTTTGCCATAGCTGTAATGGAGCTGGACGAAGAAACCGGCATTGGAATATTGGTCCATACTTATGCTGGATTAGGAAATTTAAATAATCACGTTAAATATTTTTGTTATATTATGACTCACTTTGACGTAGTGAGTATAACGTTAGATAATGCTGGCGCAGATATTTTTATAGATACTTGCAATCAATCAGAAATATTCAAAGCAGCTAAAATAAATATAAAAACTGTAGAATTCAATTCAGACGCAGAAGGAACTGAATTAGAAGCCGAATTAAGAAAAGCCAAGATGAGTTATAACTTATCGGATGGCAGAATAGCATTTAATCAAGTATTTACTTCTAGCTTTATTAGAAAAGGCAACGAATATTTGCAAGCATGTATTGATTATAAAAAAGTATTATTTGCTTCTAGAGTTTGTTCTAATGATAAATTCTTTGACAACGTGATTGGGACTACTTTGCCAAAAGATTTAATATTTATTGGCGATAAATCAGATTGGACAAACCTAGACTTCATTGAAAATCAAGATGACTTTATTTATCAAACGAAAAAGCAATGCGCATTGGTAGAATATACTACTACTTCTAGAGGTATGCAAAATTTTGATTTGCCTCAACACTTAAAACGCGGATCTTCTGCTACAAGAGCCAGAAAAGATAACTATTCAGCATTTATGTTGGCTAATTGGGGCGTCAAATGTTATAACGATATTATGAAGCAGACTGTAGAAAATAATACATTTACGTTTACTCCAGTAATGTTTTAGTGTAACTTTATATTAGCATGGCCAATTTGATTAGGAAAAAGCAGGTAGATCAGGTGGAATTCTCTGGCTTTATTATAGAAGTAGCCGATGAGAATTATTATCCATTGTCTACTAATCCGTCTGGATACGTTGACCAAACAGTTCTAACTTCTGCTACAGGGACTCTAAATTCTTCTATCAATTCTGTTTCTGGAGTATTAAATACTAAAATATTAAACTCTGGAATTGCTGCGAATGCTTATACAGATGCAGTCAGTGGCGTTTTATCTACCAGATTATCTAACTCCGGAAGTTATTTAAGCGGTCAAATAACTTCTTTAAGTGGATATACGGTTTCAGTAAGCGGTAATTTATATGCTTCCGTTACTGGCTCAAGCGGAGTTGTCAGCGCGAAGGTGGACACGGCGAGTGGATATTTAAAATCTTACACAGATACAACTTCTGGTTTATTATATAATCAAATAATAGCTCAATCAAATGCTACGACAGTTAGCGGCATGGCAAGTGGCGCTTTTGGTTTCACTGGTAACAAAACATTTAATTCTCCCATAACCGCGCAAAGAATAAATATAAGCGGAACTTCAACTCCGACTTCTATTTCTGTGATTGCTTCTTCTGGAGTTGTTTCTATAGCAGGAAATGCTGGGACATTTGTTAGTTATTATGAAACTGGAGCTAATGCCTCTTTGTGGGCTGTTACAGATTCTGCTGGTTTACCAATGATTGAATTATTTGATGATTATACTTTAATCTTGGGGCATTCGAATAGAACTTCTATAACTCTTAGTGGATTATCTGGATACGTTCTGATGCAAAATTTACCAAATCAAACTCAGACTGGCGGGCTTCCTGTTGGATCCCTTTTTAGGAGCGGCAACTACTTAATGATTTTATAACATGAGAAAACCAAAAATTCAAGAGATCAAACCAATGATGACTGCTTATGCGGCGAGCACAGAAAACTCCCCAGTGCAGGCTCGTAGAAATTTGGCTGGAGATATCGAAAGAACAGATAGATTCTACAATATTGATTATGGTCTAGTGCCATTTAAATATTCTCATAATTTACAGAATAAAAGCAGCTTGAACATAAGAGACGCCGTGATCTTGTGCCAAAAGGCTTATTATAACTTTTCGTCGTTCAGAAATGTTATTGATTTGATGACAGAGTTTTCTTGCAGCAAAATTTATTTTACTGGAGGCAATAAAAAGGCAAGAGATTTTCTAAATGCTTTATTTAAAAAGATCAACATGGATAACTTTGTTGATAAATTCTTTAGAGAATATTATCGTTCTGGCAACGTTTTTATTTATAGATTTGATTATAAGGTAGCGCAAAATGATATCTCTAAAATCACTCAGGTATTTGGATCAGAAAGCTTGGCCGCTCAAAAGTTAGAGCTACCATCTAAGTACATGATTTTAAATCCAGCGGACATTCAATATGGCGGGAATATATCATTTGTTGGAGGCAATTACTATAAAATTTTGACAGATTATGAGCTTCAAAGACTTCGCAATCCAACGACAGATGAAGACAGAGAAGTCTTAAAGAGTTTAAATGAAAAAAATAGATTAAATTTACAAAAAAAAGTACTTTCTGGTGCAGGAGCTTATATTACAATTCCTTTGGATACAGAGCAAGTGTCTGCTGTATTCTATAAAAAGCAAGATTACGAACCATTCTCTGTTCCTATGGGCTTTCCAGTTTTGGAAGACATTAACTGGAAGCAAGAAATGAAAAAAATGGACATGGCCTTGACAAGAACAACTCAACAAGCTGTTCTTTTAATTACCATGGGATCAGAGTTGAAGAGCGGCGCTTTAAATATTAATCAAAAAAATATTGAAGCCATGCAAACTCTTTTCCAAAATCAATCTGTAGGAAAAGTTCTTGTTTCTGACTTTACTACAAAAGCTCAATTTATTATTCCTGATATCGCTAGTATTTTGGATCCCAAAAAATACGAGGTAGTAAATACAGATATCCAACAAGGTTTAAATAATATTCTTATTGGCGATGAAAAGTTTTCTAGTACAAGCATAAAGGTTAATATTTTTATGCAAAGATTAGAACAAGGAAGACAAGCTTTCCTTAATGACTTTTTAATTCCAGAGGTAAAGAGACTTTGCAAAAATTTAGGGTTTAAAAATTTCCCTACGCCTCATTTTGAAGAGATTGACATAAGAGACTCTTCAGTATGGAATAGAGTAAGCGCTCAATTGGTCCAACTTGGAGTTTTGACTCCAGAAGAAGGCTTGCAGGCTATCGAGACCGGTAGACTTCCAGATCCAGAAGAATCAATAGAGTCTCAAAGAAAATTTAAGACTTTGAAAGACGAAGGTTTATACGCTCCAGTAGCTACTGGTGCTGGTGCAGCAGGAGGCTTATCAACGGGCAGGCCTCCAGGGACTGGATCACCCCAAACTTCCAAGAAAGTTTCGCCGACTGGTGGCAATAAAAAAGCTCCAGCTATTGCTTCTTATTCCATGAAAGGTATTTCGCAAACTTTTAAAGAGTATGAAATGTTATCGGCTAAAGTAGAAGACTTTTTAAAGAAAAAGCACAAAAAGAAAAATTTGAATCTTGAGCAAAAATCTATAGCAGAACAAATAGCTCAAAATATTATAATTAATGAAGAAAAAACCAACTGGGATTATTCTATAAAAGCATATTGCGAAGGCGAGAAGCAAGATAACCCAGAGAAAATTTCTAAACTTCTAGAAATATCAGAGGAGCATGGAGTTGATGTTTTTTCTGCGGCTATATTAAATATTAGTCAAATATCTGAGGAAAAAGTGTAATATTTAACGTTACTTTAAAATGAATCTAGAAATAGAAAATGGAAATCTGAACAAAAAGCCTGAATCGGCAGGTTTTTTCGTTGATTTCACAAAAAAAGACATCGGCCTAATTGATAAAGACGATTCAATTGCCGAAGGAGAGGTTATTAGGAGTAAGGCAGGCCAATTAGACGTAGAAATAGAAGCGAAAAGACCCGGACCTAAAAGCTCCGCTCAAACACCAGCTAAACCATCAGAAAGAAAACAAGGTTCTTCTAAAAACAAACCCGGCTCTGCTGGAGAAAAAGGTTCTGATGCTATTTCTTTTTCTAATAAAGTAATTGAAGCTCTAAAAAATAAAGTTAAAGAGCATAATGCAAAGCATTCTAGAAAAGTTACTCTAGCTCAGTTAAAGAAAGTTTACAGAAGAGGCGCTGGAGCTTTTAGCTCTTCCCACAGACCCGGCAAAACCAGAGGGCAGTGGGCTATGGCAAGAGTAAATATGTTTTTGAGAATGATGTCTGGCGGCAAAGTAAAGGATGCTTACAGAAAAGCTGATCAAGATGTTGCTAAAGGATCCGCAGACTTTATAGATATATCAGATTCTTGGGAGCCAGAAGAGCAAGATGTAGCTCAAGCTCTTTTAGACATGGAATCAATTGGAGATTTTGATTTCGAAAACGCAGATGAGCTTTATTTAGATGAGTATTCTAGTTCTGAAAAATGGTACGAAATTTAATTATGACTTACAATTATACTACAACATTTAGTTCTGTTCTAAAGCCATTGGTTTCAGAAGAGAAGGACAAATATTTAGCATTAGCGTCTTTAATGCAAGTTGGGAATTTTATTCCTAATGTCAACACTGAAAAAAATGTTGATTTATTGCCTGTCGCTTTTAATGCTGCTGTAGTAAATAGAGTAAATAAGAATGGCGATGTGATTGACACTGATACAGCCATTGCTTCTTACAAAGATTTTATTAATAAACCAATAAATATTGAACACAATAGAGAAAAAATTGTTGGTGTGATTTTAACTGCCGGGTTTAGTGAATTTGGGTCAGATATCTCTCTTTCAGAGGAGCAAGTCAAAGACTTGAAAGGACCATTTAATATCACTCTCGGTGGTGTAATTTGGAAAATTGCTAATCCTCATTTAGCTGACAAGATCGAAGAATCTAGCGATGCTACTAGCGATAAATATCAATCAGTAAGCGCAAGCTGGGAGCTTGGATTTAATGATTATAATGTAGTAATGATTGATGGTGAATCAAAGAATATTGAAGATGGCGCGCTTATTTCAGACGCAAGCCAAATAGAGTCTATTAAAAATAATCTCAAAGCCTTTGGTGGTTCTGGTAAAGTAGACAAAACAAAATCTGTTTATAGAAAAGTTATTGGAAATGTTGTACCACTTGGTATTGGTCTGACAGAAACCCCAGCCGCCGATGTTAAAGGTATAGCTACACTAAAATCAGAAGCTTCAGCAGAAATTATTGAAGAAAATATTTCCAAAATCGATAATTTAAATGTAAATACAGATATCGATAATAAAGTTATGAAAATTACTAGCATCAAAGATATCACAGATGAAAGTTTGAAGCAAGCTACGGCTTCTCAAATTTCAGATCTTATTGAACAAGAGCTAAAGGTAGCATCAGAAAAATTTGCTGCTGAAAAAGCTTCTGTCGAACAATCGCTCAAGGCCGCCACAGAAAAGTATGATACTTTAGCTGCCGGACAAGAGGCTCTCCAAAAGGAAATTGCTGCTCTAAAAGCTTCTCTCGAAGCTGTCGAAGCTGAGAAGCAAGCTATTTTGGCTAATGAAAAGTTCAATGAGAGAATGAATGCCTTTGATGCTGAATATGATTTAGATGCTGATACAAGACAAGTTCTAGCTTCTGATATCGCCGGTTTGGATGATGACGCTTTTGCCGCTTACAAGAATAAGATGGCCGTCTTCATGAAAAACAAGAAAAAGGGCGAAAAGAAAGAAATGACAGAAGAGAAGAAAGAGTCTGCGAATGCTTCCGTTACAGAAGTAATCGACCAAGCTGCCGCTAATGGCGAAAAGAAAACAGCAGTTATTCCTGCTACTTCTACAGCCTCTGAAGATTCACTCTTTAACAAATACAAAAAAGCTTTTGACTACGACGAATTCGTAGTCGGATAAAAAAACATAATACAACATAAGGATAAAATATGGCTTATAAATTAAGACCTTTTAGAGATTATGATGAACACGATGTATTGAATCTGTTCTCATACGATACAACTGGTTTGTCCGCTGGTTCGATCAATATTACCAAGGGATCCTTGGTAAAGATTGCTACCGGTTGGAAAAACTATGATTCAGGCGTCGAGCTTGGCGGTGGACTAGAGTTCATCGGCAGCGCTGGTACGCTCGCCCCAGGTAACGTTGTTTCTCAACGTTATGGAGTCACCGCTAAAGTTGTTGTCAGCACAACTGGCGAGACCCCAATTGGCATGATGCTTTACGACGTAAGAGACGCTGACGAAAACGGCGAGCTCCTCAAGTACAAGCCCCGTAAAGCTGCCGAAATGCAAGCTGTAATTCCTGGACAAGCTGTTCCAGTAGTTACCCGTGGTATTTTCTTGGTACAAGGCGTTCTTGGAACTCCTTCTGCTGGTGGAACCGCTTACGCTGGTGGAACAGGACAAATCACTGCTTCTACCGGATCTGCTGGTATTGCTAACGTTGCCATTGGTAAGTTCCTCGGAGCTGCTGATACTAACGGCGAAACCCTCGTTAAATTGGCCCTATAATTAAAGGATTAACATGAGAATTAAACTTAAAAATACACCTGAGCAAGTTGAGCTAATTAAAGCTCTTGGCTCTAAGAACAGATTGGTTGCTGCTGAAGCTTCTGAAGCTTTTGCCGCTTTCCTCGGACCTGTTATTCAAAGAGTCATTTTGCAAGCTGGAACAGCCTCTCAGATTTATACTGATGCTCCATTCGACGAGAATGATTCCCCCAGCTATCCTCTTGATCTCTATTACCAAGAGTTAAACAACGGCTATGTTAGCGTTTGGTCTCAAACTCTTGCTGGTGGCTTGCCTTCTGCTCAAGATGTTTCTGCTATTCAAGAGCTAAAGATCGCTACCTATCGTCTTGATAGCGCCGTTTCAATCAATAAGAGATATGCTCGCCAAGCTCGCTTGGACATCATCGCTAAGTTGGTTGAGCGTATGTCTCAAGAAGTTCTAATTAAGCAAGAGCGCAATGCTTGGGCAGTTATGCTCAAGGCCCTTGGAGAGGCTTCAACCACTCCTGCTGGCGGATCTGCTCTCAAGCACTATACTGAGGCTGGTACTCTTACCCAATTCAAGCTCGACGATCTCAACAAGCTCATGACCCGCGTCAAGAGAATCAATGAGTCCTGGGCTGGTGGTACTCCTGCTGATCCATATAGCACTGGCTTGACTGATCTTTACGTCTCTCCTGAGATCAAGGAAAAGATTCGCGCCTTCGCTTACAATCCTCTTAACACCACCAAGGGTGCCACTGGCACTAGCGACACTAACGTAGGTATCGCTCTTCCTGACGGAATGAGAGAAGAGATCTACCGCAATGCTGGTATGCAAGAGATCTATGGTGTAAATATCGTTGAGTTGATTGAACTCGGTCTCGGCAAGAAGTACAATATTCTTTTCGATAACTACATCACAACCATCCCAACTGGAGCCACATTTGATCCTAACACTCATCAAATCCTAGTTGGTGTTGACAACACCAAGGGCGCTCTAATCCGCGCTGTCGCCACAACCTCTGAGACTGGCAGCCAATTCAACGTACAACCAGACGATCAATTCCTACAAAGAAGCGATAAAGCTGGATTCTACGGATCCCTAGAGGAAGGCCGCATCTGCATTGATGCCCGCGCTCTCTCTGGTATCATTGTCTAATTAGTCAAATTCTAACAAAACCCGCTGGGGAAACCCGGCGGGTTTTTTATTTGATATATTTCTTTTCTTAATTATAATTTATATATGGCTAAGAAACCTACCCTAAAAAACCTCAAACAAATTGACGCCAAGGAAGAAACCGGAAGACCTACGACTCTAGATCAAATTTGGGGCGATACTGGATTGCAAAAGTATGGCACGAATAATTTTGAAGAATACCAATTATATTTGAGAAATTTAAATAGAAGCGACATCCAAAATCACGCTTTAAAAGTTGGAATTATGCCAACAGACAATCACGAAATTTTGATCGCCAGACTAGAAAGAGAATTCCAGAGGCACGTTGCGACTTATCAAGCTCCACCAGATAATAAGAAGACAAATAAAAAAATTTCTAAAGACGTTCAGAAGATCTTATCAGAAGGAAGGTAATCTGGTGTAATTTTACTTAATGGCTAATTTAGTTAGGCTTAAGCAGTTAGATAAACCAGAGTTGTCTGGTTATATTCTAAATGTAACAGACGAAAATTACTATCCGAGCAATAACCCTTCTGGTTATATCTCTGATATTTCGTCTGATAGCGATTTCATTGCCTTAAGCGGTAACTTAAATACGACTGGCTCAAATTTACTTTCAGGGATTAATTCAAGTGGAGCTGCTCTAAGCGGCCTTATTATTTCTTCTGGATCTTATTTAAATTTAAAAGTAGATACTCTAAGTGGCAATTTAAATACAACAAATGCTAATGTATCTACAGTCTCAGGCAATGCTCAGTATGCAATAAATTTAATTACTGGTTTTGAAGTAGAAGTAAGCGGAGTAATAAGCGGAGAAGTTTCTGGGCTTACTAATTTAATAACAGGCACTAGCGGAGTATTAAATACAAAAATAAATAATCTTAGCGGCAATCTTGGCGCAAGAATAACAGACTTAGAGAACAACTTTGCTACAACAGGTAGTAATTTCGTTGATTTAAATTCTAATAATCAAACGATAGAAGGCTCTAAAGTATTTAATAATACAGTTGGCCTTAAAAAAATAGATATTCTTCCTTACTCTGGAAACTACAGCAATCCCGGCGGCCAGCATGGAATTTTATTCACTCAATTTATTGATAATTACAGCTTTGCAGCGAGTGGGCTTGGCACCATAACTGGTGATGTTTTTGTGACCAAACTAATGCAACAAAATAATATAGAGTGCATAATCTCTTCTATTATTTATACAGGATCTTACTAGTATGGAAATAAAAAAAGTTTATGGATCATTAGATTCTGCCGCCAATTCTTGTGTTTTACTTTATGATTTTTTTGGCAATTCTTATGCTGGCGAACCAACAACTAATTTATTTACTCAACCAACTGGAAATACTGGCTTCGCAATAAAACCAGTAGATACAGGAAGAGCTTTTTATAAATTAGATTATTCAGGCAATTTGAATGGCCAAGGAAATTTTTTTGATAATGCTCCTGGGCCATTTGATAAAACAGATTCTATTTATAAATATAATTTTGTATCTGGGCAAACAGATTCTATTTCTAATAAACATGGATTTAATATTAATGTCATAAGAGGAGAAACTTACACAGCGTCTGTAGATGTTTATGTTTCTACTGGGCATCCAAGAACAGGACAAGCAACTGTTTTGACTCTTACTCCAAGCACTGGAGCATTTAATACAATAAGTGGATCTTATGATTTTCAAAAGAAAGGAACTTGGCAAACTATTTCTGATAAAGTATTTATTCCTGCAGTATCTAGCAACTTCGGTAATAGCGCTTTTTATTTTGAAATATCAGTAGCAGATAAAACGCCTCAACATCCTTATTATGGTTCTGGTTCTGCGCAAGGATTCGCTGTGGGAAATATCCAAGGAAGAACACTAAATTTATATAAAGGAGCTACATATGTTTTTTTACAATCTAATATAACAAATGTTGATAATGAATTTTATTTAACAACTACACCGAATGCTGGAGGCGGCGCGAATTCTTACACTACTAATTTTTCATATTTCGGTAACGAAGGATTTGATGGTTATGCAGTATTTAGCGTTCCATTCAATGCTCCTAGTGTTTTATATTACAATTCTAAAACTGCTGGCACTTCCTATTTCGGCGGCAAAATAAATATTTTAGGTGGTTATAATTCTGGAAACGTTGGCAATACTGGAAATACGGGTTCTAGCGGAAATACTGGAAATATCGGACAAACAATAGAATCTTATGGTGTTTGTTTTGATCCAACTAAAGGAGAATTAACCCCAGCAAATTTAAACGGAGGATATATTCTCTACAAGAACATGCAGTTTGAAAAAAACAAGCCAATGTTCAGAGGAATAAAACATAAAACAAAATTTACTTCTTCTTCTAGGAGTCCTTTTTCTTCTTTCTTGGATTTAACTGGCAGAAATAATAATTCTAATTTAGTCAATTCAATGTATGATGCCAACGCACTTGTTTTGTTTGGCAATAGAACAAATTTAAACGATGGCGGACTAATAGACATAAACTTAAAATATAACTCAACAAAAACTTTCTCTGTTGGTAGTGGAGTAACTCAAACTTATGATTTTTGGTTTACTCAAACTAGAGCATCTTTTCAAAAGGCTTATTTGTTTTCAAGATCAGACGCTGTTTCTTCCGGATACTTTTTAGAAAATCAAGGTTCCCCTCAATTAATTTATATACAAGACAAAAAAATTTATTTTAGTTTTGCGTCTTCTACTGGAGATATTTTGTCAGGTTATACTCCGCAATTAATAGAAACAAATATTTTGTATAATGTATCTATTTGCGTCAATGTGTATTTGCAAGATGGAGAAAAGGTCAGCATTTATGTTAATGGGCAAAGGGTCTCAGTTACTATTTTAACTATTTTACAACCACCGACTCCTTTAACTTTTACTAATGTTCAAGCGAGTGTCGGAACTTTAGGAAATACTGGAAATATTGGTTTCTTAAATAATGCTACGAATTTTTATTGCATATCTTCTTATGATGGAGCAGGAGAATCAAAAGCTTCCGAAATAGTATCTGCTACAAGTGATCCGCTTAAAAAAGCAATACAATTATCATGGCCTATGGTAGATGATGCTTTTGGATATTATTTATATAGATCAAGTTCTCCAGTTTTTGGCAATTTTTCTTTATTGGCTCAATTAACAAGTAAAAATACTCTTTCTTTCACAGACGAAAATAACCAAACAAAATCTGGTTTCCCAAAATCAACTGCTAGATATAATTTTAGTTACAATAGAAACGTAACTTCAATTGTCGATAGTTCTTTGGCAAAAGTATGTTTTGGTAATTATCCAATTACTACAAATGCCCCTAATTATTTTGAAGGCTACATTTATAGAATAGCAATTTACGATATTCAATTAACTTCTATTCAAGTTAATAGAAATTATAATTCTTTTTTATATAAATATATAACACAAGATCCTCTTATGATAAGTTCTTCCGTAAAGCAAAGAAGTGTAATTAGTGGAAATACTGGAACTTCTGGAAGTTTTAGAAAGGTACTGGAATAAAATATGGCTATTACAAGATATGCAGGAGATAGGTTTTGCGGGTTAGATTCTGAAAAGAATACTTTAATCACGCAAGTCCTTGACGGCGCAATTTATAAAGCGACAGATACTCTCTTAGAGTATTTAAAAATAAATGGCGCTTGGGTCTTGTCGGGTGGCACAAGTGGAAGTTCTGGCTCTAGTGGTTCAAATGGTTTATCTGGCGGCATTAATTATTTTTTCAACGAATCGGTCTCTTCTGGGGTTAGTACTTATAAGCAAATGTCCAGAAACATTACTGCTGCTGCCGAACAGATAGTCACAGTAAATTTAACAGCGTTACAAACAGCCGCCCCAATATCTTCTTATATTACTGATGCAAGTGATCCAAATGTCACAACAATAGCGGGAGGAATTTGGGCAGCCTTCGTTCATTTGTCTAAGAACGCTCAAAATGATGAAATAGAAGTTTATTATACTGTTTCTAAACGTAATACTGGCGGGACAGAAACTTTACTTTTCACAAGCGATGAAGTCGCTATCGGTTGGATAATAAATAATACCACAGCAGTAGAAACAAAAATAGACGTAACTTTTGGAAGCACAATCTTAAATGCATCTGATAGAATAATAATAAAATTTTACGCCAACAATTTAGATAACGCAAGTAGAACAATAAAATTCTATACAGAAGGATCTCAGCATTATTCTTATATTGTAACTACAGTTGCTCCAGTTTCTGGCTCGTCTGGTACGTCTGGTACGTCTGGTACGTCTGGCACTTCTGGAAGCGCTGGCTCCTTTGGTTCCACAGGTTCTCAAGGTGACACTGGCGGAACAGGCGGCACTGGTGGTACTGGCGGAACAGGTGGTACTGGCGGCACTGGAAGCTTAGGCTCTCAAGGCGACACTGGCGGAACAGGCGGTACTGGCGGCACTGGTGGTACTGGCGGAACAGGTGGTACTGGCGGAACAGGCGGCACTGGCGGTACTGGAAGCTTAGGCTCTCAAGGCGGCACTGGTGGTACTGGCGGAACAGGTGGTACTGGCGGAACAGGCGGCACTGGCGGGACAGGAGGCACTGGCGGTACTGGAAGCTTAGGCTCTCAAGGCGGCACTGGCGGAACAGGCGGCACTGGCGGAACAGGTGGAACAGGCGGTACTGGCGGTACTGGTGGCACTGGAAGCTTGGGCTCTCAAGGCGGCACTGGCGGAACAGGCGGCACTGGCGGAACAGGTGGAACAGGCGGTACTGGCGGTACTGGTGGCACTGGAAGCCTTGGAAGTACAGGATCTGCCGGATCTAGCGCAAGCTTGTCAGGAAGCTCAGGTTATATCTCAAAATTTAATTCATCAAGTACTCTTGATAATTCCGTTATATATCAAAATGCTAATGGAAATATTGGGATAAACATAACTACCCCTGCTCAAAAATTCCAAGTTGATGGGCCAGTCGGTACTCCTGCTATTTCTGGAGCAAATCAAAATGGTATATTTAGAATAAGTAATAATAATGATAATGCAGTTTTAGATTTTGGTATTAGAGCAGGAGGGTCGGGGGCATGGATGCAATCAACAGATGAGACTAGTTTATCAGCAACCTATCCTCTTTTATTAAATCCAGTCGGCGGCCCAGTAGGGATAGGAATATATAACCCATCAGGCCAACTACACCTGAAAAACATGGGATTTACTGATCAATCAGGAATCGCTGACTCTAATGTATTCCCAAATGCTACTGGAGTTTTTGGTTTAGTAATGGACCATGATGCTTATACAAATGGTCAATATAGACATAGATTTGTAAAAATAGATCGTTCTGCAAATATACCTTTATATTTACAACAAGCAGGAAGCGTCGCCAATCAATACATAAATTTAGCAAGATTTGGCACTCATTCTCAGTCTACTAATACTTTTGAAGTATTTGGTAGCTCTAAAATAAATGGAACTACTGATATAACTTCAAATTTATTCGTGTCAGGAAGTGTTGGTATAGGCACAAGTAGTCCATTAGCAAAGTTGCATGTAAATTCATCTGCAGCGATTGCAAATTTTGATTGGACAAGTCTGTTTTCAGCACCTACAGTTGGATTATTAGTTGCAAATAATTCAGGTGACGCTAAAATACGAATTGCAACTTTAAATTCAAATTCAACACACGATCCATATCTTAATTTTTTGACATCCGGTGGTCAAAATTGGAGTGTTGGGATAGACAACTCAGATTCTGATAAGTTAAAAATTTCAATGGCAGATGGTTTTGCTACTAATGAATTTTTAACTATTGATAATAGCGGTAATGTTGGTATAGGTACAACAAGTCCTACACAAAAGTTAGAAATACAAGGCAATGCTCAAATTGGAAATGATTCTGTAACAAATGTTGGTTTAAAATTAACAAGATTAAATGGAGGATTTAGAACATCAGAACATACATTCCATTCTTCACAAAATAGTCCTTGGTACACATATGGACAAAACTTAACATGGACTAATGAATTAGCTGGTACAGTTGAACCCACTCAAGCTTATAGACCATATTTCGAAGGTTTTGCTCCGGCTGTTGGTTATAAAGTATTTGGATTCATGGATGTAGCTACCGGTTCATTTACATCAGCGAACGTAATAAATGCATTGGTAATAAAAAATAATGGAAATGTCGGGATCGGGACAACAAATCCTGCCACTAATTTGTCCGTGATAGGAGAAATAGCTGCCAGTTCTCGCATAATATCAGATAGATACGCATCCGTAATAGATGGTAATAATAATTCTATTTTATTTAGCTTAAATTCTACTTCTTTAATCAATAATGGAAATACAAGTTTATATATCAGCTCAGGAAATAATGTTGGTATAGGTACGACAACTCCAAATAGAAAACTCACAGTATATGGAGACGGAACTCTACTAAGTCTGCAAAGCCCAAGTGCTAATCAGTATTCTGAAATAGAATTTACAGCTAATGGAGTAGGCTCGGCTTATATATTTAAAGCTAGCGCGGGATATACTACTTATGGTGGCGCTGGCGCTTTTAATATCTATAATGCTGGCCCTATCGCATTTCATTCTTCATCAAATAATAATACAGTTTATATACGAGCAGATGGTAATGTTGGCATAGGCACGACCACTCCATCTGGTAAATTGCATGTAAATTCAACAACAGCAGGAGCCACATTAATTCGCGCCGATGGAACGAATGGAACAATATTTTCAGTAATTGATGACTTGAGTGATTCTTTAATGTCTGTTAATAATTCTGCAGGACTCCCAGTAATGGAAGTTTTTGCAGATGACAGAGTTGTTCTTGGTCAATATGGCAGTGGAGACTTCGTATTAAAAAACAATAAAGTAGGAATTGGACAAAATAATCCCCTATATACTCTTGATGTTAGCGGTACAATTAGATTTACAGGAATATCCGCAAGTTCAAGCACAAATTGCTTGGTGATAGATGCCGACGGGACAGTAAAGACGAAAGTTAACGCCGCAAGTTCTGGAACATCTGGAACTTCTGGGACATCTGGCGGCACAGGTGGGACTGGAAGCTTAGGTTCTCAAGGCGGCACTGGCGGCACTGGCGGAACAGGTGGTACTGGCGGAACAGGCGGCACTGGCGGGACAGGCGGCACTGGCGGTACTGGAAGCTTAGGCTCTCAAGGCGGCACTGGTGGTACTGGCGGAACAGGCGGAACAGGCGGCACTGGTGGTACTGGCGGAACAGGCGGCACTGGCGGTACTGGAAGCTTGGGTTCTCAAGGCGGCACTGGCGGCACTGGCGGAACAGGTGGTACTGGCGGAACAGGCGGCACTGGCGGGACAGGCGGCACTGGCGGTACTGGAAGTTTAGGCTCTCAAGGCGGCACTGGCGGCACTGGCGGAACAGGTGGTACTGGCGGAACAGGCGGCACTGGCGGCACTGGCGGTACTGGTGGGACTGGCGGGACTGGTGGCACTGGAAGCCTTGGAAGTACAGGATCCGCCGGGTCTAGCGCAAGTTTGTCAGGGAGTTCGGGTTATATCTCAAAATTTAATTCAGCGAGTACCCTTAATAATTCTACAATATATCAAGATGTTAATGGCAATATAGGCATAGGAACAACTACTCCTTCTGGCGGTTTACATGTTAATAATGCATTAGGGGCATTTTCTGAAGTATTAAGACTCCAAAGAAACAACGGCATCTTTTATTCTGTTGGCCTTGACACTAATTATTTAAATATAGCTTATAACAATAACGTAAACGCAAGTAATGTTTTTGTTCTTAATAGTAATGGTTATCTTGGCTTAGGCAATTTAGGAGGCGCGCTTTTTAATTTAGATGTAGCCTCTACTCAAGGCAAAGGCCTTCAATTAAGATTTGATGCTAGTACTGGTTATCTCGCTCAAATTACTCCTTATTGGAATACAAATACAGATACAAGAATAGACTTCGCTATAAATAGAGTCCAAAATGTTACTCCTGAAGTGATGATGTCAGTTGGGCACAATAGAAGTATTGGCATCGGTACAGTTCAACCTAGCGGAAAACTTCATGTAGTTTCAACAACTACTGGCGAAACAGTATTGAAAGCCGACGGCACAAATGGAGCGCTTTTTTCAATAACAGATGATTTATCTGATTCTTTGATGTCTGTAAATACTATAGCAGGTTTACCTGTACTAGAAGTATTCGCTAATAATACAATAAAAGCCGGACAATTTAATAGCGGAGATTTTATAATAAGTGGCAATAAAGTTGGAATAGGCGAAACAAATCCATCTGTTAAATTGGCTGTTAATGGAGAAGCTAGTTTTGGTGATGGTAGTAAATTAACAATGATCGGTTTGGATATAAATAGCCAAGTTACTCCAAGCTTCATAAAAATAAGAACAAAAATTCCGTTTGCATCTGCTGCAGCAGATTTTACCATCAATATTAAAGGATTCAGATATGGTAGCGCAGAAACTACTAATTTAATGATTTGTTGGCATTATTATTTAAGCACTTTTTATAACGCGACAATTACTTCAGCAGGCAGCTTTGCCCCAACAGTTAAATTGTCTGCCGAAGACTGGGATTCTTCCGGCGTACTTAAAGTTTGTATTGTATTAGTAAGTCCGGGCTACTGGCCTAAATTGTATGTTGAAAGCATGTACAGTAGCGCTTATAATGATGCTTATGCAGATGGTTGGAATTGGGTAGATGCAGACGCTACAGGAACTGGTAATAATTTAGCTACATTATCTTATAAATCTAATTTTGGTAATAGTTTTGTAATGTTAAGTAATGGAAATGTTGGCATTGGCTCAACAGGTCCATCGCGGAAATTAGACGTTAATGGAGATGCTAATATTGGAACAAATCTTGTTGTGGGATCTGGAATTTATAACGCCAATTATTATGCTGGAAGTTCCACTGCAACTTATTTTAAAAATAGTGTTGGCGCTGATACTTTGACAATCTTGCAAGGAGGTAATGTAGGCATAGGCACAACAAGCCCTGCTACATTGCTGCATATTCACGGGGCAAATCCATTTGTTAGAATAACAAGTTCTGCAAATAGCGATCAGGGCATAAAAATAAGTTATGGAGTTTCTGATGCTCATGGATTGCATTTAATATATAATCCAAATTTCGCTGTATCTTACATTGATAATACGTATCCAGTAACTTCTTCTCAAGTTTATGGAGATATTTATTTTAGACAAAATGTAAGTAGCACAATGACCACCCGCATGACCATCAAAGCTGATGGTGGTAATGTTGGTATCGGCACTACAAGTCCTCTTGGTAGATTGCATTTAAATTCAACTACATCTGGCGCTACATTACTCAGGGCGGACGGCACAAACGGGACACTCTTTTCTGTAATTGATGATTTATCAGATTCATTAATGTCTGTAAATAATAGTGCAGGATTGCCAGTGATGGAAGTCTTCGCTGATGATAGAGTTGTATTGGGGCAATATGGAAGCGGCGATTTTGTTCTTAAAAATAATAAAGTTGGAATAGGCCAAAGCAACCCTCTTTATACTTTAGATGTTTCTGGTACTATCAGATTTACTGGAATATCTGCAAGCTCAAGCACAAATTGTTTAGTCATAGACGCTGATGGAACAGTTAAGACAAAAGTCAATGCCGCAAGCTCTGGAACATCTGGGACATCTGGAACATCTGGCGGCACAGGTGGGACTGGAAGCTTGGGTTCTCAAGGCGGCACTGGTGGTACTGGCGGAACAGGCGGCACTGGCGGAACAGGCGGCACTGGCGGAACAGGCGGCACTGGCGGTACTGGAAGTTTGGGTTCTCAAGGCGGCACTGGTGGTACTGGCGGAACAGGCGGAACAGGCGGCACTGGCGGTACTGGAAGCTTAGGCTCTCAAGGCGGCACTGGTGGTACTGGCGGAACAGGCGGAACAGGCGGCACTGGTGGTACTGGCGGAACAGGCGGCACTGGCGGTACTGGAAGCTTAGGCTCTCAAGGCGGCACTGGCGGAACAGGTGGTACTGGCGGAACGGGTGGCACTGGCGGCACTGGAAGTTTAGGATCTCAAGGCTCTTCAGTAGCGCTTACTAACAATGTAAATGATTATATTCTTACTGCCACTGGAGGAGCCGGGGCTAATGGAGAGTCTAATTTGACTTTTAATGGATCAACTTTAAATTTAATAGGAGATCTAAATATAAGGAGCCAAACTTCTTTCGCCACAGCGGCGACTGTAGAATTAGGTCAGTCTACTATAGGTTTTGATACTTATAGAAGAGGCAAGTCTTTACACAATAACGAAACATTCATTGATAATAACTTAAATGGAATAAACATTTACGATAACAACGCCACAGGGACCATATCTATAGCTAGAATAGCTTCGACTGGTTTAGGAGCTCCAAATAATAGCGGATACGTAGTAAGAATAACTCATACTTCTGCTGCAACGTCGCCTTATTTTGGAGGATGGTATTTTGCGGATAATACTAGAGCTAATTCTGTTTTTGCTTGCGTATTTGTAGCTAAAATACCTGTTGGATATTCGCTTAGTTTCCATAGTAATTCTATTGGTACTAACGGAACATCTTATTGGACTACCTCTACTCTTGGCACAGGAAAATGGGAAGAGTATTGCATGATCGTAAAGGCCGGAAATACAGGAACTTTTAGTTCTACAAACTTTTTCGCCTTAAATGGGACTCCGAATCCAACATCAACGGTCCCATTAGTTTGGTATTTATCTTCCGCTAACACTTACGATGTTTTAGATTCTATCGCTGCTACTGGCGGAACAGGCGGCACTGGTGGTACTGGCGGAACAGGCGGCACTGGCGGGACAGGCGGCACTGGCGGAACAGGTGGTACTGGCGGGACAGGCGGCACTGGCGGTACTGGAAGCTTAGGCTCTCAAGGCGGCACTGGCGGCACTGGCGGAACAGGTGGTACTGGCGGAACAGGCGGTACTGGAAGCTTAGGTTCTCAAGGCGGCACTGGCGGCACTGGCGGAACAGGGGGTACTGGCGGGACAGGCGGCACTGGCGGTACTGGAAGCTTAGGCTCTCAAGGCGGCACTGGCGGTACTGGAAGCTTAGGTTCTCAAGGCAGCACTGGGTCTCAAGGTAGCACTGGATCTCAAGGTAGCACTGGGTCTCAAGGTGGTACTGGCGGTACAGGAGCCATAGGATCTCAAGGCGGCACTGGCGGTACTGGAAGCTTAGGTTCTCAAGGCAGCACTGGGTCTCAAGGTAGCACTGGGTCTCAAGGCGCAGCAAATGCAAGCGGTACAACAAATAGAATAGCTAAATTTACAAATACTACTACTCTTGGAAATTCTCTTGAAACTGACGATGGAACATCTACTGTGACATTAAACGGCGGTGCGGGAGCAGCTTATTATATTATAAATAGATCAAGCACTAGTTACCAAGGAGGCATTCAATTCCAAGACGCAGGTGCTACAAAATGGTACAATTACTTGCAAAATGGAGTAGCTGGTGATGTATTAAGATGGTACAGCGGCTCAGACAAATTATTTTTATCAAATCAAGTTAGCCCCGGAACTTATATATTAGGTGTAGGGGTAACCCCAGCTTATACTTTGGATGTTAATGGTAATGCTCATGCGACCTCATTCCCAACGTCATCAGACTTAAGATTCAAGAAAAATATAAAACCAATTGAAAACGCGCTCCAAAAAGTAATGAAGTTGCGCGGCGTAACATACGAATGGAATGAATTCATAAACAATACAAGAGACGGTTATAGTTTAAATACTCCTGTTATCGGATTTATTGCGCAAGAATTAGAGCAAGTATTACCCGAACTAGTAAGTACTTGGAAATTAAATGATGATTGCCCAGACGCTAGATCTTTAGATTATCCAAGAATAACAGCAGTGTTAGCAGAAGCTATAAAAGAGCAGCAGGCGCAAATTAATGAGCTAAAATCTAGAGTAACTGCTTTAGAAAGAAGATAACAATATATATGAATAATGCTTTTGATTTTTTTGAACAAATTTATTGTATAAATTTAAAGCATCGGACAGATAGATGGGAAAGTTGTCTTTCTCAATTTTCTCTTTTAGGCATAGCGGATAAAATAAATAAAAGAGAAGGAATACTTTGCGCTCATCCTAAATTATCTCACCGACAAAACGCTCAAATTGGCTGTGCTTTATCTCATTATTATATTTTAAAAGAAGCCCAAAAAAATAACTACTCTAATGTTCTTGTTTTAGAAGATGATTTTTTATTTTTAGATTTTGGAGAATCTTTAAATAATAAAATAAATAAAAGTACATCAGAGTTGCCTGCGAATTGGGATCTTTTTTATTTTGGGGCTTTTTTTGTTAAAGGATATGATTATGCGCCTGTAGAAAAATATTCTCAAAATTTAATAAAGGCAAAAACTTGTTTTTGCACTCATGCTATAGCTTATTCTAAAAATGCTATAAATAAAATTCTTAATGATTTAAATCTAGAAAAAGAATTAGATGTAATAAATTTTATAAAAGAATACGAGGCTATTGATTGGTATTTAGCAAGAAACTTCCAAGAGAACAATCATTGTTTTGCGGCTAAAGATTTATTATGCGTCCAAAAAGAAAGTTATTCAGATATAGAAAGGCAATACTCAGATTATAAAGAAAAGCTCAAAGAAAGTTATAGAGATTATGTCCAAAAATAATTTTTATTTTTAGTTTTAACTTTATATAATATTAAAAGTATGGAAAAAACAATTTCAGTAGATTACACAATTAACGAAGCCCAGGTTCTCCTAGAGATTATCGACATCGCAGTTCGAGCAAGAGGTCTTGCGGCTGCTGAAGCTGGCCTAGTTCTTACTCGAAAGATTGAGCCAAAATTGAGAGCCGCTTTGCCAGTGCCAGAAGAGGCTCCTAAGAGCGAATCTTTTGAGTCGCATATTATTAAGCCTTAAGTTTTAAGGTGTAACAGTATGTATGGCCGTACAGCATGCCAATAGAGGAATAGTAAAAAAAGATTTACAGTTATATTATAATCGTGAATATGCTAAAAGTTTTCGAGGTCAGGCCACTACAAATATCGCTTATTCTACCAATAATTACTTAAACTCCAATGGTAATTGGTGGGTAAATTCAGGTTCTACTATTTTCAATGATAATGATACCTCTATATCAAAGCCTGTCATTTTAAATGTAGATACTACTAATTTACGAATCTTTAGCTCAACTGTGACTGCCACTGGCAATCAACAGTTGGGCTCTTCTATTATTCCGATTTCTCCAAGCACTCAATATGCGATGTCCATTTATTATTGGTTTGATGGAACATCGATGCAGTCCCAACCATATTTAAGGACAAACGTAAATAATAATTCATTAGGTAATTTTGCGTATAATGGTGATACAAATTATTTAAATTGGCCAAGAAGAACTTGGATTAGACTATCAATAACATTTACTACTCCATCAAATGAAACTGGAGTATATATGAGTAGTTATACTGGCGATAATGTCGGCGAAAAACTTGCATATTTTGGATATCAAATAGAACAGAAAGCATATTCTACTCCTTTAGTTTTAGGCTCTAGATCTGCAAATACTATTGCTGGTGGAGGCGGATTAATAGATTTAAGTGGAAATAATTATAATATTGATCTTACCAGTTCTGCTATAGCTTTTGATAGTGGAGGATATTATTTTAATGCAAATTCTCAAGGTGCAATAACAACTCCAGTTGCCAATTCTATATTAGATAATTTAAGTAACAATAGTCATACATATGAATGTTGGTTTAAATTATTAGGAACTCCGCCGGGATTATATAATGGATATTTTTTTGGAAGACAAGGATATCATAGTGGATTTAATCATGATAAAGGATCTCCAAATGTTATTTATGCAATTACATGGTATAATGATGTAACAAATTCAGGTCTTGGCGTAACATTGAGTTTAAACACTTGGTATCATGGTGTTTTTGTGAATGATGTTGAAAATGCTATGAGATATTTATATGTAAATGGCGTATTAAGAGACAGCGCGACATTAACTAAACAATTAAGACAATACTCATCGACAGTTCCATATTATATTGGAGCGGCAAGTACAGATTATGCAAGTAATTCAATTGTATCAACTGCAAGAGCTTATAATCGCGCATTAACTGCCGCAGAAGTATTACAAAATTTCAATGCAACTCGTAAAACTTATGGAATATAAAATATGAGTACAATCAATTCAGGACCAAGTACAGTAACATCTGCTCTTGCTTTTGCTCTAGATCCATCAGTTAGCGCAGGTTTTATCAAAACACCAAAACAAATTAATGGTTGCATTACTTGGTTTGACGCAGATGATCTATCTACAATCACAACCGAAACTAGTACTAGAAATGTAAGATATTGGGGAGATAAATCAAATAGTAATTTAGTATTAACTGGCGGTGGGCTAACGCTTGCAAATGAACCATTATCAGTTCTTGGTGGGTTGAATGGTAGAAATACCATGAGATTTAGCGCGAATGACTATATCTACGGCCCATTTACAACATCATATACCGAATTTACAATATTTTTAGTGATGCGGGGGGATGTAAATAGCACAACTTATCAATATCCATTCAGTATAAATAATGGCACAAACACAAATAATCTTCATTTCGATGTAAATGATCCAGATGGATCAAATTACGCAAGAACATTATGGGTATATTGGAATGGGGGTGGTGGAAATGTTACAGTTCTTCCATTAACAAGTCCAAATACTAATTCTGACTTTTTGCAAGGGTCTCCAACTTTAATTACATTTTCTCATACCAATGCGGGAAGCGGCACAAATATAATTTATGCGAATGGAAGACAACGACCTGATTTATACTCTTCCGGGACTCAAACAATAACAATAGGAGGGGCTGGTTTTAATTTGTTTATGGGGGCCGTCAATACATCAGCCAATCAGCCATACTATGGAGATATCGGAGAATTAATTATTTATAGTAGACAATTATCCGCCATAGAAAGATCCCAAGTTCATAATTATTTAGCTAATAAATGGAGAATACCATTATTACAAACTACATTAACAAATAGAGATTTAGTTTTTGGCAAAGTAGCGACATGTCAAAATAATAATATACCTGTTATTGACAAGTCTTATAGATTAAATCCCGCAAATGCAACAGGTTCTCCATTACAAAGCAATTTTTATTTTGCTGATTCTATTTCGTGGATGAGTTCAGTTATAACAACTTCAATTACATTAGAAGCATGGGTTAAACCAAATAGTTTTAGTTTTGCTGGAACAAATACTGATTTAGGGGCTATAATGATTGCTAATAGCAATTTTTATTTGTCGTTAGATGGCAATGGAAAATTTAATGCATTTATGTATGGCTCCGCTGGTTCTACTGTGGGTCATCAGCCAAGCACAACATCGGTAACAAGACACGCATGGAACCATGTGGTTTGGACGTTCGATGGGGCATATATAAGATGGTACTTGAATGGCGTATTAGATAAAACTTCATCAACTACTTTCACCATAGGAACTATCAATATAACAAACTATTTAGGAATAGGCGCTGAAGGAGCTTCTACATATGGGAGGATGTTAGATGGTTATGTTGCCGGTTGTAAAATATATGGTAAAGCGTTAACTGCTTCAGAAATTTTACAAAATTATGAACAAAGTAAATCGGAATTTGCTAGTTTACCGAATATTGTAACTAATGGTTTACAATTTTATGTAGATGCTGATGTTTATAGTAGTTATTCCGGAAGTGGGACTTCGTGGAGAGACTTAAGTGGAAATAGTTATAATAGTACATTAACTAATGGTCCTTCTTTTATATCAACCGAACCAAAATGTATAAGTTTTGACGGTGTAGATGATTATTCTGTTTCATCCGTAACAAATATTCCCGCATCATCAACCATTGCAATTTGGATACGATCATCAAATTATGCTGTAAAAATTCCAATTTCAATTGACAGCGATAATTATGGATCTGGACCAAATCTTTATTTTTCTGGAAATTATATAAACTGGAACACCGGTGATAGTGAAAGCAACCCATTCACAAACAGTTCATATCCAGATGCCAAATGGCATTATATCGTCGTAACTAATGATTCATCCACAAATGCCAAATTGTATATTGACGGTATATTAATCGGAACTGCGGCTTATAGAAATACTACATCAACGACTTCAAATAATTTTTGGATAGGAAGATTTCACGGAGATAATAATTATACTATAGCTGCAAGTATTAGTCAAGTAAAATTGTATAATAGAGTATTATCGGCTGAAGAAGTTCTTCAAAATTACGACGCAACAAAATTTAGATTCGGAAAATAATATATGGCTCAACATTATAATCCAAAAATAACAACAGAAAATCTGGTCTTATCTTTAGATCCTTCCCATAATAAATCTTATCCAGCCATAGATTTGCCTGTGAAAGGTGGATTGATTTTATGGCTAGATGCTGCGGATGATACAACATTTAGTTATAGCTCAGGAACTACTGTAAGTCAATGGAGAGATAAAAGTGGATTTAATTATCATATGACGCCACCATCTTCTGGACCAACACGTAGTACTTCTCAAAATTCTAGAAAAGTAGTAGCATTTACTACCGCTCAAAATATACAAAATTCTACAATAGATTTAAGAAATAGCGCGTATAGTATTTTTGTAGTTGATAGATATACAAATGCATCTTCTGGAACAGGAAGAATTTTAACTTCAAATAGCAGTTATAATAATTGGCTTTTAGGACATTGGGCAAGTGAAACGAATAAATATTATGGAAATGGATGGGTATATCAAACTTATTCTGCTGCTGATACTAATTGGAAATTATATTTAGGAGATTGGGGTGGACCATCAAATGATTCAGCAAATTTTTATGCAACAGGAACTGCATTAGCAACGAATAGTACAGGCGCAGATGCTGGTCCTTGGTATTTAGGAGTAAATATTTATGGCGCTGAATTAAGCAATTGTGAAGTTGCTGAAATTATTGTTTTTAATAGATTATTATCAGTTACAGAAAGAAAATTAGTCCATACATATCTCGGCCAAAAATGGGGAATTCTTAATACAGATAGAAGTATAATTGATTTGAGTGGAAATAATAATCATGGGCTACTTGGTAATGGTACTACAGCAGATATGCCTGCGGCAGATTATTATAATAAAGGAGCGCTTAGATTTGATGGCTCCTCTGATTATTTAGTGGTGGCGGATAATGTTATATTAAATCCTGCAAAAGTTACTGTTTCAATGTGGCTTAAAAGAAACGCTTATCAATCAAGTATATGCAATTTTTTAAGAAGAAATGACAGAGATGCATACGCATTGATGGCGACATATAATACAGATACTGTTTGGTTTAGAATTAGAAATGCTGCGGCCGCTGTTATAGATGCTACTACTACAATGCCATTAAATACTTGGACTAATCTAGTGGGTACTTTTGATGGCTCAAATGTAAAAGTTTATAAAGATGGAGTGCTTGCGAATACAACAGCAAATACTTCTGCAATATCATACTCTGGATCTACAATCGGAGACTTAATAATTGCTAGAGACGATATCGTTTCTGGAAGATATGCTCCAATTAATGTAGGATCTACCTTAATATATAGCAGAGCATTAAGCGCGGTAGAAATTGCTCAAAATTACGAAGCTCAAAAGTCAAAATTTGCAAATACAATAGTACAACAAGGTCTTGTATTAAATCTTGATGCTGGTAATCCATATAGTTATGCTGGAGCAGGTACAACTTGGTATGATGTTAGTGGTAATAGTAATCATGCAACGCTTTATAATTCTCCAACTTGGAATTCTAATGGTTATTTTTCTCTTAATGGTACAAATAATTATATTAAGACTACATCTACCTTAAATCTTTCGGCTTATAATGCTGTTACTGTTTTAGTTATATTTAAAGCTAGATCGTATCCAGTTTCAGGAAATACTAAATTTATATGTGAATTATCTACTGATTTTAATTCTTTTCAATATGGATTTGTATGGACATATAATGATAATTCTGCATCTCAAAATTATGACGTATTTGCAGGAGTAAAAGGAAACAATGGATATAACTTAGGAGTTTGGAATAAAAGTAATTATAATGATTTAAATTGGGAAATAAGCACTGCTGTTTTTGATAAAAGTCAAACTACAGCAGAAGCTTCTTTATATAATCAAGGAGTTGCAGCTACTGTTATAACAAATCCTCTTCCTAGTTTAGCTTCAAATAATACTAATAATTTTGGAGATGATTATTTATTTATTGGATCTAGAGCGGGAACAAGTTATTTTACAGATTTAGATATCGCAAGTATTTTGGTTTACAATAGAGCTTTATCAGCTGCTGAAATTCTTCAAAATTACAATGCTACAAAAGGCCGATTCGGTTTATAAAGTGTAAACAATAATACATGCAATACGGCCCCAAAATAGCAACGAATGGATTGGTGTTGGCATTGGATGCGGCGGACATGAATAGTTATAGTCCGAATGTTATACCTAATCCTACTGACGTATTTGCTAATATAGGAAGCGAAATACAATCTTGCACGCTTTCTAGAGACACTACAATAATAAGACAGTATCGTTCCACGCCAATGAAAATGGTAATAACAGGCAACGATGCTTATGCTGGAAAATATGGTTCTTCTGCTGCTAATTTAGCTTCTGCTTTAAGTGGTCAAACTTGGACAATTAGTGTTTGGGCAAAAGCGAGCGTAGCCACAGATGGTCAATTATTTATTTTTGGCGCAGATACCAATGGAGCGGTTTTTACTATAAATGATTATAGTTCTGGAAATATGTCTATAACGACTAGCTGGCAAAGATTTAGTTTCAGTTATACATTTACAAATGCAAATACTAGATATATTCAATTTAGATTAGATGGAACACATACTGGTGGTTCTGGTATAACTATTTGGTGGGATGGATTGCAAATAGAAAGAGCATCAAGCGCAACACAATTTAATCCATATTATTATGGAAATACGATTTGGAAAGATTTAAGTGGTAATAATAATACAGGAACACTAACTAATGGCCCGCTATTTGTCGGCGAAAGCAAAGGGAGCATAACATTTAATCCAGCGAATAGCAATCATATTAATTGCGGGAATGTTTTAGCAAATTTGACTAATTTAACATTAGAGTGTTTTATAAAATTAGGTACTCAGACACAGCTATACGGAGGAGTCATAAGCAAAACATTGAGTAACGCTGACGGATATGAAATAAGAGTAGATTCATATACAGCATCAACTACAAATTTATTATTTAGATATGTCGGAGATAATGCTGGGCTAGGATTCAATACTAGTTTTACTAATGGGATTTGGTATCATATAGTATCAACTGGAATATATGGAACTCAAATAAACTATGTTAATGGCAATCAAATCAATAGTGCTGGGTATCCTACTACGCCTAGCGCGAATAGTAATCCGTTGCTTATTGGAAGATTAGCGTATTCTAATTTATATGTAAATATGACTATGGGCTACGCTAGAATTTATAATAGAGCATTAACAGCAGCGGAAGTATTACAAAATTACAACGCAACAAAATCAAGATTTGGATTATAAAATTATGGCAATAATAAGAGGCCCAAAAATAGTTAGAAGTGGATTGGTATTGTGTTTAGATGCTGCTGATAAAAATAGTTATTCTGGCACAGGTACCACTTGGAAAGATTTAAGCGGAACTGGTTACATTGGAACATTAACCAATGGACCCACATTTAGCAATATAAATGGCGGAACTATTGTTTTTGATGGCACAGATGACTATATTAGTGTAAGTAATCCAGCTAGTTTAAATCCAGGATTAAGTAGCTTTACGATAGATGCATGGGTATACCAAAAAGATAATGGATATAATGGAATAGTAGAGGCGAGAGGTGCTAATTTACATGGATTCTTATTTTTATTAAATTACACTACGGCTGGGACTGTAGCCTTTTTTTTAAATACTACCACTGATATTGATCAAAACATTTATTATTCAACTGTTGCGACATTTACTGATGTACTAACTTGGATGAATGTTAGCGCTGTCGTTAATAGAAGTGCAAATAATATAACTTTTTATAAAAATGGTATACAACAAGGTGCCGCCGTTTCTATAACTTCAGGAGGTTCTGTAGATCCAGGTTCTGGATATCTCTATTATATAGGTGGAGATTTAGGAGGACCTGACGCCAATATTAATTTATCAACTATTAAACAATATAACCGAACGCTTTCGGCACAAGAAATATTACAAAATTACAACGCAACTAAAAGTAGATTTGGATTATAAAAATTTATGGCAGCATCATTAGGACCAAATATAACAAAAGATTCTTTATTAGTTAGCCTAGACGCAGCAGACAGGAATAGCTTTTTAAAATATTCTTTAATAAATATGTCTACGTGGACAACGGGAACTGGAGGGGTAGCTGGATATACTCCGAATCAAAGTGCTGCGACTGAAAATCAAAGATTTTCTGGCACGAATCCTTGGGGCGAAACAAGTATTATTTGGGGTAGTTTTCCTTCTGGCGATGGAGAAGCGGATGGCGGTTGGGTTACATATGCTGATTATTCTATAGATAAATCAAAAATGTATAGATTTAGCGTTTGGGCGAGAAGAACATCAAGCACAACAGGCGGCACTGCTTATTTAGGATGTACATCTTGGGATGCTGGACAATATATAAAAAGGACAACTGATAGTGTCGATGAGTCAAATCCATATTGGTATTATAATAATATTGCAAATTTTACTCAAAATGTTTGGTATTTAATTGTTGGGCATTTGTATCCTTTCGATACGACTTTCACAGGAAGGCATCCAGATAGTGGACTTTACAACGTAGGTAGTGTAGAAAAAGTTGCAGATATAGGAGGAAATACCGGCGGCGGAGATTTTAAATTTGCGCCTACAAGCACATATCTTTTCCAAAGAGTTTTTCATTATTATTGTGGCGATAATACTAGCAGATTACAATGGTATGACCCGCGAATTGATTTAGTAGACGGAACAGAGCCAAGTATTTATGAATTAGTAAATAGATCTCCTATTCAACTCAAAGATATTACTGGAAATCAAAAAAATGCAACTTTAGTGAATGGTCCTACATTTACTAATACTAACGGTGGGGTCATAACTTTTAGCGGTACAAATTATGCAATAATAACATCACCTATATCTCTTTCAGAATATACTTTTTCTTTTTTTTGCAAATGGATATCTAATGTCGCAGTTGGCGATAGAATCTTTGGTTCAGACGCTTTTGGAACTTATACAGTATATTATCCTAGTAATGTAGGATTTCACTATAATCCAATAAGCGCTCCTGGGACTACTACAACTATTTATTCTAATGTTAATATTGGATTTGGGCAATGGTGCCATATAACAGTAAGCGTAAGCACAATCAGCCCTTTAGCAATAATTTATATAAATGGAATAGCAAGGAATAGTTCAACAGATATTCCTTCTGGAAATTTAGTTGGTAATCTTTATTTAGGCGCTCAAAACACGCTGTACGGATCAAATTGTAATGTCGCAAATTTTAATTTATATAGTAATGTACTGAGCCCATCGGAAATCTTAGAAAATTACAAAACAGCAAAATCTAGATTTGGGCTATAAAATAAAAAAGATTTAGAATTTAAAGTGTAAGATACTTATATACAATATATGAGCTCCGACATCCAATTAAAATGGAAAGTTAATCAAATGGACTGCTATCCAGAATTTAGCGGCGTCACTGATTACGTATTTAATGTTCACTGGGATTGTTTGGCTTACTATAATGGTCCAAGCGGTGGGCCATATTATGGCAGAACTTATGGTGTGACTTCTGTTCCTTCTTCTCCAGGGCCATTTACTCCATATCTTGATTTGAAAGAAGATCAAGTTTTTTCTTGGGTTTATTCTGCCATGCCATCTGGCGAAAAGGAGAGCCAAGAAAGCGCAGCAATACAGCAGATTTTAAATAAAATTACTCCTCCCGTAGTTACTCCTCCAAATCCATGGTCTGCTGATATTTTTCCAATTATTGCTCCATTTATTTCTATACAGCCTCAAAGGCAAATTACATTATGGTCTGGGCAAACAGCTTATATTTCCGTTGGAGTAGATGGTCAACCATTGTACTATCAGTGGAGAAAAGACGCAATTGATCTTACAGAAGAAACTGGTGCTGGTTTACAAATTTCAAATATTCAACTAGATCAAGCAGGAACTTACGATGTTGTAGTCTCAAATTCTTTAGGAACAGCTATTAGCTCAGGATGCGCAGTGATAGTAAATCCTCCAATTGCTCCAGTAATAACTAATCAACCAGTCGGCGGTCAAATAATTTCAGGAAACAGTTTTGGGATGTCTGTAATGGCATCTGGATACCCAACTCCTTCTTATCAATGGAACTTGAACGGAACTGAAATTTCTGGAGAGATAAGCCAATATTATTATATAAATTCTGGCTCAGAAGCAAGCGCAGGAGATTATACTGTAAAAGTTTATAATGTTGCAGGAGAAACAATTAGCGACATTGCTCATGTAGATGTTGTAGCCCCAGATCCTTCTGGCCAAATTTAAGCTATTTCTATCTATTATCTCTTGATAGAGTGTAATAAAAAGCATGGCTTCTTTACTGTCTGCCACGCAAAAAGCTAGTTTCGAAAAAGGAATGACTAACCTGTTTGACACCTTCAAGCAGGACATAGTCATTTATAAAGAAGCAAAAATCGACATTATTAACATAGCTCAGCCAAGAATGTTTGGCTATAATGAGAGATCTGACATAGAAAATATTAATTATACTCCAGTTACAGGGGTATTCTCTGCTTTAGTTACTTCTAATAAAAAGCAATCTCAAGACATACTAGAAGAAACAGAAAATAGAATAGATAAAGGAGAAGTAGAAATAAAAATCCAAAGTGACGCCAACGACTTCATACAAAACAATGGCAAAACTCTTTATGTGACTATCAATGATTTGATGTATAAGTTTATTTCTTCTCAATCTCCGAGGCCTTATATATCTTCTCAATATTTCACTTATTTCTTAGAAAGGGAAAGGTGATGAAAATAGGAAATATAATAATACAAGGAGATATAGTTTCAGAAGCCCTTTCTAACGTTTCAGTGCAAGATGAAATAGAAAGAGCAATAAAAAAACAATTTAATGAAATAAAAAATCAAGCTTTAGAAGATTTTGATGATCATCCTGTAACCCAAGAATTATTAGATCCGGGGCAGGGAAATATTAGCAATACTTTAGGTGGTTATGGAGATTTATTTGGTTTTATTGGGTTTGAAGCTGGCTTTAATCCAATTTCTCCAGTCAGAGCAGCTTTGAAATCAAAAATAAAATTCAAAGGCACCGACTTAACTATAAATTATCCAAGAAATAAAAAAGGTCAATTCGCTACTGGGAAAAGAACAAGAATAATAAAAGTTTCATTTCAAATCCCAGAGTTGGAAGACTTTAATGAGTCGGCTCAATTCCAAGGTTGGAATGGCGGCAGAAACTGGGTAAAAGGAATAGAAAGAGGAATTTCTGGAGTTTCTTATTACGCTGATTACCCAAGAGGTCGTTCTGAAAGAGGTTTGCAATTAAAAGGCCCAATAACAGATGGTCCGTCTAACCGTCCGACTGGTTTCAAGACAACAAAATATATATCAAAAATTATTAGTAACTTCACTAATAATTTTACAAATAATATAATATAATGAAAGCCAATTTCCAAAACGTTTTAACAAGTAGCTTTTTGCTATATGTGGACCACACTATATTAAAAAGAGGCGAGGGCTATACAAATGTTAGTTCTAAATTTTATCCAATTTCTGGGGCTTATAATGGGTATTACACATATGCTGCTCCATACAAACAAATAGTCAGCGATGCTTCTATAACAGGAGCGAATCAATTAACAGGAATATACTTAGATGGTAATTTTATCACGCCCGGGCAAAGTGGTTTAGTAGCTATAAACCATTACGATGGTCAAGTAATATTCTCTTCAAATAAAAACTCCAATACAATAAGTGGTAATTATGCCATAAAAGATTTCAATGTTTATTTAACTGATAAATCAGAAGACTATCTATTATTTTCCACAAAAATGGAGCCAAAAAATAGAAAGCCGCAAACATTTACGGGTTTAGCTGTAAATGAAATAACTTATCCAGCTATATTTTTAAGGCTTGTCAATTCGCAAAATGAACCCTTTGGATTTGGCGGCACAGATATGACAACTTGTTATTTTAGGGGATTAGTTATGTCTAATTCAATGTATTCCCTTGATGCCGCTTGCGGAGTATTAAGAGATTCTGCTCACGACTTTTTTAGAACAGTAAGCAATAATGATTTAAATCTTAATGCAATGAGTTCTTATACTGGAGTGCCATACAATTATACTGGCATAGCTACAGGAGATAATGTTTATATGTCTAGCGTTTCAGTTTCGCAAGTAAAAACATCAAGTTCCGCAGAATTTAAGAGCTTAAATCCAGACATCATAGCAGCTTTTGTTGACTTCGATTTGGAGGTGGTAAGAGCCCCTCATGCTTACTAAAATAATTTTCTATAGTTCATTTATTTTGTGTAAATGACAATAGAATATAAGGAAACCATATGTCAAACACCACAAGAAATCGTGTTATTTACCAAAGCCAAGCTTTGTTTGCCGCGCCAACAGGTACAACAACAGTCACTGCTGCTGATCATAGCTTACGCAGAGTCCAAAGTTGTAATTATAACTTTTCGATTACCCGCCAAGACATTAATCAATATGGTGAATTGGCCGCTATTGATAGATTGATTTTGCAAGAACCTACCGTAGCAGTAGATATGTCATACTACTTTGAGCCAACAGGGTTCAATGAAAGCCATTTAGGGTTTAGAACAGACGCTGTTACTGGAGTTTCTTCGAATGCTGACCACATGCTAGATTATATTATTTCTAGCGGCACTGGTTATGATCAAAAGAATGTTTATGTTCTTGTCAGCGATGCCGGTATCGACGCCAATGACTCAAATAAAATGTCAACAAGCACAGTCGAAGGAATTATTGGTATTGGTAATGCTTTCGTCACTTCTTGGTCTTTGGAAGCTTCAGTAGGAGCAATTCCAACAGTTTCTTGCGCCCTAGAAGGCCAAAACATAGTATTTACTGGAGGAGGCGGTTCTTACAACATAGGAAATCCTGCTGTAGTTGATGGAGCTGATATTTCTACATCAAGCACAGTTACTCTCCCTGACGGCGCTGGATTATTCGACTCAGCCTCTGAAGTATCTGCTGTTAGACCAGGCGATATTACTTTAAAACTAGGGACTAGCGACACAGACAATGCCCCGATGTTTGGTCTAAGCGAATCTGACCTTAAGATCCAAAGCGCTAGTATAGCCATGACAATCGGCCGTGAGCCAATCAGAAAACTTGGCAAGGCTTTCGCTTTCGCTAGAGAAATCACTTTCCCAATTAATTGTACTCTTAGCGTAAATGCTATTGTTGGAACTACTGCTTCCAATAAACTATATACTCTAATGACCACAAATGGTGACGATACCAAGTATTACTGCGAGCTAAAGCTAGTTGGTTATCAAGGAGCCACTGCTCACACAGCCTATGTAATGCTAAAAGGCGCCAAATTGGATTCTCAAAACTTCACTTCTTCAATTGGACCTAACCAAACTGTTACCATGGAATTCTCCGCTCAAATCGGTAAGAATTCTGGGCTACACTTCAAGCAAGGTTAATAAAAAAACTTTCGATCTAGCCCCCGCCCTAACCGGCGGGGGTTTTTTATTTTATATTTTCTATTATTTCTATATAATACAGCAAAGGACTATGGACGACGAAAAACTAAAAGAGTATTTGAAATTCCAATATAGCAGAAATATTATTTCTCTTTATAAGAAGTATTTTGAGATTATCGATGATTTGAAGCAAGATCATGAAATACTATTAAAAAAAATAGCCGAAAACTCTTCCGAGGATTTTGCTAAAAATGTTGATTATTTCGATAACGATAAATATAATTACATAAGAAAAAAGATCTTAGACGCTGGCAATGATGCAATTAGAAATATTGATACTAGCTTTAAGTCTATAAATATTTCACTAAAATAAAATATGAAAGAAAAATGGCTACATAGTTTTGAAGTCGAAAAGACTCAAAAGGTAAAAGAAACCACAACAGAAGTAAACGCTGCTGGCGAAGAAATACAGATCACCAAAGAGGTGGAAAAGAAAGTCCCGCACAAGTTTTATATTCTGAGGCCAAATAGAAAGATCCAAGACGAGGCGAGCGTATTTTATTCAGTTAAGGTTTCCGAAGGCATAAAGATGGGTCTTGTTACTAGAAATTATCTTTTGCGCAAGTTCCAGCAAGACGGCGTGTTGCCATCAGAAGAAGAAAAGAAGGCGCACGCAGAAAATTATTCCAAGGCAATAGCAATCGAAATTGAACTAGAAAAGGTTCGTCAAGATTCGAGTTTAAGTGACGCAGAAAAGGAATTAAAGAATGCCGCTTTAAATTCAGAGTATCAAGTGCTACGCCAAAAGATTTTCGATTATGAAAACGTGCAAAATTCTTTGTTTGATAATACAGCAGAGAAGAGAGCTTCTGATTTCTTGAATGTTTGGTTTGTATTGAATCTTCTTTATCAGGGCGAGGAAGGGTCTCAGACTTGTTTATTTGGTGAAGGTTCGTTCGAGCAAAAACTTGAAAGACTAAACCAGATAGAAGAATCTGGAGATGAATTCTTGAGCGGGGTTGTTGAAAAGGGTGGTTTCCTTATCGGGCAGCTCAACTCTGGAGTGCCGAAAGAAGAACTGGTCGGTTAATATAGTGTGAGCGATCTTTATGAAAAAATAAGCTTTTACAAAGGCTTGTACAAAGAGATAGCTGTAGGCTTTTCTGAGGATGAATACTTAGGAAAGCCTATTTTTATTAAGCATTTCACTGAATTAGAGAACGGCGAGCTAGATAAGCATAGAAGAAAATTCAGCCAAGAAGCTATAGACAAAGGTCTTGAATCCAAAGAAGAGAAACTTACTTTTTTAATAAGAAATCAACTATGGTCTAATGAAAAAGAAAAAGAAATAGAGAACTTAGAGCGCCAAATTTCAGATACAGAAATGTTGCTGAGAAATCTTATCATAAAAAAACAAATCAACGACGCAAAGAATAAAATAAAAAATTATACAAAGCAACTGTCTGAATTAGAAAATGAAAAATTGAGCATGCTTGGTTTCTGCGCCGAAAGCTATACCGACAAAAAAATAAATGAATTAGTGATATATCTTTCTTTCTACAGCGATAAAGAATTTAAGAATCGTTTTTTTTCAGAGGAAGAATTTGATTTATTATCGGATAGAGAGTTAGATAATCTTGTTCTTATTTTAACGCGTTTTTACCAAAAATTCGCTCACGATAAAATAAAGAGAATTTGCGCTTGTTCGTTTTTTATGAGTCTTTTTAATTTGTGTGATAATAGTCCTTTGAATTTTTTTGGTAAATATGTAAGAGATTTAACAATATTGCAAGTAAATCTATTCTCTCAAGCAAAGTATTTTAAGTCTTTGATGGAAAACCAAGCCCAAACAAACCCTCCTTCTGATGTAGTTTCTGATCCAGATAAGATGATAGAATGGTATGAGTCTGTAGAAAATTCTGTTTCTATGCCAAACGCGGGAAGTCAATCAAGCGGCGTGGGCTATACTGGCGCTACAAGAGAAGAGCTAGAAAAAATGGTGGGCGGTAAAGCAGTGACACTAAATGAATTAGCCGCGAAAAAAGGCGGCAAGCTCACAAAACAAGATTTTATCGAAATGCATGGATTATAGTGTAATGTACTGAAGGAAACAGGTTATGCCAGCTAATGTAAACGTAAATTTAAATCTTGTACCGAATACAAAGCAGGTAGACTTAGCTTTTGATAGTATTAGTAGAAGAGCGTCTTCTGTTAAATTTGGTCAACCACTGGGAAGAATAAGCGGAGATGTCACGGAATTCAGGAAATCTCTGGAAGCTGCTACAGCCCGCGTTACAGCCTTCGGTTTAACTGCTGGCGCTATCTACAAAGTTTCAGAAGCTATTAGAGCTGGTGCAAGAGCTACAATAGAAATCGATAAGCAACTTGTAGAATTAAATACATTTTTAGGCCAATCTAGAGATCAACTAGAAGGGTTTTCTCAGTCGTTATTCAAAGTAGCAAGAAATGCCGCTGTTCCTTTCGAAGCCGCTTCTGAAGCTGCTAAAGAATTCGCAAGACAAGGTTTGTCTGCTAATGAAGTATTAAGAAGAACAGAAGATGCTTTAACACTAGCAAGAATATCTGGAATTAGTTATGCAGATGCTGTAAATGGTGTCACTACTGCGATAAACAGCTTCAATAAGGAAGCATTAAGCTCAACAGACATTGTCAATAAGTTAATTGCTGTTGATACAAGATTTGCTGTTAGCTCTGCTCAATTGAACGAGGCTCTTAGCCGTGTAGGTAGCTCTGCGGAAGAAAGCGGAATCAGCATAGACAAGCTAATAGCTACAGTTACAGCCGCTCAACAAATAACTGGTCGTGGTGGCGCTGTAATTGGTAACGCTTTAAAGACAATATTTACTCGCCTACAAAGACCAGAGGTTCTTAGTCAGTTGGAGCAGTTGGGTGTTGCTATTAAAGATCAAAATGGATTCTTATTGGATGGTTTGTCCGTGCTTAAGAATTACGCTGATGCTACAAAAAATTTAAGTCAGATAGAAAAATCAAGAACAGCAGAATTAATTGGTGGTATTTACCAAATCAACCAAGTTAACGCTTTAATTAAAGATCTTTCTAGCTCAAATAGCGTTTATGCTAGTGCTTTAAAAATTTCTAGCGCAGCAACAGATGAAGCTAAGAAAAAGAACGAAGAATTAAATAAGAGCTTATCAGCTTTATTACAACAAACAAAAAACCAAGCTCAGGAAGCTGCTGCCGCATTAGGTAAGCCATTGTTAGAGCCACTAGTTAGGATCGGTAGTTCATTTTCTGAAATATTATTAAAAGCAGTAAATCCTACAAGTGATCTTTTAGGAAAATCTGAGGAAAGCGGCAAATCTGTAGGAGAGTCTTTTTTTAAAGGGGCCGCCTCTGCCCTTGGAAAAACTATAGCGACTGGTAGCATCCCTCTTCTAGTGGGAATCGGAGGCACTTTGTTAGCTAAGATGGTTAAATTCGGAGTTAGTTCTATAAAAGATGTAAGTAAAAATTTTGATGAAGTATTCGCTGGAGAAAAATCATTAGCTTCGCAAAAAGCTGTTAATGATGTTTTATCACAAAGTCCTAAATTAGTTGCTCTTGTACAAAAGGGAACCATTTCATTGGCTGCAGCGGAGCAAGCAGTATTACAAACTTTAAGAGAGCAAAATAAACAACTAAAAACGCAAGAAGCTTTAAGGGCTAGAATAATTCCTACAGTTGTCGCTAGAGGCGGCCCAAGCAGAGTAAGAGCTTCTGGATATGTCCCGACATTTGGCGGAGCTCAAGAAGAGGTCGCTATGGCCAAGGCTTATGGAGCTAAAAATCCAAAAGCTAAATTAATACAAGCGACAATTAAAGGCAAGACTCAGCCAGTAATGGTCAATAGCGAAGAGGATGTTATTCCTAACTTTGCTGGCACAGGAGACACCGCGATAATTCCTAAATATAGGAAAATGCAAGACATTCCCAGAATGAGTTCTGGGTATATTCCTAATTTTGCAAAACGTAAAGACATCATCCAAAGAATCGGCAAAAAAGAAATCTTTGCTAGATTTCAAAAGCATTATGAACAAGGAAAGGATTACGCAGGATTTTATAATATACATGGCGAAGAATTTAGTGGCAAAAAACTTTCCCCACAAGAAGCTAAAATTTACGCTAATATAACTTCTGCTATTTCTCCTTCTGTGCCTGATTATGTAGCTGCTCAATTCGCGGCTCCAATATTCAACAGGTACATGAAAACAAGATCTACTAATGTAGAAGATTATTTTGATTTAGCTCCATCAAAAATAGTTAGCAGGCACAAAAATGTAGCGTCTTTGGGTTTATTCGGCAAAAAAGGTGAAGTATCTGCCGAAGGAAATATAAGAACTAGAGATGATGCCAGAAGATATGGTTTGTCGAAGGCTTTAAGAGGGGTTGATTTAGGAAGCGACGACACGGCTAAAACTAGACACTACGCTAGAGCTATATTGCAAGATAAAACAGCCTTTCCAATAGATACAAATGTAATCCAAGCTATCCTTGGAGGCAAAAAACCTAGCAAAACAGAAGCGGCAAAATTGATATCATTAGCTAATGAATTTGCTAAATCACATCAAATAGAAACTGGCGCAGCAGGTTTGCAGGCTGCTATTTTTAAATCCAATAGCGTACATAAAGAAAAATATAGCCCAGAGACAGTAAGATCCGCTTTATCTGGCATCGAGGGAAGGGCGAGTGGATATGTTCCTAATTTTGCTAAAATATTAATAGCTGCAAAATATTACGATGCATTAAAAGTAGGTAGAGCAAAAGGAGTAAACATTTCGAAAACTGGAGACGTTCAAATCATCGGAAGAGAAGTATTTGGAGGAATTGGTTTTTCTGCATCAAGAATAGGCAAAGGGTATGCCAGCGCAGTTAGATCTACATCTCCGACAACGGCTTTAAAAAATGCAAGTCGAAAAGCTGGAGTAACTAAAAGCATAATCATCCCAGTTGTCGCCCCTTCCGCTGTAAACGATCTAGTACCAGAGAATTTAAAAACTAATGAGGCTCTTTTACAGCAATTTTTAGCTAATCATCCAAAGCCAAAAGAAATAATAGCTTCTCTTTCTGAGCGAGGATTTAATGTCAAATCAATTTTAAATTCTCATAGCGGATCAGAAATAAAAAGCATTATTGATATTTTAAGCTCTGATTTATTTAATAAAAAAATATTAGTTAAATCAGCAAATGAATTAAAAGATCCTAGACTAGTTAAATTTTTTGCGCCTGGCGGAGTTAAAGCGAGAGGACCAAAAGGAGCTTATGCATTTGGATCTTCAATAGCTTCAATGCAACAAGGAGAATACGCGTCTAAAGTCCCTGGTAAGCATAAAAGTTATCCCATACTAGTGACTGGAAAAGTCGGCCCATCAATATCAAAACCAATTAATGCAGAAGAAATATTCCCAGGAATAACTGATAATAAAAGTAGTGTTTTCTTCTCTTCGGCTCAGCTGTTTGGTACAAGAGTTTTAGATACAGATAATCCAGAGCATCTTAAATTACTTGATAGACTAGGCTATAGCAAAAAAATATTGCGGCAAGAAAAGCTAATAGCTGGAGGATATATTCCTAATTTTGCTGGCTTATCAGATGCCATAGGAAGAGAAAAAACAATGAGCGGCTTACCAGCCTCTCAAATCATGGCTCATTTTGATGAAGGCGGAAATCCAATAGCGGTAACAAATAAAAGAGATGAGCCTAATGGGTTAAAAGACGTAGTTCCTAATTTTGCTAAAATTCCTACAGCTTTATTATCTCGTTTTTTCGGAAAATCAGGCGGAAAACTTGCTAATCCAATTTCTGGAGCGTTAGAGCTTTTTGAAAAACAAGCTTACGCTAGCATAATAGATGAATTGGCAGAAAGAGAAGTGATTCCTTCTGCTGTGTCAAAATTTATAAGCCAAGCTTTGCCAGCTTCCGCAGGCATAAAAAATATAGGAACAGCTATATTGTCTAAAAAAGCTTCAACAGGTAGCAGAGTAGCGGCGGGATTAACAGGCTTAGCGCAGATTTATGGTGGCGTTAAGTTGGGTGAATTGTCAGGAGGAGATTTAGATCAAAGAATTCAAAGCAAAAAATTTGAAGATGCGTTAGATCGCTCTAAGAAAGCTTTTACAGACTTGGCCGAAAATACAACAGAGCTTAGTGCTTCTTTGTCTAAATTAGACGCCGCATATAAAGATCCAAAAGCAGATCCTAGAGAAATAGTAAAGCTTGTCAAAACTAGAGAAGACTTAATAAAGAAAATATCAATCAAGAATCCAGAATTAATTTCTAGATTGGCTGGGCAAACATCAATTAGTGATCAAATTACTGTTTTAGAAGAAAATCTTAAAAAGGCTCAAACAGAAGAAGCTATAAGAACTTCTGCACTTTCGTTCGGCAGAAAAGGCAAAATAACTGGCGAACAAGCCCCAGCAGAACTAAGCTCTTTCTTTAATGAAATAATAAATAGAGCAAATGCAGATATATTCAAAACAGATCTTTCTCAAGCTACTACAGCTAATTTCGGCGAAATACTCAAGAAGGCCGGATTAGACGTAAAAGAATTTTCTGATCAGTTAAATAGCGATCAATTGAAAAAGGCTTTTATAGAAGCCTTAAAAGTAGCCCAAGGCATTGAAAAAATTTCCGCTAATCAAGCCAAAGAGATCGCAAGAATAAGCAAGCCATTAGCTTCAAGAAGACAAGCTGTCGAAGACGCTAGAGATATAAGAACCGAAATAAAGAAAGCTTTAGAACAACAACTTCCAGAATTGGCAGAACTAGCAGGAACATTCAGCAGACGAGCTGGTATATCTGCCTCTTCAGAGGCTACGCTGGCGATAAAGAAAGCTGATTCTGCAGTTTCTTTCCAGAATTCATTATTGACTCAATTAAATGATAAAGAATTTCTGGCTAACTTGTCTCCTGCGGTAGAAGCCAGACTAAGAAATATTGAGGCCCCGGGCGCGGGCGCGGGCAGGGAATTAGAAAGCTTACAAAAATTACCAGGGCTTAGCGAAGCGCAATCCAAAGGCATACAAAAGCTTATTGATTTTAATTCTCAGCAATCAAGAGATATAAATAAAGCAACAATAATAGCTGAAGAGTCCAAAAAAATACAATTAAAATTTTTAGCTCTTCAAGAAAAGATAGCTTTCGGCGGAGATATAAGAGCCTCATTGAATCCTCAAATGAGAGCAGAGGCAATGGCTTCTTCTATAAGGGGACCATTAACTTACCAACTAGGATCAATGATTGGTTCTAGAAGAGGCCAAATTGCTGGGGCTACAGACTTTTTGACTGATACTTTGCAAAAATATCCAGGTCTTTTGACAACTAAAGGCGGCAAAGAGCCAGCAGATATTCAAGCTGTAAAGGGTGAGCTAACAAGGCTAAATGCTTTTGACATGCAAAAAGACCTCATGAGAAGAGCCGGCATGGCTCAAATGATGGGTCTTGGGCAAACTGCTGGTTTATTAAGAGGAAAAGCTTTCGATCAAAGATATCTTCTTGAATCTGCCGGGCTCAAAACTAATGCTTTATTCGGCAGCCCTGAAATTCCAAAAGATATTCAGAAGGCGATGGGAGATCTCGAAAAATTTAATGTAGAATCAGTAAGACAAGCCAAAACAGAAGACGCTGCTTTAAGAGTTTTAGAAAATACAATTTCTCCCCTCAAAGAAAAATTAATAGAAGTATCTGAATCTCAAAGTAAAGCTTTAATAACTGCTTTTGAAAATGGTTTAAAGACTGCGTTTGGAGCTACTGGTATAAAAACAGCTTTGGTAAATGTTACAACTGACGAAGTAAAATTATCAGAAGGAAATTACGAATCAAAAGTCAAAGCAGCCGCTTCAGCTTATGCAGGTATGGGCGGATTAATGCCGACCGGAATACCAAGCAACGCAAATGGTTTAACAAAATATTCTAGCTCGATAGCAGACGCCGTAAATAGAGAAAAAACAGCGCTAGCCAGCAGAGGAATAATGGGCGTTCCTAACTTTGCTATGGCTAATATTAATTTGGAAAGAAGCCCGGATTTAATAAATGCTTCTAACCCATATGGATTCGGCGTCACAAATAGTATCGATGAAAAAAATGGCTTGAGAAGTTTAGGAATGAGGTCTAGCGGGTATGTTCCTAATTACGCTCTATACGGAGAAAAAGTAGCTTCTGTTGGTTCGTCAGCTGCAAAAGCTGGCAATTTATTTGTGTATGATCATGGAACAGAAGGATTTTATAAAATTACACCTTCTGGCAAAGTTGGATCTCAACTTATAGATAAAGAGTCTTTGCCTAAAGGCGCGAAAACAATATCTACTCAGCCTTATAGCACTAAAACATTAAGCTCTCAATTAAGAGGAAGTAATATTTTAAAAATCGCAGATCCTGGAATAAGTAAATTAGATGAATTAAAAATTTCTACTATTCCTAAATCTCAGCGTTTAGATCCTATATTAAGAAAATTATCTAGAGCAAATAAATTGACTCCAGAAAATTTGCTAGCCGAAATAAATAAAATTTCAGGAGGCAATCAAACTCTAGTTAAAACAGCTTTTGGTTCTAGTTTTGCTCAAGGGCAAGGAGTTTTCGGAAGAAGCGGAGGAATAGGATTGGGAGATACGGCGGAAATTATAAAAAGATTTCAAAGCGGAGAAGCTAGAGGATTTTTTACGCAAGCTGCTGTAGAAGGCCCTCATTATGGAGAAATGAGAGTCCATGTGGCTGTTGACGCGAATGGAAAAGTTAAATTGCTTAAAGGGGGCTCTGTATTGAAAATAGGAGCTGGCACTGCCGACATAACTTCTAAAGAAGGTTTAAGTGCTTTAAGTAAATCTGGTTTAGGTAAAGAAGCCGCTAAAGTAGCTCAAGAGTATAAAAAAGCAGCGCAAGCCACAGCCGTAAAAAGCATCAGAGAACTTGTAGCTAAAAAAGGAATAAAAAATGCATTTTTCGGAGTAGATGTAGGAGCTACAACATTAGAAAGCGCAAAAAAAGCAGGAGTCAATACTAAAGAATTTTACTCAGGAGGAAGGGGAAGAGTCGGTACTGTAGTTTTTGAGCTTAACCCTTCAGAATCATTGGGTTCAAGTGGGTATATGCGCGGATCTACAACTCAAAAATTAGTAGATCAAGTATTAGGGAATCAAATAAGGACAATGCCCAAAGGCTTTGCTCCGAAAGGAATTTCAACAAGTAAAAGGGCGGCAGATATTTCAAGCGCCTTATTATTCAAAGAAAGCGGAGCTTCTGCTGTAGCAAAACCTGCAGCAAGAGCCAGAGACGCGTTAGGAAGATTTACTTCTAATTCTGGATTTAGTAAAAATGCTTTAAAATTTTTAGGTAAATATGGAGGCAAAGCTCTGGGAGCGCTTGGAGTAGGAGCCGCTGGCTTTGAAATCGCACAAGGAGTTAACCAAATTGTTAATCAAGATGAAAAATTAATTGGAGCAGGAAATATATCTAGCGGAATTGGCTCGTTAAGCTTATTAGGAGCTGGTATAGCTGGCGCTGGCCTCGCAACTACCCTGGCTCTTCCTCTCGCAGTCGGAGCTTTGGGTTATGGTGCTATAAAAGGAGTAGAAGCGACTGGGTTATTGGACGCCATGTACGGAGCAGGTTATAAAACAATGGGCTTATCTGCCGTGTCTTCAAAGCGAGTAAGAGGTTTGACTAGCAGGGAAGCCGTAGAAGAAAATAGAATAATTCCTAGAAAAATGGAATTATTAAGAGAAATAAATAGATACAATGAAGCAGCAGGAAATCCATTAGTTTCTGAAACTTTCCAGCTCTCTAGATCTAGGCAAGCTCAAATAAATAAAAATATTCAAGATACTCAAGAGCAAGAAAGCATAATTGAAAAGCAAAAACAAGCTGCAAAAGCAGCTATGGATGCTAGAGCGTCTGCCCAAGCTGCCGCCGAAATAGGTAGAATCGATAAAGAAATGTCAGCGGAAAACGCAGCCCAAGGTTCAAAATTAAGAAAATCTTTCTTAGAATCTTTTGATAAAAATGCTGAGTCTGCCGGATATTTAACCACTCAAGATAAGATAAATTATTTACTAAGCCAAGAAGGAAAGAATGGCCTTGGATCTTTCAAGTCAACAGATTTCAAAGATGCAGAGTTTGCCAGATCTTTTAATATTTATAAAACAGCAAGAGAAGCGCAAGCTGCTAGAGAAGCTAATCAAGTTATTCCTGCATCAACAATAGAATTTAGGAACAGACCTATTCCAAGTTTCCCTCAAGATGTTTCAGAAGAGGCGGCGAGGAGAAGAGTCACTGCTGAGCAAGTAATGCAAGAAAGAGCCAGCGGTATAGTTCCTAACTTCGCTGCCATGAGCAATAGCATGATGGCTTCTGGAGATGTTTATTCAAGAATGAGAATGTCTGCACCGAGAATGTCTTTCCCATCTGCCGCTCAAGGAAGCGTTCCAAATTTTGCAATTGGAGAGTTTTCCGATGCGATAACAGAGGCCATGAGAAATGGAATAACATCAGCATTTCCTAATGGAGCTTCTTCTAGCAATGTTTCTAACTCTAATGTTATAAATATAGATGGAAGAACATCCATACAAAATGCCCCAGATGAAGCAATGCAAGGAATAATCAGTATCCTATTCGACAAGATTCCAGAACTCAAAAAACTAGGACCAGCAGCCTTGAATTTCAAGAGATAAAATATATAATAAAATATGGCCTTTACCTCTGAAACAGTAATAAAGTTCGGCTCAACAGCAGTAAGTTTTGCTGTGGCTACTTTATTAAACTACTCTGTCTCGAATCAAAAAGCTGGGGCTTTTAATTATAGAAGAAAAGAAGATATATCTATTGATGGCTACTTTTCTAATAGAGAATCTAGTGTTCCAATAAAAGAGCATTTCAGACAAGTAAAGTTGCTGTTAGAAAGCTCGACTGACTTTGTAGAAATATTCCTTAATGATAAGTCTTATGGCAAGGCTAGATTTTTAAATTATTCTTTTCCTACTTCTGTAAATTTTGATGAGAATTCTGTAAGATTCACCAAGTTTACTATTACATTAGAAGTATTTAAAGATGACTCGTCTAATACTTTTGCTGCGAATAATTTGCCGTCTGTTTATAGCAATGCAACAAATCTTTGGTACAAGCTGAGAGATTTTTCTGAGTCTTTTAATTTTACACTACAAGATGATGGTAATTTTTTAGCATCGCATAGACTTTCTTTCGGAATAGACAATATAGATAAAAATTCAGAAACAACTGTAGTAACGGATGCGAGAGATATAGCGAATACATTTTTTGCTTTAGGACTTGATTCTTTATCTTCGATACGTTCTTTTTATAGCTCCACAAGCTTTCAAATAAGCAATACAGATTATGGATCTTCTTTAATAGATCAAACTGTAGACCTTATAAACTATAACTTCTCGTACTCCAAACAATATACAGTTTTTTCTGATAATAGCTCTACTACAACAGAAACATTATTAACTGACGTAGTATTTAACGCGGAAGGAGTAATAGAAGTAGTAGAAAGAGGAAGAATAAAAGGCAAAGGATCGAGTTTCGCTGTGGCTAGAGCTAACGCAATATCTAAGTTAAATTCTAATTTATCTTCTGCGTATTCAAGATGCAATAATGTATTTAATAGATACTTCTCTAATGATTATTCTAAATTTAAGAGAGTCTTACCAAAGTATAATGCCTTAGACACACTAAAGTCAAATCCAATTTCAATAACTAAAGATCTCACAGAGACGCAGCCAGAAATAGGTTATGAAATAAGATTCACAACTAATGCCGCTTACGACGACTCTACGACTATTCATACTTATTCCATCTCTCTAGTGAAAGACGCTCAAGGAATTTATAATTCTACAATTAATGGATCTATTAAATTTTATACAAATAAAAATAAAGCCTTTTCTTCTAATTTGACTGATATAAAAAATATAATTAGCGCAAATTCTGGAGCAGATGATTTGACAAGAATAAATCCTTATTATTTAGCGGTGGCAGGTAGTGGCACATTTGCTGGCGTAAGAACTAGCACAGCAATTAATCATTTAAAATTCGGAGTAGAAACAACCTACACAAAAACATATTCAAATTCTCCTACGCTTTCAAGTTCTGGATTGATACGTCAATTAACAGTTTCAGAAAATACTAATCTGCCAGTAAATAGATATTCAAACGCGAATATTCCTGGGTCTTGGAATGAAAGCAATCGTAAAGTAGAAAGAAATCAAGAAACAATATACCAAACCACTCAATTAACGGAGGGCGTTAAGTCTATTGTTATAGAAATGAAGATCAATAGAAACAATCTGTACACTACAACCGGCGCTAATATTGTACCAGCCACTGTATTTGGTAAGATAAAAGATTTGTTTTCCACAGAAATGCTTCATAAAGATAACGGGCGCTTATTTGGTATAAATTATCCTCAATATCAATATGGCGTAAAAGCATTCTCCAAAATATATAATGAAAATTTTGGTTTTAAACTTGGAGATCTTACCTTTTTCATGGATAATTTAAATTTATCTATTGATAATAATTACAATTTAAGAGCTTCAATAGAATATAAGTTCTTAGTTAAAAAGGAAAAACTTTGATATGTCAGACGTATTAATAAGATACAATAATAAGAGAGTGCCGCTTTCTGGGACCGGGCCGACTCCTTACATATCAATAACTGACGACGTCATTACTCATGGCGATAGATGGGGAATGTCTCAAAGGATAGTTTTGAATGGGGTTATAACTGGCAACAGTTTCGATGATTTATATTATGCTCAAACTGGGCTAGTTGATATATTTGCATCTTCTTTTAAAACATTAAAAATATTTGAAGATGCGGATGATGTTCCGCCGACTACTGAGGCGTATGCTTTCTCTGGGTGTTCTGTAGAAAATGTTTCTTTCGACAATGCTCCTTATAATAAAGTTGTAAATTATTCCGTAGAATTGCTGTCTTACCCATCTGGACTTACTGGATTTTTTTCTGGCACTTATGGTGTGCTAGACCCAAAAGATGAAATTACAATATCTCCTGGTAATGATGGAGTAGGAACAATTACTCATTCTGTAGCAGCCAGAGGCTTCGTTACTACAACTATAGATGATGCAATAAATAATGCCAAATCTTATGTTGCTACAAGAACAGGTGTTTCAAAAATATTATCTTTGCCGTTAGTTACTAGCATAGACAATTCTAGTAATTTTACTCCTGTTTTAGTAAGCATAGCAGAAAATTTAGATAAATTAAATTTAACTTATTCTGTTGAAGAGACCTATAAATTTAGAACTGTCACAGGAGACTCTGAGTCTGCTCAGAATTATTCTTTCAACAACTATCATTTGGTATCTTACTCTACTAATTTAACTTCTGGAGCTGGAGATGATTTCGTGACGGCTTCCATACAGGGAGAAATAAAGGCTGGGATAACTGGAGTAACGGGTGATGCTTTAGTTTCTAGTTTAATTAATGAGCTTTCTGGATTGCATCCTTACGCGGTAATCTCAGGTAAATATGGTAGCCCGAATGGTTTTAAATTCTGCCCAGACCCAATCGAAGTCACAATAAATGAAGATCGAAAAGCTAGAAAGATAAATTTTAGCATTTCATATGATAACTTAGAATTTTATGGATCCGCTAACGATCAAACTGTTTTTAGTGGTTGTTATTTAGACGCTTCAATTTCTCATTCGATAGACGAATTATCTTATATAGACACTTTAGAAATTAAGGGAGATGTTAAGTGCAGAGGTTCTGTAAAAAATAAATATGAGAATTCTTTAAAATATGTGACAGAGTTATTCACCGCTGGCACAAGTGCATCTGCGCCAAGATTGTATACGCTAGTGAATGGATACTATACTGGTTATTACGGAGCAACTCCTAAATTCACTTTGAATCAAGAGCCTGTTTCAGTGCAAGTAGAAGCTAATCCAATTTTAGGAACTGTATCGATATCTGCGACGTACGATAATAAAGATAGATTTTTGGGGCTTTCAAATTCAGATTACTCTATCGAGTATACTCCAACTAATACTATTTTTACTTATGGATTTTCTTGCAATAATTCTTTAAGGCATATAGCGGTAGATATGAACGTTGCGAAAAGAGAAAAAACAGCAATCAATTTATCTCTTTCTAAGGCGGGGACTCCAGAGTCTACTTTATTGGGCAATAAAGATACGTTGTTGTTAGCTTTCAAAGATAATTTTATTAAAGCATTGCATGAGTCTTTAGACACTTTGCAAGAAGAGTCTTCTTCCATATCTATATCAAATAGCAATTTTAGCTCAACTAGTTCAGATAACTTAACATCGAATAAATATGGATCAATTGTTTCCTCAAATTCTGTATTCTCTTTCGCATTAGACCCAAATCAATTAGCAAATAGAAATGTAATAAAATCATGAATGAAATTATAAAATCAGGTTTTCTAGAAACTATTTTTTGCGACAGGTCTTCTGTTTCTATTGATTATGATTTCCGCAATCCATCGTATACAGGCGTAACTGATTCTGCTGGTTATTCGAATTATGTAATTTTTAATAATCAAACTGGAATACAGTATCAGTATTCTGGATCTAATATTTATTCAAATGATAACCCGGCCCTATCTTATAACGATAAAGTAGGTGGCGGTAATGTAAATCCAGGAATAGTTAGCGGCCAATTCAACGGTCAAAATAAATTAAAAATATTAGGTGATTTTGATTCCCCAGATTGGACAGCTTTTATAGTATTCAAGCATTTAGAAACTGGATCTTTTGACAAAAGCAAAGTAATATTATCGTCTCAAAATTCTGGATCTGCAATTTCTGGTTTTTCTATAGGAATAAATGGATGCAATAGACTATTTTGCGAGCACAACACTCCTTCAGATGGAAAAAGAATTTATACATTAGGCCAAGAGCTAGATAATAAAAATGTAATTTCTGTTGCTAAAATAGACTCTTCTATACAATTATCTACGCATCAATTTGATGATACTTTAAATAAAAAATCATTAAATGTGCAGTTTGATTTAGCAGATTTTTCTAATTCTAATAACTTTTACTTAGGGGGCTTAGGGGTATCTGGAGTTGGGTATAATAATTTTAGTGGTTATATTGATAGTTTTATGTTGTTTAATTTGGGATTAGATTTCCCAGAAAGAAATACATTCGCTAAAGCATTTTATTGTTCTGGTTACGCTTCTGGTGTTTACGAGACTCAATTTGAAACATTTTTATCTGTGACTGGAGTCGAGTATCAAAATGTAATAGTAGGGACAGGCATAACTGGATATGTTCCTGCATCTGGCGTTACAGCAACTTCGAATGGCTCTTCGGTCACTGGATTTTTTTATTCAGGAGTTACTGGATATATTTATGAATATCGATTAGTTGAGCTTACTGGTGCTGTTCAAGGAACATCAGAAATTACAATATATCGCCCACCGAGCGGCCTTATAGATTTTGGATATTCTGTTCCATTTGGAAATTCTAAAGTATTGTTGCTTGCGAATTTTGATGACTCTAATAAAGAAGTTTATAGCTTTTCTGGCAAAAATTCAGAAGATATAAATTTGATTCCACAGTTTTCTCAGTCTGATGCAAGATATACAATATTAAATACTGGATCGGGAGAATTAGTTAATTTATATGTTAATGGATTAGCTTGTACATATGTTACTGGGATAACAGGAGATAATGAAGGAGATTTCACAGTATCTAGTGGTTTTATAAATTCTAATAGCTTTTTTGATGTTACAGACTTTGCGACATATGATTTGATATCTGGTTCTGGGTCATTGACTGGAATATCAACTCAAGACATAACAAATACAACAAAAGTTCTGTCTTACAATTATGTCAATCATAGAGATCTTTATTTGAATGGCAATAAATTGATTTCTGGTATTGATTATGCCGCCGTGACTGGAGCGATAACCATTTATACTACGAATCTTATTGATGGAGATTTATTATTATTACCAAAGCACGAAATGAATAGGGTTAGATACACAGGCAATAATTCAAACAATTTTGATACAAACATAAATCTTTTTGATGAGCAAATTTGGGTAAACGGATTGAGGCAAGTAAAAGGATTGGATTATGAAAAACTAGCAGACTTTAGTTTAAGATATACCACCTTTTCTTTAGAGCCGTTTTCTCAAGTGATATATAATAATGACACAGGTTATTTTAACGTGTAACTTATCTAAAGGATTATGGCTCAAGTAAAGAACAATAGCAGTATAAATATAACAAGAACTCAGTTTTCTTCTGGGCAGCCTCCACTCGATCTTGGGAATAGATTATTTAATGGTTATGTTTATGCCTTATCTCTTGATGTGGGATTCGATGGCAATCCAAGCACTTTAGTTCTTAATCTTGCTTTAAATAAAACACTTAAAGAAGCAAAAAGCGCTCTTTCTGTGCAGCAACAGAGAAAAAGAGACATTGATCTTTTAAATCAACTTAACTCAGCAAGAAATACTCAAACTACGCCAATAAACCAAATAAACAATCAAAGCCAAATATTCAAAGGCACTTCAGATACTCTTTCTCAGCTAATAGACCAGGATTTTAAGATAGAAGATCAGTACATGGGGCCGACGACAAGCTATAATATTACTATCACAGATGGCGATGGCAAAAAAACATACCAGCTCAAAAATTTTAAAATATCTTCTTACTCGTTATCAAAAAGGAATAATGAAAAAGTTCTGACAGTTACTTTTAAAGATAACTCTTTTGTTTTAGATAAGATTTATGTTGGTGTTTTAGGAGTCGAGGTGGCAATAGATAGTAGGTCGGAAAAAGAGGCTACCATAGACAGAATAATATTGAATTGCCCCTCAGTTAATGGCTCAAAAGCTGGATCGGTCACGGTATCAAATTTTTCTCAATTTTTGCATTTTGCAGAGTCTAATCTAGGTCAAAAATTATCTATAGATCCCGCGACAACTCAAGTAATTACTGATACTGCTAATGGCCCTGGCAAGTACAATTATGTAATAATAAAATCTACAGATCCATTAAAGCAAATCACTAATGGATATGGGGCAATTATTCTTTTGGGAGAAGAAGATTTTAAAGATAGCATTTGTAAGTCTGCTGAAACTTACTATTCTTTTGCTTCTTTGCTTAAAGCAATGAAAGCTTTAGGAATATCAATTGCTCCATCGAATATAAATTCTGGCAGTTCTGGAAGCAGCGGAAACAGCGGCAGTTCTTCTCCTGTAGAATCTTTAAGAGACAAGTCTGGAGAGCAGATTAAAAGAAAATATTCTGGCACATTAAAAAATGTTTTAGCCCAATGGTGCGAAGAGTATTCTTATTCTTATGTAGTAGATTTTTCTGGGCAATCTAATCAAGTTAGAATACGCGGAATAGACCTTACAGATTCTTTAGCGAAAGAAAATGTTCTAAAAACAAAGTTAAGCTTGGAAAATTTAGAAGCTTCAGACTCTTCTCAATTCGTCATAAGATCACAAGATTTTGATTATGATTTAAGTAAAAAAAATCTAAAGGTATACTCTTCTTATTATTTTAAGGAAGCGAGAGAGAAGAATATTGAATACGAGCAAATTTTAGGCAATAGAACATTTAGAAATATTAGGCTCTATGATATATTTCCGCAATTATTCGGCACCCCTTCTAGGCCTTACGATTTTTGTGGAGCCAATAGAAATTATGAACAGGTTGTAATATCGGCTATTCTGGGAAAATACGCGCCAAAGCTAAGAGAAATCTATAACTATCAAATAGGAGCTTATCAAGCATTAGGCTTCTTGCCTTTGGGCGGAGACATACTAGGCTCTAGGCTTAGCTACATAGATAGACAGGCTGATTTGATAGCTTTCGAGGCTGTGTCTAGAGCTTTAGAGTTGCAAAGCGAATTAACTTTTGATGAAGATGGAAATGTTTTAATAAATATGAATCTTGGTTTTTATAATGAATCGATAGCTAATAATATTTTAGCTATTGAATCTTATATCGCTGATTTCATAGGAAAACATTATTGGACAGATGTACAAAACATAACAGAAGGGATAGCTGGTAATGAGAACGAGCTACTCCAATATAGCGTAGAAACAATTCCTGCGACTCAAAAAGTTTATTCAAATGAAATATATAAGTTGCCAGTATTTAGAGATGCCAAATTTTTGATTGAAAGTTTGGCTAGTTTGTATAATGGCACAGATTCTTATTTCAATGCTTTTTCAGAGTTCAACAGACTAAAAGCTAACACAGAGGATTTATGCAGTAAAGCTCAGGCTTCTTATGTTAAGTATGTGCAGTCTTTAGATAGATTAAAACCTGTAAGATTTTATCTAGCAAGAGATGACGCAGCTTATGGTATTTTCCAAGAGCTAATTAGAGGTTTAGAATATTTAGATTATGCTGTTTCTGGTGATCCTTTTATGAGCAATAATTCTATAGCTCAGTTCACAAGAATAAATCTTGCAGAAGCTTATTCTCCTATTTTTAAAGAATTATCTCCAGTATCTTTAGGTGTTTTAAGAGCTGCTTTGCCAGTAGATGTCACAAATCTTCCTTTAAGTAATTATTCTTTTGGAGTGATGTTTGGATTCAATTCTCTTGCTCAGATATATCAATTCCCTACTACTTTGTCGGGGCATTCATTTACAAATCCAATAGAATACCAAAATCAAATAGCAGAAAGATGCACTCTATTGAGAGATATACTTGCGGCTGGGAATCCAGCTACTCTTCAAGCGAATAAGAAAGATTGCAGTAAAACAATTTTTTATTCTGTGTGTGTTTACCCGCAAGAGCAATCAAACATTGAAAGAAATAATAATGCAGCTTTGCTTGGCATAGGCCCAGACTCTATGCAGTGTCAGCGTTTTAATATAACAAGAAAAATGCCATCGAACGCTTTCTTGACAGCTCACATTAGCAAATCTTTGCAATCTTCTAGTGGCATGTTGGCTTTGGCGTCTCCAGCTTTAAACAATATACTTGTAAGAAGCACAAGATTTCCTACTCCAGTTCCATTCACAATGGTAAACACTACTAGATTAGAATCAGAATATATAACTTTGCCATCGCAAGTCAACTACATAGTTACTTTAAAGAGCAAAAGTTCTAGTCAGATTTTCGCTCCTTTTAAAAACTTTATTAGAGGTGGGTTAGAAGATAAAAATGACATACTAAGAATATTGAACAACGAAGGGTTTTCTCTAGAATTAGATGTGAATAATATTACTCCGAATGTAAGAGAGCTTTACGCAGACGAGACGGAGCAGTCTTACTCTAGTAATCAATCAATCGGCGGCGCTTTTGGAGATGGAACTCCTGTAGTTATGAATTTCCAAGGATATGGATCAAATCAAAAACCAAGATATGAATTCGACACCTTTGAAAGCTTTCACGAAAAAATAAAATCAATTTATGATTATAAAGCCGCATCTTTATTACAGCCTAACGTAAGTTATTCTGCTGATTTGTTCTGCTCTAGTATTTCAGATCCGCTAAAGTCTTTGCTTACAGTAGACAACGGTTTAACGAAATTAAATATTGCTTTAGCAGAAAATGGCTTGACCATTCAATGCTCTTTCCAGAGCTATCCGGGCAAGCCGTTGAATTTGCAAACTTTAATCTATAAAAATAGACCAAATATAAAACTAGTAAACACCAACTTCTTAAGCTAATGATAATCTCCGGCAATACATTCAGAAGTGTTTTAAGAGAGAACCGCTTTTCAGCAGAATTTGGTCTTTCTTTCGATAATTGCACGGGCGTTTGCGACATAGGTTTTAGCGGCCAAAGTAAAACTTACAAAATCTCTTTTATAAGTGGTAAAATTGTTGATAATGAAAATCGATACTGCGGCTCTTATATCCCAGATAATCAAGTTAATATTACTACAAATTTTTCAGGGACAGCTTACGACTACGCTATAAATGGAGATCAAATAGTAAGATCTGGGCTAAAAGAAAATTTTTACGCTGAGAGATTTTTTATTAATTTAACTGGTTGCACGTTAGATTCTTCTATAAGTATTAGCTCAGAAAAACCAACGCTCTCTTTAACGACGCCTCAAACATTTATAACTGGAAATTATATAACAGGCACGCTAACGACAAATTCGCTAAGCGGAATCAAAGTTTTCTCAGGAGATTTTGATTCTCAATCTTCGTTTTCATTTCAAAATATTCCTACGGGATTAGTTAAATCTTCTAGCAGTCAGCAAATATTAATACAACAAAACTATCCTGGTCTTGGAGAACTTATTTCAAATTATACTTTAAATACAAGCGCTGGAGATTATACAAGTCAGTTGACTGTTACGGGGGTTGATGTTCCATTCTTAGAGTATGTTTTTAATATTCAAGAAGGGTCTGATTCTTTAAGTTCTATATCAGAAGCAACATTTGAAAGTGGAGTTTCTAAAGTAGGATCTTTAGTATTAGATTATGGATACTCTACTAACAGAGAAGAGCTGGTGCCTGCTAGTTTGCCGATAAGTATTTCTTTGACTTATTTTTCTGGAGCTACTGGTTACATGGGAATGGTAACCGATGTAAATGTAGCTAGTGGAGGCAATGGATATTTGTCTGCACCGACTGTGATATTTAGCGGGGGCGGGGCATCGGGATCGGCCTCTGGAGTGGCGGTTCTTGGAATAGACAGCACAACATATGATTCTGTAGTAGATATAACTATGACCAATTTTGGTTCTGGATATACATCCGCACCAACAGTAATCTTTTCTGGGGGCACTGGAATATTAAATAATACAAATCCAAGCATAGCTTCTGGAACGGCGCAGACTTCTTTTTACACAAAGAGTGTGACTGGATTTTTTGATTTACTTACTGGAATAGGAAATAATTTGATAAGTTATAGAGATAGTTCTTTTATTTCTGGCTCCGCTGGATATGTCAAAACTGGAGTTGCCATAACAGAAGATACGTCTATAAATGTTAAAGTTATTTATAGCACTCAATTTGACGAAAATCCACTAGTCGCAAAACTTACTCTTAGTGGAATAAACAATAATATAATAGAAAGATATATAACAGGAGTAAAATAAAATGAGAAGATCAACAATAGCTGCAAAAGAGGCTTATCCCTACATAGTGTCTTGGAACGGATCAGATAAAAACACTACGGTAGGTTTAAAAGTTAGCGCGACTTTAAGGGCTTTTGTTACGACACAAATGGGGCCAGAAGCCGCTGCGTTATTTGAAGAGGATTTTATAAACTATAATAAGGGATATATTTTATGCCTAAATGTTCCAGTCAATTTAGTTAATTTTTTTGGACCTACAATACAAGCAAGCGATAGGAATTTCATAAAAACATTAACTTTTACCAAGGTAGCTATGCCATCTACTTTTATTGGGCAGAAAGGCAATCTTTCAAAAAATTATGAGTATGGAGAACAGCTAGTCGCTTCTGTTTCTTTCGAAAAAATATCGCAAGTCAAAATACCGCAATCTCCATATATAAATAATTCTCCAGTCCAACAAAGCCAAGGACCACTTAAAACAAAAAATGGAGCAGGCAAAAAATATCTATCTTACAGAGATACTAATATAAGCGCAAGAACTTTGAAATCCCAATCCGGAGGCGGAGGAGGCGGAATTGGAGTTTGGAGTTAATTATGCCATCTCTTCCACTAGCTAAGAAAGTAAAAATTAATCAATCAACTGATTACGAGCATCATAATCTGTTGGCGGACGCATTTAATGAGAAAATTTTATCTGGGTTAGGGGATTGTTCTTGGAGAATTTTTTATTACGCATTTTCAATGTTTAGAGGAATAAGAAATCCTCAAGATAGTCAATTTCCGGCTCAAGATGAGTGGTTTAAATTTTATGCTAATTTAGAGCCAAAGATGACTTATGGAAAGTTTGGTTGGCCCGAAGCTCAGGCTGGAGAAGCTCAAGGAGCCAATGTAGCAAATCCATTTATGGCTTGGATATTCGGCAAGGCATCAAGAGTAACTCAAGCCAATGGAACAAAAGACGACACAAGAGATGGAGTCCATGGATATTGGTCTGAACCGATTAGATTAAGTGGCTTGGAATTGGCGTTGCCAGATAAAATGCCGACAAAGACAAGCGGAGATCCAAATTTAAATATTGTATGGAGCGATTCAGAAATACAAAGAGGTTGTTTAGCGTTTGAACAAAACTACAAATATTTACCTAGAAATGCTTTACAGCCATCAACCAAAGAACTACAACTTGCTTCTTTGGGTATATGCTCTGCCGCTAGAAGGCATTTAAGATACGTGACAGAAGCTATATCTACTGGAAGATATGCTCCTAGTTATGTTCCAGATCCAGAAGGAAAAGGCGGTATATTTAGAAAAAAGAACGCTTCTAAAGACCAAATAGAGCAGGCTATCTTTTATTATTTAAGTTTTTTTAGGGGTACAGAAGACCAAAGGGCTAGGCACTCTATAAAAGGAAGAAATGTAACGACTCACGGCTTTGATTTTGAAAAGTTTTTCTCAAGACAATTTCTTTTAGCCCCAAATTATTCTAGACCAAAATATGAGCTAGATTCTTCGGGTAAAATAAAGATAGATAGCTTGGGAAATAAAAAAATAAAATACGACTCTTTTGGCTATCCTGAACTTTTCCCAGAAGGGCCAGGAAGCTTTCTCTGGAATATTTCATTCGATTCGGCTGTTAAAAATACGGCGACAAATGATTATTTTTTACCAACAAATGCTGGCGATGCATTTTTATTTAAAGGCCAAGATGAGACTGGCAAAGAATTAAGAGCTTTTAATACTAATCCTACTGGATCTAATAATAGATTTTGTTTATCGGCAATATTTATACAAACTTCTGACATAGCTTGTGGCATTTCGGAGAATGGGGAATCCTTGTTATCTGGGATGTTTATTGATATTTATGTTAATAATGAAATTTATGAATCTGTGCCTTTGAATTCTGGTGATAAGTATATTTTAAATAATAGAACTGGAGTAGTTAATGATCTTTCCTTAAACTCTGTCAGCACTTATAAAGTTTATCAGTTTAATAAAATACACTATTTTGTTTATCCAGTCAAGGGGAGTGTTTCTTTTAAAATAAGAGGGTCAAGTGGAGTCGCTAATCCTTCTTATAATAATTTTGGCTATATAAATTTAGGCAAAAAAATCGTAACCCAAACAGTTACAAAAAATAACTTTGCCATAACGATACAATTTGCTCACGTTTTAGAAATGAAGCCAAGTGCCGCTGACGCTTATGTAATGATGAGAGTAGCGACCACAGAAGGCGCAGGAACAGATGCCGGGCAAATGGATCCTGTAGGGCATTTTAATGCAGACACCGCTAAAACAGTATTTACAAATTATATTAGATATGGAGTAGCATATAACTTTAGAAAGAAAACTCTTTATCAAAATGATGCTTATGTCAGTGCTAATCCAGTATATGAATCTGCTAGAAAATTCATAACTAGTAATGTAAGAATGGCTGATAGAACAGCTTTAATGGATTATGAAGTAAATGAAGACGGTGATTCTGTTTTATATTTTAATAGATACGCAATGGGTATGAAAAATACTGGCGTAGATATCTTCAGAAATATGGGGCCATCTGTTACTGAAGTAGGCAACAGATCAATAAGAGGGGCAAAAACAGAAACATTTATTCCAATAGTCAAAGGCAAGGATTACATTGTGATAGAGTTAGAGCCCTCACTAAGGGGGACGAATTCTCATGTTATATATATAGATAATAATAAAAAGAAAATATTAAAGCATGGCGCGACATTCAAAGGTGGAGATTATTATTTTGTTTCAGAGTATTCTACGGGCACAATCGGAGTTTTTGAGTTGGATGGAATAACCCCAGACTCTTTAATTAAAGGAATAGATAAAGGAGAAATCATTATAGATGGAATAAAACAAAAACCATCTGGTAATATAAGCAACGAATGGACCATGTTCATGACTTATAATTTATACCATTGGTCTAATAGCTCTTATTGGAAGCCTTCAATGTATGGAGACATAATGGGAGCTTTAAATGCGAGATGCTTAACGGCTAGCCAGTCTCTTGAGCCATTCAGAGGCACATCAAGGAATGTGAAGCAAGCTTTGGCTAATGTGTCTTCTAGGCCGAACGATTTGCCTTTGATTGTAGAAGCTCCGTCTGGATATAATTATATAGAAAGCGCAAATACAAAACCTCAATATGGAGATTGGCGCGGAAATTTAAATCATCCAGCAAACTTCGCTGCTAGTTGTCCTATTTATAGGCCTCCATATAAAATAAAGTCAATAGTTAGACTAAACCCATACGATCCAAAATCAGATATTATTAAAGTAATAATAGAAAATAGGCTACAAAATACTGGAGATGGGACTCCAAAAGGAAGAATAAGTAGTAAAATACAAGAGTTTATTAAATTCGCGGCAACTAATGTTGATTCTTATAGAACAGATGAAAATGCATTAATAAATTATCTTTGCCATACTATGGCTGGCATTCAATGCCCAAGAGGTGTGAATGGAGACGTTTCAATGGATAATGGCAACTTCTGGCAAAAACAAAGACCATTTGGATGTTGTTATCCAAGATTTTATTTCGTAAAACTTATTCCCAAGGTCGATAAAAACACAGTAATGTATTCCGACCATTATATACAAATGGAATATTATTTAAGAGCAATGTGTAATGGTTTTGTGAATAAAGGTTCTGAAATGAGTCCGGGACAAGTAGAAGCTATTATTAGGGCAGGTTTAAGCGGAATAACAACTCCAGGAGGCTACGACTCTGCCATAGGAGATTATTTATTTGAAGACCTAATGAGAGACTCTTATGATAATTCTGGCGATCAATCAGTACCAATAAGTCCGAATATGGTTGGAAGACAATAACATGAGCGCAGAAACAGACAATAAAAATTTTATTACTACGGTATTATCTGGGCTAGGCCCTAATTTAATCCCAGATTTTACTAAATATACTTATGGTCTTTGGGTTTCATTTTTTGAAAATCCAAATCATAGCTCTAATGGATATTCTATTCCAAGACCGTTGGTGGAAGATATTGTTGCATCCAAATTTGCCATTACGGGCAAAAAGTTTTCTATTATAAATTTTGAAGGAGAGGCTCCAAAAGCAAGATTTTTTATAACAGAAGGATTATTAGGTATAGATGGTTATAATTATATCAAAGATTTCGAAATAACAGATAGATTTATTTCTGGAGCTAACCCAAGCGTAATTATGCCAGACATGGATTTTTCTGGTAAATTATACAGAAGATATGAAATCTCAGGATTAACAAAATCTCAATCTACAAATAATGATATCCTAACTGTTTCTGGCGAAGACTGGGCTAACACTAATATTTCACTATACACTAATAATACTGATGCCACTTATTCATATATTGATTCTGGATATGTGGGCTATAGAAATGAAGTAACAACTAGATACAAATTTTTATATAATGATAGTGGATATTCTTTACCGCAGGATAATTCAATTTTTGAAATACCGTTCCAGTTAGAGAACCAAACTTCTTTAAAGTATAGAATTTCTAGAGCAAGCGAGCCACTTGGTATTTATGATTATGCAGATTTAACGGCAGATGGCAAGGCTATAATAGACTACTCTAAATACAAGGAAGAGGTCTCTGGAGTAATAGATGGCCAAATAAGTTATGCATTTGAACCTGTGACAGAAATTTCTTTCACTAAAGAAGAGTTTCAAAATATATTAGATACAGACAAAATAAAAACAAGAGAAATCAAGAACGACTCATTCTTCACTGGATTCAAATTAAGCAAAAGCGATAACTTGTTTAAGTTTATTCTTTTAACTACTGGAGACACCGAAGAAATTTATAAGCTAGATGTTCAAGTAGAAAGATATAACACAAGAGAAAAACCAGCGGTTTCTGGGTATGTCATGTCAAGTTATAATCTAGGAGCTGGTGCTGTTAATATATCACTGAATGCAGGTGGCGCAGTTTATCCAAGAATAAGCGAAGACGGAGAGCCATTTGGATACGAAAATGTACAAGATTTAATTGACGTAGAGCAATTAAATGAATCAGAAAAATACGCTCAAGATATACAAATTCCAGAAGCAGGAGACGAAGAAGACCAAAGTCAATTGGCTAAAACAATACAGGATAATTTTGATGCTTTAGCTAAAGCTTATAACGATGATTTTGGAGAAGAGGATTCTAGGGCAGAAAATACTGAGGCTTGGGAAACCAGAGCTGAAATAGACCAAAATGATCAAGACTTGCTAACGGAAGCAAATAATGAAATGCCTGTTTATAAAACAGCTTTGCCGAATTTTCCTCTTCCTAAAAAAATAATAACTAGAGACTTCTATTCAAATTATCTAAATACCGGAGAAAGCTACATAGTTACTCCTCTGTCAAACTATGGATTAAGCCCTACTTTTGTGTCTTGCGGAGATCAGTTCGGGGTTTTAGCTTATTATATTAATGAAGATAAAAATTCGACTGCTTCAGAGCCTGTTTTTAGAACTGTAGTAAACTCTACTTGTGATGGTTATTTTATAGACGCTACCGGATTTTGCAAGGGAGACACAGCGCTTTTTGATAACAATAGATATGCTTCAGACGGTTTGAAAATACAAAACGGTTCAGTTACTCAAATACAAAGCGATGGGGTAATAACAAAAAATAATTACGTAAATCAAGAGTCTTGGCTTAAAGCAGTTAATTATTTTTATACTAAAAATTATGTAGCATCTTTTAATGTTTATCCTTCTTTATCAGAAAATAGTTATAATACTTTGTTTTCTCAAGCTTTGCGAGATGTAAATGAGAGAATAGGCGGCCCGGCTATCGCAGATGGAGTGAATTCTTTTAGTTCTAATACCGCGAAAGCTCCTAGGGTGTTTGTAGAAAGAGAAATATACACCAAGTCTTACAAAGCAAACGAAGCATTTGAGCTTAACCAAGCTATTTTAAGCGGAGTTTATACGCCGGGAGACGCAGATTTAGCGGCTGAAGAGGTCGAAAAACTCTACTGCGTTCAAACATATGAGCCATACGAAGCTAATAGTTTTACAATAAGTAAACAAAATTACTACTATCCAGCGCAAGATTACAATGAAGAAGTGTCTTTTAGAAGATTTTTGGAAAATTCTGCCGCCAGTTTATCTTATCAGACAGGCGAAAATTTCGGGGCAGTATCGTTCAAAGACCAAGATATTGAAGTGGAAAAATTGTTCAGAATTGAATATGTGACTGGCAACAGCTTTAGCTATGATGACACTTCGAATTTTAGAGCTTGGTCTGCGGCTGCCACCCCTCCATCAAATATAACAATATCGAACCAAGATACAAAATCTTATTCTTATCATTTATATGGATATAATAGTTCTTCTGCTCCGCTGTCTTTTGTAAAGAGCAATGTGCAAAATGGCGAATCTGCCACTTCTGCGTCTTTCTCAAATTTGGTGGTTTTGAAGTTTATAAAACAAGGACTAACAAATTCAGTTTTTCAACAAGAAGAAAATGAAGGCGATGCAAAGATAACAAAATCATATATTAATACCACAATAGCAAATAACTCTGGTTCACTTTTAGATCCTTCCAAAGTTAGAATTAATATACAAACATATAATTATAAAGTAGTAGCAAATTTAGAAAATCATCAATGGACACTTTTTAATCAAAATCCAATAAATAATAATATCTATGGCTCAAGAGATTCTTCTAATTTCTCTGAACCTAGATTTTTTCAAGACGATAAAGAAGAAACAAAAGAACTTCTTTCGACATTATTCTTTTTCCCAAATGGCTCTTATACCTCTAAAAACTATGAGGGTAAGCCAATCACAACATCTTCTATAAATGCTTTAAGCGATGGGTTGTTCGAAAATCATATTTACATAAAAGAAGAAAACGAAACTTCTAAAAAATACGAATCAAATTATGTCTTAGAAACTCTAGATAATGGCTCGATTGTGAAGTTAAAGCCATCAACAGAAGTATTAGATGGAAAAGGCCGTTTCAGGAACACAAGAAGGCTTCAGATAACTAAAGTAAAATATAACTTTTATACTAAGGACTTAGTTTTAATAGGCGATGCTGGATCTCCATATTCCATAAATTTTAATTATGGATGGGAGTATGATTTGCAATACAAGTTAAAAACTGCACCTGCTGGATCTTCTGGATCGTCTGGATCTTCTGGCCCTGGGGCTTCTACTGGGTGGACAACGATGTCGAAAGACGTTGGGTTATCGAAAGATATTATTTCAGCGGAATATTCGGCGATATCTCCTTATTATTTTTCAGCAGAGGACTTAGAGACGCCAAATTATTTATCAATGGTGGCCTTCAAGACTAATTTGCCACTTTTCTTAGACGATGCGAATTACGAATTTAGGATTTTTAAGCAAGAAAAATTAGTAGTTTCTTCTGACTCAGCGAATGTAATCAAAAAAACAAACTTTTTGCCGATTAAGGTAGATTGGAATGAGGTTGCTGGATGTGGTTATTACAATATATATCAGAAAGATAGAAACAACAAACTGACATTCTTAAGATCAGAGCCTTCTGGGATTAATAGTTTTTCATATGTTATACCAGATGTTAGCCAAAGAAATGTAGATCTAGGAGTTTATAATTTCGGCGCCAATGGCAATAATTATTATGATATTGTAATTTCAGGAATAAAATCTTCTGTTGTAAAGAAAAAAGAAACTCTAGCCAGCGAATATGGTTTTGAAGTTGGGGACTCAAACTCCCAGCAAAACACAGTAACAAAGTTCGAGAATGTAGCTTCTTACACTCCGGTAAGCGTTTCTAGCCCAACTTATAGTCAACTGTTAGACTTCAATAACCCTGAGTCTAAAATCTCTGGTTTCAAAATAAATCAAGATTATAATGAATATTATTTCGTGACAGACAAGGCGGACGCATCTTTAGAGAATATTCCATCTTCGTTTGAATCTTATGTTTTAAATACTGGAAACGTAAGTTGTTTTGTAGGGGGATCATCAGTAAACACTAATCAATACGCTAAAATATCCAACAATGGGGTGATTACTGTAGCAAATGCTGCTTCGCTTCCTTCTTCTTCTTTTGATCTACTAGACGCAGAACAAGATGATGATATTCTTTATTTAAGTGCGAACGTAACTGTTTTAAATAGCAGCTCGATAGCGTCGAAAACTTTAACTCTAGTAAACGACTCTAATTCTTCTATAAACGTAACATTTGGATCTACGGTTTCTATATCGGCAAATCAAACAAAAAAACTGTTGTTTTCAGACGATGGAGTGACTAAGTCTATCCAAACGCAAAGTACATATTCAAATGTAACAATGCAAGACTCTAAAATTTATCATCCTAAAGAAGGATTTATAAATTTTAATCACACAACTGGAGAATTTTCTTCGGCTGATTCTTTTGCAAATTTGCCAATTTATAATTTTTCGAAAGATCCATTGATTGTAAATGGAGTAAATTTACCGGCTGATTCTTTCCATTATGTCAATTGGAATGGATCAACGCTGTCGAAATTTCAAAAAAATTACTTCGACGTAATAAAAATATACTTAAAAGCAACAGAAACAGAAGAAGATTCTACAAAGCTTTTGAAAGATGATACCGATATTATCATTTCTCAATTTACGACAACAATAAATACAACAAGAGAATACTTCTTCTTAAAGGACGAGTCCATAAATAGAGCTTTAAATATAAGAATAATTAATGGCTCTTCTATAGAAGTCGTGCCGAGACAAAACCAAGATTTCAAATTAACAGTAACGAGACAAGCGAACTCGGTTTTAACTTATTCCATAATTTATCCTTCGCCTTCTCCTTTATTTGATATATCAAATTCTACGGAACAATTAATTTTGCTCAAAGGTGATTTAGTAAATTATGTAGATCTAAAAACCTTAGATACTGGGTTAAAAAAGGGCTCTTTTGTTTATTTTGTAAATAAAAATAGCACTTCAGTATTTTTTTACAGAAATACTCAAGAAAATATAGTTTATACGCTAGCAGAAAATCAAATCGCAAGAGCGATGTTGGTGACTGTTGGGTCTACACAAGTTGTAAGACTGGACATATTAAATGAAACACTAAGCCATTTCTATTTTGATATTGATAATTCTTTAATTCCATCTTCTATTAATATTTTAGATTTGAATTTTTGCGGGACTCAGATTAACTTGCCTCCAGCATCAGGCCTGCAAAATAAAGAAGTATTTTTAATTTGCAGAAATAGATTCTTACCAAATAAAATCAACAAAGAGTCGGTAAAAGATAGCGACAATATAATATCTACAGAAAATAATCCATTAACTTCAGAAATAAATGAAATAGGAGATTTGGCTCAAAATTCAATATGTTTAAGGGTAACTGGTTCAAGTTCTGACGCTTTGCCAATATTGCAAAGAACAAGTTTCTTAAGCAGAAATATAAACGACACCATTATTGATTTAGAGGATAATGTAATAGATAGATATCATGAAGACTATTTTTATATTAGAAATAGCCAAATAGATACCTTTACGATAAAAGATAGCTATAATAGAAAATATAAATATAAAGGCAAGATCTTTTTGCCGACATTAGAACAATCTATTGGCGTACAATCTTTTGATTCTGTTGACGGGAACAATTTATATAGAATAAAAGAAGTTAATTCTATTGATTTTGATTATGCTCCAGACGGATATGTAAATGGTAGACTTCAGGTTTCTAAACCTTCGGCGCCAGATGCAAGAATATTTAGCTATGAAAGCGAGAATGGTTCAACTGCTAAAAACTTCCCTAATGCATTAGCGACAGACCAGATTTTAATAAACTTTGCTTATGATACTGTTACAGTTTCAGTAGATTCTGTTACAAAAACCCTAAAGAAGAATCGTTTGGTAAAAAATTCTGGCGCGAATTATATATATCCAATATACAATAACAAAGAATTCTTCATAGCACAAGTAAATTCTGAAAGAACTAATACTAGAAAATCAGGAGGTACAACATTTTATTATATAATAGAAGCAGACAAAGCAGATGTAGATTCTATTATTTTGCCGGATATTTCAGCAACGATTTCTTTTGTAATTAAAAATGTTTCAGGAAGGCCATATGAAATAAAAACATTGAGTGGAGTTCTTGTACATACGCTTTTGCCATCTTCTGGTAATAATCAAAAATTGTTTACATATACTGGAGCGTCTTACACAGTTACTACAGATACTACTGATTTTAGCGATTCAAACATTTTTGGCGAAGTAGAAAACGTGTCTTATTTGCCGACCTCTATAGCGCTAAGTAATCAAGCCTTTGATTTAGAAGCAGAACATCCTTTGGCTTCCTTGTGGGCGGCTGGTTTTTCTAAGATAGATTTAATACAAGATGCGTTTATTGATATAGATGGTAACACTATTAAACTGGATATTGATTATTCAGTTTTTGACGTTTATTCTTCCGTATCAGTTTCAACTTCGAAAATTATTTACTGCTATGGGAGAAAAGCTATCGACATAACTCAATTAGGCGATAAAAAGTATATTGTCAATGATTTTTATCTTTTTGCATCTTACGATGGAACAAAGATAAAAAAGGAGCAATTTTATTTGACCGACAGGGTAAGTGATGAATTCAATGCCGGAGCATATAATTTAAAAGTTATAGATACAAATCATACTGATTTAACTAAGTTTTTTAAATCACAAAATGCAATAAATGGTTTACCAAATGTTATATTAATTCCAATAACTAAATACTCATCTAAATTTTACTTGCCAAATCTTGATATAAGTATTGGTGGTTCAACTTTAGCTTCGTTGCTGTCGGGCAAAAAGATATTATTTATTAATTTAGTAAAATCAGATTCTTCTGCTCCGAATTCAATTTATAATTATTCCACAGCAATAACTAGCAATTTGCTTGATATAAATTCAATAGCTTTATATTCTGTTAGCGGCTCTGCTTGGGTAAAAGAAACATCTAGCTTGCCTCAAGTTAAAAAAGTGTTTGCTACGGCTAGAAATCTGAAAGGAATATCTGGGCTATCAACTACAGAAATAGTAGGTGGTAATGAGTTTTTGTATCTTCCAAATTTCAATAGATTCAATATAACTATTGACAGCTTCAGCGACAAGTCTTTCAGAGATTTTTATGTTTTTAATCCATGTAAATATAGAATGTATATTGGGTCTAATAATTCTCTGCTTGGGAATGGGGCTTTGACAAGAATAACAAGAGATCCGAGCCAGAATTTATTTACTGGATTGACCTTAGATTTAAATGCTTCTTCTGCTTTTTCTGTTACCACGCTTAATTACGCAGAAGGAAGAGCTCCAGAGAATCTGACGCAAACAATAAATGAGCTTTATCCAAATCTTAAATTTGGCGCAAGAATAAAAGTCATACAAAATATAGGAAATAGTAAATATATATATTTATTTAGATATAATTCAAAAAATATAGCATATGAAGTAAATATAAAAGACAGAGAGTTTGGAGTTCTTGATATAGCGGATCTCAAGTCTTACGCCGCAAACGATAAGCTTTTTGTATATGGATCTTCTCAGGTAAATAGCTCTGGCAACTTTTTTGACTCTTATAGCCTGAAATTGCTTAATGCTGGGTCTCTTGGGACGACAGAAAGGTTTTACATCTATAATAATACTCCTTATTATTTAAGTATATTTTTTGATTCAAATACAGAGACTTATTGTTCTGTTCCTCCGAAATGTTTTGTTGAGATAACTGATACAGGAGTAAACTTTTTAGCGTCTTACGAGAAAGGCATTTACTACATATCAAAGAAAAATTCTTCAACTAACTATTTATTAAAAACTGATTTGAAGTTTTTCTTGAATGGTATTTATGATTACGTTAGTTTTGCTGGGGAAAAAGAGTCAGATAAAGATAATAAAAATATCATAATCACTCCTTTAATAAAAGACGAGACGTACGCTTCTTCTTATTATTATGCTGATCAAGCCATTATAGAAACAGTAGTTAATAATTTCAGAGGCATATATATAACAAATTTAGCTTCGATGAATTTAACAAATAATACTCAATCGTATAATTTGTTAAAACCAGTTTATAGAATAACAACAGCCGGGCATTATCTATTAACAGATAATAATAATGACTTGACGGTAACTGCGCCAAGCTATGGGCAGCAAATTTTCTTGATAAATAATTGTCCAAGAGATATTTTTGTAAATATATTAAGTGATGAAAATAGAAGAAGAAAAGTCTATAGAAATTCAGTGATGATCGTAGAAGCTGGTCCGACAAGCGGAGTTGTTTCTAGATATTTGAAAAAAGCAAAAGCTAGGGATGAATTTTATTGCATATTCAATCCTAACACGGCGATATCGACACAGAGAGAAATAACTCTAAATTTGGGAATAATAAGAAATGAAGAGCTTCTGCCAATACTAGACGATAATCAAGTAGAACAAAAATCTTATGTTAAACTATTATCTAAAGATGGAACTTCTACGACAATAAATCTGGCTCTTAGAAATTACTATAATGGCAAAGACATACCAACGGATTCGCCTTCTAATGTGGTAGGATACGAAGTGGGAATCGGCCATGAAACAATTTATAGATTTTTATTCTTTGATGCCTACCAATCGACTTATACTTTGCCGGGCATACAAAATGGAATTAAATATCAAGTAAGCATAAGCCAGAGCTTTTTTGATAATATAAACATACCAACAGACACGGCATTTACTAACACCACAGAATTACCGTATTTAAAATATAAAGGAAAGTTTTATTCAGATGGCGAAACATTTATAGGAGAAGATGTAACTACTTATGAAATAAAGTATCCTAATTTTGTTCGTTTGTATAAAGTGGTAGAAGACATAGACAGGCCGTTCAACAAAGCTGAGGAGAAAGGAGAAGAAGGCGGCGCGGATCCAAGTATAACTGAGGAAGAAGAGGTCGCCGTGGATCAGCTTGAATTATTCAAAGCTCAAATTAGAAACGCGTATAAATCAACGGCAAATAGCATTATAGCTTGGATACCAAGAGACCAGTCGGCTTTTTGGTTGAACTCCGATTACGTTGATGATTGGTGGACTATTGGCGCTGTCGATAACAGTCAAACTATAACTATAAATCTAGAAGGCACAAATAAAACAATAACATTTAAAAGATGCGAGATAAAGAAGACGGGGCTTAGGTCTCCTATATTTAATTATAATTATTCGTTCTTTTCTGCTTTGAGCCCAGTTAGGCAGATGCCTGATAATAGACAACTTACAATAGGTTTAGACGCAAATTTAGAGCCAAAACAAATAGATAACATCAAAAGGCTTTTAGGCCAATCGCAAACAGCAGACAACACTTTATTGCCGCAAAGCGAAATGGAAATTGGCGGATTTTATATAGAAAATCTATTCCCTGAAAACACAGAAGACGCGAATTATAATATAATTAATAATTCTGATATAGAAGTGAATATAACAATAAGCAAGATAAAGAGTGCGCCAGATATTAAATTTGACGATTTCTCTAAATCTTCTGTAATTAAAATTATAAATAAAAAATAATATGTCGTCTTTTTATGTAAGATCTGATTTTTTTAATACAGATAGCGCCTCTGTTAATCCTCTGGCTTCCGTGTTTTCTGATAATCAATATTTGATTTCTGAATCAGAAGCTTTTAATAGCCCGACATATATTAAAGGTGTTGCTAGAAATTATATTGATAATATATTATTAGGAGCTAATTCTGATTCGTTTTGGTCTGACTCTTTAGGGCTTGGCGGGAATGGCGCAGCATTAGATATAGGAGATATTTATTTGCCTGCTAGTTATAAATTCGCGCAATCGAAATGCGTTAGTGATAATGGAGGTTCTGGAACCGCTGGGGGAGCAGGTGTTGCGGCGAATGTACAATTAAATACTGGAAATTTTATTGAAAAAAGATCAATAGGAAATCTAAATTCTCAGAATATAGGAGAGGAGGTAATGTATGAAGTTTATATATATTCTTATTCTGCTATTGTAATAAATAAAGCGTATCATAAATTGCTGCCTTCTGGAGATGGAAGTTCTGCGACAATGCTTTCTTTGAATATGTTAGATAGTGATATAGATAAAGTACCAGTAAATACTATTTATATCAACTATAGCAGTTGTAAGATTTTAAATTTTAAAATCGTTCCATCTCAAGAGCAGGGATCTTTTTATTATAAAAATTTAATTTTAATAGAAGATAAAACGCTCGATTATTTAGAAAATTTTTCTAATAAATTTTATTACGATGCTGGAACTCAAAGATATTATTTAGATGATCAATTAACAGAATGCTCAATAAAAGTAAGCGATTATTTTTATCCATTTGTCCTTTTAGTTACTTCTGATGGATGGGTGAGTAAAAGCGTTTTCCACGGCTCTATTTCTCTTCAATTGGAAAAGATCAACGACACTACTGTAGAAAACATATCAACAGAAATTAATTATGAATATGTTAATATTTGCGACTCTTCGGTTTCGGTAGCCCCGAACAACACAATATCATGCACAAGCAATGCGGGAGAAGTTTCTGTAAATGTTAACGGGGTTATAAAAATATTTGAAGACCAGCAAATTTGCCCAATTAATGGAACAGCAAAAACAGTAATAGCAGTCTTTTCGCTAAAAGCGAATGAAATACTAACGCTATATAAAAACTTTGCATCAATTAATACAGTCAAAGCAGATATATGGGGCTATAACTTCAGATACATAAAATATTTTGATGGAACAAATTATTATTCTTTTAAAGATAACGGAAGCGTAGCCTCAGCAACTGTGTCTTACATAGACCAGATTTTAGATTTATCTAAATATTTTAGCATAAAAGAAATTTCTGGTGGTGAGCTTCTTTCGGATTCTGGAACAGTAGTAGCAATAACATTAAGATTTAGAATATATAAAGTTTTAGAAACAGATGCAGACGGCACAGATTATTCTTTAGATGTGCCTGTAGAAGTTAAGATCCCCAGAATAGTTTCAATAGATGAAGATACCGAGGCTAAACAAATTATAATTAAAACTGATTTTGCCACAAGATTAGTATATAGATTTAATCAAGAAAATGATACCTCTATTAATGTAACAGATAGTGCTGATGGTACAAATCAAATAACAACTATAAGTTCGACTGGTAAAATAGGGACATTTTTTTGTAAAGCTTTCAATTTTTATTATGATTTTGCAAATATAATAAGAAATCAATATGCTACAGAAGAACAATCTATAGAGTTGATAAGAAATATAACAATACCATCTTTCACTTTGACTGTAAAAATAGGAGGCGTGGCAAAAACTATTTATGACGAAAATTCAAACTCTTATTCTTTTTTGACATTTACTGATTTGTCGCAAGATCAAATGCTTAACTATACAGTTTATTCTGATTATATTACAGAAGGTGGATCTTATACTTTTCAATTAGCCTATAGTTTAGTAAATACTAAATATTCTTCGATGTTTTTGAGGCTAGGGAATGACCCAACTTTAAGGCCGATGGTTTTAAACGCTGGAGTTTCTTCTGTCATTATAAGCAAATCTAATTTATTTAAACTTTTAGACAAAGAAAATAGAATAATTTTATCGTTTTTAGCAGATGGAGAGGTGCCATTCGATTTTCCATTTACATTTTTAAATACTTCAGCCTCTAACCCTCCGGTTTGTAATGCTTTTTCTTTGTCTAGGGTGCAGCTTGATTATCCAAATGCATCAATATCTTTTCCTTTAACATATACATATGCAGATGAAGTTGAGTATTCTATTATAGATCAAAATGATCAACAATTATATGGCCCTATATTAATAAAAGAAAAGTTTGATGATATAGAATATTATTTTACGTCAGGTTTACCCAGACAAAGATCAGTGCAGATAAATAACATAAAAATAAATAATCAAGTTACATCTCTGAGAGCTAGAGCGACGGTTAGAAATATAATATCTGCTGCCAATCCCTCTAAAGCAGAAAGCACACAAACTTCTTCTAATTCATACTCTGTGCCGTCTAAAATAGGAGAAGCAGAAGTTGCTTTATACTCTGATGATCAATTGAGTACAGAAATATTTGAGATAACAAAAGGAGAATTTTTTTGGGCATTTTTGCGGTTAAAAGATATCAATGGGAATGTAATTTCTGTTGGAAGTTATTCTAGCTATTTAAACTCAAACTACAAGCCTGAAATTTTACTGCTTGAATCAGCCGACTCTAATAGAGACTTAGATGGTGTAATTTCAGAAAGAGTGAATGAATATATTTTTAAATTTAAAATAGAAAATAGCACTCTTTTTAACGATACAGATGCCGTGTTCCAAGCTAAATACCAACCAATAATAGACTCGGAGATACAATAATGCCAATAAGATTAACACAACAAAAATCATATCCAATAGCTGTAAATAGAGAAGACCCGGGAACATCTTCTTTGCCTACAGTAGCACTAACCGCAGAAAAATACGAAAACAATTTAGATAAGTTTAATTTGATAATAGCAGTATTAAATGCTTCTTCGGCTATTTTATCAAAGCAATTTTTTACTACCAAAAATGGAGACGAAGAACCCGTAAACGAACCAGAATTATTTGACGTACAAAATGTAAAATTCAAGTCTTTTGAGATAGATAGAGTGTATAAAACTAGATTTGTATTGACGGCTTCTAATTCTGTAGGGACAGTATCCACTGAACCTTTTACGGTAGACCCATCGAGTTCGACAATCTTAGACTTGCAAGAAAGTTCGATAGAAAGTTTTTCAATAGCCAGAGAACCTAAAACTTACGATCTAGTAAATGCACAATTAGTGTTAGCACCGACAGAAGAGTTCAATATATCTGCTTTATCAGGGTTAGAGCTTTTTTACAAAAGAAAAGACGCAGAAGATTGGAAGACTATAATTCTAAGTAAGAATAAATATTTAACTAGAAAAGACAGCAAGGGAAAAATTAGCGGCTATATTTTTAATTTTAATAAGCAGTCTATAATAAGATCAGACTCTGGAGGATATTTTGATTTTTACATAAAGGTTAGCTTTGATAGGTTTACGCCTCAAAATACAGAGCAAAAGACTCTTTTCTTTGATAACGTAGATAATACAGAACCACAAAGACCAATAGATTCTTCTATATCAACAAATATAATAGATGTAGTTAATCCGGCAACTTTAAGATACGAAATATATACTAAATTTTCTGAGGTTTATACAATATCGAATAATCGAACAGAATCAATCCAAGGTGATGAGGTTACAAGCGCAGAGCCCACTTATTCGCATGGATTTTTAGACACTTCGGTTTTTAAAGGATTAGACATAGGAATTTATTATTTTACGAATGGAGTAGGAAATGATTTTTTCTACTATGAGTCTAATTATACAAAAACAAATAATGAAACAAAGGGGTATTTTTATCCAGCTTCAGTTACAGAAATACATCCATGCATAATAACTAACAAAGAAGGATTAGCTAATAAATCGATAGTTTTATTCTGGAAAATAAATGATGACTTTTTCGACTATTCTTTTTTTGAAAATAAAATATCAATTAAAACAACGCTTTTCCAGGTAAAATTACAATATAAAAGTGGAGCTTCTTATGTAGATTTAACTAAAGTAATAACAATAACAAAAGATCCAACTGCGACTTCGGCTGCGGAAAACAAAAAATTTGGTTTCTTTACCAAATCTCAAAAATTTGTTTTATCGATAGAGCGAGATGTAGATGTTATCGCAGCGCAAAGATCTTTATTTGATAGAATAGACGAATTAGAAGATAACAAAAATGACAACTTAAGACTTCTGGTAGTAAAACATGAAGTAGAATGTACATCAAGCGGAAGAACAAAGTCTCTAAGTTTTTCTAAATTACTAATTCCACCTTACTGGAGATACATTGCTTACGATAAGTATGTGCCATTAAATGCCGAAACAAGAAGCGAAAAAGACAAAAAGATAAATTTAGACTTAAATAGCCCAGTTTTGAGGGGCATTAGAATTCCAGAAGCTGGTTTTTATAAATATGATGAACTCAAAAGTATTGTAACTTCAGATGGAAAATCTTCGGCGACGTTTGATTTTAAAATACTTTATAAATTAGCATGTGAATATGATGTTTTTTATAAGGATCCAGTATTAGAGGGCACGGTAAATTCAATTCTTTTGCCATCGGTGCCTAAAGATGTATTTTTAATACCTCCGACTTTAAAAATACCACCTCCTAATTTAACTCCAGAATCTTCAGGCGGTAAAAGAGCAGAAGGGGTAGTCAAGTTAAATGAATACGGAAAAATAGTAGGAATACAAATAACTGATCCAGGCCATGGTTATTCTTTATTTAAAACTTTGCAGAGCAAAAGAGAGCAGACTTTTACAGATCTTGTTCCATTTGTTAAAAGTTCTTATCAAATAGTAGCTAACGATTTAAATATAAACAGAAACGTTTTAGTTTTACAAAATAATTCTTTTGATAGAGATAATCTAAAAGCTTCTATCGAAGGTGGCGTAAGGCTGGCAAGTGCTTATGCTGATAAGCAAAGACTAGAGCAAAACAATGGCAATCCTTTTTCCATAGAACAAAAAGCTAGGTTAGATGAGTATTTAAATTTTTCTATTCCAGAAGAGCAGTCAAATCCAGAAAATTCTGTAGTTTTTTACGATCTTGATGTGACGCAAGAAGAAAAAGATTTATCTTCTATTGGTGTTTTAGATGAAACTTGGAATATAATTTCAAAATTATATACAGATAAATTTACAAATCCACTAGAAAATAGCCAAATTTATACCGAAGATACAGACCCGGGCGTAAGCGAAGTGGAAGATTCAACAATCCCAAGCACAATAGAATCAACAAAAGATTCTAGTGCTATAACTCCAGTTTCTTTAAATCCAAACGTAGAGCAAAAAAATGCTGACGGTGGGACTCCTGAGCTATTTTCTTTAAATAATTTAACTGTTGTGCCAGATGCCAGCGCGGCAGTTTTTTCTACGAGCAGATTTACTCCTCCGCCATGGCTCACATTGCTGCCTCTTTCGGTGAGGGGAGATGGGCAATACAGCTTTGGTCCTTTGCCAAACATGCTACCAAGAGCAGAAATGTTCAATAGGCTAGTGATGGGAATAAATAATCTTAATGAAGTGAGAGTAATTTTGCCAATGATTTGGGCTATAGACCAAAAGAATTCTATTAATACTTGGTACGAGTCGTCTTTAGGAGATAATGAATTTAATTTAATTACATTTAGTACGAATGGAGCAAAACAAGCTTTGACAAATGAAGCTAGTGTTTATTTACCCATAAATTCTTCTATAGCAGTTTCTGCTTCTAGAAGTGTAGAAAGAGTGGAATTAAAATCAGATAGATCAGATCCTTTAGGTTTATCTCAAGGAATATATAAAGCTTCTTATGAGGATTCGATGACTATAAAATTTAAACCTTTCCTGCATCCTCTAATGGCTGGCGCATTTAAAGAAAGTTATTTAAGAACATTCAGAAGAAAAATATTGGGAATAGTTACAGAGCAAACAACATCTTGCGTCAATAATAACGCGCCAATCGGCGTAGGAGGATATACGGCCATTGGCTGCCGTGGATTGAATAATGATAGCTATGAAAAATATGTACCCCCAGGGACTTTACTGCCTACAGCCAATACAATTCCCAATACTTATTTTCAATTTTATAACGCAGGCGGAACTATAGAAGCCAATGCAAGAGGAACGGCTCAAGCGTTGTCGGTTTCTAACGGAAGAGCAAATGGAGAAGCAATATTTTGTACTTATGGATGCGGAGACTCTTATTCTAAATTAATAGATTTTACATACGCGAATATGTTCCCAGGAACAATAAAGATATGAATTTTAACGACTTCAGTAGTTTATTTAAAGAAGCAGCAAAGGTTTCAAAAAGTTTAAGCGGATCCGCAGTAAAGGCTGGATCAGCAATAGCTAATGGAAAGCCTATAATCTCTCAAAAAGACAAGGCCCAACAAAGATTAGATATATGTAGTAAATGCAAAGACCTAGATAGAGATCTAGGTCGATGCACGATTTGTGGCTGTTTCGTTTCGATGAAAGTGAAAGCCGATTACGAAAGCTGCCCGGCTAATAGATGGTAATTAGGCTTTTTTAATTCTTTCGATAAGCTCAAAAATCTTTGGCTTAGAAAGATCGTTGATTGATGTAATTTCTTCAGCTTTTTCGTACTTGTCTTTAATTAGTCTCTTTTGGATTTGCTCGAAAGAGATGTTCTTCTCTTTCATGAGGTTGTAAAGAACCGTAGCAGGAGACATCGGATTTTCTGGAGCTGGCTCATCGATAACTTTTGTGCCAATTTCTTCTTGACCAACGATGTTGATCTTGAGGAAGTTTCTGACGCATCTAACAAATGCTCTATTTTCAGCAATTGCAGCTAGATAATTTCTGGCGAAACTTTGAGTATTGTCAGGTGAAGCGTCTGCGATAGATTGGAAAGACACTTCTCTGTCAGCAGTTTCGTAGTTGCCTATCCAATTAATATAACAACTAGCAATTACATAATTGGGACCGGCCTCTGGGACATCATAAGATACACATGTAAAACCTCTAATTTGGGCAAGTTCTTTAATTCCACCTAATAGAATTAAAAGATCTTTGTCTTCTAGCTTTGAGATATCTGTTTCTTGGGTTCTTTGTTTATTGGGAACAAGAAACTCCGGGCGAATCATTTTACGCCAATTTACGTATCCGTCTTCGTTAAATACATATGGAATAGGAGGGTCTTCAAGAAGACCATATTCGTTTCTTTTGAGAACTTTGGGAGGAATACTCATCACTTGATTATGGCTTACAATTTCTCTTTGGTCAAGAAATAAAAGTAGTCAGCTTCTTCCTTGAACTCGTCGTCGAAATAAGGAGGTAAAGCACATTCAGCTTCTCTTACGCTTGGATGGTTCAATGATACTTTAGCGTTCCATCTACTACAAAATGTTTTGCCAGACTTTACTACAATTTTATTTGCTTTATAATAAACTTTAGATTTATCAAGGCCTTCGAGGAAGCTTAAGTCTAAAGTATTTAATTTATTAATTTTTTTGAAATCTAAGTATTTTATTTTTTCTTTATTTAGGTCTTCCGCAGATAATGATGTTATAAGATCGCAATCGATGCCAATTTCAGCCAACTCTGAAACAAAGTCTGCTTGAGAATTTTTTTCTATTTTGAAATATATTTTTTTAATATTTTTTCTATTTCTGATTAGAATATTTTTATTTATTGGCTTATTAGTAACTATAAAAGCAGGCAATACTTGGAGTTGCTTGTCCAAATTATCTTCAGCAAACAAATAATCCATTCTTATAACTACATCATTTTTTGCGTCTGATTTTATATCAAATACATTATCAGGAATAATTTCTATGCTTTGAGTGGCGTAAACTCTGCCAATTGATATTGTGTTATCAAACTCTGGTTCATAATTTAATAGCATTTTTATAATTTTTTTTGCTATTTCTTCAGGTCTGATATTATTTATTGGCGCGCCAGTCGGATTTACAAAGTTTTTTCTTTTATAATTAGAATGTATTACGCAATCATCTTCTACTAAGGTGTTGTCTAAATAATAATCATATTTAAGATAACATTGCTTTGTATTGTATTCAGAAGCGATTAAAGAATAAATTTTTGAAGGGCCGCAGAGTAATTTGGCTTTTTTTATAAGATACGCTTTGTGGCTTAAATGTACAGAGCTATCGATATAAATATGATTAAAATAATATTTCTTATCTTCTATAAAATGTATTATATTGATATTTTCTTTTGCTAAAATTGGCTCAATTAATTCTATTACTCTAAACCAAAAGCTATAGGTTTTATTCGGATCCGCCGACTGGGTGTCTAAGATTATATAATTATCAAATGGAAGCGGATATATTCTTTCATAAATATATCCCTTGCCCGGTTTTAGTCCAGTTGTAGATTGGAAAGATTTTAATAGATTCATTGGATCAAAACTGAATGATGATTATTGATTGAAAAATTGTCTAGGCAATAGCTTTCGAAAAAGTTTTTTTTCAAAAATTCTGGGTCAGAGAATTCTTTTGTTTGGATAAACGCTTCTTTTATATCAGTATTACCGGAGAATATAGGTTGGCTTTGCTCATTAGAAGAAACAAAGATATGCTTTTTAGGATATTTTTCTTTTATGGAAGATATTATTTTAGTAGATAAGAAAATGTTTTCTATAGTAGAATTTATAGAAACAAAAATTCTATCTTCTGGTTGAGTATCTCCAAATAGATCTTCTAATTTAAACTTAGTATTTTTATGATTTTCTTTACGAGCTATTTCTCTAAAATATTGATCTATTGTGGATCTGCTGATTCCTTTTTTAATTTTTTCGATCCAATGAATTAGGCCTTCGTCGTTTTCAGATACGCTTCTTTTTAAAATTAAACAATATAAAGATTTTAACCACTTAATGTCATCTTCTATATCTGGAACAGAAGCATCTGGATCATTGGGCTCCGGTAGATCCTTTTCAGTAGAATATTCTTTGAAGTCGCAAGAGTCTAAAAACTTTTCAATTTTTTGCCCGACGCTAGTTATAGAAAAATTATCAATTGCCCATTTTCTGGCCGACCTTCCCATTTTAATCCTTTGTTCTTCTGGCATAGAAAAAACTACGCCGAGCTTTTCGGCAATAGAATTAGGGCAAGTGGAAGCTTTAATAAATTCTGTGCCGAATTCTCTGTACTGACTCCATGCAAGCGGGATAGAATTCGCTTCAGGATGGCACATTTCTTCTCCGCAGCTATAATTAGTTACAAGGGTAATTAGTCCAGCTAGTTTTGCTTCTTGTATGGGAATTTCTTGGCCTCCGCTCGTAAATGGATGGCAATATACATCCATTAAATTATAGATTTCATTTAACTGAGACTCAGTAGTGCCTAAAGCCGTTGATGTTGTGACGCAAGATTTTTCGCTTTGGCATTTTTTGCAATTTACTTCATGACCTTCAAATGGACGAACGTCATAATTTCTACACTTTTTACAAATATAAGTAGTTAATATTTCTGATATATCTATCCCGGTTTCTTTGCATAGCTTTTCAATGCCCCAGCCTTCTTTCCAGTGAGTGTGGAAAAGAAGTTTAGTCTTGCATTGAGGATTTTTTTCCTTAAAAATTTTAAAACCTTGCAGTAAATTCGGGACAGATTTTCTTAATTGATTTCTGAATACGAAGCCAATGACATAGCAATTTTCTTCTATATTATTTTTCTTTCTAAGGTGAGCTTTGGCTTCTGGGCTTAGCGGCTTAAAATCAGAAACATCAATAGCCCCATGGACTGTTTTTACATGGGTATGCCCAAGCTTATGCATTTCTTTCTCAGCGAAACTAGACCACACCCAGTAGTTTTTGACTTTTGACGCAGCAGCTACAGCCGAAGGAAGAATAGGCAGAGAATCTAAAGTAATCCAAAGTACATGGTTAAGCCTATTGAACCAAGGCTTGTCTATGGCGTAATCTACACCCCAAAAATCTTGGACGCCAATATATACATCTGGTTTTTCTATTTCTACCACTTTATCTAATTCAAATGCTCCATAAGAATAAAGTCTGCTTTTATCTGAGCTTGTATTAGCGTCTTCTAGGGCTGGCCCAGAAACCGGATAACAACCATAGCTTTTCCACGGAGTCCTTTCTAATTCAGGATGATTTACCGTTAATCCGCCACTAAGCGATACAATTTCATATTTACCAGTCTTATATAAATAAGAAAGAATGGCCTTGGTATTTCTACCAAAGCCAGTCTTAGACAAAGCAAAATCGCTGTGATAAAGTATCTTTTTCTTTTTTACCATAGATCGTCGTCCGACGATTCCTGCTTAGGAGCCTCTTCTTTCTTAGGAGTGGCTGCTGGAGGAATAGCGGCTGATCTATTATAGTCCTCTTGGATAGCCTTTTCAAAGCTTTTCGCAAGAGCAAAGCACAAAAACGACTCAAGACGAACACCTTCTCCGAAGGTAAAGCCAATTAAAAACGATGTCTTGTCTTGAGCGTTTTCCTTGCTCTCCTTAGATACGGAAAAAGAGTAGCCGACCTGGGCAGTCTTGCTCGGATCATCCTTAGTTGGGCGAACATAAGGAGAAAACTTGATGCGAGTTACTTGCTTGGCAGAATCATGAAAAGCCGTTACTTCTCCATTGCGACGGACTGCGGAAATAATATCAGCAGCTTCCGTTAAGCTAAGCTTGACAGAGCAAGAAGCTTTCGGATTTTGAGCGTTACCAGCAAATGAGCCTCGCTTGGTTTGATCATCCCAGCTAGCTTGCTTGATCATGTTAACAAAAATACAGTCATCCTTAGCAGAGTATTTAAAGGAGCAACCGCAACCAGTATTCTTAGAGTTAGGCTTGTAGAATTGAAGCATACGTTATATGATGGTAGTTTTACTCTTGATTGTCAAGATTTTTTTCTTTTAACTCAGACAATTTTGTGTAGATTTTAAGGGTTTGGATGCCTATTGTATCGCCAAAAATACAATCTTTCTTTTTCTGCCCTTTAACGATAACGATATCGTCTTTCTCAGGTAGTTTATCACCATTTGCTGATTTATTAAATTCTATCTTATCATTAAAAGTCAGGATCGGGATGGAACCAAATTCATCAGAAACAATCATCTTAAATGTTCTGGTTTTCTTCTCGTTTTTAGATATCCACTCAGATGAATCATCAACCTTGCCAACCACATAAATAGTTTGATTATCGGAGCACTCCAAAGCCTGAGAGGTCGTTATTAGATTTGGCATCTTTTGCGAGAATATGCCATTTAGAGATTTGTCGTAGCTATAACCTAGCAGTTTATTTTCATAGAACCAGTTCGCAAAGCTTTCTGATTTATTATTTTGCTGATAGATCTTTAAATATGGATCATATTTCTTTTTAATAGTAGCTAAACGAGTTTCTTTGATAAGAAGTTTGCCATTTTCATTTTTTGTCTCTGATAGTTTTTTGACAGTCTTAAGGAGGTCGTTTTCGCATTGAGGGCCATACTCCATGGCAAGGACTTTCTCTTTATCTGTTAATACATTCCATAGCTGAGCTTCTAGGACAACTCTGCTTCTTGAGCTAGAGAAGCCGTCAAGCGCACCAGCTTGAATCAACGCAGATAATACGCCAATAGACAAGCCGACTTCTTTAGCCGCTTGGAAAACTTCAAATTTACTAGACTGCTCACTCTTAAAAAGCTTGAGCTTATCCATTGTCTTCTCAGAAATGCCCTTAATAGAAGAAAGGCCAAATCTAATATTGTTGTCTTGAATAGAAAAATCTGTTTCTGATTTTAAGATATGAGGCCCAAGAAGTTGAATGCCGAAATGACGCAATTCCTTTTGAATCTTAGATATTTCTTCCAAAGGAGCAGGTTCGTGCTTGGTCATCTCAAGCAGCGCCAAGAAGAATTCTTTGGAATGCTTGAACTTGAGATACACTGTACAAGCCGCCAAAGCGGCATAGCTCATTGAGTGAGACTTATTGAAAGAATAATTAGCAGAATTTTCAAGAATGCGCCACAAAATATCTCCGACTTCTGGGGCTATGTTATTCTCTTTGATTTTATCAGAGATCTTTTCCTTCCATTTCTTTACTTCTTCTACTTTCTTTTTACCTACGATGCGGCGAAGAACTTCTGCTTCATCTAGCGTAAAGCCGATCTTATTGGACATTTTCATCAACTGCTCTTGATAAAGAGCAACGCCTCCGCTCTTGCTGAGAACTGAATCAAAGAATGGGTGAATCGGTTCGTAGACATTATTATTTGTAAAATTAGCATATTGATCGACGAACTCCAAGGCTCCAGGTCTTGCAAGAGCCAGCACACCGCTGAGTTCTTCTAGGTTCTTAGGCTTTACCTTTCTGCATACCTTGAAGTTGGTTTCGGCTTCGATTTGGAAGCACCCATGAGGAGTCTTAAGATCTTGAAGTTGCTGGTAAACTATGGGATCATTAAAATCAATATCAGAAACTTTAATCCCAACCAACTTGCAAACTCTATCAACGATTGAAACGCTTCTTAGGCCAAGCAAGTCCAGCTTTACATTGAAGATGGAAATCCAATTCATATCGTAGCTGGAGACCTGTTCCTTGTCGCTGGTAAGCTCTACAGGGCAGCTTTGATCTATCGGGTAGTATGAAAGCATCATCCCGGAGGCGTGGACGCTTTTATTCTTAATAAGATTGCGCAAACGCAAAGCCGTCTTATAGGCTCTTGGATTGTTATCGCACCAAGTCTTAAATTCAGGAACTTCAGCATAAGCTTCCTTTAAGTCCTTTACTTGCCCGAAAACCTTCGGAATCAAAGAACTTACATCATTCATTTCTGACTCTGGCTTTTCCTCAATAATTTTGCCGCATTCTTTAATAAGCAATTTACCGCTCAAAGTAGTGAGCGTCAGAATTTTAGAAGTTCTGCCAGAGAAAAGCTGGTCAAGATATTTGATGACTTTATGGCGATTATAATAACAGATATCGATATCGACATCGCACATCAAGGATCCGTCAAGATAAGTGATTCCATCTACTATTTGCTTCTTGGCTCGAATCTTGGAAATGAAACGCTCAAAGAATAACTCATATTTGATTGGGTCTACCTTAGTAACTCCCAATAAATACAAAATAAGACTACCAGCAGCAGAGCCGCGCCCAAGACCGACAGGAATAGAGTTTTCGTTGCAAAAATTAATAACAGTCCAAACAAGAAGAATGTAATCAAGAAATCCAAGCTCTTTAATGGTTTCAAGTTCATATTTTACTCTTTCTGAATATTTAGGATAGTCTTCTTTGGCGATATTAAGCTTCTTGAAGTTAGTTCTGCATACCTGCATCAAGAAATCGTAGTTAGACGAATCTTCCTTCAGCCCATACTGCTTTTTCAGGCGGGATTCGATATTGAATTCGGGCAATCTAACGCCATGCAAAGGAAGCTTGACATTAGAAAAATTATCGTGAAAGTTGTTCATATTTCGACTTGAAATTTAATTTTATTCCAGACCTTGAGGTTAAGCTCCAAATCGATTATAGCATTATGGAGATTATCATAATCATGATCAATATTATAGTCTTTACCAAGAGCGGTAAGATTAGTTTTGATTCCTTTTTTATAAGTGTGCAGGAGTTTATATTGATATTCTATCAGAGATTCTTTTTGCAGCTTTGGGATTCCATACTTAATTCCTTTGGCTAAACAGTTAGTATCTAGGATCTTGTCTACTAGATGATTCGACTTCAATCCTTTCAACAGATACATCTCTTTTATGAGATATAGATCGAAGCCAAGAATGTTGTGACCAACAATATAGTCAGCAGAGTCAAGCCAATCCCTAACAGTATCAAAGATATCATCAAATTTCTTGCCAGTTGTTTGGATAAGGTGTTCCGGATACCTTGTGATTCGTCTCGCATCTTCTGATATTTTAAGATTGGTATCCCATTTAATCAAAAAATCTCTCTCGTCAATCTTTTTGCCGCCAACGGTATTCAGCATGGCGATCTGCCAAGGAAGATTTTGGCAGAAGTTAAGGCAGAGATTTAATGTCTCGCAATCGATAAAAACAAGCTTTTTAGACTTATCAAATCTCAGTAGTTCATTTTCCATATTTTTCCTCGAATGATTCGGCGCAGAATTCGTTTGAAGAGCAGTGCTCTAAATTGGGTTTGCTCAAAGTTGTTCTTTCTGAGATGCACCTAAAAGTAAGGTATGCCAAGAAATCTTCTTTGTTTTCGTAATAAATAGACTGAGCTTTGACTACAAGATTTTTATCAGGAACCATTTCCTCTACTTTCTTCTTTAATATACCATCAAACGGAAGATTATTGTCTTCAATAAAATAGGTTGGATTGCAGAAGCTGAAGTCAGGGGCGCAAATACTGTAAGTCAAATTGTTTTTGTAAACATAAGAGTCGTAGAACGGAATGCAAAGCAAAAGATTCTCATTATTCCAAAGCTCTCTTAAAGTTTTACAGTCTATTCTCGGATAATAGTAAAATCCATTAGTGCTTGCTACAGTAGATATCTTAATAAGATTCTGATAGCCTTCTGATTTTTTAATGAAGACTATTACCTTGTGCTCTTTTTCTCTGGATTCAGCGGTCTTATTATCCATGTCATCACAGATAGTCAACCGAAGACCGAAGCTAAAATTTAACTTTGCGTCTTCGCAAGATTTGTAAGCCTCAAGAAAACCAGAGATAGAATCATCAACCAAATAAACTTTATCAAGCTTTAGCCTCTTGGCTATATCTATTATTGAACTCGGCTCGTCAGGCTCACTTGATCCGGCTTTCGCAAGCGTTAGAACAGACTTACCGAGACTATAGTGAGACTTAAATAAAGGTACAGCCGAGTACATGATGGATTATGGCGGTGTTTCGAGGGATGGTCAATCAGAAAGTTGGGTCATCTTTCCTCCAGAAAGGGCAGCCTTTGTAGTCTTTTTTATTTATTAACTTTACCTTTGGGTCGTTGATTAGATCTTCTTTTTTAAATGAAGACTTTATGAATTTATCATTCTCATCAACCCCAATATAATAAGTAACTGGAGATCTAGATGGGCAAATCCACTTGCCGGGAACATCGCTTCCACACATCCATTTTTTCTTTGGGGAGCTTGCGGCAAGATTTTCTATAGCTTTCTTTTCGTCGAAAGAAGAAATATAACCAGCAACATAGCTTAAATAAGCCTTGAAGCCTTCTAGCTGTTCTGCGGTCGGCTTGGGCGCTTCTTGAATAGGCTGTTTTTTAAACTTAAGAAATATAAAAGATACATCTGGAATATATCCTTTAGTCTTAAATACAGCTAAAGAATACATCAAATTTTGCAAATTAAAGTCAATCTCTTCTTTGGAGAATTTTCCCTTGCTTGATTTGTAGTCGTATATTTTATATTCTGTGTCGCTGAATTTTGCAAGCTTGTCGATAAAGCCATTTATAATGTAGTCATCTTCTTCTAGCTTGAACTCAGACTCTGCTTCTACAAGCAACGCTCCATTGCAAAAAAAGTCGCTTTGAAGACCAGTCTGAATCATGTTATAAATCAAATCTAGATTCTCTTCATCGTCTACTTTTAGTTTTTTGGCATGCTTTAGAATAAGCCTATGAATAGCTGGATTTTTAATAACACCAGCTTTACCAGAGCATAGGTCTTCAAAATACTTCTTGTGCCTGTCAGTTAAGAGAAGCTCAAAAATTAAATGACAAATTGTTCCTCTAGATGCTCCAGAGTTTGATATGTCAGGTAGCTTGAGAATATATTTTGTATAGTAAAGCCAACTGCATCCTTCAGCAGTTTTGATTTTACTAGCACTCAGCTTTACTTTTTCTACGTTGCTCATTGGATAGAATTATACCAGTTAGAAATTAAAGATCTATCTTTTAAATGCATTTCTCCGAAATCTTTTGCTCCAAATGGCAGCTTGATTTGTACTTGACTAGGATCAAAGTAGTTTAAAAGTCTTTGGTGCGCTGACTCTGCGGCTAGATTTCCGGCAGCATTATTAAAGGAATCATCATTAAAAGCAATGATAATTTTTTTAGGGTTATAACCAATTAAAGAGTAGATAATTTTAGGAGATAGATTTAGGCCAAAAGATACGATTGAATTATTGATTCCATTTTCTCTAAGAGCCAACATATCTCCTATGCTTTCAACCAAAATAATTATCTTAGAAGATTTTATATCTTTAGCGTTAACTTTTAGTGGAAAAGCCCACTCTTTTTTATCTCCAATAAGCTTCCATTTCGGACGACCTTCTAGACTTGTCTTAGAGACATCCCTGCCAGCAAATCCAACTATTTCATCTTTACAATTAAAAATAGGGAAAACATATCTATTAAACATTTTACCAGTCGAAGCTACGCCGCCCTGAAAAGGCTGAAGCGTTTGACTTGAAATACCTCTTCCTTCCCAATAAGTATCATCTCTCGACAACTTTATCAATAAAGATTTATCAAAAATAGTTGTCTGGGTGGTCGTAACTCTTTGCTGATGGTCTTCAGAATAAGATGTGTCTATTCCTTTTTCTGAAATCCACTTCTTGGCTTCATCTATTGTTTTAAGTTTTAAGGTAAGTTTTACTAAATCTTCTATAGATCCGCTGATGTTTTCCTTGAAGTCAACCCATTGACCAGAATTTTTCCATATTCTTAATACGTTATCGTTACCGGAGTCTCGATAAAGAGGCCTTGTTCTATATTCTCGGCCATGATCAGTTAAACTATACCCTATGTCAGTGAGTATTTTTTTTACAGATTCGCAGTCATTCATAAAACTTCGCCATCGCCAGAATCGTCAAGTTCGGGCTTCAAAGCTCTTGCAGACAAAATATCCTCAAGAGTTCCAGTCTCTTGCACGTTAAAGTTATTAATATCAAAACTTATATAATTAGGCATGTACTTTACCTTTTTGCCTTCTTGGATTCTAACTAAATCATGATGACCAGCAGAATCTTTACCTTGGAAACGGGTAGCTAATGGTATAAGTTTATGTGATCCAAATTCTGGGCCGTCGTCAGCGATTTCCTCTACGCTCTTGCGTCTAAAAATAGCCACAAATGAAGCAAACCATTGTAAGCGATCAGATTGAGAGATCGCGCTACTGTCATCAACGCCGCTTTCTGCAGTGCGATTTAATTGGCAAGCAGTAAGAATAGGAATATTAAGTTCTGAGCAAAGCTCTTTTAAAGCATTTACTTTTTCACCGATCAACTGATATTCTTGTTTGTTCTTATCTGATTCGCCGGTTAATTTAATATAATCGTAAACAACAACGCATTGATTACCGCGACCTACTTTAGAAAAATACCAACGTTTGACAATAGAAACAACTTCTTCAATTGGTTTGCCTGCGACTTGCAAATGATCAACTTGATTATTAAGGGCGCGAATCTTATCCTTGCTTTGTTCGAATTTTTGATATAGATTATTATTCTTTTTCCAGTTTCCTGTTTCGAGATACCACACTGGGATTCCGGTTAGAGACGAAGCTATTCTGAACTTCATGTCTATTGTAGACATTTCAGTGTCAAGAACAAGGGCCTTACATCCTTTGTTGATTGAAGTAATCTTAATCGCAAGATCATTAAGAATAGTTGATTTGCCGTGCTTCGGTCTACTAACCCAAGCGTAAAGATTACCAGGGCGAATCCCACCGTAAAGACGATTGAAATTAGCGTAAGGGCTAGTTAGTCCAGTATCTTCAATTGGATTATTGCCGCGCTCTTCAATAATTTCTATGACATTATTTGTTATGTCTTCTGGTTTATTATTTTCAGAGGCATAAGTGCAAATTTTACTATTATAAATCTTATCAGACTCTGTTATGATTTCTTCAATCGGTTTTTCAGCGCAAGAATTAGCAAATTTTTTGATTTCATCACCTGTTTGCTCTATCTCTCTTCTGATGCGAAGTTTAAGAAGTTCTTTGGCTCCTTCGATAAGGCCAGCTTGAGAGGTGGGAATTAAGCAAATACTATTAACATAATTGAAAATGTCAATAGATTGGTCTTTGAATGTAATCCCAAGATTCTTGCATTTTTGAGAAATAAGAACCTTATCGATCTGCTCACCTTTATTAAATGTCTCCTTAAAAACGCAAAAGATTGTATAATGAACATCATTAATAAAATCGCTTTCACTAATGAAATTTTCTATGTCAGCAAATGAAGCTGGATGCCTGATAAGGCCAGATAAAACATATTTTTCTACCTGTAGAGAATATATAGCCATTAAAGAATTATATTGAATTTGTCTTTAAAAAATTGTGCGGAAAGATCTTTGACTTCATTTTCATAAATCTCTACAAGTTGAAATTTATTTATAGATAGCCACTTTTCTTTAGCGACATCTCTTTTAATAGACTTTAAATAATTAAGACGAGATTCACCGTGGAAAAATTTATTATAAGATGTATGTTGTTTGCCGTGGACTTCGACAGCTATTCTTAGGGTAGCGTTAACGATATCTACTTTTAGCCTAGAGCCGAATACGGGGAACTCCTCATACACTATGTGGTTTTTCCAATAGGTTCTTAGGAATTGTTTTGTATTAAATTGTACTTTGGATCGAGAGGTAGCATCCCAGTCAATCAAATATTGAGAGACGTTTTTGCTAACCACCTTTCCATAGACATTATAAAGCTTCACTTTTTAAGAGCGCTTATGAATTTATTAAATAGATATTTTGTTATATCTTGATGCTCTTCAAGGAAGTTTTTGAGATTGGCTTCTCCTTGATGTTGCTTTGGCATTTCTAAACTGTTATCAGCAAGCTCTTTAATAAGCTCATCAGTAATAGTAATCCAAGCGCCTTTAGCATGGGCAAACTCCCAGGCCAAAAGTTGATCTACAATCTCATATTCGACCCAAACACTTGATCCGTTAGAGCGGCCATATTTGATTGGGTAACGAACTTCTCTGCCAGACTTTTCATTTGGGGTTTTCTTAAATGAAATTTTACACCAATGACCGACAGGATTACCATCTCCTTTGGCGTTCGCATAGATGAAATCCTTATTCCAGCGTTGTTGAAATTCGAGGATCCAGTCTGAATAGTGCAGGGCAGCGTTTCCGCCGCTTGCATTGGTGACCTTTGGATCACCTTTTTCATAAGGATTGATTTTAATAGAAGAGCGAACTTGAGAAATTATAAAACAAATATGCCCCCTAGAAGAAAACGCCGCTGCCATCTTGCGAAGAAGATCGGCTGTCAACAATGCTGCGCCAGCAGTTTTATTTGCTTCTGTAGCTGATTTAGCCAAATCATTTCTAGGCACTAAAGCATCAAGACTGTCAAGGACAAAGAAATAAAGATTTCCATCGTCATTGTCTTTGATTAGTTCGCGCATCGTATCAATTACAAATTCGTAATCGTTAGTAGGAATAACTCTCCATTTAGATGGGTCAGTATTTATGCCAGACCTAGAGATGATGTTCTCGCTAAGTCTACCTTCGGATTTGATGTAAATTACGCACCCCTTTTCTGGATGAAGAAGTTGGAAGTTCCTAGCGAAAGCCAAAGCGTTGCTGGTCTTGCCTCCTTCAGTGATTCCAGAAGACCGCACTATACCGGGGTGAATGCCACCGCCCATTTCAATATCGAGAGTCAAACTGCCGCTGCTGACGACATAATCAATATTATTATCAAAAGCATAATGGTGATCTTTGTTGCGGCTTAGGATGCTATCTAGAACCCTTAGTTTTCCTGAAACGTTTGATTCTTCTGCTACTTCTTGCACTTCTTTCTTGGGTCTTGCCATATTATTTTTTGTTAAAAAGATTTAAAAACTCTTTGATTGAGGTTGGTTTTTTATTTACTTCAACTTCTGGAGCGACAGGTTTATCTTCTAGAATTATCTTCTCTTTTTCAAAAGAAAGGGATTGATATTTTTTGATATCTCTTAGAAAATTTTTCCCGTTTTCGCCCAAAAACCAAACAAGTGATATAACCTTGGTCCTGCCTCTAAGACTCATGAGCCACTCAAAGCCATGCTCTTTAATAAGCATATTTGCAATTCGCATCTCGTTAGGCCAATTACAAGACTTAGTTTCTAATAAGAAATTTATGATTAATTGCTGTTGCTTACTTAGCTTTCTAGGCTTTTTGGCTTTCGCAGTCACCCGCCTAGTATCACCTGATCATGGCGATTTGTCAAGGAGGGATATGTCGTGGGCGACCATCTTTTTCACCAAGCCTTTAAAATCGGTTTTTGGAAGCCAATTTAATTCTGTTCTGGCTGGCGTAGAATCGCCCATCAACAGGTCAACTTCTGCTGGTCTATAAAATTTTTCATTTACTTTAATTAAAACTGAAGAAAGCGGATCGTTTGCGATGGCATATTTTGTAGAAATACTATATTCTTCTAAAATTCCAGTTCCGTGCCAAACTCCTTCAATTCCAATTTCATTAAATGCAATTTCAATAAATTCTCTAATAGAATGAGTTTCATTGCTAGAAAGAACGTAATCTTTTAAACTCCGAATCATGGATTTACAATATGATTGCTCTCTATACAATTCAGGCTGTAGATCATATCTAAAATTTTCTTGATTTAACATTTTCCAAACGCCATCGACAAAGTCTTCTGAGTCAGACCAATCTCTTTTAGCGTCCAGATTTCCTAATTCAATCGGATCAAACGTTTTTCCGTTTTTAATAGCGTGATATATTCTGGCTACACCTTTAGATATTTTTCTTGTTACAAATTCTTCTCCTCGCTTTGTTCCTTCGTGATTAAATAAAATTCCATGGACAGCGTACAAATTATAAGATTCCCTGTATACTTTAACTAAGTGTCTTGCTGCGGCTTTGGAGGCTCCATATGGGCTTCTGGCTCTGATTGGATGATAAATGTCTTGTGGAGAATAGGCTACGTCGCCAAATTCCTCGCTAGAACCAGCGGAATAAAATCTGCACTTAGGATGAAGTCTGCGGATAGCCTCCAAGCATCTTGCAACTCCAGTAGCATTTGTGTCGAATGTTTGCAAGGGTATTTCCCAGCTACACCCAACAAAGGATTGGGCGCCAAAATTAATAAAATAATCAGGCTTTAAAGATTGAATAATGCCGTCTATACTAACAGCATCAGAAAGATCTCCATATATAAATTTAAATCTTGGATTGTTTATGAACTTTTGGCAATTTATATAATTGGGATTAGATGCTCTTCTGGCAACGCCATGGATATTATAATTAGTTTTTTCGAGCAAATATTCAACCATGTTCGCTCCGTCCTGCCCGGTTACTCCAGTGATGACAATATTATTCATTATTTATCTCTTTCGCTTAGAATTGGATTATTAGAAGGCCAATGAATATTATATTTTGGATCATTCCATTTTAAAGTAAATTGTTTGTCGCAATCAGTATATTCTCCAGTATAAGATAGTTTATAATCATAAACACAAACATCTGATAAAACATAAAAACTATTACCTATGCCAGGAGGCAAAAGGATAGCTTTTTTATTTTCATTGCTTAAAATTTTAGTTATGTGTTTATTGTAGTCTTTAGATTCTGGTCTATTATCTACGAACACAGCATGAACCCTTCCATATAAACAAGATACAAGCTTCCAAGTATTAAAATCTCCATGGATTCCTACTAGGCAGTTTTTATATCTAATGCAAACCTTATCGTGGTCAAACTTTTTGCCATCCAAAGAATCTTTATATGTTGTGAAAATTTCTCCTCGAAAATCTTCGAAGCTATCAAATTTAAACTCTTTTATATCTTTTAAACTGGTTTCCATATGATTACAGTATGTCCTTCAATAAACTTGCTACCATAATATAGTCTTCTAGTGTCTAAAATTCTAATTTTGCCTTCTGATTCTAGTTTTCTCAAAGAAGTCAGATAGTTTTTTAGGTAATTTCTCTTGTTAAAATATTGAATAGTTAAATAATCAAGAATATTTTCTGGATCTAAGACTTCGTGAATCGGTTCAAAATGAATGCACAAGCCGGGCTTACTATTAACAAAATATTCAAGCACTTTATCATGCTTCTCTCCTATTTGCTCCAAAGACGCGACGGTATAGATAAGTGAATCTTTAATATCAATAGAATAATCTGGCTCGAAATAATTAAAATTAAAGCCTTTGATATTGTGTGATCCGATTGCGTTGGAGCACTCCGCTATATTGTTCTGAGACGCAACGCTCCAATCTCCTCCGTGATAAAGCTTATCAGAAAAGTATTTGTTTAGTCTAAATAAGTGATATCCTGTACCGCATCCAAATTCGAAAATCTTGTCGTAGTTTGGAATATGCTCAAGGAGTAAAGCGTCAACAAAAAAAGAATGCAAATGATAATCAAAATCTTTAGAATGGGTTTTAATTATTTGTTTGTTAAGTCTTGCAATATTATTTTTTTTGTGATACTTGGGTATCAAAGATTCTGGGTTTAAAGTCTTTTTAAATTCTTCTAGATTTTCTTTCCATCCACTTTCCCAATGAGAGATGCGGCCTTCTCCAGCCCTTATCAAGTCCGATGATAAAACATTAATATAATTGACTATATAATTATGGAGTTCGACAGAATCCAAAGGCTCGTATAGCAATTCAGAGTTATTAATTTTAGAAATTAATAAAGGGCTTATTTGGTGAGAGTATCTGCTTTGAATGTCTTGAGGTATAACTTTAAACATAATTTTTGTACCATTTAATGCATTTTTTGAGTCCGTCTTGCAATGATGTTTTATTTAGTTTACCAAATTCTTGCTCGTATCTAGAAATGTCTACGCAAGCTTTGTTTGGGCTATTTGCTAATTTGTTTTTCTTATCTCCTATTTTTACTTGACAGCCTAAAATATCTCCAATAGATTCCGCCAATTCTTTAATAGACAATAGATCTTTGCCGCCTATATTATATATGTTGTGCTTGCCTTTTGTTGCAATATTTAGAATACCTTCTATACAATCATCCACGTAAATATAGCTTCTTAAAGCAGAGCCTTCGTCCAATAGTGATATCTCGTTATTTTCGCAACCTTTAATGATAAATTCAGATAGGACCCTCTTGTCGTCTTTTTTAAATCCTGGGCCGTAGCATAAACAAAGTCTAATTGATTTATGATTTAGATTTGGATCACCAAAAGCAAGCAAAGATTCTCCAAATAGCTTACTTAAAATATAACAATTTCTAGTATTTGATGGATTGATAGTTATATTTGATTCTTCTGAATTTCCTTCGCTTTCGGAATACACTTCACTTGTGCTGATAAAAATAAATTGTTCGGTAGCTTTGCAAACTAAATTTTGCAAAGACAAAGTGTTTAGAGCAAAGGTTTTATTTGGGTTTTTTATAAATTTCTGCGGTTGCCCATATCCAGAGCAATGAAATATAATGTCAAATTTAGGCAAAGCATTAATCTTTTCTAAATCTGTTATATCAAATATGTGGTGGTTGGAAGCTTTTAAAAGATCTTTGAAATTTGGTCCTGGAGGATTTAAATAATTTACATGCACATCACAGAATGGAATAGAAAATAATCTTTTGCAAAGATTGTATCCCAAAACGCCAGAGGCTCCAGTGACTAATACTTTTTTGCTTTCAAAGTAATTAGTGTTATTCATAATTTTGATCTACTGAAAGAATGTCTATGTCTGAATATTTTCTAACTATATCATTTCTGATTGGATAAAGAACTCCAGAGGTGGACCATAATTGCATAAATTTCGGCCTATCTTGATCCCAAAATTTGCCGCATAGACTTGTCGACTCCTTAACTTGATGCTCTGTATTTTCGTTACAAATAAAATCAACGAAAACAGTAGTGTATCCGGCGACACTCATTCTCATATACAAATCAAGTTCTCCCATGACTCCATTGAACCTCTTGTCAATACCGCCTAAATCATTGAAAACATGGCGTCTATACAATCCGCAAACTGGAAGCAATGGAAGATAAGATAAATTTAGAATATTGCCAGAAATATTTTGGTTATAAATATTAGAACTGCCGTTTTGGAAATACTTGCATGTTGCCATGACATTATCTTTACCGGAAACCGCTTTATACATTGTTTCTATTCCGCCATCAGAATACTCTATATCGTCAACGACTTGCAAAAGTGTTTCTCCAGTACACATTGACGCTGCTGCATGGAAACACTGAGATGGCTTGACATTGCTTTTATAAAAACGAATCTCGTTCGGCAAACTAAAATCTGGCTCGTTTGGCCCTACGATAACGATTTCAAAGCTTAATCCTGTTTTGGCTAACATTTCGTGGATTCTCATCCAACGATAAGGTCTAATAGATGATAGATAGGCGCTTACATTAGGAGGCATAAATTTTAGATAATTTTTCTATTATGGAATTGTCGTCTAATCCTAGGAATTTGTCTATATTTTCTTTCTTTCCGTATTTTTCTATAAACATTTTTGGTACTGAAATAGATTGTATAGATTCTATATTTTTTATAGAGCAGGCAATTTTAGAAATTATATCTGTCGCAGCACATGGTTCAACGACTGTTATTTTTTTAATTATGCCTTTAGATTCAATTATTGAATTAAGTTTTGCAACGTCAAATTCAGATACATTATAAGTATAAAGTATAGTATAATCTGGATTGCTTTTTACTAAAGATGAGATATCTTTTATTGCATTACCTAAAATTATGCAGACGCCATTTTTGCCATGGGTTAACTCTTCAAGATCTTCGTAGGAATTGTGAAACGACGTTAGATTGTTTTCTACTTCAGACAAACGAATATATTTTGGGCATTGAAAATTAAGGTTTTTGGTTATTATTTCTTCAACGTCTTTTGAATTACCGGGGCAAAATGTTTTAAAATTAGGTATAGCGCTTACAATTTTTAAATCATTTGAGCAATGATGCGTACATCCAAGCCCAGCGTAATCATAAGAATTTCCAACACTAATAACAAAAGCATTCACATTCTCATAGCCAAGATTTAACTTGAGCTGTTCATAGCTTCTTTCCGTTATAAATGGGGCGATAGAATGAATAAAGGGAATAAATCCGCTCTTTGAAAGACCACACGCTGCGCCAGTCATTGTTTGCTCCATAATTCCTAAATTGTAAGCTCTTGATGGATCGTGATCAAAAGCAGGCTTTAGAGAAAAAACGCCAATATCACCTAAAAGAATTGCTATCCTTTCGTCAGATTTAAAAATAGAAGTTAAGTATTTATAAAAATTTTTTCTCATTTAGTAAAGAGATTCTATTAATTGGTTGATTTCGGATTCTGAGGTTGGGTGCTTGTGGTGCCATTCAGGATTATTTTCCATGATAGGGCATCCTTTCCCTTTCGTAGTATTTAATTGAATAAACACTGGGCAGCCATGGGAAAAATGAGGGAAAATTGAAAAGACTTGGTATATTTCGTTTTCACTGTTACCGTTGCGAATTGAAAATGGAGACCAGCCAAAAGATTGAAATTTTTCTTCGCAAGTATTTAGCTTTATAGCTCTTTCTCCAGATTTATTAAAATCCATTATACAAACTAGATTATCTAGTTCATAGGTGTTAGCCATTAAGGCTGATTCCCATGTGGTGCCTTCATTGGCTTCGCCATCTCCAATCAAACAATAAACATATCCGGGTTCTTTCTTTATTTTTTTAGCTAAAGCGAGCCCGACTGAAAATGGCAAGCCGTGACCTAGAGATCCAGTAGATATTTCAACTTGCGGAATTTTTTTTGAAGATGGGTGGCCTCCTAACTTAGAGTCTTCTTTGCAAAAACTAAAAAAATCTTCTTCTGTAATTTTGCCAGTTTGTAATAAAGCAGCATATAAAGCAAGGCTTCCGTGCCCTTTGCTTAGAACAAATCTATCGTGTTTTTTCATATGCCTAGTGTATAAAAATAACACTACGTCTAAAATAGACAGGGCGCTCGCAATATGACCTTCTTTATTAAGATAGGCTGTGCGTATTATTTTTTCAGCTAGTCTTTTTCTGTTCATTTTTTAGATTAAGATATTTTAAATCTTTTTGCCGTTCTTCTTCTAGTCTTTCTTTGGCGTTTTTCTTTCCAGTTGACATTCCTTCTGGATTAAAATAATAAAGCCCAAGAATTTCTGGTATCATTTTAAATTTACTACCATTCAAAACAGCTCTCATCCACATATCTGAATCAGCGCAAGATTTCAAAGATTCATCAAAAAGGCCATTTTTTTCATGCATGGATCTTCTCCACATAGGATTATTATGAGGAGAGTTATGCTTTAGTAGCCCATCTATGCCAGTAAATTCATAACATGGATAAATAGAATCGCAATTATGAAAATCATAAGTTTCGTTAGGTCTTTTAGAAAGCAGCGAAGGGGCATAGACTAAATCTATATCAGGGTTAAGCTCAAGCTCTAAATAATGTCTTTCTAAGGAATCTTTTCTTTTTCTATCGTCAGTATTTGCAATTGTAATATATGGAGAAGTTCCTGCTTGTATAGCAATATTTAAACATTTAGAAATGCCAGGATCGTTATCAAGCTCAATTAATCTAATGTTGTTAAATCTATTAGAGTATAGATTATATATTCTTTTAAGTTTATCAGAAGGAAATGGGGCGACTAGTATCAGCTCACACTCTTTGAAAAAAGTTTGACTTATAAGATCAATGAAATAACCTTCTAAAAAAGAATCGCAGTTGAAAACAGAACTAATAATATCAATTTTCATTTTAAGCTAAAAATTCTTTGATGCTTGCGATTATATCTTTAGAAGATTCATTGATATTTTTATATCTAAAAACTTTCAATATTTCATCTTGCTCATACTGATTGATAAACATCTTATCTCTTAGAGGATCTTGAAAATCTCCTAAAATGCAAAACGTAGGAATTTTGCTCATGACAGCCATTCCTTTGAAACAACTATCAGTGCCTATAACTTTGCTGCATAGCTTAACCGCTTCTAAACTGCAGGAGATATCCATATTTGTATGAAGAACATTATCAGACTCTTTTATCGGATAAGTTTCTAGTTCGGATTGCGAACCAAAAATGATATAATTAAAATCATCAGACATGATTTCAGAAACAATTTCTGATGGCAAATATTTTAACGGAAGGTCAAATTTAGAATAAGTATCAGAAGAAAAGAAACTGCCGAATGGGTGAATCCCTATAATTGGCTTTTTGCTCTTAAACTTTTCTGAAAATGCTAAAGCTTTTTCTTGAGACTCTTTGGAAAAATTTACTAGAGAATAGAAAGCTCTTGGGCATTCTCTAATATTTGAAGTTGAATTTTCGCCGTGATTAGCAAGGATCTTATCGATTTGAGCGTCATGTTCTTCTATGTTATTAAAATAATAGAAGTGAGCATTAGTTAAATTAAAGCTTTTGAAAAACTCTTCTGCTCCATGAAAGTGTGTATGAATAATAAATTCTTGAGTAGAATTACCAATCATAAACCAAGAACTCTGGAGAAAATCCCCAACCCCGCCTCTGACGTAAAATTTCATATAGTTAAAATGTATTAGGGTCTAATTATGGAAATTTCCATAAAATTAGACCCTAATTTTGTAATTTTTTATGTAATTAGCGGATTGGGCAAGCGCCAGTAGCGCACTCAGCCATATCTAGCATTTCAGTATTATTGATAGAAGCTGTAGATATAGATTTAACCTTAGCAGATGCAGCTAGATAGGTCTCTTCATCAATCTCTTGATAGGGGGCCTGCTTAAATCCGTGATTTTTAAATAGCAAGAAGCTAACGCTCTTAATGTTATGCTCATAGTTTTCCTTAAGCCAATTCTTAAGAATGTCCAATTCCTCTGGTTTATAGTAAGCGGTAACAGAAACGGCATTGTCAGCCCAATCGGTTTGCAGTTTCTTAACCATGTCTAACTGCTTAATGACATCCATTTCTTTGGTAAGAATAGAGCCCTCGGGGGTTTTGCATGGGAAATATACGACAACAGTATCTCTGTTTTCTGTGCCATCAAAATTAACAAGGAATTCAACATGGTATCCCATGTCTTTACAAATTTGCACAAGCGCGTCAGAGCTAGACATGCGGACAGTGCGCATGTAATACTGGCTGAAAGCTGGGTGAACTCCGGGGGTGGCTCCGCCAAGAAGACTCAGCGTCCCAGAAGGCTTAACAGTTGTAAGCTTAATGCTTTCAGGCCATCCACGCTCCTTGCTCCAAGCCCTATCAAAAGCGCGCAAAGCAGTGTAACAGTCATCAAGCCAATCAAGCTTATGAAGAGACTGGCAAACACCAGTAATACCAAGCCCCAGGCGCATATTCTTATGAACGATCTTATTAGTTTCTTCATGAATGAAAGGAAGAGAAGCTATGGCCTTTTGGGTCTTATAAAGAAGCTGAGAGCAGTCAAGAAGCTCTTCTTTGCTTTCGATGTTATTAAGATAAAGCTCGCAAAGATTGCAGCACTCGTAATTAGAAAGACTAATTTCGGCGCAAGGATTGGTCATCTCGCAATTATCAACATCAGTTGGGTACATCCCATTTTCTGAAATAGGACCGTCTTTAATTCGCCCAAACTTTTGAGATAAGGGTAAGTTGAAGAAGCCATAAGGCTCGCCGTTGGCGTATCCGCTATCAGGATTTACTTCGTAACCATTTTTCCAAATCTCTTCGAGAACATGATCGAAGCTATCAGCATAAATCGTGTTATTACTCATGGCTCGCCAGTTAGGAACATTTCCGGTCCCCCAATTCTTAGCGCGTAGATAAAGAATATCGTCAGGATCGCCAAGAGCGATCTCGGCGCTTCGACGCACATTTCCAGCTACAACAATGCTGCCGATTATATTGCAGACATCTAGAACATCGAGCGAACGAAGTTTCTTGCCTTCTCTAGATTGGAAAATTTTTGTGATCTTATCGATTCCATCAATAAGGATTTGTGGACCACTAGCTTTTCCGCCAAAGCCTTTGATTGGCTCTCCATACCCACGAATGAGGATAGTCGAATAACTAAACGACTTGCCAGTGACATAGAAAGCGTCCAAGACCTTAGATAGCAAGTTAACCCAGCCTTCACGCTTGTCAGGAACAATGTAATCAGCATCTTTAGTACCTTCATGAATAACCTTTACACTTTTTTTAATTTTAGGTAACTCATGAACGTCTTCTCTGCGGATACTATAACCAACTCCACCACCAAGCATCAGATTCTCAAAAAGAAACAAAAATGCATTAGGTTCTCGCATCGCTACAGCCCAGCAATTAAGCAATGAATTAGCGCCAAAGCGATCAACTGTAGATGTGCCAAGCTGCCAAAGCATTCTTCCGGCAAAATTGCACTTTAGATTAAATACATAATCATATATTCTTTCGGCTTCTTCTTCTGTGTATCCAGCGCCAATCTTTTGCGCCCCATTTACGCAACGCTCTACAGTTTCATACCACTCTTCGGTAGAGCCATCTTCCTTGAGTCTTGCGTATGTTCTTTTGTAGACAACATAGCCCAAACCATTGAAGCCCCAGTTTGGTTGTTTGCCTTTGTATTTTGAAATAAAATCTTTAGATAGAATGCTCATAGGATGATGGTTTACACAATATTCCAGAAAAATAGAATTAGTCAAGCTGAATCTTGGGCATTTCCGAAGGATTTACCCTGCTTTTATACTTCATTCCTCTACGCTTTTTGGAATATTTTTCTTCTGCTTTTTGGCGTACTGGATCGACGCCGTCGTTTCTTTCTGCTCTTTTATCGCTTAATTCTTGAGAATAATCCCAAATTTCGCCAAGAGTGCCTTTCATTTTTCCTGTTTTTTCTATAAACTTTTCAGAAGAATCGATGTCGATATCTGCGTCTATTTGAGCATTAGGAACTGTAAATATTCTTTCATACTTAATTCCGTCTTCAGAATAAGTATGATTTTCATTCATTTGCTGAAAAATAGAAACAACTTTGCCGGTTTTTGGGTTTTTGAACAGGTAAATTGGCATATTAAATCATCCCTAGTAACTTATTTGCAGTATCAGAATACTTGAATTTATTTTGGAGTTTTAATCCTTCATGATTAATTCTGTTCGATTCAACTCTCTTTATTGCTTCTTCGCATCCAGAGATAAATTCTTCTTCGTTAAAATCAAAAATATTACCTTGGTTAAATGGCGCTCCCTTAGAAAAGAACTTTCCATCGTAGACTTCGATTTTATTACTAGGCTCAACTATTACAGAATTTTCTTTATTTGCCCACTCTTTATAAGATGTTGCATTTAAAACAACTGCATGCTTGCCAAGAGCAACAGATTGGAATTCTGGAAGGCCCCACCCTTCCGCGCCAGACATTGCAATAACAATATTTGAAGAATTTAAAAAATCATTATAAGTAGAATTTTTGGGCATTGAAGTCAAAAACGAAACATTAAAAACAGGCTTTCCATCTAACATATTTGTAAATACAGACTTTAATTCAGATGGATCTTGATAGAAAGGATTATGCAAGGCGCATTGCAAAGAGTACCTTTTATCTTTACCGAATTTTTTGATCCAAGATTTTACGATTTTGGTATGATGTTTTCTTTTTTCGTATTTGCCGCAAAGATTAAAAGTAATTCTTCCGTCATCAAAATATCTCTTATTGAGTATTTTGAAATGATTATTATCAAATCCAAGATGTACGACAGAGGAATTTATCCCAAAATTAGCAAATACATCTTTAGTATACTTTGAGGTTACGCATACTTCGCTGTTTTTTAAGATATTAGTTTCAATAGGAGTAAGTTGATCTGTTTCGTGAAAAGTCAAAAGGATTTGCTTGTTAGAATAAGTTCTGATCGAATCATTAATGTGCCATAGTCTTATGCATGGAATATTTCTGTTATGCTTTAATAGGGCTTCGTTATGATTTTTAATGATCCAATTTGTGAAATCCGGCTCGAAATCATAAGCAGAAAAATCTATCTGATGATCGGAAGCTTTAAAAATAAAAGGATTAAGTCCGAGTTTATAAAACTCGTAAAGCAAATTAAAACTAACTTGCCCAAAACTCAAAGAATTAAGAGGAACTTGAACAGCAAATTGCATAAAAAAACCTACCTATTGTTATAGGTAGGTGAAAAGGATTTTCTATTTTTTATTATAGAACTCCATCGTCGTCCTCAGACGCCGATTGCACCTTTTGCTTCGGTGCTGGAGCAGCCTTGCCAGCAAGCTCCTTTTGCTTGTCCGCTCGATCAGAAGCATAGATCCGAAAATCGGGAGACTTATCGGTTTTCTTTTCTTTGTTTGAGAAAATGACAATGTCAATCTTGCCCTCAAGAGAGGAATTAATATGACCAGTCATATACTTCTGCGACTTGTCTTTGCTGACCTTTGTCCACAAAGCGCCAAGTTCGCGGTTGTCCCACTTGTTTTCAGTCTTAGTAGCATTCATTTCGAAGACATTATGACCAAAAAAACAAAAAAGTCAAATCAAATCGAAAGAATTTTTACTAACAATCTTGTTTTTCAAGAAAACCCTTGCTTTTTCGTGCAGGTTGATCGCTGTTTGGGTGCTAATATTTAGCTTTTTGGCAATTTTATTCCAAGTAACAGGCTTAGCACTGTTAGAAAAGTATCTTAACTTATAAACTTCATTTATTCTTGAATCTTTAAAAGAAGATAGAAGAGATGACAAGTAGTCAAGCAAATCATTATTTTTATCTGTAACAGTTAAAATATCCCTATCTAAATAAACATCTACGTCTAGACCTTCATTAAGAACATATTTTTTATTAGAATTAATAAAATTCAGGAAATGATATCTTGTGCAATTGCAGAACCAAGTTGAAAACTTCGTTTTCTGCTTCGCATCAAAAGATTGAATTGCTTTGTAAAGAATAAAATCTTTTTCAGATTTAATCTCTTCTTTGCTCATTCCCATTTTTATCAAAGTTTGAGAATATTTTCTTGCTATAGAAAAATAAAAATTATCATAAGAACTAGATAATTTTTCGAAACTATCGTTGCAGTTATTATCTTTGACCTTATTAACCAAAACAAGATCAAGATCTTTAATAGATTTTGATTTAGACATAAACTTTTTCCTTGATGCTCTGTGTTACCACAGAGACTTTACCTTTCCACCATCGCCTTTAACTTTTCCTTGAGTTGGCTATAAGCAATAGTAGGTCAGCTTAGATGTTATTATCTAAGATATTATTCACCCCAAAAGTACCCGCATCAGTCATCGCATTTCCGGCTTTAGTGAGTCCGTTTAGCTAGCGACTACTTTTGGCTATATTAGACTGTTGATCGCGCAGCGACTTTTTTTCAGACATTCCACCATCGCCTTTTCCTTTGAGAGGAATGAAGTTTCTAGTAGTTTTAAATAGGATTCAGTTACGACGCGGCCTCTCCCGAACACACGCTGGAGTTTCCCCCAATTTCCTATCGTCTTTCAACGGGCTTGCTGTCTCTTACGAGTTTAAATAAGATTTTATTCTTAAGTGAGCATGGTTTTGCTCCGGCTACCTCTGCACAACAATCTGGCTGACTATGACCTGTTTTCTTGGAAAGTCAAATTATTTCTTTAGAGAATCTGGAGTAGCCTTAGATGCGATATAAATTAAATTCTTTAAATCTTTTTCTGTGATATTTAAGACATCGCACTTCTCTGATTCGCTGTTTAATTCTTGGCACATATTATTAATAACAGAAGCTATGCCAGCCGCGACCAAGCCGCTAATCTCTACTGACTGAGTGAAAGACTCAAGCGGTTTTACAAGAACCCAATACTCTTCCCCATCCAAAATACACGACCTAAGCACGTTTGCCTTTTCCATCTCTTTTAAAGCGCAAATAATAGCAGCGTTTTCCGAATACTCGTCGTCAGACACAAGAAGCACTTCTTTTCTGTTTTTCTTTACGTTGAAACAACTGTGGTTGTTAAAATATTCGTTGAGCAGTTGATAGCATTCAATAATGTTCACGCATTAATATGACTACAGAAATCAAAAAAATCAAATTTTAAGTTGACTTTTTTTACTATAGCCCCATAATACCGTCGTGGACATACACATTAAACTACTGAGCGATTTGGCTAAGATTCCTACGCAAGCAACTCCGTTTTCTGCTGGATATGATCTATACGCAGCAGAAGCGATTGTGGTCCCAAGACTTGGAAGAAAGCTTATCAAAACCAATATCAGCATGGCTATTCCGATGAATCATTATGGAAGAATAGCTCCAAGATCTGGTTTAGCATACAAAAATGGAATTGATGTTTTGGCTGGCGTCATAGATTCCGATTACAGAGGAGATATTGGTGTCATTTTATATAATACAGACAATAATTTAGATTTTACGGTTCATGTCGGAGACAAGATTGCTCAGATTATTATCGAGCCATGCGCTCATGTTAATTTTGTAAAGTCTAACGACCTAACCGCAACCAAGCGAGGCGAAGGCGGATATGGGCATTCAGGATAATTTTATTCAGGCAGCTTCATGCGCCGCTATTTCTATCCTGCTTTACAAGACCGATTTTATCGTCGAGTACGGCAGGGTATTAAAACTCTTGTCTTTTACTAAGGATATCGAGTACAAGTGCTTTAAAATTCAAAACTCAGGCAAGACAAATTATTTTGATTTTTTGCTCCTTAAGAACAATAATTTTTTTACTAGGCTGCTGAGCTGCCCATACTGCCTAGGTTTTTGGATGTGCTTGGCTGCATCAAAAATTCAATTTGTATTTTTTGTTTATTTTGTGTATGTAATATTATACAAAACTGTAGACATAATGTTCAACCATGGAAATAGAAATTAAGGGACTAATAGAATTTTGCAAAGCCATCTCGACAAGCCCGACAGAAGTGTCAAGATCCTCAGAATTAGTAGAAGCGCTGTCTTTTTGTATAGATAGTTTGTCTAAATGCAACTGCTCAAATAAGGCAGCTACTGAAATCCATGAAAGCAAATATGTTGAAATCGCAGAAAAGTTTTCTCAAGATACCATCAAAATTCTTGCTGAAATATTAGATCCAAATAAAACTTATTCAAATATAAGCATAACATTCCCACACTCAGACAAAATAATAAAAATCAAATGAAAGAATCCAAACTTGATATTAATTCAAGATTAGTTGGCAAAACAGTTAAGGTTTTAGATCCAGAAGGAGAATGGATCGGAGAGGTTACAGCCGTAAAGGACGAGGAGACGTTCATTGTATCAAACGGAGATACTTTAGTTTCTGTTGATATTTTTGATATTAGGTCCTTAAATTAATCACTCATATCTAATGCATGTGTAATACACTATGTGCAAAAAATATCAGAAATATATTCCATCTTAAATGAAGTAACAAATTTAATTTATTTTCTTTTGAATATAAAGTATAATTTTAGTGTAACTGAATAATATGCCACTAATGAATCCAAAAAAAACCGAAAAACAAAAAGATTTTGTTAGCAGATGCGCTGGAGATTCTACTATGGTCAAAGAGTTCCCAAATCAAAAACAACGAATTGCTGTGTGCTATAGTCAGTTCAAAAGAAAATCTAAAGCCTCAGAATCTTTAGACTGGGAAGATTGCTCTGACGAAGGCTTCTTAATTTATTAAAAAAAGGGCGCGATTTTTAGTCGCGCCGTGTTTTACTTCTTACCGCCCTTACCTGCCTTATTCGGCGGGCCGCCCTTGCCGACGTTTCCAGCGTTGCCGGTATTTCCTGCGTTACCCGAAGAAGACGCACTCTTAGCGGCCTTCTTTCTTGTCTTTTGAGATGTTGATTTCTTCATCATTTTATTCTAAAAATAAAATTAAAAAAATCTAGAAAAATCTTGACGCAAACAAGAAAAAAAACTATATTCTAATGCATGGGGATAGAAGACAAAATCATTTGTTTATGTCTAAATAAAAGATGGCAGCCAATTGGAGTTAAATCTGTCAGAGATGCATTTAGCGAATTAGTTAATCCAAATTGCGTAGCCCTTAACGTTATCTATGGTAAAAATGAAGACGGATCTTTAAATTTTTCTGACGTAGAAGACATTCAAACTGTCAAGTGGGACGAGTGGATAACTCTTCCCGTCAGAGAATGCGACTTAGAAATAAGAACAAGCAAAATGTCCATTAGAGTTCCTACGATTATTGCTTCATCTAAATACGCTGAAATTCCAGTAAAGACATTTCGCCCTACTAAAAATAATATTTGGATCAGAGACAAAGGAATCTGCCAATACAGCGGCAAAAAATTAAAACCAGAAGAAGCGAATATAGACCATCCTTTCCCGAAGTCTAGGGGAGGCCCGAATACTTGGGAAAATATGGTTCTTTGTCATAAAGATATAAACTCTAAAAAAGGCAGCAAAACCCCAGAAGAAGCTGGTTTAAAATTAATTAGAAGACCAAAACCAATGCCTCCAATTTTGGCTACAGATTTAATAGAATTTAAAAACCACATAGATTGGAGTGTATTTATCAAATGAATAAACTAATAGGAATATCAGGTCTAGCTGGCGACGGCAAAGACTCTTTATGCAACATGTTCAGGCAGCTTTTTGAGGAAAGAGGCTATGAATTCGAAAGAATTGCTTTGGCAGATTCTATCAAAGAAGAGTGCAAGGACGCTCTTTTGTCTCTTTACGGGATTGATCCAATAATTTGTTCTAGAGAAGATAAGAGCAAAATACGCGACTTCTTAGTTTTTCATGGTAAAGTCAAGCGCATCGAAACTAAAGGCACACACTGGACGGGAAAAATTTCTAAAATTATATCTCAATTTCCAAAAACAAAAAACGACAGAATCGTTTGTATTCCAGATATCAGACATGCTGAATATGAAAACGATGAGGTTTACTGGTTGAAAAAAAATGGCGGTATTTTAATTCATGTTAAGAAATATGAAATAGAAAGCGCTTATCCATTTAAAAAGATTTTTTCTATTCCAGTGAATAATGAAGAAGCGACCCACACCCCGAAAGTAGAAGCTCTTGCTGATTATGTTTTAGAATGGCAAGACACATCTCCTAAGCCGCCCGAAGAAAGTCATTTTTCCAAGCAGTCTGTTTATGAGTTATTTAGTCTCATCTATGGCCCACTTATTGAGACTAAAAGTCTCTCCAAGTCTCGCAAAACCAAGAAAAATATCGAAAACTGGCCCAAATCTAGCGGCACGGCCTTTGCTTTTTGACTCTAGTATGATAAACGCATATTATTCATCTCTCTCAGATCCAATAATCTCACCATTTAACTACTCTTGGGAATTAGAAAACCATAAGTACATTTTATCTTTAGATGTGCCGGGCTTTTCTAAGGATGAGGTTTCTGTCAAATCCAAACAAGGCAAAGTAATTGTTAGCCTTTTGCCTGCCGAAGGTAACAAAAGGAAAGCTATGTCAGGATCTTTTTTATTTCCAAAAGAATGCGATTTAACAAAGATTACTGCCGAATTAGAAAACGGAGTTTTAGAGGTGTGTGTACCAGAAAAAGAAAACCCAGAAAATAAAGAAATTTCTGTTAAAATAACTTGACTTTTTTTATTCTTCTGCAAGAATATAGATGTTATGAATAAGTATTCTATTACGGTTACCGAGTCTGACTGCGGTAGGCTAACAGTGACTGATGTTCAGAAGGTTGTTAAGATCAACCAGCACCGAACTGATACCAAGCGCATTGCGCGTAATTCATTCGGATTCGCGGCAGCGTCAGATCCACAAACCCTAAGCAAGCGAGCAGCTCGACGTAAGCGTTAAAACACAAAACTGAGGGGAGCGAAAGCTCCCCTCTTTCATTTTATATGGACCATTTAGAAATGATGTTAAAGACAGCAGAATTTTATGAAAAAGAATCTGACAGGCTTATTGCAAAATTAGAAAAAGCTAAATCTAAAAAGCAAGCCGCTAGCATAGTTAACGAATTAAATAACTTAAAGCAAAAGATTGTTTTTGAAATAACTCAAATAGAAAAAATAATAAAAGAAAACAGAGGTTTTTAATAAGCAGTATATCCGTAAGTTCTACCAGACCTAATATATGGATAATTGTCTGGAAAAGCCCCAGCGACAATATCATCTCCAACAACTTGCTCTGGAGTAAATTGCTTGCTTCTATACGCGCTAATTAAAAGTTTTAGAGATTCTTCTTCTTGTTTCTTTTCGGCGCTAACTGTTTTAATGATTTGATTTTTGTCTATTTTTCTTACTTTTGTATCATTGTGAGTTACTTCTATTACGTCGTCTGAATCTGTAGAAGTTAATTTAGATCTAATTATTACAGCGTAACGATGTATCATATACATCTTTTTTAATATTGCCACAGCATTGATATCTATTTCGGCATTATTGTTATCAGCATCTACTATCTCGTAAGTAGTTCCGTTCACAGCAAAATTAGAAAATAAAAAACTATTTAATGCTCCAACATTAGCTCTAACCCAAAAAGATATAGCCGCGATACTTAAATCACTTGGACTATTCAGGTCTAAATAAATTTCTTGAGCTATGTCAACTACTTTCATATTATTTAATTACACCAGAATACAGATATATTATTTCCAAACTCCTCCAATTTTAATATATGGAGTTGTAGATTTCCAGATACCAGCCACTTTTACAAACATTGTGCCTGTTTTCCAAGCTCCTGATATTTTTATCCAAAATTGATTTCCTGCGACAATAAAGTAAGTAAATTGAGTAGATCTTTGAGCAAGTTGAAATATATAATTAAACGGCAAGCCGCTTGACGATTGAACTCCTTGCACTTTTCCATCAGCTAAGAAATTTTGTACGGCATTTGGCGAGCCAGTATCTCTTACAAATTGAATAGATGATCCACCCGCTGTAAGATTCATAATTATTGTACATCTATAGTTGCGTAAAGATCAACACTTCCAGGTAAAGATCCGCTAGGAACAAATCTTCTTCTTGTGTTTAAAGCATCTGCACCAATACCAGTATACCATGCAGCACCGCTATAATATTGAAAACTACCATTTGTAGTTCCTGTCGAAGATTGAGTTAATACTAATGCGTCAGTATCTGCTCTATAAACATCTATCGTATGAGTTCCTGGAGTAGATCCAAATAAAGCAGTTTGTATCCAAGCGAATGTGCCATTTGAAGTGTCAAAATCGCTAAAATTCCATCTATATTGACTAGGCAAAGCATCTGCTGTTTCGTATACAACTGCTAAAGATAAAATTCTTGCTGGTAACATTATTACTCCAGCAGTTCTAAATAAAAATGCAAATTGTATATTAGCACTTGGTAAAACTCCGCTAATATCTCCATTTTGAGGAACATCAGTCCATGATCCTGAATTATCATCAATGCCAGAAGTGCGATACTGTAAACGGTACATATCAGGACAAATACCCATTGTGTTATCACCAATATTTTCTACGCAATTAGTATACGCTCTATATAATTTAGATGGAGTCGCGCCAAGATTTATTTTAGGACATATAATTCTATTAGGCGCATCAGCTATAAATTCTAAATCAGCAGCAAGCGGATAAACAGTTAATGCGTTTGAATTTGCAGTTGCTGCTTGAGAGTATATCCAAAACAACCATCCATCTTCTACCCAAACGAATGGAATATTTGCTGAAATATTATGAATAAAAATAGGACTATCTGTATCTCTATTAGATGATGGTAATTGTGTCGATAAGCAACATGCGCGTCTATCTATTTGTTGACCACCTGTATAATAATCAGTAATGAATATAGTACCAGTTGAAGCTGCTGATGTTACAACGATTTTATCCAATGAACCAGCAATATCCATACTTGTAAAACCAGCTGTTGCAACGTTTGTGTTTGTGCCTCCAGGAGGTACTTCAGCCATTTGATCTGAAATATAAGTTGTGCTACTTGCTACAATATTTGTTAAAGCAACTCTTATAATACGAGTAGCAGTAAAAAGATAAAGAGATGAAACTCCAGATCCTGGACCATGATTTAAAGTAGCAATTCTTCCATTATTAGCTTGGCTGATATTACCAGTAACCGCTTGATTTCCAGTTATAACTATGTCTGCTCCAGTTAGTGTAAACGCGCCAGAAGTTGGCGTTAATGGAGCGCGGATATTATATTTAAAAATTCTTAGTGTTGTTGCCGCCCCGTCAGTACAATAAATAAATTGTTGCGTCCAAGAATCTCTATCTCCTAAAGCGCATCCACCTATTGTTGTGTTAGTTATCGTAGCAGCATCTTTTAACCAATAAACTGCGCGTATTTTATCAACAGTTGTAGCTGCTGGTATCACTGTTGCTGGATTTTGAAACGCTTCAAAACTCAATCCTTTTGTAATAAATACGCCACCATTAGTCACTGTAGCGTTTGTTGTGGCCTGAACAATCATTAAATCTTGAATAACATAACTTGTTCCAGAACTTATAGTTCCAGCACTAGATGTTAATGTAATGCTTGTATTAGAACCTATAGCACTAATTTGATACCATGTTGTTATTTGGGTAGGATCTGTTGAACCAAATCCAATACGACTTCCGACGCTTAAACCAGTAAGCCAAGTTGTTCCAGATCCAGTAACAGCAGTGCCAGAAACGCCTACTGTTCCAGTTGTATAGTTTTCTAATATAGCTCTAATTCCGCGAACAGTATGATTTGTTGCAGCAGGAAAAGTATTTATTATAGCGCCAACAAATGTATAAGTGTTAGTTGAAGGCACCCATGTCCATAATTGCACACGGCGAGTTGCGGCGGCAGTAGCTACATCCGACCCAAAAATCCAAAATAAATCATCAGTAATTTTTACTGGATGCACGAACTGAGAAGGTATCGCCAAGCTGCTTTCACCAAAATTTGCTACCCCAAGAGGTGCGGGTCCAATAAATTTATCAGCTTCTCCTGCTCCTAAATTAAATTGGCCTGTATGCTTTCCTCTATTTATTTTTGTGGAATCGTATGCGCCGCCAATTGCGACTTGAGCGAAAGTGCCATTAAAAATTTGTTCTGTTGCTGTTTTCATATTTTATTTTAATTATTATTATTAACTTCTTATAAATTTATTCCTACGCACGTTGCGACTAAAAATGCACAATTAGGCTCATCTCCTTGTCCATATAATCCACAAGGAACTAAATCTAATAAATTATATTCTCCACTTACCAAAACTTGATAGTCTGGTTGTAGAGCCACAGGTTGATATTTTGTAAGAGTGTACATATTAATAAAAAATTATGGGACATATTGTAGGTAGATATCTCCATCGTTTCCTCCAGATGGAGCCGCTGTACCGTATGAAATTACAGTTCCTGCCGAACCAGTAGAACCAGTCGAGCCAGTTGAGCCAATTCCGCCTGTCCCTCCAGTACCGCCTGTGCCTCCTGTGTTACCTTGCGATCCGGTACTTCCGATGCTTCCTTGAGACCCAGTGCTTCCAAGACTTCCAGTGCCGCCTGTGCCTCCAGTTCCGCCAGTGCCACCAGTACCGCCGGTATTGCCTTGGGATCCAGTACTTCCAAGGCTTCCAGTGCCGCCTGTGCCTCCTGTGTTACCTTGCGATCCGGTACTTCCGATGCTTCCTTGAGACCCAGTGCTTCCAAGGCTCCCAGTGCCGCCTGTGCCTCCTTGCGATCCAATGCTTCCAGTGCCTCCTGTGCCGCCAGATGTTCCTGACGATCCAGAACTTCCACTTGTTCCGCTGCTGCCATCAGTTGCCACTCTTTGATTTGCTGTTGTGATTACATAACTATAATATTGATTTCCTTCGGTGTAAAATGTAACATCACGGTTTACTGCATCTCTATTTGTTGCAAATAGCCTAGCAATCATTCTGTCTGTAATAAGCACCGGCGTTTGCGGTAAAAATACATCCAATTGTAATTCTACAGGAGTAACAGCGTCGTTGTATGGGATCTTTAATTCTTCTGTGTATATTTTTTGACCATATCCACTACCACTAAAATTTGCTAATTCTAATTCAATAACAGCATCAATATGAGCCCCAGAGTTTCCTAGTAAATAATGAGGGAAAAATCTTTGTATTCCGCCAGGGATAGAAGTAAACCCTAATCCAGTGGTGATATATTGATCAATTAGTTTTCCACTCTCTAATCCAGTTAGTGTTACTAATGTTGATTGTGGTGCGCCTGTAGTTGGGACTACTGATAATTGCTTATACGAACCAGAGATTATATTAGGAGCAGTATTAGATTGATTAAAATAATAAGTAGCGCCAGATGAGATTCCATCTACTCCGCTTGACCCAGAAGTTCCGCTAGAACCGCTTGAACCAGAAGAGCCGTTTGATCCAGCAGAACCAATAGATCCAATTCCGCCAGTTCCTCCAGTTCCACCGGTTCCACCGGTTTGACCTTGGGACCCAGTGCTTCCAAGGCTTCCGGTTCCTCCTGTGCCGCCTGTATTACCTTGAGATCCTGTGCTTCCAAGGCTTCCAGTTCCTCCTGTGCCACCTGTACCTCCAGTTCCGCCAGTGCCACCAGTACCGCCAGTATTGCCTTGGGATCCTGTGCTTCCAAGGCTACCTGTGCCGCCAGTGCCACCTGTATTACCTTGCGATCCTGTGCTTCCAAGGCTTCCGGTTCCTCCTGTGCCGCCTGTATTACCTTGAGATCCTGTGCTTCCAAGGCTTCCAGTTCCTCCTGTGCCACCAGTACCGCCGGTATCGCCTTGAGATCCAGTGCTTCCAATATCTCCAGTACCGCCAGTGCCACCAGTACCGCCGGTATCGCCTTGAGATCCAGTGCTTCCAATATCTCCAGTACCGCCAGTGCCACCAGTACCGCCGGTATCGCCTTGAGATCCTGTGCTTCCAAGGCTACCTGTGCCGCCAGTGCCGCCAGTATCACCTTGGGACCCTGTGCTTCCAAGGCTTCCCTGAGGTCCCGTTGCGCCGCTAGACCCGCTAGACCCGCTAGAGCCACTGGAACCACTTGATCCAGCAGGGCCTTGTATACCATTAGCTACTGGTATAGCAGCATTAATTTCGCTAGACGGAGCTTCTACCGTTATTTCAATAGAAGGAGCTGGATTTACTATAACTATATCTGGCATATTAATAAGTTACTTCTGGATTTACGGTTACTGTCCCCTGAAGAACTCTTGATACTGCTAGTTCTGGGGATTGGCCAGACACAAATCTTTCTATATCATAAACTGCTACCGTTATCGGAAGCGCCGCCGTTTCAGCAGGAGTTAAAGAAAAACTTATAACACCTCCAGTAGCATTAACAATAGTAGGTGCTAAATCTACAAGAATCCCTGTGGATCCATATGAATATCTAACTTTGCCTCTTAATTCATATCCACTTATGTTGACAGCGGTTCCATTTGCATTAGTCAAGGTAGCTGTTAAATCATAGTTTTCGCCTTGATTAACTGTTATGTTGTAGACAGCCATGCCATACATTACACTCTAAATTAACCAAATAGTTATATAATTCCTACTCCTTTTTGACCCACAACTTTACTGGCGCATTGATTTGCAAATACTATTGCTTTCTCTATATTTGATGTTTTACTAAATTCCACTACCAATCCAGCCAAGAAAGAATCCCCTGCTCCAGAGACGTCGATTACTTCTTGGGGAGCCACAGGATAGTTTTTGCCTAAATAATAACACCCGTCTTCTCCTGCCGTTTTTATTATTTTATTTGTAAGAGATGACGGGATAGAACATTTCGATCTATCATATTCAAAATTATTTATTTTTACAAACCTTACTTTTTCTGCCCAAGAACCAAGAATTCTTTTGCTATCAAGAAATACTGAATCATGATTGGAAGAAATAGTTAAAATATCTTCTTCGCTTAAAAAACCTTTATTATAATCGGAAATAACTATGTGATCATAGTCATAGTTCATCTTTTCTATATTAAACTTCTTAATGTTTTCAGCGGAGTCTAGTCTGAAAAACATATGATTTGTACTCTTATGAATATATCTTGTTTTAGTAATATTTGCCCAGTTTGAATTAGTAACAATATCGCATGAGTCTTCTATAGACTTTATGTTCCTATAGACATTTTTTGCCATTCCCGGATTATCGTTCTGGTCAATAATCTTTAAAACTGGGACCGGCTTATCTGGGCTCATTCTATCACATGAGCAATATACATGCACATCTCTGCAACTGTCTCCTATTACTAAAATTTTCTTTTTCATTAAAACTTACTCTTTCTCTCTACAATCATAGACGGTCTGCTAGAATGCAATGCTTTTCTATAAGCTTGTAGTACTTCTGCGCCAGTATCTGGAACATAAATAGGAAAAGACACCATATTTCTGAAACCTTCTGTAAAATTTTGAGAGTGAGTAGGCCCTGAATAGAATGGCCCGCTATCAGCGACTACTGTTCTAAATATTACTGGGCACTCATATTCTCCATGAGATATTCTTTCAATATGATTAGCGTGATTAATAATTGCATCTGCCGCCACTAACATGAAATCGTGGCGTTCGTAATAGACTACTGGACGGAAACCTTCGAACGACATACCAATGGCAAGTCCAGCCATGAGATTTTCAGCCACAGGAGTTTCAATCTTTTTGCTATTATCTACATTTACTAGATTGCCCATTGCGTTGCCATATTTAACATTGTATCCAATAAATACAGAATTAGCTTTGCCGATTTCTGTCATGGCCTCTGTAACAGCATTCTTGAAAGAAATATTAGGATCCACATCGAAATGCGGCAATTGCTCTGGAAGCAGAGGAGGAAAATATTCAGCATCAGTTTTTTGCTTTGTTTTCTTTAGATCTATATTCTCGTCAATTCTTGCGTGAGGGTAAGTGATATCGTATCTATATCTTGAAACGCAAGAAGGCATTGCTGGCAACACAGACTCTCCCCATCTTTCGCTCTTTGGGGTGCAAACAGATCTATTATTGTCTTCCACGATAAACTTACATGGCAAATCAAAACCAGAAACATATCTAGCAGCTTCAAAAAGATGCCCAGAATCTTCTGTTCCGTCCCCCACAAAACACCATACCTTCTGCGAAGACCCTTTGCGCTTTAGAGCAAGAGCTATTCCAGCGGCAATTGCTGGAGTTCCGCCGATAATAGCAGACGTAAAGAAGTTTCGTTTCCTATCATAAATAAACATACTTCTTCCGTCTACGATTCTTTGGCGCAGTTCATCGGCAGGAATTCCGGCAAGCAATGCATGATAATGATTTCTATGATTAGAGATTACATAATCACCATCTTTGATATCCTTGAAGATCTCAATTAACTGCTCCTCATTTCCCCCTGACAAGTGGAACAGAAATGGCAACTTGCAATCTTTATAGAGATCAATAATTGAGTTTTCGAAATTAATCAGATCTTGCTTTGTAGCGTAGTTCATTTTAAAAATTTATAATTATTCTGCCAGATTCTCCAGTTTTCAATTTTGTTACAGCCTCATTGATATTGAAGATGTCGTATCTGTCAGTTATCAATGATTTTATGTTTATTTTTTTGTTTTTATAAAGTTTTATGTATCTTGGAATATCAATATCTGGATCAAAGTTTCCTGCTTGAGTAGTTCTGATAGTTTGTCCATTATTAGAGAAAAATGAAATCGGATCACTAATTGTTAATTGAGATCCTGGCTTCGGCTGGGAAACCAAAATGCACCTTCCTTGATTAGATAGCAAAGGAATAAGCCTAGAAATAAAACTCAAAATTCCAGTAGTATCAATTATGCAATCAAATTTTGCTTTAGACTCTATTAACTTTTCTACATTAACTGGGCTGTAAAATTCTGCTCCTAGATTTTCGACCATCATTTTTTTTGCTTCGTTAATATCTATTCCTACGATAGGTCCAGCAAGAGATAACCCAGCCGCCTGTATGCAACTTAAACCTACGCCACCACATCCTACAACCAAAACGCTTTCTCCAAATTTTATATTAGCATCTTTATTTACGACGCTAAATCCTGTAGACAATCCACAACCAAGCAACGCGCAAAACTCATCGTCAATTTCTTTATCTACTGGAGTGATTCTATTTTCCGATACGACTACATTTTCTGCTAGAGTTACAACTTTTCCGCCAGAAACCTCCTTGTCATGCCATTGATATTTTGCGAAATCAGCTTCTAGCCCAGAGCCTTTTCTCCAATGCATTACAACTTTGTCTCCCTTTTTAACTTTTTTAACTCCTTCGCCAACGGCTTCCACAAGACCGCAGCCTTCATGCCCGATTAAATGAGGCATAAATTGTTCGTTATTTTTAAGGCCAGCAATTTCTTGCAATTGCGCGCCGCACAGTCCGCTAGTTATTGTTTTTATTTTTACTTGCCCAAACGATAATTTTTTAGGAGCTTGTATATCGTCTACATAAATGGGCTTATTTTTTTCTAAAAGGATGGCTGCTTTCATGACTTCTTTATTCTATCAAATTGTATTGAACTAGTATAAAAAGATTGAGTTTTTGTTAAAGCCACAACAAGTTCAGCTACTTCATCTGGGTTTATTAACTCATTGAAATCTTGCCTGCCGACATTCATTCCAGTAGCCATAGCTCTTGGGTATAAATTTATTATTTTTATATTTTGCTGGAAAGCTTCATTCGCTATGGAATCAGAATAACCCCTCAAAGCATATTTTGCTGCGGCGTAATCTGGATCTTTGGTGTCTGGGCCGATTCCGCTTATAGAGTTTACGTTTATGATTATTCCTTTGTTTTTAGTTTTAAAATAATCAAACGCAACCCGCAATACATTCAAAGACCCCTGATAAGATTTTAAATAATCTTTCTTATCGAAGCCGTTATTTATTATTATATTTGGCTTATATTCTCTGAAAATTTCTTCTTTGATGTCTAGCATGTCGCAAACTATTCCATTGAAAGATGAGCTTTTTCTTCTTCCGCAAACAGTTACTTCGTGTTCGATGTGGAATTTTTTAGCTAATGAAAGACCAAAACCAGATGTTCCTCCTACTATAAATACTTTTTTCATATTATTTTTTAATTTTTTCTAGCTCTATATAAGAATATGATATAGATTTTAATGTTGGCATAAGATCTTGTGTTTGCCCTGATGCTTTCAAAAACATAGACTCGATATCCCAAAAAGATAAACCCAGCGGATAAATTTTAAAAACTTTATCTATAGAAATAGATTTTCCATTTACCACGATTTCTATTTTTGAGTTATTTTCATTTTCATAGACACAAACTTTAATTTCAGATTCAAGATTTTTTGTGTTTTTTTCTATAAAAAGTTTTACGCCATCTATTTTAGAATGATTAGAGTCATTCCTTTTGACTGAGATTTTATCTTTTACAAAAAAATCAGCTATTCTATATTCTAATTCTTTGCCTAATGTTACAAAAAACCCTTCAGCGTCTTTACCTTCTTTCAAATTAGAAGAATTTAAAAAATTTAAATAATTTTCTAAAGTTATCAATTCATGCAGTTTTTTAGCTTTTTGCCTATTGAAAACCATTAAATGTAAGCTTGCTAATTTTAAGCGTATATTGTCTCTTTCAAACCCGCAAGCTAAAGCGGCTTCTGGATTATCTAATACCCCAGCAACATTTTCATCTATATCTAAATCATATATTAAGTTATAAAAATAATCATAATTAAAAGTAAGAGCTATCTGTGTTAATTTTTTTATATGATTTAATCCAGACCACCCGTAATCATAACTGGGATAATAAAATTTTATGTAATTTTCTCCTTCAAAAATATACCACTTATAATACATCTGCACTTTCACAGGCCATGTTAATACAGGATTTTCTTTTGTATAAAAAATATAATCGCAAATCTTTACTGTTTCTTTCGGCAATGGCAAATGACTAATCAAAAAAATGTCCAAACCATGAGCTTTTAATTTTTTTATATTTTCATTTAGAGTATCAATCTTTTCTTGATCGTCGCAAAAAGAACTTATAAGAGCAACTTTTTTATTCATATTAAACAACCTTTTTTAACTGTATTTCAGAATATTTTATTGATTTTATTTTATCTAAAAGGTCTATTTTTTTATTATTTAATAATATATAAGCCGATTCTAATTCAAAAATATTAACTCCGCTTGAAAATATAGAATTTCTAGACAAATCTATTTTTGTTAAATTATCATTTATTGACACTTTCACATCCAAAGCATTATTATTTTTATAAAAAAAGATTCTGATTTCTGGCAAATCATTTCTAGTATCTTTCTCTATAAAAAACATTAAATCGTCTACTTCTGAATGGTTAAAATTTTTATATAGGATGTGAATTTTGTCACTTACAAAGAAATCCGTAGTTTCAGATTTCATGCTGGACTTTATTTTTTCTAAAAACGCTTCAGCGCTTCTGTCTTTTGGTATTTTTAAAAATTCCAAATAATTTTCTAAAGATATATGGTCATTTAATTTTTTTACATTTTCTCTATTGAATGCCATTAAATGCAAAGAAGAGTTCAATTCTACATTTCCCCTCTTAAAAGGAGCTATTAAATTACTTGGTTCTTCATTTAAAACATTTAAAACATCTCTGTTTATTTCTAAGTCGTAAATTAAATGATAAAAATACTCATAATCAAAAGTAAGAGCTATTTCAGTTAATTTTTTCACTTGGCTCAGCCCAGCCCACCCATAGTGAGAATGGACTTCCCAAAGAATTACAATATTGCCCTCAATCTCGCAGATCTCTTTCCAATATCCCTCTCTATACAAAGGCCATTCTAACATTAAATTTTCTTTAGTATAAAAGACATAATCACAAAGCTTGATTACGTCATCAGGTAAATATATTGGAGTTGCCAATATTATATCTAAATTAAAAGCTTTTAATTTTTTGATATTTTCATTCAATACATTTATTTTGTCGTCGCTGTCGCAAAAAGAACTAATTAAAGCAACCTTTTTTTTCATTAGATTTTATCTTGTATGAATCTTTTCAAAGATCAAATCAAAATTTTTATTTTCATACTTATAAACTTCACACTTCCAATCCAAAGAATCAATGCAGTTTTCGTATTCAAATCCGCAGCTTGCAGATAAATCTTCGAAAAACGGCAGCCACTCTCCTTTAGAAAGATAATACAATTTAACAATATAGTTTTTGTATTTATTATCTTTTATTTTTATGCTTACCCCCCTCGAAAAATCAACTTCTACATTAAAGTTATTTTCCTTTGGAGTTTTAACATTTTGCTTTATTGTGTTTTGATCTCTTATCAAAGCGTCAATTTTTTCTTTTACCATTGAAAAAGAAATTTCTTTTGTGCATTCAAAATTTTTATTTTTAGGGCAGAATAGCCAATTGCTTTGATCAAAAACAAAATCTGGTTCTGTCGCGCATCCATGGCATAGATTGGGGCTGGTATTTGTTACTCTATAAGGAGTTGGAAAATCTGTGTGAGGCAAAGAAATTCCAGATATAAAAACAACATCTTTGCCTAACGCCCAAGCCAGCCAAGAAAGGCCAGAGGTTAAACCGATAAAGAATTCACAGTGCATTAAATCATTTACTCTTTCTATCAAACTAAATTCTCCAGTTTTATCTATGCATCCTTTCGGGATTGAATTCATGTATTCTCCATGACCGAAATGAGGATACTTGTCTATGCAAACCACATCGTATCCTAAGCTCTTTAAATAATCTACTGTTTCTTGCCAGCCGGTTGGGTTATTCCAATATTTAAATTGAGCCGTCGATTGCGTCCCTATACAAACGTACTTCTTTTTAAAATTATTTTTTGGTCTATTAGGGGTAGCTATTTTTCCTCTTGTAGGTTCATAATTTACGCCAAGATGCTTAGCGGCAAGTTCTTGTAAATTATATTGGCTCCATCTTTTGCCTCCTATATCCGACGCAGCAATTTTAATTACTGATTTATCTCCTTCGGGCGGTTTATTGTTATAATAATCAAAATTTATATTTGGATAAACAGATTGGAATAGTTCGCCATATGGAGAATAAAAATTAACTATTGCTCTTTTCTCCTTTTGGAATTTATCTACCATTGGCACCCAAGCTACAACATCCCCAAGGCATGGAGATTCATTCACTATGTTATAGACTCCTTCCCCTAAAACCCGGCATGGATTGAATGGCATAGTATCAAATTTGCTATTTTTCTTTACTATACCTGATATTATGATTTGATCATGATATTCTCCTGATTTTGGTCTAAAGTAAAAATCTATTGGTTTTCCATCGGTGCTGTGAAGTTTACAGCAAATTTCTGGATCATTCTGCAATTTTTTAATTATATTAATGGCTTCTTTTTCTGTTATACCCTCTGCTCCTTTTATATGGATTTCTCCAGAAAATTTTTCTACTTTTTCTTTGAATAAATTATAATCATTTTCATCGCAAAAAATTTCTTTTTCCCCTCCTTCAATATCAAATTTTAAAAAATTTATCTTTTGCGGCATCAAAGCCATTATATTTTTAAAAGACAACGAAGACACCAATTTCTTTTCTGTATTGTAAAAAAATGGTTTTACCAGAACGACTTCTTTTTCTTTTTTTATTATTGCGTTTATTATTACAGGATCATCTTCATCCAATAAAAAACTGTAGAAATCTTTAATGCCTTCAGAGCAAGCATCTACTCCAAAATATTTTATATTTTTATGTTTATTTTTAAAGTAAAATATACCCCTAGAACACCCTAAATCTAAAACGGTATCGCCTTCTTCTACTTCGCAATTATTCTCATAAGTATTTGCGTCAATTATTTCAGCATAACCTTGTTCATCGAATGCCTTAACTTTTTTTAACTGATTCTCTATTTTTAGTTTTTGGATTTCTTTTGGTTGAGCTACTGGTATATTCAGCAATTCAGAAATATAAACATTTGCTATTTTTGCAGAATTATCCCAAGAAAATTTTTCTCTTATTTCTTTTGACTCTTCTAAAGCTTTATTTTTGTAAAATTTGTAATTGTTATAAACTTCTAAAATTTTTTGCTCTAAGTCTTTAAAATCTGGCTCGTACCAATTCCCTTGGCAAATAGTGCCGGGAGGATAAAAATTTTTCATTTCTATCTCTCTTTGAATTTTTACTGGTATTCCTTTCCCAAAAGCGAACTCTAGTTGCCCGCTGCAATCAGAATAGATGCTAGGAATACCGCAGGCCATAGCTTCTATCAATGGCAAATTCCACCCTTCTGATCTGGAGCAAGACAAAAACACATGCCCAGACTTTAAGATTTTTACATACTCTTCTCTAGGCGGGAAATTCAATATTTTAATATTGTCGCTAATTAAATCAAAAAACTGAAGTCTATTTTGAGTTGATTCAAGTCCGTCGCTATTAAATTTATCATTTATAGATACTAATAATTCAACTTTTGGATAATTTCCGAATACATTCTTGAAAGCTCTTATTAATTCAACCGTACTTTTGCGATTATCCCACCTGCCAAAAATGAGGAATCTAAATTTTTCATCTTCGCATTCAATATCTTCAGGATAAAAAACGCTAGAATCTACGCCTTCTGGCACAATTTTTACCTTATCTTTTTGCATCCCTTGGGCGATTAAACAGTTTGCTTGCCATTTCGTTGGAACCCAAATCTGGTCAAATTCTTTCAATTTTTGAAAAAATGGATCATATATTTCAGTGCTTTCCCAAACGAAGTAAGCTATTTTTAGCCCATCGTATTTATGATAAAAATAATAATGATTTGTTTCTGCTAAAATTATGTTTAGATCATGCTTAAAAGATCCCCTTTTGTATCCATGTATTGGAAAATCTTGCAATTCTTTTCGGTCGTTCCACAAAGTTTGCAGAATTATCATTTCTTCATCTAAATTATCTATGTTTTTCCCATGAGGCTTTTCAAGATTTCCATTAATGCCAGCCCAATCTGAAGAAACAGTAAAATTTCTAATTTTTATGTCGTGATATTTATTTAAATTTCTGAAAAAATTCTTACAGTGAGAATTATAGCCGCTATTCCCAACGTATGTCGCATGACCAAAAATTTTCATATACTATAGATCTTAACGGTTTTATTAATTTTATCTAAAAATTACCAATAAAAATTTGACTTTTGCTCCCGCCCGGGCATCATATTGAGTGGACAAAAAAGTTTTTGCGAAAGCAATAAAAATAGCGTACTCTTTTTACCCCACAAGCAGGGATCTTAACACAAGCCATTTTGCTTTTTTAATCAAATCTAAAATAATAGAAAAAATAGGAATAAATAAAAAAAGAACTCATCCAGAAATATCAAAACACCCTTACCACGAAGGCTATGTTGGCATCCATGCCGAACTTGATTGCCTATTAAAAACCGACAAAGAAGATCTTTCTGATTTTAAAATGCTTGTATTAAGAATAGATAGAAATAAGAAACTTAATATTAGCAAGCCATGTCGTGGTTGCCAAAGCGTCATTTCGCAATTTAACGTGAAAGAAGTTTGGTATAGCGATAAAGATGGAAATATAATTCAAATGTGAAAGGTATAATTTTATCTGGCGGCACAGGGTCTAGGCTGTACCCAATGACTGTTTCTGTCAATAAGCAATTGATTCCTGTTTATGACAAGCCAATGATTTATTATCCATTAGCTAATTTAATTAGCTTTGGGATCAGAGAAATTTGCATAATATCTTCTCCTGATTTTATAGACAGTTATAAGAAACTATTTAATGACGGATCTCATCTTGGGTTAGATATTTGTTATAAAATACAACCAGAGCCAAAAGGAATAGCTCAGGCTCTAATTATCGCCGAGGATTTCATTAAGAATGAAAGCGTTTGCTTAATTCTTGGAGATAATATTTTTCATGGGATATCAGACATAGAAGTAGTAGATACTGGAGCTACTGTTTTTGCCTGTGAAGTATCCAATCCGTCGGCATACGGAGTAGTTAATTTTGATTTTCATGGTAATCCGATTTCGATGGAGGAAAAGCCTCCTTTCCCAAGTAGTAAATACGCCATGCCGGGATTATATTTTTATGACACAAACGCTGCTGAATACGCCAAAACTTTAACCCCTTCCGGCAGAGGCGAGCTAGAAATAATTGATCTTAATAAGATTTACTTAAAAAAAGAAGACTTGACAGTAATTAAGCTTAAAAAAGGAACAGTTTGGCTTGACGCTGGAACCCCAGAGTCCTTATTCCAAAGTTCTGCTTATATTCAAACCATACAAAGCAGACAAGGAACAATGATCGGAAATATCGAAGAGGAATGTTTCAAGAAAGGTTTTATAAATAAAAATAGTTTAATAGACTTAATATTTAAAATGCCAAATTCAGAATACAAAAATTATTTGTTAAAATTAACTTCAAATAAATAAAATATATAAATAAACATGAACAGAACAGATATTATTAATTTTTATATTTCAAAATACAACTTTCAAAAATATTTAGAACTTGGCGTTGCGGAAGGGCTTACAATCGACCAAGTGAAAGCTAATCATAAAGACGGCGTGGATCCCGGCCCGGGAGAATCCGGAAATCCTCTTTCTGAAGCGGTTAATTATATAATGACTTCAGATGATTTTTTTGAAAAAATTAAAAACCAGAATATTACTTATGATTTTGTATTTATAGATGGCTTGCACTATTCTGATCAAGTTGATAGAGACATATTCAATTCTCTCAATGTATTAAACGAAGGCGGGGTCATAATGATTCATGATTCGTTGCCCCCAACCTATGAGGATCAATTAATTCCGCGCACTCAAATTTCATGGTGCGGAGATGTTTGGAAAAGCATTGTTAAACTAAGATTCAACAATCCAAATTTAGAAATATTTACAATTGACACAGACTACGGGTGTACTATTTTAAAAAAAGGATCTCAAAAATTGTACGATAAAGTTCCTTTGAAGGCGGCTTTAAACTGGAATTATTTTGTTCCAAATAAAAAAGAATTAATTAACATAATTTCAGTAGAAGAATTCATCAAAAAAGAATCATGATATTATTATTCGGATCTAGTGGGTATATAGGCAGCGAATTTAAAAAACAGCTTTCTAAAAAGAAAATTTCATTTATAGCTTGGGAAGGGGCTAGAAAGACATCTTTCGATCAACTCCAAACTTTTTTTAAATTTAATAAGATTAGCCATGTTATAAATGCTGCCGGATATACTGGGAAACCCAATGTTGATGCTTGCGAATTAAATAAAGAAGAAACATTTTATGGCAATGTTTTATGGCCGCAAATGCTCGTTCACTTTTGTCAATTAAATGATATAGTTTTGGGACATGTGTCAAGTGGATGTATTTATACTGGTAAAAGATCAGACGGCTCTGGATTCACTGAAGAAGATGAACCAAATTTTTCTTTCAAGCAAAACAATTGCAGTTTTTATAGTGGCACGAAGGCCTTAGCCGAAATAAGCGTTTCCTCATATGAAAAAAATTACATTTGGAGATTAAGAATTCCTTTCGAAGAAAATGATAATCCTAGAAATTATATTAGCAAAATGCTTAAATATTCTAAGCTTTTGCAAGCTGAAAACTCAATCTCTAATAAAGAAGAGTTTGTCAATGCCTGTATAGAATGCATTGTTAAAAATGTTCCATTTGGAATTTACAATGTAGTAAATACTGGATCAATAACTACAGAAGCTTTGGTCAATAAATTAAAAAACACGATAGCTAAAAATAGAGATTTCAATTTAATTAATGAAGAAGAATTATATAAAAATTATGCAAGCACTCCTCGGTCTAATTGCGTAATGAGTAACACTAAACTATTAAACGCAGGCATTAAAATAAAATCTGTTGAAGAATCTTTAGATTATTGCTTAAATAATTGGAAGATATGAATATTTTAGTTACTGGCGGCTGCGGCTTCATCGGAAGTCATTTTATTGAGGAGATGCTTAAGAATAAAGATGTCAAGATTTTAATTAATCTTGACAAATTAACTTATGCGGCGAATCTAAACCTGCCTTTCAGCGGAGACTCAAGATACAATCTCATAATTGAAGATATCAATAGCTCAAATATCTTTAATTTATTGGTCGAAAATGAGATAAAATATATTGTACACTTTGCTGCGGAAAGTCATGTTGATAATTCTATTGATAATTCTGACCCTTTCATACACACTAATATAAGCGGCACTCATAATCTATTGAAGTGCGCAGTAAAGTACGGCAAGCTTAACAAATTTATTCATATTTCTACAGATGAAGTATTTGGAAGTCTCAATCAAAAAGAATTGCCTTTTACAGTTGATAGCCCATATAGACCAAATAGCCCATATGCCTCCAGCAAAGCTGCAAGCGATCTAATTGTAAGAAGTTTTAATAAAACTTATGGACTTCCTACTATAATTACAAATTGCAGCAATAATTTTGGCCCGAATCAGCACAAAGAGAAGATGATTCCTAAGTGCATTTCTAGCTTTAAGTCTAGGAAGCCTATTTCATTATATGGAAATGGATCTAATATCAGAGATTGGATTTTTGTGAAAGATCATGTCGCGGCGTTGATAGAAATACTTTTCGATGGCAAATCTGGCAAACAATATTTAATTGGAGGAAATAATGAAATTTCAAATTTTGATTTGATTCATATTCTTGCTGAAGAATATAAGGAAATCACAAAAGCAGATTTGAATTTTAGATGGTTTGAGTTTGTAGAGGATAGAAAAGGCCACGACCTTAGATATGCCATAGACAATTCAGATTTTTTATTTAATTTTCCGAATTGGACAATATCTAATTTTAGGCAATCAATTAAAAAAACTATTGTTTATTATAACGAAAAATATTAATATAAATTAATATGATAAATCAGCTTTCTGTTTTTAATGTCAAACTCCCTAAAATTAGATTTGGTTATCCATGGGATGGAGGATACATAATCGCAATACAAGCATTGTGCCAAAGCGAAGCTTTATTTAGCTATGGAGTAGGGAATGACATTTCTTTAGAAGTTGATTATATAGAGGCTACGAATAAAAAAGCTTATTTATTTGATCATACAATAGATAACGTAATTTTTCCAGCTTGGGCTTGTGACAAAGGAATATTCACCAAAGAAGGTCTTTCTGGTAAAAAAACTAGAGATACCGATCATTTTTTTTCTCATTACGATAAATATTTTCAAAATGAATCAGAAGATTTGCTTTCTTCTTCGCAAAAAAAAGTATTATTTAAATGCGACGTAGAAGGTTGTGAATATGAATTTTTATTAAATACAGACATGCAAAAAATGTCTGAAATAACAACCGGATTGCTTTTCGAATTTCATAATTTGAAAGACCCAGAAACTAGAAAAATTTTCTTTGAATGCATCGAAAAAATAAACAAATATTTTTACCTTTGTCATGTTCACGGTAATAATTATAGCAGCAATTTTAATTATTTTGAAGATAGATTTTCTCCAGAATTAAATAAAAATTATACTGAAAAATTTTCTATTCCTTCTGATATAGAGCTTTCTTTTGTTAATAAAAAATTAGTCATAGAAGCTTTTAGAGATTTTCGTGATTACCCATCTAAATCATTAGACAAGCCGAATAACCCCTCAGCACCAGATTCAGATTTGAGTTTCTTGAAAAAAATATGAAAATAGATAGCAAAGGAAATAAGATTTTAATATTTTCTGATGTCCATCAGGAAGTTGATAAGCTTGCGAAAATCATAAAGCACGAAGCTGCCGATATTAATGTTTGCCTTGGCGATTGGTTCGACAGTCTTTTTGTAGACGAAGATGAAGATGTTGAGAAGACCGCTTTTTTTCTCAAAGATTATTTAGCTGGCGGCAACTTTACTCTTTTTGGCAATCACGATTTACATTATTTCTTTGCTAATAAATACACAACATGTAGTGGATATGAGTATCGCAAAGCTCAAGTAATAGACAAAATCTTCGGAGAAGATAAACCGGCTATAGTTGATAAATTTAGCTGGTTTATTTTTCTTGATGAGTTTTTATGCACTCATGCTGGTCTGCATTATAATTTTTTGTCGCCTGCGATTGTTAATTCCGAAGATCTTTATGAATATTTGACAATCCAAGGAAATGATGCTAATATAAAAATAAGAACTAAGCAGTTTCACTGGTTTTATGGGGCCGGTTATTCAAGAGGCGGATACCAACCTAAAGGTGGTATTGTTTGGCTCGACTTCGATAGAGAATTTGCGCCACTAAATATCATGCCTCAAATTTTTGGGCATACTTATCGACGCAAAGGAGTAATCCAAACTCATTGCAAAACTGAAAATTACTGCATAGATACTAACCTAAGCGAGTGGATGACCATAACTAACGGTAAAATGGAAATTAAAAATTACAAAGATTTATGAGCCGACAACTAGAATTTGATTTTAGATCTCCAGAAGAGATCGCTCGCCAAAAACAGATCGCAGAAGAAAACGCAAAAGCTTTTGAAAGTATGTTTTCTGAGGATGTTTATGTTTACAATAAATATGTAGACTTCTTGCTTGATCTTATTCCTTTCCGACTTGGATGGAAAGCTAGGAATTGGCCTAGAGAAATCCGCTGGTGGGCGAAGTGCAGATACCAGAAATTTCGTTATGGTGTTTCTGATGATGATGTGTATTCATTAGGATACAATATTGCTCTATTTGTTTTACCTCGCCTTAAGTATTTTAAGGAAAAGGGTAAAGCTGGAATCCCCGTTTGTTTTTTACCAACTAATTTTCATGTTCTTGAGGGAGAAGAACTTGAAAGAGCAGAAGCAAAAGGCTTGAAAGAAATGAATGACGTTTTGGATGAAATGATTTTTGCTTTTGAGTTTATTATTGATGGAGATAAATTCTGCGATTTTCCTAAATCGTTTGTTGATAAAGCTTGGAGCGACAACTCTCCAATGACCATAGAGGAAAAGCAAGGTTGGAAAGAATACATGGAAAGAGCCTCCAAACTCAATGAAAGAAAAGAAAATGGTCTTGCTCTTTTTGCCAAATACTACGATACTCTCTGGATATGAAATTTACATCTGAACAGCGCAATCTAATCAAAGAAACCCGCAGCAAAATAAAAAAACTTCAAGAAGATCAATATGGCATATACAGCGATCTGCTTGAAAAGTTAAATATGAATGAAATAGCTGAAGAGTGGATGTTTGATTATATTTTTAATGATTATGGCACCATTAAAAATATAGAAGACAAGAATTCTGGCAAATCTTAACATGCAAGACGATAAACCAATAAATATGACAAAACTTTCATCCGCGCAAGAAAAGAACTACAAAATAGTAAAAGAAGGCCAAGATTTTCAAATTGGCGATCTTATTCATTTGGTAGACGACGAATATGTCAAACTTAATAAAGACAATCAACTCTTGAAGTCTAAAGTCACTAAATACAATAAAGTATTAAGAAAAGCTAAATAATGCAAGAAAAACTTCATATTGTCCCCAAAGGATGGGGTTTTGAAAAGTGGATAGTTAATAATGAGAAGTATTGCGGTAAAATACTTTATATTATTAAAGATCGCAAGTGCAGTTGGCATTACCATAAGATCAAAGATGAAACTTTCTACGTCCAAAGTGGAAGGCTGCTTTTGTATTATGGATGGCATGAAGAGATGCCTCTTGCTCACAAGATTCTTCTTAGAAAAGGAGATCATTTCCATATTCCAGTTGGGTTAAAGCACCAAATGCAAGCCCTAGAAGATACCGAATTATTTGAATTCAGCACCCAACACTTCGATGATGATAGCTACAGAATAGAAAAGGGAGATTAAAAATATAATGGCTCAAAAAAATTGGCTAGACAACCATGAACTATTCTATAAAGAACTTCAAACTGGTTTAAAATTTCAATCAATCTTAGCAAAAAAACTAAAAGAAGAAGGCATTCCTATCTTTTTTGAATCTATTGGATTAGAACTTAATCCAGACGATTGCTCAGAAGAACAATATAGTGAATGGCTTTCCACTAGAAAAGATGTAAAAGCTTCTCGCAAAAAGTACGGCACACAAGATAAAGACATCTTGATTGGCGAAAGTAAAATGCCTTGCGAATGTAAGAGCAGAGATATTTTCTTTTCTGGAGTAGATTCTTTTCCTTATCCAGATATATTTATTGATACGGTTTCTGGCTACGAGAAGAAGCAAGCAAAACCAGCTTATACTTTTTGTATTAGCCAAAAATCTGAGGCTATTATTTATACCGACTCTTCCCCTGAAAATACCTCAAAGTGGCTTAAAAAATTCATTTATGACAAAAAGAGAGGGATCAAAGAACTAAATTATTCTGCTCCGAAAGTCTTGTGGAAAGATTTTTCTCAGTTTAAAATAGATTTTTTTAATAAGTATAAGTAACTAAAACTAGTGTAAATAGGGTTATGTCCAGTTTTAATTTAGACAACCCTGAACATGTAGATTGCCCGACTCTTTATGATGTTTCATTAAATAAATATAGGCCAATACACTCCACAGACTTTGCTGGCGGCGCCGCTGGGTCAGATGCTTTTGGAAGACAAAGAGTTTCTAATCCCGAAATGATCTTTAACAGCAAGCAAATTTTTGACAATCAACCATTATATTGGGATGATATTCAAGAAAGCGGCTCAGGAACAACATCGACACATTCCACTAATACGGCGTCTACAACTTTAGGAGTTTCATTAAATACTGCTGGTAAAAGAACTCGCCAGACTTTTATGAGGTTTAATTATCAACCTTCTAAGAGTCAATTGATATTTATTACTGGCATACTTAAAGCATCTGGCGGAGGAACTGGAATTATATCAAGGATGGGTTATTTTGATGATAATAATGGTTTATTTCTTGAAAATAATGCCGGAACAATTAATTTAGTAAGAAGAACTTATACTGGCGGTAGCGCATCAGACAATCCATACGCTCAATCCGCTTGGAATATAGACAAGATGGACGGCACTGGGCCAAGTAAAATAACTTTAGATTTTACGAAGACTCAAATATTTATCATAGACTTCGAATGGCTTGGCGTAGGAAGAGTAAGATTTGGTTTTAATGTAAATGGAACAACATATTACGTTCATGAGTTGTTAAATGCTAATAATTTGACAACTGTTTACATGTCAAATCCAAATCTTCCATTAAGATATCAAATAATTAACGATGGAACTGGCGCGGCTTCAACTATTAATTGCATTTGCTCTGCTGTTATTAGTGAAGGAGGAAGAGAAGAAGTGGCTCTTAATTCTTATGTTTCTACTAGAGGCTCAGCCGTTACAGCCACAAAAAATGTCACAAACGCAATAATTGCAACGAGATTAAAAACTGGATATTTATCAGCTACAATAGATGTTTTGGATCTTAGTCTTTTAACTGTTAGTAATGATAATTATGAATGGCAGTTACATTTAAATCCTTCTGGAATAAATAATTTGACTTATTCAGGAGTAAATAACTCTTCTTTAGAATATGCTGTAGCCCCGAATGGAACCGTGATTTCTGGTGGATTTAGTATTGCTGGAGGATATGCTCAAGCTAAGACAGACATACAAGCTGACTCTTTGAAATCTTTATTAAAACTTGGGTCTTCTATAACTGGAAGAAAAGATGTTCTTGTTTTATCTTGCCAGCCTTTAGGAGCTTCTGACTCTGTTGTTTATGGGGGAATTAATTACAGAGAATTTAATTAACAATCACTTACATTTTTTACTTTTTTCTTCTATTTCTTTTATATATATTAATTTTCCTATGTATTTTCCGTCATCTTGACGGACTGCGTGACATTTTGCATTAAAAGCTCTATTTTCACTATCTATAATTACTATATCGTGTTCAAAATTTCTTTTATTTTCTATAGCTAGCTGCCAACTTTCGTTAACTTCATCTCTAGTTTTTTCGCAAAGGGCATTTATCCAATTATTATTTTCTAAATCTTTAAATAATCTATCAGTTAGTCTAATTAAAGAATCATTCGCCCATGTAAAATTTCCTTTTTCATCCGTTTCAAATATTGGCTCTTCTCTGTTATCTAATATCCATCTTTGCCTATGTAGTATTGTTTTTGTTGAAGCTTGTAAATCATTAAGCTGGTCTTTCATGCTTTTGCCGCCATTCGGCTTTAATTCTTTTGAAATTGATTCTATCTCTTCTTTTAAAGACGCTATATCTGTTATTATTGTTGTGAATGGTTGCAACTTCTTAATTAAATAAAACATATAGCCGCCGAAAGCTGCTACAATAACAATTGAAGAGTTGATCTTACCTAAAACATCAATTATTTTCTCAAAAGTTTCCATAAATCAAGCGGTTTGTATATTCATATTACACGAAAAAACAAAAGAAAAGAAAGCCAAGCGAAACAACAATATTTATTTTCTTTTTCTGATTGGTTTATTTTTTCCATCTCAATTCCTTTAAAATTTGTTGCACTAAATCTTTTTCAGTTTTATCCATATCTCGATCTAACTGGTCTAAAATATTTTGCATACTGAATGTCTTATCAGGATGTTTTTCTTGTTCCACTTTTAAATCTTGAATTACATCTATAATTTTAATTAATGGCGTTTTGTATTCATCAAATTTTTCTTTGCTTATAAGATTACTCATTTCGAATGCCTTCGGAGTAAGGCCTTTGAATAAAGAAATAATCAAAGAACCAAGCATGTCAAAAATAGAAAACGCAGCCGCTGCAATAGGATTGATTGTCGCAAGCAAACGAAGAATTAAGAACAGTACAGAGAATATAATTATTGCAGTTAAGGCGCTTAGGAAAAACTTTTTCAACCCCCAAAATACAGCATTTAAACCAAACATTCCACTCATAGAATTTAGAGTAGCTTTTGCGGCGTCAGCTTCTTCGGCTACTTTTTTAGCTTTATCTGACATTTGCCAAAGTTGATCGTCGTACTTTTCATTTAACTCAACTTTTTCCTTTTGCAATTTGCTGATTATTTCGTCGCGCTGGGCCAAAAGTTCTAGGCCTTTTTTTCTTTCTTCTTCTATTGCTGAATTTAATAAATCAACAGTAGCTTTTATTCTTTTGATTTCGTCGATATGAGGTGATCCGACAATTGAAACTACTCTTTCGTTTAAAGATTTTGCTGTCTCTACTTGGACTGGTGGATTAGTTACTTGAGTCAAGGAGTATTGAATACCTTGAGCCAAAGTAGATGTTTGGATTTTTTTACCCTTTTCGTTTTTTTCTATTTGATCTAAAGTTTTATCTAGCTTTTTTTCTTGGTTATCTATTATCTGCTGGTTAGCTGTAGAAGGCCTAGCAGGAGGCACTGTAGAAAAACACCCAGACGCTAAAAGCGCTATTAATAAAATCAGAAACCTTTTCATCAAAAATCATTACACCCTAAATAAAAAACCCGCAGATTTCTCTACGGGCTGTTTGTTTTAATTAATCCTTCTTATGAGGAGGAGGAGGTGGTCCCTTTGGTCCTTTACGCCTTGGAGCAAATCTTTTTTTGTCTTCCTCGGAGATTTTAGATCTTTCTTCTTTGTCTAGCTTTCCGTCTTTATTTGTGTCGTATTTTTCAAGTAATTCCTTGGGAGGCCCTTTTCTTTCTTGACTTTTTGGTGGCTTGGGTGCATCTTGAGCTATAGATGTCAACGAGAACCCTAGGAGTATCGTGTATAATAGATATTTCATAGTTATTAGGTATGACATATACTTTAAGCAAACGGTTGCAAGTTTTACACTAGCTTAACAAAAATGAAAGCAATTCTAGAATTTAATCTACCCGAAGATCAAAGAGCATTTGAAATGGCAAATCAAGCACCCGACATGGTTGCTGCTATTGGTCATTTCGAGGATAAGTTGCGAAGTTATATAAAATACGGTCATGAATTTAAATCTGCCGATGAAGCTCTTTGTTCTATTCGCGCTCTTTTGCATGATGAAATTAACATCCGGGGCATAAACATTCACGATTAAATTTGTAAAAACCAAAGACTTATTTTATAATCTTGCATGGATTCTTCATCTATAGCAATTTCTATAAACCTTAAGATTAAAGATAAAGAAGTTACTCTCTCTATGGAAGAGGCTCAGAATCTTTATTCTCAACTTAAAAACGTTTTAGGATATAATAATCAACCATATCTTATTCCTTATCCTTGGGGAGCGCCTTCTCCCTATATAAGTTATACGATTACTTCTTCTGATACTACTAGTTCTAATTGGAAAACTTCTTAATTTATGTTAAAAATTAAAATTTGGATGCGCGGCACATACGAATATAGCCGCGATACTATCGCTGGCCCAATGCCAGATCAAACTCAAGAAATGTTTGAGGAAATGTTCATTGAAAGCGATGAATGTTATAGTGGCGGTGATGTTTATGAGACTTGTCCTTATTTTGATTTTAAAGATGGCAGAGATGATATAAAAGTATATTTAGGAGGTGACGAATATATTCAAAATCACGAAAAACCTGTCTTTGAAACGTCAGATTGGAATCAATTTAAATTCGAAGAAGGCGGCGGTTGTAATTATATACCGCAAGAACCTGATAACGTAGGCGAAGTAAATATTTGGTGGTCTCACGACATGAAGTTTAATTACATTTATTATTGGAGTGAGATAACTGAATTTGATCCTAAAAAATTAACTATTCAATATGGAGTTGATCAGCGTGGTGAAAAATATCTTGAAGAAGTAATGTATGATGGTCAATGTCCTGATGATTATCACGATCATGGCGACACAGGGTACGGCTACGATGGTCCAGAATTTGTTTATCATCCAGATCAAAAATTTGCTGAAGAGGAGGAGGATTAATATAATATCAGTATGAATCGCAAAGATTTTTTCAAAACTTTATTCGGAGGCTTTGTCGCCGCCTCTACGACACCGTCTCTAGCTAAATCAGAAGAGAATCCTCAACCACCAAAAGATTTAGCTCTTGGTAGAGAAGTTTTAAGAGTTGACGAGCGTGGCAGCGTTGGTATTGGAGGAGGCTCAGGATATCTTGGATTAGGAACTAATACTCCGACTCAAGCTCTTCATGTTTCTGGCATTATTTTTCATATTAATGATCGAAAATTAGAAATGTCAGGAGATGAAAATGGCAATTTCAAAATAAAGTGGCTGGATGTCAAAAAAGATGAATGCAATCCCGCTATTATAATTGAACAACCAAAAGTTGACCCATGGAAAACAAGCTTGAATCAAATCCGCTAACTCCAGAAGAAATAAGCCAAGGTTGGCATTACTGCTACACTTGGAAAGGCGACTTAATCGGACCCGGCAACAAAAAGATGGATTCTTGCAAATGCAAGGTTAATAAAGAAATTCATCGCCAAATAAAAAAGAAATATGAGATACAATGAAATACATGTTATAGGGGATTCGCATTTTCGAACTCTAGAGTTAAAGAAGTTTTAGAAAAATTAAATTTTGCTTGGTAAAAACTTGACTTTTTAAAAATTTACCTCATATTAATTTAGCGTACTTACAAGAATATGATTAACGATAAAAACGATAATAAAGTACAGTTGATTGGTTATTATGGTAGCGATCAAATTCACGCCTGTTCTGCATGGACTTCCACCAGCAGAGATTTAAATGAAGATAAGATTAATAGAATTCCTAAACTCCTTAAAATGCTCGCTGATGCGGGGCATCACACTCCTTTTGAAAAGTCTAGTCTTCATTTCTTGGTGGATACTGATATTGCTAGTCATATTCATCTCATTAAGCATCGTGTCGGTGTATCTGTTAATGGCGAATCTGCTAGGTATAAGGAGATAAAGGAAGATAAGTATTTAATTCCTAGTGATTGGGGAGATATTGAATCTAATTTTGAACAAGAAGGAGTTCAAAACGATAAATGGGCTAAGATTCTTGAAGACTACACTCAACTTGGCAACAATCTTTATCATCAATGTATAAAAGACCTTGAACCTGCATTGGGTCGCAAGAGGGCTAAAGAGTCTGCTCGTTACTTCAAGACTTATAATTCTCAAATTCAAGCTGATGTTATGTTTAATTGGCGATCATTCTATCACTTTTTGAGCTTGCGTAATAAGCCTGATGCTCAGAAAGAAATCCGAGAAATTGCCGCCGAGATGTTGCGTCTCGTAAAGAATATCGAAGGAAATCCTTTCGAGCATACGATTGCGGCATTTGAACTATGATCACTAAGTATAATTTATTCCTTGATGATATTCGCCTTCCAACCGATGTAACTTGGGCAGATATTCCAGTTAATCAACATTATTCTGTTGCAAGAAATTACAAAGAATTTGTAGATTTAATTACTTTACGAGGTTTACCTAGATTTGTTTGCTATGATCATGATTTAGCTTATTGTCATTATGGAGATGGATTAAACAACGACAAGATAGATTATGATAAATACCAAGAGAAGACCGGGTATGATTGCGCTAAGTGGCTTATAAGCTACTGCATGGAGCGCAACATCGCGCACCCCCCTTATGTTGTCCATAGTATGAATCCAATTGGTAAAAGTAATATTGAGTCTTATATAGAAAGCTACAACAAAGTTTTATATGCAAAACAACAATCAAGATAATGTTTCTTGTGCGAGCAATAAAGGCGTAAACTTATCAATAGAATTGCCAAAATCATTTTCTCATGAAGACGCAGAAAAAATAAAAGCTGATCTTTTTGACTTTTTTGAAAAGAAAAATAATTATGGAGCAAATTATGGCAAGAAAGAAGGCATCAAAATCAAAACAATTCTCTGGTCTGCCAATGACGCCTAAAGACGTCTCAGAAAGACTAAACAATTTTAATAAATGGCGCATAGGAGAAGACAATAGGACAATGGACGAAGCCGGTTTGATACCGAAGCAAATAACTTTAGATATCGAATTTGCTATAAAAGAACTTGCCAAGTTATGAGTGCGGGAAAAGGAGACAAGCCAAGGAATTGCTTCAGTCGGCAATTTCGTGATAATTTTAGCGAAATAAACTGGAGCAATAAAATTTCATCTCCATGTGTAAGAATATGCAAGTTAAAGAATGATATTTGTGTCGCTTGCGGCAGAACAACTGAGCAAATCAAAAACTGGCTTTCTTATTCTGAAAAGCAAAGAAAAGAAATAATGAGGACACTATAATGGGAATGTACGATACAATAATTTGCGAATATCCACTTCCAATGCCAAATGATCCAAAAGGTTATTCTGGCTCGAAAGACTTCCAAACTAAAGATCTAGATTCTGCTTTAGATTGGTATGAAATTGACAAAAATGGTCAATTATTTATACAACGCTCAGAAGGTGAGTGGATTGAAGGCGACAAAAATGCCACAGGCTTCGTTGCCAAGATGGGGTATTTCAAAACCACAAAGAAGTGGAAGGAGGAGTTAATACGCACAATAACTATAAACTTCTATGATTACCAGCATTCCCAAGATACTGACTACGATTACTCCATAGAATATAAAGCTGTATTTATTGATGGTAAAATTTCTTCTGTCGAGCTTGTTGACTTTGAGGCAAGAGATAATGCCGAAAGAAAAAAAAAGGATTTGGAGTTTGATAAAAAATTAAAAGACTGGTATGAATTTACCAAAACGAGAAAATATAAATACATTTTGCGCCCTTATGCTTCTTTTGTGAAATTCATGTTTCGCAATATTCGTAATTTTCTTACGTTTTCGCAATCAAAACTTTATTTTGTCGAAAAATTTTTCTTAATCAAATGAATATCTCAGAATTTGAAAGAACAAAACCCACAGAAACTCATAAAAAAATCAAGCAATTAGAAAAATTGATTTTAGCAGAGCAGCAAAAAACAGAATTACTTTATTCTAATAGAGTCGCCACGTTGGACAAAATGCTTGTTTCTGTTAGAGAGCTTATGGATACTTTCAAGAAAGGTGAGTAAAGTTTAATTTTGAAATCACATATTGCAACTCTATAATAAAGTATGCAAAAAGAGTTGTACATAGAGGCAAAACCTAAGAGGAGCATCGTTATTAAGCATGACGATCTTTCTTTTGATGGCCGCACAATAACTATTCCATCTTATTGGGCCAGTTCTCTTGATGATTACATCAGCAAAGTAGATCGGAATTTAATAGCCGAAGCTGATAGGCAAGATTTCGATCAATTCAAGAGTTTTCTATTTGATATAGTAGAATATTCTCATAAAGGAAATTGATATGAAACAAGATAAATTTGCCAAAAAAGGTTCTTTCAAAAGAAAGGAATTCGAAAATTTAGATTTAAAGCGCAAAAAAAAGGCCAATAAACCACAACGGAATAGCGACTTCAAACTAGAAGACTTTAGATAGTGTAATTATAGTTGTGAAAAAATATGTCGCCTATAGCGCAGATTGGAAGAAAAAAATAGAAATAGAGGAGCTAGATTCCTTAGAAGAAACTATTTTTGAAGCCTCTACCCGTGCTGTAGAGTGGGCATTAAATTCTAATAAAGAAATTGGTCTTTTGGTTCGTTTGGAAGACAAGGATGTCCCGGGATATACTTTTATTTCTTTATCTTATAAAGTTTTAGCTAACGCTGGTCATTATATTTTAGCAGAATTGCAAAGAGATTTAGTCAAACAAGATTTTGGCATTGATATTGGGGAAGACACTCCATTACCTAAATTGATGGTTAAATTAAAAAAAGCCTCGTCAAAAAAGTCTTTTTGTATTGCTAGAATTACTGAAATCCAAATAGACGGCAGAAAATCTAAAGTGCCTATTGTTTGCATTAATCTTGGTCTTTACGAAAATCAAGAAGAAGCAAAGCTCAAATGCCAGGAGTTAAATAAATCTGAAAAAGAAAAAATATTTGTAGTAAAAAAAATAATTCACAATCTGGAAGATTCTCTTGACTTCGGCTAAATTTAGGCCATACTTGCACCATGCGACTGGGACTTTGCTGCATTTCTTTGCGTCTTCAAGACGAGGGCCATAAATTCCAAACTATGACTTTTTCTAGGTTTTCTGCGCTACCACGCCAGCAAGCTCTAGAAATCCTTTCTGCTCGCATTCTTAATAACTTTCTTGTCACAGAAAAAGTAATTCGTTACTGCAAGGCCAGCGGATTCAGCAGTTATAGATTATCTTCAGACCTTACGCCAGTTATTAATCATCCTTCCGTAGACGTTAAATTGCAAGATCTGCCAAATGCTGCGGCTATTTTTGAGTCTTTGTCTTCCATCGCTAACGCCATCAAAGAGACGGGGCTAAAGATTTCAGCTCATCCTTCAGAGTATATTAGTCTCACTAGCCCAAAAGAAGAGGTGATTTCCAACAGCACCAGAGATCTTGCTTCTCATGCGGAGCTATTTGATCTTATTGGCTTGCCTCAGTCTTATGATGCCCCATTGAACATCCATTGTCGCCGAGATGAAGACCCCGAAATAATTTCCAATGATTTCATTAGGAATTACGATAGACTTCCCCACAATGTAAAAAGTCGTCTTGTCGTAGAAGTAAACGATAACAAAGATGGCGTTTGGAGCATTAAAAACCTTTATAAATATTTTTATCAAAAAGCTCAAATTCCTGTGACCTTTGATAATTTGCACCACTCTTTCTGCAATCATGGAGTTCCAGAGCGCGAAGCTTTCGACTTGGCCTACTCGACTTGGAATACGACTCCTGTATTCCACTACAGCGAGGGTATTGATGGCACAAGAAAACACGCTGATTATGCTTTGCATACTCCTCCACAATACAACGACGAGGTATTCTGGGATGTTGAATTGAAGAGCAAAGACCTTGCTATTTTGAAAATGTTGAATAAATAATATGGCGCACTTAATCAAAGTCCACGCATTGGACACTACTCATGATAACGGCAGGGATTATATTCCTATTCTTGTTAATTTAGATAATGTAACATCTATCGAGCCAAGTAAGATTCACACCATTATTTATACCAAAGATGGAAGCCCAACTGGCATTAGAGTCAAAGAAAATCTTGAACAAATTATGAACGCTTCTAAAAACAACAAATGAAAGAAAAACTTTTTATTCCTGTTATTTGCTACAACCATATGGCGAATACAGAATTCATGATCAGCTTGATCAGGCTGACTCATTATTTAAGAGACAAAAACATCAACTACTGTCTTTATCCTATAGTATTTGAGAGCTTGATTCCAAGAGCCAGAAATGCTGCGGCGGCGCATTTTCTTGATTCAGACTGCTCTCATTTATTGTTTATTGATTCTGATATTGAATTTGAGCCAGAGTCTGTTGTTAAGCTTCTTAGACACAATAAAGAAGTAATCGCTGGAGTTTATCCTAAAAAGTATTACGTTTGGAATCGGGCTTTTGCAGGAGAAGAGGCTGTAGATTACCCTTTCGGAGGCGAAATAAATTTCAATCAAGATGGTTTAATTGAAACTACTTATCTTCCTACTGGTTTTTTGATGATAAAGAGGGAAGTTTTCTCAAAAATAGCTTCCAGCAGACCAGAGTTGAAATATAAAAACGATATTGATGGCTACGGTCAGTTAGATACTTTTTATAATTTCTTCAGATCTGGAGTTCATAATGGAATTTATGAGAGCGAAGACTGGGGGTTCTGCTCAATCTGGCGCGAACTTGGAGGAAAAGTTTTGATTGACCCAACCATAAAGTTAGGTCATATTGGATGGAATAATTTTTCTGGCAATCCATTAAAATGGTGCCAAGAAGCAATCCACCGTTATAGCCAAGAAAACCCATGAAAAAAATAGAAAAGGCTTTTACTAGCAAGAACTTTTCTCACAAGCAAATTCACCGAGAAGGAGATTTTGCTATTTACGAGAGATTCTTTAATGATTCTCCAGAAAGAAAACATTATGAGGTAGTAAAAATACAATCTCATAACGGTTATGCTATTGGCGGACAAATGTATCCTGCTAGTGAATATTATCCAAGTTCCAACGCTTGGGGCAGCGATGGATATACTTGCACCACCAAAGAAAATGCTTATAAAAGATTGGACAAAATGATAGAAGATAATAAGATAAGAGAAGAAGAGAAAAAGAAAAAGAAGAAGTAAGTTTTTGCGAGTATAGCTTAATGGTAAAGTTCGAGTTTTCCAAACTTGCTATGGGGGTTCGATTCCCCCTACTCGCTCCAATTGGGGATTTGCATAATGGTAGTGCAGGAGTCTTTGAAGCTCTTTGTGGGGGTTCGATTCCCTCATCCCCTGCCATTTTTATGAAAATTTATAATATAGCCGTAGGATCAACTATTGTAATTGGACTCATTGTGTCTGTACTTTATGGTATGTTGGTTGGCGTGGCTGTTAATTTTGTTTTATTTTTAATTGTAGAGAAGTTTTTATCAGAAAAATAACATGAAAGCATACATACAATTCATCACCAATGAAGAGCAGTATTATGATTCTCCAATTTTGGAAATAGAAGTTCCAAATAAGGCTTTTTTAAATAAGCTTTTAGGGAATTTTAAATCTTTGTCGGTTGATCCAACTAAAGCTATGGTTGATTTTATTGTTTTTGCTCATTCTGTAATTGGCAAAAAAGTTATTTCAATTGTCAATGAGGGGCAAGGCTACGTTGAGCCGACTCAGATCTCAACAAGAGTTCCAAATGTTGTTGAATTTGTGTATAAGAAAGATGACGGCAAGACAGATTGGCGCAAAGTAGACATCCTAGAAGAGGATAAGTATTATATCAAAGGACATGATCTTGATGACAGCAATCATTTTAAATCTTTTAAAAAGAGTAATATTGTTGGCGGCAGAATGATTAAGCATTAATTTTAAAGCCAGAGTAGCTCAATGGCAGAGCAATACTTTTGTAAAGTAAAGGTTGCAGGTTCAAGTCCTGTCTTTGGCTCCACTTCTAAAAATTTTTTCAACTTTCCTTGACTTCTCAGGAACTTCGGTCATACTGAGAGCGTAAGTTAGGACGGCAGGTTGGAGAAGAGGTCATCTCGTCACGCTCATAACGTGAAGATCGCTAGTTCGAATCTGGCACCTGCTCCCAAATGCGATTGTAGCTCAACGGTAGAGCAGCGGCCTTTTAAGCCGTTGGTTCCGAGTTCAAATCTCGGCAGTCGCACCAATTTTCGTTCTTTTAAAATTTTGAGCAGTGAGATCTCTTATATCTAACGTGTGTTAATTATATAAGATGGAAATACGTTTCCCGCTGCTTAATATTTTAGGTTAGTTGAGTCCGTTACCTTAGACTAAAAACTCAACAGTTTTTCAGGTTCGCTATAGAAACCTTAACTAGATATAGGTTCGTTATATCCGTTTTTGTAGTTTTTCGAAAAAAACTACACGGTTTTTTTGTTCTTTAAAATTTAGTGGGCCTTTAGCTCAACGGTTAGAGCAGGGAACTCATAATTCCTTGGTTATAGGTTCAAATCCTGTAAGGCCCACCAAATGCTGGTCTGGTAGCTCAATAGAGCAGAGCAATCTCTTTATAAGGGATAGGTTGTGGGTTCGAAGCCCACCCGGACCACCATTTTGGCCCATTCGTCTAGTGGTTTAGGACAGTAGATTTTCAATCTATTAACAAGAGTTCGATTCTCTTATGGGCTACCAATTTTGTTCTTTACAACTGAATATGAAAATTCTGTCCAGCGATGGCGAAATGGCAGACGCAGCGGACTCTTAAGGGTCCATACATGAGAAATTATGTATGAGTATGGTGTAAATTCGGTGAACGGCATGAGTTATTGAAAATTGGAGCAACGGTGGAAAACCCCACTGTCCAAATAAATAATTTCTACCCAACGCCGAGCGAAGTCTAAGGCAAACGATAAAGAAATTATAGAAGAAAAAAGGTGGAACAACTGACGCAATCGTGATCAGCCACCCTAGCTAGGTTACCCTTCTAGCCGCTTCATTGCGATAAATTCTATAGCCTCATAATTAGAAACGTGTAGAGACTATAATCACCTACCTAGAAAATCTAAGATAGCCGAACAGGCTTGAAATACTCATTAGATTATGGTAAAGGCATAGTCCAGACCACAAACAAAGGAATAAAGAAATCGGGGATACGAACGATGTAAAACAAATAAGTATTAAAAATCTTTGTTCAATCGAACTTTGGTAGTGAAAACTATAGTGGTAAGTAAAATCCGCAGGTGCTAATAACACTGTGGGGGTTCAAGTCCCCCTCGCTGGACAGAGTTTTTATATTCAATAATTTTAAATACATTAATAAATACAATGACAGTAACTTAAGCGGGTAAAGTACCGGCGAATAGGCCGGGTTTGTCAGTTCGAATCTGACCGATAGTTGGGCTAGTTAATGTATTGATCCTGATAGACATTGAAGTGTTTTAATTGACGAATTAAAACGTAGTAAATGGAACAAATAGTGAAATCCAGAAACATAACTTTGCCAACAGGACGCAGCTTGACGCTTTGGACAGCCAACAAAGACTAATAGAGAGGCTAGTGCAGAAAATCCTGTATAAACTGCACATTAGATTTTGCAGCAATGAGGACAGTCGTGAACCGGGACGTAATCTGGGGTACTGGGAATACTCGGTATACCAGATAACTGAATGACCTGATCTGCAATTGCAATCCAGACAGTGCGCCCAAGTGATAATGGTTCCAGTCACTTTACACTGCGACAAAAATGGGCAATAATTTTTAGTTCTTTTTGATTGGTATTACCTAACTGGAAAAGGAGCGCATCGGCTGCCAAAGTTTTATAGGTTCATGGCGATGTATGCGCATAACCATCATATAAACCTAAATAGGGGTGGGGACTGTAGGTTCGAATCCTACTATCAATCAATTAATTTTGTTCTTTTTAATTTTATTTTCCTAGAGGGAGATTTGTAGTGCGTGTCGGTAGACATAACGCTGAAAACAAATCAGGAGACTCTAGCGTGATAAAGCTTATAAAACTATTGACAAATAGAAAATAAAAGTCTTATCACGGATTTTCTGAGCGTGTGGTGTATTGGTAGCAATGGCACGAAGCTGTAAAAAGCGGAAACAGAGGAGCAGGTTCGATTCCTGCTGCGCTCATTTAATTTTTATCTCGCTAGAAGGACAAGGGGCTTCATGCCCCGTTCTGGAAACAGACTTACTTCTAGTGGGATCTTTTTTTTATGAATAGAGAATTCATTTACAGAATCTGGAACATACAAGAAAAAAAATATATAATGACTGGTTCTCTCTATGGTTTAGAGGGAATTGCTCATTTGACTTGCTGCTTCAATCGTCGCTATCATACAATAGAAGAATATACAGGATTAAATGATTTTAACGGTCAAAGAATCTTTGAAGGTGATATTCTTGATTTTACCGCTCAATATAAACAAACAGGCCAAGTTCCTGTAATTTATTACGGCGGATCTTTTGGGTGTATTATTACTGATGATAGGGATTTTAAAGAGTTTTGGAATTTAAGTCATATTGTTCAGCAATACTACCCAAAAATAACTGGCACAATACACGACAATGATATCATTATTTAAATGGCTCAAATGGTGGTTCTGGGAAACTCGCAGATGCCACCATTCTTCATTTGACGAATGCCATTCTAGGCACTATGATTTCGGCAGACATAAAGGCTGGTGGTGCAAAAAGTGTGGCAAAATGTTATATAATGTATGAATAAAATTATCATAGCTAAAAGACCTTTTAAATGCGCTTATTGCGACAAGATGAAAAAAGGTGCATATAAAATAGTCGATGATAATAAATCTTGCGAAGTATGCAACAGAGCTTATGATTATGTATCACCAAAGGTTTGCGCCGAATGCCCAACTTGCCAAGGCAAAGGATATTTGATAGCGGATAGAGAAATTCCATAAACAATATGAGCCGAGAATTTAAATTTAGAGTGTGGGATTCTTCTATAAACGAATATCTACAAGCTGATCAAGATAATCCGTATTTATACTGCAAATTGGGCATTTCTTACAATTTGTCTGATATTATGTTTTTTTATGCGCGGTCAAAAAACAATAGATGGGTAGTTCAACAATATACGGGATTGACTGATAAATATGATAATCCTATCTACGAAGGTGATATTGTAAAATGGGATAACTTGAATTATCTTGTAGAATGGAATGATATAGCCTATAAATGGCAAGGAAGATGTCCATATTATCATTCATACCATCATCCAACTACAGAGCATTTTAGAGACTTAATGAATGGTATCATTGCAGGTAATTATTTTGAAAACCCAGAGCTATTAAAGTAACATGATCCGCGAATATAAATTTAGAGTATATTCTTTCGTTTGCAAAGAATTTATTTACTTTGATATATATGATTATCCTCAAGGAATTGCTGGTGGTGTAAGCGAGCCACAACAATACACTGGATTCAAAGACGCAGATGGAAATGAAATATATGAAGGGGACATTCTA
>Ga0315900_10000072_pt1 | contig 165831 bp, 152 predicted proteins | sample LakEriMetagenome_FD_203521 | JGI IMG/M metagenome (GOLD analysis project Ga0315900, IMG submission 203521) | Freshwater fungal communities from buoy surface, Lake Erie, Ohio, United States - Buoy 12 MA114 | ecosystem: Environmental > Aquatic > Freshwater > Lake > Lake biofilm | place: USA... | reverse complement strand
GACGGGCGATAAAACCATCCTTTAGTCCTGACGGGCGCCGGCGTATGCCCGGGCAAGGGCAGGTGGTAGGGGCAGGTTATTTTCAGGCATTGAGTTGATTTCATAGACCCTGGACATAACGTTTCGGGGAGCGTGTCCGCCAGGCACATTGTAAGGGTCAGAAATCAAAATAAAAAAAGCCCGAGGGCTAAAGAGCTCTCGGGACAATCGGCACAATTAAGTGGGCCAGTTTCTAACGTTTTCTCTAGCGATTTTTCCTAGCAAGAGCCGCCACGCCTTTCCAGTCAATAAGATTCTGGTCTGGCTTTTCTTTGCAGTAGCGTGAATAGAGATCAATACCCACAGTGTCATTAATATTCACGACCTCAATCCCGTTATCTCGCAGAAACCCCTCATTGTGGTCTACATGCGGCGTGTTACCGATGACGACTCGTGCCACGCCACGTTCCACCAGAAGAGTCGCGCATACTTTGCAAGGAGTCAGTGTGGTAAACATCGTGGTGCGACTAAAATCTATGGATCCAGCATCGCGCATGGCGGCGGTTTCGCCGTGGTTATAGGGATGGTTTTCTTGAATCAGTGTGTTGTGGCCTTTACCAAGAATCATTTTAGACGAATGATCCATGACGACCGCTCCGATGGGGCATCCACCTTCGTCGTAGCTTTTTTGCGCTAGTAAAACAGCAATCCGCATGATGTGAACATTAGTTAGCCTTGGCCAAAATCCCGGTGAGGCGAGCTTTGCAAAGCTCTTGGCCGGGAGCCACGCAAGTATAGACAAGGTGCGCTCATCGATGAGTGTGTTGCGATCAAAAACGACGTCCGACATAGAAAACCTCCAAGATGGCTCGATTGCATCAAATTAGTCACGTCGAAGGGAACCAAATTTTTGCATCTAGAGCTAACGGTACTAAGGAGCCACTGTGAGGTTGCCCCAACTGGCCAGCAATATCAAGGGAACTGCGAGCACAAGTTTGTGCATCAACACGAAAACCGTAAAATCCTGAGAGTTTCTTGATGGGTCTTCCTAGACATCTCTATGTGTTGCGTTAAGGTCAGGTTTTTAGCAAACGACCAATTAAAGAACGGATGTTTCCATGTCCCTGATGCCGGACAAGGTTACCCACTAGCCGGACAAGGCTCAAGCAGGCAATATAAGAGCCGATTAACACTATAGATATGAAACGATTGGCCCCCAAAGTTTTGCTGGTGGGAATACTACCTGTTTCGGCTGCCCATGCGGGAGATGTTCCGAGTCAATCTGGATTTTTTCGGGTTGGGGGCAGTACGGCGAAGTTTTCGTCATCGGGATCTGGTAATAAGTCTATCCCTGAGCTCGGACAGTACTCGTCAATAAATCTTGAGCGTTGGTCGGCAGAGTTCTTTGACGAACAAGGCAAAAGAACAAAACGCATCATCGCTGGCCGCACTGACGTCAAGGCAGGTTATAGGCTCTTTTCAGGTCCTACCATTGATCTGGGAGCCGGTGGCAAAGTGACCAAGATCGATTCGAAGGTCTACTATTCAAAACCCGAAACAACCCTAAAAGTCGATCTTCTAAAGTCAGAACTGATGGATCTAAAAATCCAATCAAAAGTGATCTTCCCCATGAAAGAGTCCCTGCTTGATCCGACCTATCTTGCAGAAGGAGGCCGACTCGAAGCAGACATGTCAAAAGCTGTCGACAAGATCATCATATCAAGTGCTGAAGCAAAGGCTAAGGTGCAGTTGTTAGCTCTAGGGCTCTTCGTCGCCGGAGATGGCTGCGCCATTCAGTACTCTAAAAGTCATCACTACGAGAGTGTGGACGGTCGAGCTGACTTAAACGATAGCACCTTCCGGTATTCTAACAAGTGGACGCTTGGCGCGGGTCTTTCCATGGGCGCTGTTTCGCTCGAAGCGACGGGCGCTTATGAGACGCGATTTGTTCCAGAGCACTACTTCAATACCCGCAACAAAAAATGGGAATGGATCTACGACTGGGAAAGAGTCAGCTACTCCACTGTTAAAGCAGTCATTGCGCCAAAACCGTCTTTTAGCCTTGTCGGCGAAGCCACGGTAATTCGTAATGGATTCTTCGAAGAGGATAGAGTGGGTGATGAGATGCGTTTAAGAACGAATGTTGGTCTTAATGTGAAATTTTAGACAGAGGCGGATTAAGCCTTGAATGCGATCATTTCCATAACCCTATTGATGTTGCTAGCTGCAGGCTGCAATAAATCCACATGTGGAGAAGAGTGTGCCGAGGACGAGGAGTCTCCTGTAGTGTCGGGAACACAGGGCTACTCTCCGGTCACGACGACCACGACCCAGACATTGACCGTTCCATATTGCACAACCGAGGGGCAAAGTAACTGCATTGTCGATGGTGTTAACTTCAAGACTATTAAACCGTCAAATATTGATCCTTGGAATATTCGCGTGGGTAAGGCGGTGGCCGGCGTTTCTGGTAAATTATAGGTGAATTGCCGTAACAGTATTCTCTCGACTGCCTATAACTATGATGGTGATATTGCTTTGATTGGTAACGGTAGTAATGCTGGTGGTGTGACGTTTGATATCTGGGATACGATTGATGACTATAACAATAACTTCTCTGGCCTTCCACCCGATATATGGGGGGAAGACACTGATTGTGGTGGGGTCGCAACTAGTAGTGGTGATGATAACGTATGGATAGATGTTACAATCACCGTCGCCGGTGAATCTTCGAACTGCTCAGTTGATTCCTCAAGACGTGCTATGCAAGATAAAATCTCTGGTCTTTGGGTAAGTAAGATTCAGACACCAAAAACTGGTCTGAGCTGGAGTGAGGCGTGGCGTAGGTGTCTTGATCTAACCCGCAATACTAAAGATGATTGGAGGCTGCCGACTCAGAAAGAGCTGCTTGCAATCTATCTGCATGGGGCGCGCTCAGCGGGTTCAAGCAACTGGAACTCTGCCAAAAAAATGGCTGATAACTTCTGGTCTGGAACAACGGTCTCAGGCGTGCCGCCAAATGCTTATGACGCGAGCCTTGCTAGGAGTAGTGTGCGAAATATTTACACGTATGGTGCCCAAAAGACTAATGGCTTTAACGTGATCTGCGTTCGCTAGCTCTATTCGGACTAATTTCAAGCTGTTGATTTTTTATTTTATCAATACATTTACTTCGGCGAACGGGTTGCTTATCTTCGGCGAATCAGTGACGAGTAACGTCACATATTAAGACGTCTTACCAAAAAACTCAGAGCGCTAAGTCCAAGTAATCCCGCCAATATAAAATAACGGCGCGAGCTCTGGTATTTCCCCCGGCTTTTCTGAGTCAAGCCAGCCCACGCTAGTAAGCATGTTCCGTAGCAGAATAATATGATAAAAAACCAACCTAAGTAAGCCGGCATCATATCTGTCCTCCAGTAGATTCTCCTGCCAACTGGAATTGGGCATAGAATCGGTAAATAAACCAGATGGCGACGGCGTTAAGTAGATGCCATACGGCGTGGCCGGTGACTAAATGGTTTTTAGGGTCACAAACGATGCCTTGAATGTCTAGATTCCATAGGACGAAAGCCACTACAAAAGAGCTAATAAAATATTTTGCATACTTGAAGTCGACTGGATCTTCCCTAAGATCCATGAGGATCTCAAGGTGCAGGGCAATAGCCACTTGAGTCGCAAATAATGCAATCCCGATTGATCTAAAGTTTAGCAGTATCACAAACGCCAGCGCTGTCATTGCCAGGAATAACCCGATCAGTTTGCTTGGGCTTTGCATGCCCGAGTAGCGCGAGATGTTAAAGCTCAGCATCAGCCCGCTGATCATAAACATTCCCAGTAAGTCCCACGCCTCAAATACAAAACTAGCGGATGCATGAAACATAAATGACCCTAGACCAAGGATCCATGCACTGTGTCCAAGAAGTTTCAAAAGTGGTCGACCCTTACTTGCCCGCACGATCATGATGCCGGCAATTGCAAAAGGTAGGTTTGACCACGTATTCGACGGCTGGGCGATCCAGGAGCAAAGATTTTCCTCACAAAACACCGCTGTTGCTGGTGAGAAACTAGACCAAGGGCAATCTGCGTGCGGCATCCATGTGTTTAGGTGGGTGGACATTTAATCCCTTTGGAAAGTCGATGATATAATTGAATAAATCTTCCTGTATTATCACCTGGATGGATGACAAAATCTAGGGTGTAGCCAAGCCTTCTCCGTCTTTGGCTTAGATTGAGGTAGCATGAACGTATAACCATTTGTCTAATTTGAAGGAGCAATCGGATGCCACCAGTCAGCCGCTCGCATAGAATCATAACTACAATAGTCGCTTTCTTAATTCCCTCTATTGCTATGGCGCAAGCCCCTTTGACATCAAGACAAGAGGCGACGCCAGATGTAACGGTTGAGCTTTTGGTTTCGGAAACAAGTGAAGCAGCTCAACAAGCGGAGAAAATCGTAAAAGATGCCGGTGGGAAGATTGATAAGCGAGCCATAAACCGGGATCAATATGATAATCAGTCAGCTACTTTTAGTGCATCAATTCCCATGGATTCAGTAGACAACGCCATGGACAAAATTCGCAAAATCGGGAGTGTCCGCAGCGAAAATTCAGACTTTGATTCGTCGGTGAAGTCGGTCCGCGTTAGGATTGTGATATCTGATAGACGGATGGACTCCTACGGCGACAGCAGAAGCCAGGGGCGTCTTTTCGCCGGGGTTGCGGCCGCTAGTTTAAACCTAAATTTGAGTAACGATAAGTCTCGTTCCATGAGTGGAGCTGGTATTACGCTCAGTCCGAGAGGGCAGTGGGCGCAGCTGACGATTATTATGTTAAAAGCGGACAAGAAAGACTCGAATGGCGGATCATCCGCTAATAATCCGCCAGAGCCAAGCGCTTCTGGCTCGTCTCTATTCTTGATCGGGCACAACTTTTATTCGTCAATCTTTGGCGGTGGATATCGAAGCTACTTAAACCCCTATGCAGGCCTCACTTACGGTTATTCGCGTCTGTTTAACCGCTCACTTTTTGCTATCGGCGGCACCATTGGCCTAGAGCTCGTGAAGCTAAAGTGGTTCACGTGGAGCATCTCAGGAAACCTAATGGGCCTATATAGCGGAAAAGACGGCGGAACGACTAATATGTACGCCACGCATCTGTTTATTCCGTTTTAGTTATCAGCTAAGTGGTGTGACGGCTTAAAGCCGAATCTCGCCCGTAAAATCTTTGGGTCCAAGTCCGGTAATACATAGCTTTTGAGGTTTGAACACCTCAGATGCAACCTTTCGAAGTTGCTCGGCGCTCACGGAATTGACCTGTTCTGCCAACACAGATAATTGATATTCGGTTTGCGACAATAGGCCCCATGCACCTCGCCAAGCTAAGGCTGTGGGTTCAGATGTTGTTAGTTGCAAGTCAGTGATCGCCCGCAGCTTGTGACGTTCAAGTTCATCAAGGGGAACGAGATTTTTCGTGAGATTGGATAGAACTGACAAAACCTCAGAGAAGAATGGCTGGAGGTTTTCCTCCGTAACACTGGCGGTAATGTTAAATAACCCGAAGCCAAGATATTGATGGAGATTTGCACTGATGTCGTACACGAGGCCGAGCTCTTCTCTGATGCGCTTTGTGAGTCGACTACTAAAACCGTCAGCCAGGATTCTACTCAGTAATTCGTAGGTGGGAGTTTTAGCACTTCCGGTACCGTCGCATAAGTAGCTGAGCTGTACTTGAAACTCATTATCGCTGTTTTCAACCCAGAAAATCTGAGGGCCCTTATATTCAGTGTCAAGTTTGGGACGACTTATCGGCGCGCTGGCTTTAGTCCACCCACCGAAGTTTCTTTCGACAAGTTTTTTAATGTGGTCCGTATGACCACCAACCACGCATAATACGGCGTTTTGAGGTATGTAATGCTTTTTGAGCCAGTTCTTAACGTGCTCGATCTTGATTGAATTCAACGACTCCATGGTGCCAATAATTGGTTGTGCCATGGATGTGTTCGGCCAAATCCGGTTAGCGATGTGAAAATCAGGGTCTGTGCTAACGCCTTGTTCGTTTAGCTCGCCTTCGAGCTCTCTTTGAACAATGCGACGCTCGGTTTCAAGGTCATTGAGCGTCGGTTTTAAAATAAAATCGGCAAAAAGCGCCATGGACTCTTCCACGTGACCCGAAGGACCATTGTAGAAAAACTCCGTGTACTCATGGCCTGTGGCTGCGTTCCATTCGCCGCCCAGACTTTCAAAAGCCACACTGAGTTCAGAGAAAGATGGGTGCTTGGAGGAACCTCGAAACATCATGTGCTCGAGTAGGTGACTAACTCCTGCGATGTTGGCTGGTTCGTCGCGACTGCCCGTTCCAACCAGAAGCGTCACCTGGTAGCGAGGATCGGTGTCTGGCAGCGGTATGTGCAGGCAGCGCAAGCCGTTACTGAGCTCCCAGCGTTGCCACCGGGAGTCGAAGGTTTTTAGATGTTGAAGTGAGTCGCTCACGACGTGATTTTTAATCAACGCAGATCGCTCCCTATGGTTTCAGTTGAATCGCATCAGTAGACGTTGCGCGAGTGTTTCCAAATCTGTTCGACTTTTACTCTCTGGGAACGTGCGCAGCGCGGCCAGAGCTTTGTCAGTCCATTTTGAGGCTTCTTCTAATGTTTTCCCAACGGTGTCGTACTTGTTGACCAGATCAAGTACTTTGAGCATGGAGTCTCTTGAGATCTCTTCGCTGTGGATCAAGTTCTCAACAAACGCTAGTTCTGTGGCCGTGGCGTGCTGTTTTAAAAGGATAATTGGCAGCGTCACTTTCCCCTCGGGCAAATCGGCCAGGGTTCTTTTGCCAAAGATCTGATCACTACCTGCGTAGTCAAGAGCATCGTCTAATAGCTGAAATGCAAAACCAACGCATCGACCGAAATCCTTTAGCGCATCCTCAGCTTGTGCGCCCGAGCCTGCTAGCAAAGCTGGCGCCTTACAAACGGCTTCAAGCAAAACGGCAGTCTTGTTTTCAATGATGTCGTAGTATGCTGATTCAGGCATCGAAGGATTATAAAGATGCTCAAGCTGCAAGAGCTCGCCATCACTCATGAGGCGGATCGCTCGAGCAAATAATCGAACGATTTCTAGGCTTCCTGTTTCCGCCATAAGTTCGCTGGCCCGTGAGTAAATTAAATCACCGACTAGAACCGCCGACTCGTCACCCCAAATCTTATTAGGCGTTGGTTTGCCGCGCCGCAGGCTACTGTTATCAATGACGTCGTCATGAAGAAGACTGGCAGTGTGAACATACTCACAGACGGCAGCCATGGGGATTAAGTGTTCGCCCGCATAGCCAACGAGTTTACACGCAAAAAAATACAACCCAGGACGCACTCTCTTACCACCAGCGCCGAGGATGTGATCGATGATGTGGCGACCCGAGATGGTTTTCGCTTGAAGAAGACTCGTCAAATGGGGTGTGAGCATGGACAACTCAGCTGCGACCGGCTGCATTGCTGAATCAATCAGCTGCTTTTGATCAACAGTCATATCGGTCATGGTCGCCGTGACGTGTTGGCTGGATTGTGGACTTGTGACTGTCGCCTGCGTCAAGTTCGTAAGGTCTCCCGAAAAAGGCTAGGGCCGATGTATCGTGCCGGGTTATAACTCGAATTGGTAATTTTAGGGAATCACTAATTCATCCGCCCCCTTACAAGTGATTAAAAAAGTTGCGATTAGGTCTCCATTCTGGTAGAAGCAGCCCCTCGCATTGGCTCACCTGAGGGAGGTTTTTAATCCATGGCAGACCGTTTATCAGAAGATGCCCTCATTCGCTCCCTCGATAGTGGCTGGCGCTCACTCGTCTGGAGAGATCCTTTTTCCAGTAAAAACAGACCGTTAGTTCAATCGGTCGACTTGAACGCCATCCTTTACGCAGAAAACCCAGAGGCCCTGGCCCAGGCCGTTCCCAGGCGGGATATGTACCTAGCGCTAGTGACGGCAGACCCTGAAGAGGCTCTGGAAGTCTTGCCTCTGCTATCTGATGAGCAGTTTGTCAGTATTGTCGATAACGAAGCCTGGAAAGACGGCCACCTTGCGGTTCATCAGGCAATTCGCTGGCTCGATCTTTATAAGCACCTGGGTGCTGAGCAATTATACAAACGGTTCAGGCAGCTTGATGAGGAGTATCAGGTCGCACTTCTCAATCCCTACATTGAAATGGTCGACGAAGATGCGTTTGAGAAACTGCCTCAAAACGAGCAAGACACGTTCTCAGCTTTGCCTTGCAACACCCTGTGGTGGAAGGTCAAAGGTGGTGATGACAAGATTCAGGAGTTTGTGACCTCCTTAGTCTCGGCATCCATGGCTGAAGATGCGGCCTACGTTTACTCACTATTGGGCATGGCGTCCATGCTTCCTCCTAATGAGCAAGAAGCTCTACTTAAGCAGTTCCGTGATGCTCGCCTCGAGGAGGATGGTTTTGTTTCGTTAGAGGAAAGTCTCGATCTTTTTGCTCCATTTGGAGCCGGAAAAGATCTTATTAGTAAGTGGTCTTCCCCTCAAAAAGAAGACCAGTCCAGCGCGATGGTAAGAACCGATTCTGGCAGCGCGCTTTTTATCGATTCTGTTCTACGCAAGGCTGCGAGCTCAGGCGTTGCCGATTCTGTGGCTGTGGAAAATATCCAAAAAGGTTTTGCCTACCTGGCGAACGCCGTTTCTGCTGCGTGCCAAGTTGAGCCTGATGATGTCTCTGGTCTAAAGAGCCTTCTTCAGCAAGTGAAATGCATGTCCTCTTTTGGTCTAGATGTTTTATCCAAGGGTAACGATGACAAGGCGATTGAGATTTTGTTTACGGAGTTTCCGAAAGTTGTATTCAGATTTGCGCTATCGCTATTTGACGGGATAAGGCTTGAGGCTATTTCGAGTCTCAAAGCTCAGGACGAAAAGCTTGCAAATAAAATTGAACTTTACTGGCGATCGGGGAAATTTGGGGCAGCTCTATGGCTGATTGATAAAAATCTGTCAGGCAAGATCGATCCTGAATCCGTTGAAATTTTGAAAGGTTTGTTCAACCGCTTTCCTATGGTGAAAGACGAAGTTATGACGGATGAAAAAGTCTGGCGTGTGCGTTTTAGGCCCGTAGCCACTGTGGGTGACTACGAGGCACTTGTAAGTGATGTGAGACGAATCTTTTCAGTCAGTGAACAAGAGGCTCTTCAATGAAAACAAGTCAGCAAACCCACGAGCAAGCTCTCGTTGAGAAGAATCAGGATTTAGCCAGTTTGCTTGAGAAAAAGTACGGTCAATGGCTGGGACAGCGTTTCTTTGAGGTGGCGTCTAGCGCCCAATCGTCAGTTGTTCATGTGAAGGTGACGATTCGGAATGCTGATAAATCATTCTTCTATCCTATTGAGGGTAGGATCAACTTTGAAGATCAGGACTTAGGTGAACAAGAGGCTCGTGATTTTGTTTTAGACTATATAGATGCTTATATTGAGGAGTTTCTCACCGGTGGTGAGGAAACTTACTTGCCCATTGATTGGGCTAACTTTGATTGCGAGGGGCTTGAACTGCAGTTGCGTGGACAGATTTTAAATGTCAAGCTTGAGGAACTTGCAGATCAGCTGCTTGGCGGATCTGGTCAAGTTCATTAAGAAGCTGCGCATTAGTCAGTTTAGCGTATCTCCCAGAAGAGTTCTCCCGCATGTACACCCAAATAACGAAACGAGTTGAAGTCATGGCTGACGGCTTTCGCGCCGACGTCCTTGCCGGTTTCGTTGTTTTTTTAGTCGCTCTACCGCTTTGTATGGGTATCGCGCTTGCGTCTGGGGTCCCTGTGGTTGCCGGACTAATCAGTGGCGTGGTGGCGGGAGTCGTTGTTTCCTGGTTCTCTGGAAGTGAGCTCAGTGTCAGTGGTCCTGCCGCCGGTCTAACAGTCACCGTGGCGGCAGGTATTGCGACGATGGGTTCATTTGAAGCTTTTCTTTCCGTCACTATTTTAAGTGGTCTTTTTCAGATTCTATTTTGCGTTCTCCGAAGTGGAACTCTGGCGTCTTTTTTCCCGAATAGCGTGATCAAGGGTATGTTGGCTGCGATTGGTCTCACCATAATTTTTAAGCAAATTCCCCATGCTTTGGGTTGGGACTCAGACTATGAGGGTGATGAGAGTTTCTTTCAAACATTTGATCACAGCAACACCTTCTATGCCATCGCCGAAGCACTCGAACATGTAGCAGAAGGTGCCATTATTATAAGTGCCCTTGGCTTTTTTATAAACTGGCTTTGGGGGCGGGATCAGATCAAAAACTCGAAGTTCTTTAAGTATCTGCCGCCATCTCTAATGGTGGTTTTGGTCGGAATTCTTACGAATTTGGCGCTGGCTGAGTGGCTACCACAATATGCGCTGATGACGGGCTCGAGCCATATGGTGACCGTGCCGAATTTGCGTAATGTAGGAGAACTCAAGTCAGCCATGTCTACGCCAGACTTTGGCGTAATCAGAGAGCTTAAAACATGGTCTTTAGCATTTGTTGTAGCGCTCATTGGCAGTGTTGAGACTCTTCTGTCGATCGAGGCCGTTGACCGTATGGACCCAGATCGACGCACATCTGATGGTAATCGCGAGCTTTTGGCTCAAGGGGTCGGAAATATTGTATCGGGGTTTCTTGGCGGTCTAGTTATGACATCGGTGATTGTTCGCAGTTCAGCAAATATTTATGCTGGGGCAAAATCAAGACTTTCGAGTTTTTTTCACGGGGTTTTTATGCTGGTGTTTGTTCTTCTGTTCACCAGCGTGTTAAATCAAATACCCTTGTCGGCTCTCGCAGTTGTGTTAATCACAGTTGGGTATAAGCTGATCAGTCCGAGGCTTATTAGGACTGTTTGGAGGCATGGTCTTGAACAGTTCATTCCGTTTTCAGTCACGCTCGTTGCTGTGGTTTTTAGTGATCTCTTAACTGGCGTTGGAATCGGCCTTGTCGTTGGACTGGCGATTGTTTACCGTATGAATAATTTTTCAGTGATAACGGTTGTTAATGATGGCGATCAGTATTTGATAAGGTTTCGGAAAGACGTCGCCTTTACGCACAAACCCCGACTTAAGAAGATTCTGGCTGATTTGCCCAATGGCTGTTCAGTAATAATTGATGGCGCAGGAGCTCAATTCATTGATTTCGATATTCTTGAGCAGATAAAAGACTTCGTCGATTTTGCGGATGCCAGGGATATTAAAGCGACTTGGAAAAATCTTAGATCTAAACGTTTAAAGTTTGGTGGTAATAATGGAGAGTTACAAAGCCCTTCTTTTGGCTAATAAAGCATGGGTGCAGGAGCGACTGCAAATTGATAGCGACTACTTTAGCGAGCTATCCAAGGATCAGAAGCCAGAGTTTTTGTGGATTGGCTGTTCAGACTCCAGGGTCCCTGCAGAAGAGATCACTGGCACCAAGGCCGGAGATATTTTTACGCATCGCAATATCGCAAATCTTGTGGTCCACTCGGATGATAATTTGCAGAGTGTGTTGCACTATGCAGTTGAGATTCTAAAGGTCAATCATATCATCGTCTGCGGTCACTACGATTGCGGTGGTATTCGCGCGGCGATGACACGTCAACGATTCGGGTCCATGGACCGATGGCTTAGAAATATAAAAGACGTTTATCACAACTATCGTGATGAAATTCAGAGTGCCGGTGAGCAAGATGCACAGGCGAATAGGCTGGTCGAGCTTAATGTTATGGACCAAGTGCGGAATCTAACAAAGACCAAAGTTGTTCAAAAAGCATGGCACTTTGAGCGGCGTCCAACGATCCACGGGTGGGTTTTTAGCATGAACGATGGGAAGCTTTCAAATCTTTATAAAGTTGAACCTGGATCTCCAATCGAAGATATCTACTGCTACGATCCGGAGACACTCTAATAGAGTTTACGAAGCGGCGTTAACCTGATTGTTGCCCATGATTATGACCCCAGTATGGGTACTCACTTGATTTCGTCCATGTTGCTTTGAATGGTAGAGGGCTGCATCTGCTCGGGCAATTGTCTCTTTGGACGACTCTTGGCCGACTTGCAGCTGCGCTACGCCCAGCGACATCGTAACTGGGATGATAGTTCCACCGAATTCAAACTTTGTATTTTCAATGGCTGCCCGCGCCTTTTCAGCGGCAATCTTAGCGCCAGGAAGATCACTGGCGGGTAATATGATAAGGAATTCCTCTCCGCCGTAGCGACAGATAATGTCTGTCTTACGGAAGCTCTTAGTTAGGATCTGACCAACGGTTTTGATCACGTAGTCTCCCGCAGGGTGACCGTACTTGTCATTAATCTTCTTGAAATGATCGATATCACCCATAATTACGGAGAGGTTGCGGTGATCATTTCCGACTGGAAGATTGCTGATTCGTCCTTCCTCAACGCGCATGTACTCTTCAAAGTGTGCTCTATTGAATAGGCCAGTGAGCTGATCAGTTATTGACTTTGACGCTTTATCTTTATATTTGCCCTGGAGTTGGGTTTCGGCTGTGACATCTCGGACGAGTATGAATGCACCAATGACTCGGTCGTTTTCAATAAATGGGAAATAGCCGATTGTTAAATAAAGTTCAGCTCCCTGAATTGTAGCTCCGGCGATATCGTCGATTCTAGTTGGAGCCAGGTTTTCCAGGATCGAGGTAGTTTTCAAGTCTTTACCGGCAAGATTTAGGACAAGGACTTCGTCAAATGAGGACGCACGTAGTAGGTTTTTTGAAGATATTCCAGTGAGCAAAGCGGCAGCAGGATTGGCTTTGAGGATTTTTCCGGATGCATCGACCAAAAAGTAGGCGTCTAAGAGTGCTTTTGAGAAGTGCTCAAAGGGTTTAAACGCCAGCAAGGTTTTGTCTATCGATTCACTCATAATTTGATTCCTCAACCATTAGTGCTGATACAGTGTGAAATTTATTCAGCCTTCAACCCAAGCAAAGAACTCTTCCTCAATTTCATCCATTTCTGATGGCTTACCGCATTTACTACAAGGAATCTGTCCCGCTCCGGATGAGGCGGAGGTTGGCAGATTTTTGCCCTGAACAAAAAGTTGCTTCTGTGCATTGCCGCATGTTGGGCAAGTGTATCCAGCGTATACTGATTGGATTGTGGCTTTACCTCGAAAGTTGGGAATCATATTGATCTGGCTGACGATATCCGGCGTGCATTCCTCGAAAATAATCTCACGACCTTTTTCGAGTTCACGCATAAATGTGATCCATGCCCTGACTCCGCATGAGTTGACGGAGGCGACCTCACGGAAATTAATGATGATATTTTTTCCAAGCGCAGAGACCAGTTTTGGCAAGTGTACTTCCGCATCCTCGTTGATCGGGCCGAAGATGGAAAGTTTTTCCCAGTCTCCATTCCTTGCGATCTGTGTCGTGATACTCATAGCAGACGATAGCTCCCGCATTCTCAATTAACGTCAATATAGACTTACACATGAGGCCTATCGGATGCTGCGATGAGAGCTTAAATCCGGTCGTCGAAACACATAAAAACGGGCTCCATAAGAGCCCGTTTTGCATGCGCGTTTTTAAAGTTCTTGCGGTTTCCCAAAATCCCTGTTTAGGGATCTAGGTTAACTTTCTAGAAGGTATGGGTAGCCTTTGGCGAATTTCGACAGTTTATCCATGATCGGTGCTTTTAGATCGCCTCCGATATGCCCACGGTCGGCAGCCGCATCAATTTGTTTTTCATAAGCGGCTAGGATTTCGCCCATATCGTAGTTCCGACTGACCAGAAGTTCATCGATAGGATCACCCTGGGTTAATTTGGTAATCTCCCACTCGCCTTCTGCGTTCACATATACTTCCACCTCGTGAATCGCCCCGAATAAGTTGTGCTCATTCGCTAACGACTCTTGGTAGGCGCCAACGAGGAAAAATCCGATGTAGTACGGAGAATCTGTGGGCGGGTGCAACTCAAGTACCGTTTTTGTGTCAGCTCGGTCGATAAATGTGGTCAAGCAACCATCGGAGTCGCAGGTGATGTCCACAATTGTGGCCTTAAGGTTTGGTTTTTCATCGTGCCTGGAAAGGGGCATGACGGGGAATAGCTGGTTAATTGACCAAGAATCAGGAATTGATTGAAAGATTGAAAAATTCGCAAGGTACTTGGAGACCATGACTTTCTGTAGGTTTTCAAACTCCTCCTGGGGGTGCCGTTCAAAACTTGAGAAGTATAAAGCTTTTCGGCAGATTCTATGGAAGAGTTCTTCAGCAACAGCCCGATCTTTAAGCTGTAAGTAGCCTAGGTTAAAGAGCGTAAATAGCTCTTCCTGGTAAACGATCGAGTCGTGATAATACTCGACGTAGTTCTTTCGATTCATGTTGTTGACAATATAGCGAAGCTCATTGAGAGCCTTATGGGCGCTTTGATCCACATGCTCCAAATCAAGAATGTCGTCAGCTTCAACGTTTACATCTGCGCCTTGAACCTCGCGAATGTTTGTGACAACAACGCTGTGATAGGCGGCTATCACTCGTCCGGACTCCGTAACGATGGTGGGATGCGGTACACCTTCGTTATCGCAGACTTCCATCAAGACGTATACGGCATCGTTGGCGAATTCCTGCAAACTATAGTTAGCGGATGATTCGAAGCTGGTTTTGCTGCCGTCGTAGTCTACTCCGACGCCGCCACCGATGTTGAGGTAGCGTGGCTTAAAGCCAATTTTTATGACCTTCGAGTAAACTCGCGCGGCTTCCTTCAACGCACCTTTGAAACGCTTAATTTCGGTGATCTGGCTGCCAATGTGAAAGTGCAGCATGGCCAGCTTGTCCGTTAGGTTTGCTTTTTCAAGCATCTGTAGAGCATGGATTACTTCGGTCGTGGTGAGTCCAAACTTTGACTGTTCTCCGGAGCTTTTTTCCCATTTTCCAGAGCCCTTGGAGTAAAGACGAACGCGAAGCCCGATTTCTGGACAGTGTTTGTATTTACTTGCTCTGTCGATGATCATCTGTAGCTCGTCAGGCCCCTCGACGACCATGACGACATTTTTACCGATGGATTTTGCCAAAAAGCCCATTTCAATAAATTCGGCGTCTTTGAAGCCGTTGCAAACCATAAGCGCGTTATCTTGAAGTTCGTAGCCAAGAGCTGCAATGAATTCCGTTTTACTACCGACCTCAAGACCGTAATCAACTTTTCGGCCCGCATTAACGATGGCATCGATAAATTCCCGACGCTGGTTAACTTTGAACGGAAATACTCCGACGTGACGGCCTTTATAGTTGTTATCAGATATGGCGTTTTTGAAAGAGCTGTGCATCCGGTCCAATTGACCTTCGATGATCTGTGGGAATCGAATAATGAGAGGTGCTGTCAGTCCTCTTTTTTTGACTTCTTCTATGACATGGGGCAGCGAGACGCTGATGTGTTCTTCGCCAGTGGGATTGGCAACGACGTGGCCTTCGTCATTAATGCCGAAATATCCGGCGCCCCATCCATCGATACCATAAAGTTCTCGTGCTTCCTGAATTTGGCGAATATTCATCTGGCGGCGTATCCTTTAACTGAAAAAAATAAAGTGGCCATAAGTTTTAAGTTTGAGTTTTACTCATATGGCAACTGGGCGAAATTTCAAGTGCAAATTATGCCAATGCGAGATAATAAAAATCCGTCAAATGGACGGAGATTGATTGCTGTAAGGTGGTGTTGTCGTGAAAATTTCCTCGGGCTGGAGCAAGGGCCTGAAAATACTGACACCGGCGGGCTTAGAGACCCGGCCTACCCGCGAGCGGATCAGACAGTCGGCCATCAATATGCTGGCACCCTGGATTGCAGAAGCAAAGGTTTTGGATCTTTTCGCGGGTAGCGGCGCGGTTGGGATTGAGCTCGCCAGTCGGGGGGCGGCTGGGGTCGTTTTCTCTGAGGTTGCACGCTCTGCCTTGGATTGCCTTCGCAAGAATGCCCAGGAAGCTCAAACCAGAGCTGGCAAACAGGGCGTGACTTTAAATCCATGGGTCGTTGAAGCCACCGATGCTCACGTTTTAATCAAGGGTTGCCCGCCGTCTAGTTTTGATCTGATCTGGGCAGATCCGCCTTACGAATTAGTTGAGCGATTTGTCAGGGATGTTGGGAGCTATCTCGCCAGTGCCCTGCGTCCAGGGGGTGTGTTTGCCCTTGAAAGTCATTCGGATGCCGTGGAATGGCTTCCTGATTGGGGTGAGACGGTTTCGCTAGAGCTAAAGAAGCAGCGTGCATATGGGACAACACTCATATCTATATGGCAGAAAAATTAATGATTTGAGAAACTGTCCGTCCCGAGCCCAGTTGCCAGTGGGGCCACCGGCGGCAGGGTTGTATAATTTCAGGACTCCGGAGGGCACTTATGCCAACGCGAGCATTATATGCTGGAAGCTTCGACCCAATCACTTTTGGGCATGTTGACTTGATTAAGCGCTCGGCCGCTATTTTTGATCATGTGGTTGTCGCCGTTGGGCACAACCCCGAGAAGCCAGGGCTTTTCTCCATTGACGAGCGTCTAAAAATGATTCGAGAGTCTTGTAAGGGTATCAAAAACTTCTCGGTGACGTCCTACACAGGACTGACGGCGGAATTCGCTCGGCGTCAGAAGTGTGGCGTTCTAGTCCGGGGGTTGCGTGATTCTCGGGATTTTTGTAGTGAGATGCAAATGGCTCACATGAACCACCGCTTACAAGGGTCGATTGAGACGATTTTTCTGCCCGGTCTTCAGCAGTTTTCTAACGTGAGCTCAAGTCTTATGAAAGAAGTCGTCAGCCTCGGCGGTGATATCTCTGGTCTCGTGCCACCGATTGTTGAGAAAGCTTTAAGAAAGAAAATGCGAGAATGACCGGTAAGCCGGCATCTCTATTACTAAGCCAACGTGATGCTCGCCGATATCTACAAGTTGGGCGTCTGTTTTTAGTTCTTTCTTTGCTTTGCTCATTACCTGCGTTCTCTTCCGCCATCAAAACGGTGACACTAGGCCCAATCTCTGTTGTGCGGGGTGATCTGGTCTCCCTCTCGGTCGATCCAGTTGATCAGGCTTCAACTATTGAGTGGTGGGTTGGAAGCGACATCGTTTGCCAAAAAGCTCGGTGTGAGGTCGATACGACCGACTTCACTCCAGGAGAATACTCCTATTATGTCGTTGTTCGAAATAGCGCTGGGGTTGAAATCGCCGAGGTCCGAGTTTCCTCAGAGGCGGCACCCCCGTTATACAAACCTAAGACCATGGGTTCTGAGAGCGTTGGTCCTAATAAAAAGCTGACGTTCGTTGCAAACGGTGAGTGGCTGCTGATTCCGCGGTTTGGATTGGTTGGGGCGTCTCGTAAGTCGACGTCAAACAAAACGGCCGCAACCGATTTCGCTGAAAAGCCTCTGAATGGTCACAAATACCGGGTTGGAGCGGGGGGGTCAGCCATTCTTCGGCGCGTGGGGTATTTTGAAGAGTGGATTTTAGCCGAGAATTCGTTCTTCATGATTGAGAGCGGCGGTGTTTCGCTTCTGTCAGGAGCCGGCGTTTGGAGAAAGCTGAAACTGGGAGAGCAAAGGGTTAGTAAGTCCAAAATATACGGTGTCATGGTTGAAGCCAAAGAAGACCAAGTCATCGTGGCCACACCGGCTCAGCAAGGTAAATCGGGAATAAGAGCGGAAATCAGAAATCTTCAGGGACCGGACGTGAAAGCGGTGTGTGCTGGTGATCGTCAGCTCCTTCTACCGTCCAAAAGTAAACTTCAACTCGAGAAGAGTATCATTTGTAAAATTGAAGGTCCAACGTCAAAAGATTTATCAGATTCTGTGGTGTCTGAGGCATTCCCACGTTGGACAAATAGACGCGAAGCAGTCGTCGCGGATCATTGGCGCGCGGAAAACGAAAAGCTCAGGCTCATGGGGCCTGTCGATAAAGGCTTAAATGGATATGTGAATCAGGCGTTTGAGGGCGGTAAGTGTAGCGATGTGCTAGATTTCACTGGTAGCGTGAGTGCGATCGAAGACGATGATTTGATGAAAAGAGCGCGATGTCAGTTGATGTTTGGTCTGCGTGACGACTCGCTAAAAAATTTAAAATCTCTAGAGTCAGCCGAGTTTGATCCTCCGCTGACGGCGTTGATGCTAGCGCGCGCTTATTATCAGTTGAATGATATCAGCGAAGCTCTTGATTGGTATAAAAAAGCATATACTCGAGGATATACAGACCGTACGGGGCTTTCTCGCGAGGCAGTAGACGCGGCGCGAGATGCTGGTTTAACAAGATCGCAATTGGCCTGGTTAGACTCAGTGGCATTAAATGAGGAGCAAGCTGAAAAGCTACCTGAAGCTCAGAGAACAGCTGGAGCATTTAGAAAAAATCGCCCCAAGGGCGCGGAAATCGGTTTCGGTATCTTCATGGACACTCAGGCTGTACCCATCAACGCCCAAAAAATTGAGTCTATGCCAAATCATATGCCAGCGAGTAGGGGCGCCGTAGGGGCTTTACAAGGCGCTTGGTGGCAAACGATGGGGATTACCGCGCAAAACAGTCTGACTGCTCGAGGTCATCACGGCGTGAGATGGCCGACCGGAGAAAAGCAACCACCCTACACGATTAGCAAACATGATTTGAAGCTTGGGTTTATGTCGGAGTTTGGGCTAACAGATGCTGGAGATCCGGGCGGTCGCTGGCTTTTGCAGCCGTCGGTTGTCATCGGTACTGGCACGTTAGGCGCATCGCGAGCGCGTGATCGTTACGGCTGGGAGTTTGACTTATCTTACGTTAGTGAGAGATCTTACTCGTTCACGTTGATGTCGGATAAATATCTTGATCCAAACCCCACCGCTCTAAAGAACGTAGATATTGATTTATACCGTTACACTGTCCCTGCTGACTTTAGTCACCTTGACTTTATTTTGCGCGCAAAAATTTCGGCACCCGGTGAGGCGTTCTCCTGGTGGATCGCTTTGTATTACGGGTCTATCGATTACCGAGCTCGCTCGCTTGCAGGTCTTGACCATGACTTGGTGAGAATTGAATTTAATTCTAACTTAAGACTATCTCGATCTGTGACGGTTCAGGTTCATCCGCGTTATGAACAATTAAACTCAAAAAACCTGTCATCGACCTCTTCTGAAATGAGCGTGGAGACAATGGCCAGCTGGCGTTTTATGCCGCTTTGGTCTGGAGGTGCGAGTGTGGCGTACGAAGTTAGAGACATTTCCGATGATACTGTAGGATCTTGGAACCGCCTGGTCTATGGACTTTCATTATTGACGGATCTTTGATCTATGTTGAACCAAACCAGCATGATTGACTCCGCTAAAGTATCGGTTTTCTGTCTGAAAAGCGGACCAATGATGGGTATGTCGGAGATGAACGCTTGGGTTTCTCCGTTTGTCACAACGGACGATAGATTCATGACAGCGGCCAGAATGTCTTCATCATCTGGCATGGTGAGTGTGGATTGAACGTCACTCAGGCCGTACGCGCCCTGTCCCTTTGACGGCGTTCTTAGGGCAACGGAAAATGGCACGCGGAATTGACCGTTTTCCAAGGGCAGTATCTTGATTTTGAGTTCCACCCCATGACTTTTCCATACAGTGGCAGTCCGCCCGTCGTCCGTTTTAACATCAATGCTATCTTCACCACCGCTACGAAGAATGACATCATTACACGCGCGCGTGATAACCATGGGGTTGGCGATGATGTGTCTTTTGTGATTGTCTTTTTTTGGAGTTAATTCGAGCTTTAGGTCAAAGTCGGTCTGCCGCAATCCAGGTGAAAACTTAGCGTCATGATTCCAGCCAAATAGTTCACTTTTAGATTTGTCTGCCAACTCAATTGAGGCACGTAGCGTGTATAAATAATTATCGCCATCCTCCGTGCATTGATCGTCTTTTCTTCGTGTCATCGCAGACGGCGCAATCTGAGTAAACCCGGAGCGAGGTGACCTTGGAGTTATGTTTACGTGCCAGACTTTGATTTGACCTGATTTGGCTGTTCCTTGAATTCTTACGAAGCCCGCTCTTGTGGCAGATAAAATCCAACGATCACCCTGATCGTGGGTTAAAGAGACAAGGCCCTTTCGGGACACTGAAATTTTTGAAAATCCTGATAGATCAATACCTCTTATCTCGCCGGTGTGCATTGAAATGTTAGATTCATTTGCCATAAGATCCCGACTGCATATTAATGTGACAAGTAGAATCAAAACGGTAAGCTTCATGGGTGAGGTCCGTAGGTAATGAGTGGTAACTCATGACACGTTGGCAGACTTCGTGCCTCCCTTTGCTGGGCTACTTTTAATTGGCCAGCCTTAATTCCGTCCACAATTTTGACCGCCGATTCCAAATGTTCGATATCGCCAATCAATTGGATAGATTGTTCGCGACCTTTAATCACCGCGCCCGAATGCCGCCAATTGCATGACTCGTTTGTATTCTGGCTAATAACGGCTAGGTTTTCGGCATTATCTAGGTCTCGAAATTTGGGATTTTCGTCGTGATCTTTGAGGGTAATAGTGAAGCCGGCCTTAACCTTCCGTTGACGTTGGCCAGTAATAGTTGTCTCTTGGCACCATAATGCGATCAAAAATCCACAGACGGTGCAACCCGTGTGGCTCAGAACTTTTCTTGGGATATCTTCAAGATTCAATGATGATCATCCTCAGTAACTTGACTCAAAACATCTTGGAACAACTTAAAGGAGTAACTTTGGTGTCGTTGCCCTTGATCATAAGTGTTGGGGAAAAGGCAGGGCGCGTTTGATGCTGCAAAATCAATTGTGGAGGCTTTTTGCCCTAGCAAGATATGGGAAGCGTTTTCACCGCATTCAAATGAATTTTTGGCGGATGAAAGGTCAGAGTAGATCAATGCACTTTCTTTTATATTGATTATGGACATTGCAATTGAAGAAAGTAGTGTTACGCCAGCCAGCATCAACGGTCCAAATTCCATGGTGTGCCTATAAAAATCGATAAGAGAAATTAGGTGAGTCGAGGTGGTAGTCTGGTCCGCGACGGTACGCTTTGACAACTGGTCGCCCAGTTTTCGGGTCAATGCAAAGGTCTCCTTGCACCTCGTAAATGTTACCGTAAGTTGTAATCAGGCTAGCTTGAATTAAAGAAAATGCCTTTGATATGGTATGTCCAGGGCTATGCGGAGCCTTGTGGAGTCTATTTGCGATGACGTTAAAGTTTTTGATGGCAGCGATCGCTCGACCACATGCGTGACGATGATATTCTGCTTTAGCACGGTCTGATATATTTCCAGTTATTTTGGATGCTAGACCAATATTTGAAGCATGAATTGATATAGAACTCAGAATGATTGTCGCGAATATCAAAATATTGGTTACCATCTTGTCCGCTCCGCCAGATTTGCAGTTTAGCTCGCGAGACTATGGGTAAAGAAACATCCGGGTGTCGTCCAGCGACATCTTTCAAGTACTCAAGTTGTTTGTGCTATGGACTGCCTGCGTATTACTCTGTCGCTAGAATGACGTCCTTTACGACGTCTTCACCGAACCGGCCCTGGAGTTGGTCACGGACGCCATTGAATAGAGTTATTTGCGATGATGGACAACCCTTGCAGCCGCCGCCGAGCCGAACATGGGCGATGCCGTTGTCAAACAGTTCGAGGCGCGCATATCCCGAGTGAAATGCTAAAGACTCTGATACCGGTCCCTCTAAAAACATCGCAACAACTTGCGCAAGCCCAGTGAACTTAACACTGGTGAGTGGCGCATCAAAAGTACCGTCATCTTTGATGCCTAGCTCTTTTTTCATGGTTTCTTGGGCTTGATCCATCGTGTCAGCTTGGACGCGGCGCCCCGATGGAACGTGATGGGCCTCCCACTTGCCGTTTGAAGTCTTGGAGATTACGACGCTAAATAAATCCTTGATCACAGATGCTCTCTCCTCGATTGCGGTATACGATCAGATATAGGCTTTTACGTTGTTTCGTTGCAAAATAAGCACACTAAAAATATACTGGCAGTCATGGCCGCGTAGCAAGAAATACTGCCGTCCAGTCATATTGATCGGAGTCAGAACATGCCTCAGAAATCCCCGGGTGAGCGCGAACTTCAAGCCATTAGCGGCAAGCTCGAAGAACTCATGCAAGTCGTTATGCAGCAGTTTGTTGGCCTGAAAAGAGGGCTGGACGGCGCAGATTTCGCCCTTTTGAAATCAATAATCGCTGGTGATGAAAGAGTTGATGCGATCGAGATTGATCTTGACGATCTTTCGATGCTTTTCGTTGCGAACCGGGCCCCGATGGGCCCAAGTCTTAGATTTATGTTTGGAGCGATTGATGTTGCGTCAGCGCTTGAAAGAATTGGCGATTGCATTGAGTACGTAGCGCGGCATGCAATTGACACCAAGGATTTAAGAGTCGATTTTCCTGAGGGTTGGCATCTTCTCCAGGATGTCACCACCAAGGCATTCGGCGTATATGAGCGAGCTATGACATCGGTTAGCAATAGGGATCCTCGCCTAGCAAAGACGGTCCCGGGCATGGATGATAGCGTGGACGCGCTTCAGGATCAGGCTTACAAGTTGGTTATTGAGAAGGTTCGCACAGGAAGCTTAGATGTCGAGATGGGTATTCACCTTATTCTTATGGTGAATAAGTTAGAGAGTATTGCCGACATTGCGTGTCATGTGGCTCAAACGGTGGTTTATATTGTTGATGACGAGAGAATTAGACACCGCAGTGATGTCAGATTGTAGTTAGTTTTTTGTTCATTTGCTCTACAAGTTTTTCCATTTCAATTTTATAGTCATTTAACGTCTTTCTTAGGGTAAGCGCAAGCTTTGAGTCACCCGTGGATAGTATTTGAGTGGCGAGAACTCCGGCGTTCCATCCATTGCCGATGGCAACGGTTGCCACTGGCACGCCTTTAGGCATCTGTACAATTGACCAAAGAGCATCTTCTCCCTGCATCGGACCAACGGGGCAGGGTACACCAATGACGGGTATTGTGGTGTTTGCGGCAAGCATGCCTGGTAGGTGTGCTGCGCCTCCGGCGCCTGCGATGATGACCCGCAGACCGTCTTTTTCGGCTGATGTTGCGTAAGCTTCAACGGTCTTAGGCGTGCGGTGCGCAGAAACAATTTTGACTTCAAAGGGCACTCCAAATTTATTAAGAGCGTCACAAGCATCTTGCATCCATTTTAGATCGGTATCGCTTCCCATAACGATTCCGACTAAAGAGCGTTTTCGATTGGATGCTGTTGGTGGTTTTGTTTTGTCTCTCTTCAATGTTGTCTCCAGAGCAGGAATTAAATTTTAGTGAACTCAGATCGCTGCTGATCCTGCCAGCGGCCATATGTGCTCTGAACGGAGCTTAGGGCATCACCCTTATTTTTTATGTCATGACACACTGCTGTGATGTGACCCAGTTTTCGACCAGGCGCGATACCGCGCTTTCCGTACCAGTGAACATGAGTGTACTCTCCTGGGGCCGGAGGAGTCGCACAGTCTTTTGATGTAATGTCTGGAACACCTAGAATATTTTGCATAACAAAAAAGGGCGCAGTGTCTGTGCTGCCCAGAGGCAAGTTCAAAGCTGCACGCCAATGATTTTCAAACTGTGATGAACACCCTGCATTTAGTGTATAGTGACCACTATTGTGAACTCTTGGAGCGATCTCGTTGACAAGTATTTTGCCATCTTGAGTTTCGAAAAACTCGACGGCCATCACGCCCACAAGCCCGAGATGTCCAGCGATTTTATGACAAATGTCTTGCGCTGCTTTTTCAAGTCTTTCATCTGCGCCTAGATTTACTGCAGGTCCCATGACACGGTCGCAGATACCCAGCTTTTGTTCGCTGATAACTAAAGGCCATGCTTTGGTTTCGCCTGATTTGGCCCGGACGATCACCACGGCTAATTCTCGTTTGAATTCTACTTTATCTTCAGCGTAGACATTGATTTTTCGCTTTCTTGCGCCGACCAAAAAGTCTTCAGCCCTTTCAAGATCACTGCGGCCCTCGCCATTCAGAATTAAAACTCCCTTGCCGTCATAACCAAGCTTGGCAAATTTGATGACAAGTGGTTTTTTACCGATCTCGGTTAAACGGCTTATCCACTCATGATCATCTGCTAGATCTTTTTCGTATAACTGAGGGCTTGGGATCTCCAGTCGCTTAAGTAGTCGTTTTTGTTCGAGCTTGTCTTGAAGTGTTCTAATACAGGTAATGGATGGGATGATTTTTTCGGTAAGCCCTGTGGCTTCTAGGGCGTCACAGTCTACAAACTCGCTCTCAATCAGCGCGCCGTCCACCTGACTTAAAATAGCGTGGAGGTCGTCGCGACTGTCAACGTGTCCTCTTACAATCAGGGGGCTTACTTGCCCGGCAGAACTTGAGGCATCTCCTGTGAGGATGACCGGACGGATTCCTAGGGGGTAAGCTGCCATTGCGAGCATGCGGGCCAGTTGCCCGTCACCCAGAATACCCCAGCGTTGCTGCTTTGTGATGTCGGGAGTCAACTGTTGATCCTCAGGTTTAAGGTCTAACCGCAGCCTTAGCAGGCTATGCTCCAAGTTTTAGGGAATTCAGACGTGATTGTCCAGCGGTCTTGAGGTAACATGTGAATCTTATCCGAATTTTTACCTTAAGGACCATGCCCATGGCGTTGCCGCAAACTGTTGAAGCTTTGGTGAATGAGCGTACTGGCAAGTTTTTCGTCGTCTTGGAATGGGGTGGGTCAGACGAGGGCAAAGTCAAGGTCATTAATCCCAACGGTGATGTGTTAGATGTGCCAACTGTTATTTTCAAAGTGGATGACCCAAGAACCATCGATCAATCTAAATTTGCTGATGTATTTACTCCGCCACAGATAGCCAAGATAGAGACCTGGCAGACCGAGCAATTTGCCGAAGCCGAGCGCCAGAGACTTCAAAAAGCGGCACGGGCGAGTCAGTCGCCATCGAGTAAGAGTCCGAGTCCCAAGCCCCGGGCAGGATCAAGTCGCAGAGAGGGTCTAATTGATCGCAATCAGCAGTCGTCAAATCGCAGACCGACCGTGCAGTGGTCTTCGGAATCTTTGGTTTTCTACAGACACAAAATAGAGAATCTGAAGCCGAATGATGTTTTTGCAATCGTCATCGAGGGCCATGGGACTTTGCAGATGACAAAGGCCGAGTTTCAGAGGACCTTCAATAATATTATTATGAGTTCTGAATACAGAAGTCAGGGTATCTATCGCTATAGTGAGATACCTGAAGAGGCGTTGCCGTTTATCAAACGATGATTGCCAGACATTATATTTGTCGGCGTTGAATAACAAGAGGATTGGCGACACTCTCGCGCCTTGGCTAATTCGGACTTGCTTTGATTTTGAATTGCATAGAGAACGTTTTGTCGTAGATTGGGAACTCCCGACTCAAATCGTCACACTGTTTAAAATTTTGATTTTCTAGTGCAAAACAACGAGAGAAATCTCTTACAAGAATTTTCACGGTGCCGTTTTCAGTTATTGTGTCGGGTCTGCCAAAAAAACGTAAGTCTCCAGAAGTGAATAGGAGCGACGAAGACATCCAATTGGGGTTTTCTTTGACCGCAAACTTGACCCTATCCTTTTTTATGGGTGACTTGAATCTCATTGTCCAGTTGATGAACTCGTTGACAGTGCCTTGGAAAAACTGTTGGCCGTCAGCGACTCCAGTGGCCGGCATAAGCGACATGTCGATCTCAGGGCACTCATTACGTTTACAATTTTCATCAAAATATTTGTTCTTAGAGGAAAGCGGCATGCGATGTTTATCAGGGGGTTTACGCGTTACACCGCCAAGTTCTGCTAACACCGCATATCGATAAGCTATGGCCTGCGGCGTATCTCCGCAGCCGCTTAACAAAATCGCAACAATGACTAGATAAAATCTCACCATCACCCCTTAATGGCAGGGGATCGGCGAAATACTTGCCGATTTTGAATGCTTCGTATAACTGGCCATATTTGTTTAGTTTTTAGGGATCCATTGCATTTTTAGTCAGAAGGCTGTGTCTAACGCGGAGGCGCAGGCATGAGCATGGGCTTTACGAACATTGCCAGTATAACCGCAGCGCTTAGCACCACAGCAGCAGTATAAAAGGGAAGTCCCTGATTGATCTCAAACAAAAATCCGCTCAGGGCAGGTCCCACTACGCGACCAAGTGCTGACATGCTTTGGTTTAGACCCAAGATTCCACCTTGCTGATCGACTGGTGACGCACGCGATACCAGGCTCGACTGGGATGGGTTGTACATGCCAGTCCCGATGGCAAGAACGACGGCCAAAACAAGCATGTGGTCATAAACTCCAGTTTTGACGGTTAGTGGAATGGCTCCAATAGATAAAAGCATCAGTACTAGGCCAGTTCTACATAGCTTGGTTTCTCCGAAGCGTTTTGTCAAACGTCCGATCAGCCCGCCTTGTACAATCACTGCCGTGATACCTACGGCGACCAAAAACCACGCTGTTAGCTTCGCTGCCTCGGCGATATGCTCTGGGGTTTCACGACCCACGCTCGGTAGATAAGCTCTCTCCATAAGAAGTCCGACGATCACCTCAAACATGCTGAATGCAAACGTGCTGAGAAAGCTAATTTGTAGAATTACTCCGACGTTTGGTAGTGTCACAGCTTGGAATAAGGCCTTGGGTGAAAAGGTCCGCTTGTGGTGGCCAGAATTTTCCGAGTTCTCTTTTCGTGTTTCGGGTAAAAGCGCATATGCGACAAAAAAGTTGACGGCAGCCAGTGCTGCGGCAACGAGCGCGGGCGCTTGAGGGCTGAGTTGCCCGGCGAAACCTCCAATGGCTGGTCCTAGGAGGAACCCCAAACCGAAGGCTGCCCCAATTAGGCCCATGCCTTTGGCGCGGTTTTCCGGCGTTGTCACGTCAGCGATGATGGCCTGTGCAGTTCCCAGATTTGCATTGCCAAATCCAGCCAAAAGCCGCGCTGCAAATATCGTAAAAATCGTCGATGAAAGACCAAATATCAGGTGCCCGGCGCAACTTGCGGCAACCGAGATAAGAATAACCGGCCTTCTGCCAATCTTATCTGACAAGCGTCCCCAAAACGGAGCAAACAAGAACTGCATGAGAGAGTAGGAGGCCGACAGCAGGGCGATCACACCTGGGCCGGCGCCAAGGCTTTGCACGTAGAAGCTATTGACCGGTATGACGATGCCAAAACCAAGGAGGTCCAAAAATATCGTAAAAAAAGCGATAAGCATCGGACTAGTTTGGGTTTTTTGCTTCATGAAACGGCATTTTCCTGTGGAATATTTTGCACCGGTATGTCAAAAGCTATCACCTTCGGCAAAGGCTTGCAATTGTTGCGCTAGATGACAGGGTCATCGGTCGCATAGAACCAGAAACTGAGCTAAAAAATGAGCAACCTGACTACAGACAAAGAAATCGCCAAGCGAAGAACGTTTGCCATCATCTCCCACCCCGACGCCGGTAAGACGACGACGACTGAGAAGTTGCTGCTTTACGGCGGCGCCATTCAGATGGCTGGGACCGTAAAAGCAAAGCGGGGCAAAAAATTTGCTACCTCCGACTGGATGGAGCTTGAGAAGCAACGCGGGATCTCCGTCACCAGCTCCGTTATGAATTTTGGCTATGATGGCTGCGAGATCAACCTCATCGACACTCCTGGTCACCAGGACTTTTCAGAAGATACGTACCGAACACTTACTGCCGTGGACTCGGCCGTCATGCTTATCGATGCTGCCAACGGTGTGGAAAGTCAGACTAAAAAGCTTTTTGAAGTCTGCGCCATGCGAAAGACCCCCATCATCGCATTCATCAATAAAATGGACCGGGAAGGCCGTGAGCCCTTTGACCTGATTGATGAGATCGAGAAAGTTTTGGGAATTCAGTGTTATGCGGCCACCTGGCCTATTGGTATGGGCCAGAATTTTCGTGGTGTCTACGACCGATTCAAAAAAACACTTCTCGTGTTTGATAAAGGTGCTGACCGGGCAAGGCCTGTGGCCCTCAAAGGTATGGGAGTCGATGACCCTGAGCTGGAAAAAGAGATCGGATCAGAGCTTGCCAGCCAATTACGCGATGAAATTGAAATGCTTGAAGGTGCCGGTGAGGTCTTTGATCGAGAAAAGTATCTAAGAGGGGAGCTGTGCCCCGTCTATTTTGGCTCTGCCATGAATAATTTTGGTATTCAAACACTTCTGGAAGCTCTCATCGAGATTGCGCCAAAACCTCTGGCACGGCCAACGAGGTCAAGGCCCGTGGAGCCTAATGAGTCAAAGTTCTCCGGTTTTATTTTTAAGATTCAGGCCAACATGGACCCCTCTCACAGGGACCGAGTTGCTTTTATGCGCATAGTGTCAGGTAAGTTTGAGCGTGGCATGAAAGCGTGGCACGTGCGAATGAAGCGTGAATATAGACTGGCAAGACCCACGCAGTTTATGGCTCAAGATAGATCCTTGGTCGAAGAGGCTTTTGCTGGTGATATTGTAGGTATTCATGATCCTGGAATTTTTAAGATTGGTGATACTCTGACAGAAGGTGAATCCTTGATTTATACAGGCATACCTGTGTTTTCGCCGGAAAACTTCGTTCGAGTTCAGTTGAAGGATCCGCTTAAGAGTAAGCAGCTTAATAAAGCTCTCGATCAGCTCTCGGAAGAGGGCGCTGTTCAGGTGCTAAGGCCCCTCAATAGTAATGATCTGTGGCTTGGGGTAGTCGGTGTTTTACAATTTGACGTTGTCAAGTACCGGGTTGAAAACGAATATGGTGTTCGTGTAGATTTCCACCAGCTTCCTTATTCTGTAGCTCGGTGGGTTCACTGTGACGACGAGAAGCTCTTAACACAGTTTACTCAGGAGCAGAGCCAATTCCTTTGTCGTGATCAACGCGGTGACCTGGTCGTTTTGATGGAGCAGATTTGGCGCATGAAAGTTCTAAACGAGCGCTATCCCAAAGTGACATATACTGCAACCAGTGAAAACCTGAGTGACTCTGAGATTGTGTCGTGAGTCTTGATAGAAGTCCGGCCATCTTCGTTAGTCATGGGGCTCCCGTGGAGCTTATTAATAAAGGACCCTGGCAAATAGCGATGGAGTCGGTGGGGCGAGAGATAGCGCCACGAGCTGTTGTTGTGATGTCGGCGCATTACAAGAGTCCTGCAGGATTTGACGTGGGTTATTGCCCAAGGTTTGAGACTGTCCATGACTTTTCAGGATTTCCCGACGAATTAAATCAATTTGAGTATCCTGCCAAGGGTGATGCGGACTTAGCTCAGCAGTGTGTCGATCTTTTGCATGGCGCATCCATTCCCTCCAGTAAAAATCAATCTCGCGGCTTAGATCACGGCAGCTACGTCCCACTGTTTCATATGTGGCCCAAGGCCAAAGTGCCCGTCGTTCCCGTTGCAATACACTCAAAGGCGTCACCTCAAGATATATTCAGGGTGGGAGAAATCCTGGCTCCGCTGCGTAATGAAGGCGTCGTGATTCTGGGAAGTGGTGGAATGGTCCATAATTTAGGCCAGTTGGTTTGGGATAAGCCCAGTCTTGCTGCACCTGAAGCTTGGGCCACCCAGTTCCAGTCCTGGGTTTTACAACGCCTAAGCTCAAATGATTTTGATGCGCTGTGTGATTTCAAGAGCCAAGGTCCTGATGCTAAAGTAGCTCACCCCACATGGGAACACTTTGCCCCCCTCATATTTGTCGCAGGTGCGGCGAGTGCTTGGGGTGAGTCGATGACGGAGCTATACTCTGGATGGACTTACGGGAGCCTTAGTATGGAGTCGATTTTTTATGGAAAGATTTTTAGAGATTCCTAAGTTTAAATTTAAAGAGTTGGACTGATGCCATGATTAAAAGCCCTGTTCATGAACTAGCACCTAAGAAAAATAACGCCGTTATCGGAATGCTCCATCTACCGGCATTGCCGGGAGCGCCAATGGCCAAGCTTGACTTAGCAAAAATTAAGGATTTCATATTAAAGGATGCCAAAGCTCTAAGAGATGGCGGAGTGGACTGTCTTATGATGGAGAACTTCGGAGACATACCGTTTTTTCCGAGTCGTGTGCCTGCTCACGTGGTGTCACTTATGACGGCACTGGCCTGTGAGGTCAAGGCGGCGGTGAGGCTGCCTCTCGGTATCAACGTCCTTCGAAATGATGGTATGAGCGCATTGGCGGTGGCGAAGGCGTCAAACGCGGATTTTATCAGAATTAACGTCCTATCCGGTGCCCGAGTGACCGACCAGGGCATTATCCAAGGTATTGCTCACGAACTTTTGCGCTACCGTGCCGAATTGGACGCATCACACATAAAGATTCTTGCAGATGTTGATGTAAAGCACTCAGCTCCTTTGGCGCCGAGGTCTCTGCAGGATGAAGTCGAGGACACAATTAAAAGAGGGCTTGCAGATGCGGTGATCGTGTCTGGTTCCGGTACTGGCAAAGCAATAAGTGAAACCACCCTGTCGGAAGTGGTTGAAGCCGCTGGTCAGACTCCAGTTATTCTCGGGAGCGGAGTTAACGCAAACAATATTCGCGATTTCAAAGCACACGCTTGGGGGTTTATTGTCGGAACATCTCTCAAAAAAGATGGGATAGTATCCAATCCAGTGGATTTAGGTCGAGTGAAAGAACTGATAAAAGCTTTAAAGTAAGCATGGAGGATGATGCTCGATGAAACTTAGACATGTAATGATTGCTTTTTCAATTTTTGTCTCTGCGACCACAGCTGGCGCAGTGCCGACAGAGGATGTCGTGCCATTTTTTGGAGGGAGTGCGACGGCAGGGGAACGGATTGGCTTCGGCGCATTCGTCGGCGCAGCTAAACTGACGTGTGATACTGGTCTGTATGGATGTTTGGGTTACGGGCTCAGTGCAGGCCATCGATTTAGCGACCCCTCTGCGAGTTTTATTGAAGGAGGCGGCGTGTTTCTTTTCACGGTCATTCCCGCCTATGCGGGGATTGGAATGCGGTTAAAAAATCAGAGAATAGCGGGTGGCCAGCTGTCCATTGCTACTGGTATTTTGCCCGTGTTTCTGGTCTTTCGCGCATACAACGAGAACTCACACATTTCAGGGGAAGCCACGCTTGGGTTTCTTTGGCCTCTGAAAAAAATCTATTCAAGGCTCTAAGCTGCGGTTGACGTTAGATCAAAAAAGGCGATTTTCTCGCAAGGGAAATCTCAATATCACCCAGTGAGGTTTTTAGTTTGCTGTATTCGAGCTGCGCTTCTTTTAAAAAGGAGCCTCTTCTTACGGCCAGAATGAGCGTATTTTTGGGTGTCGCGTGACTCATCGTAAATTCCGTCGTCGTGACCTCGTAGCCGTGTCCCCTTAGTATTAGAACGCGAGCAAGATCGGTAAAGTGAGCGGCTAGTTCCCTGCGAAGATGTGGATTTTTGAAGGCTGGACTTAGTGGGTGTTCTAGATTTTTATCCCCTAGATCCTTCCACTGTCTTGCTAGCTCTGCCTGACAGCACGGTGCTACAGCAATAAAGTCAGCTTGAAGATTGATGCCAAGTGCGATGGCGTCATCGGTGGCCGTGTCGCAAGCATGGAGTGCGACCACGGCGTGCGGTCTTGATTTCTTGGGATCGTCGGGGACAACTTCACTAAACTCTGCAAGAAGGTTCATCCAGTTGATGTCTGAGATGGGTGATTGGGCAAATTTAATGAGACCGTCAACGCCCATACTGGAGGCTGAGGTTTTGTTCTTATTGATCAGGTTTTCATTCGTGTCGACTCCGATGAGGAGCGCGTCATGCGTCCATAGCTCCCTGTAGGCCCAAGCCAGAATGAACGTTAAAAACGAGCTGCCACAGCCTGCGTCGAGGATGCGAACTCTCTTGTGGCGCTGATTTAGATCCTCTAAGAATGGCTTGAACTGCGTCAGTAAATGATTGATCTGGATGAATTTTCTGGTGCTGTCAGCCGACATGGATGCGTCGCTGTTTAAAAGGCCCAGAGTTCTTAGAAGTAGGGGTGCGTTCGTTGGAAGAACGTGGTACTTGTGTTGGCCGACAAGCTTCGTAAGACGCTCTTTAGTCCAGTGGGCGATGCAACGCGCAGCAAAGTCGTCATGAGGGTTTTTGTTGGATAAAGGTTTCATCGATGGATGCCTCGATATTTCCTGACATGTTGCGAGCTAAGCAGCTGACTTTACTAGCCCGGGGTGGCGTAGACCCCGCTGATTCAAGAGCCATTGCAGCCGCAGTCAAACGCCTGTCCGACTTCTATTTGAAGCACCCGGAAAAGTCCACACCTTGGCATGAGATTTGGGCCCAAACTGCATATTTGACTTACTTTATGCCACTTAATTGGTGGCGGGTCGCAGGCGTCATTAGGCGCGGTCAACAGGTTAATTTTTTTGATGGATTTGAGCACTACATAGACTTCGGAAGTGGGCTCGGGAGCGTGTCTTGCGCATTCGATGCGGCAGCTTTGTCTTTCAAGTCGGGTTTGTGCGTGGAAAGAGGTCTTGAAGCGGTTACGATGCATCGAGATCTTGCCGAGGGCTCTTTGACAAGGCTGTCTTGGCAGACCAGCGGCGAAGCTTCGGGCATTAACCCTAATACGTTAGCCATATTCTCATATTCTTTTACGGAGCTCTCACAACTGCCCTCTTGGGTCGCAAATTGTGATGGTCTTATGATCATTGAGCCATCAACCCGCGACGATGCACGGCGCTTGCAGGCGCTAAGGTCGTCACTTATGGAGCAAGGATGGTATGTTTGGGGGCCATGCACTCACGCCATGGATTGCCCTATGTTAGTGTCGGGTGAAAGAGATTGGTGCCATGACCGATTTTTGTGGGATCAGCCCAATTGGCTAAAGGCGATCGAAGATCACCTTCCTATGAAAAACGGAACGCTTCCATGTGCGTGGATGATGTTTAAAAAAACGCCCCCGCCTACGAACGGCTATGCCAGGGCGAGGATCACGGGCGACATGCAGGAATTTAAAGGATACGCAAAGCAGCTTGTTTGCCGTAGCGATAGGCGGGAATTTCTATCCTGGCAAAAAAAGATTTTTAAAAAATACCCTCAAATCAATCGAGGTGAGCTGGTGACGATTCAGCATGATGTTCCCATGAAAGGGCAGGAGCTTCGCCTGGAAGATATGTCAGATGTGGTTGTTGAACCGCGCTGAAGCAATTCTAGTATGAGGAATCGGCTAAAAGATCATTTCCCTGTTGAGTTTGAGTCGCTTAATTGCGTACTCTAGAGACCCATTATTGAGACTTAAGAAGGTAGCAGTCATGACGGCCCCAAACTTTGCTGGAAACCGCATCACTAAACTGTTTGGGACTAAAACTCCGATTGTCCAGGCCGGAATGGTTTGGGTATCTGGCGGCAAACTTGCCGCAGGTGCTGCCAACGCAGGAGCCCTTGGTTTGATCGGAGCTGGTTCCATGAAGCCAGAATTACTCAGACACCACATCCTGAAGGCTCAAGGGCTGACCAAAAATCCAATCGGAGTAAACCTTCCTCTTTTGTATCACGGCATTGAAGAACAGATAGCCGTCTGCCTTGAGCTTGGGATTAGGATTTTCTTCACCTCAGCGGGAAGCCCCAAAAAATATACCAGCATGCTGAAGTCCAACGGTTGCACAGTTGTGCACGTTACATCGACCCCAGATCTCGCCAAAAAATGCGAAGATGCTGGTGTAGACGCAGTGGTAGCTGAGGGTTTTGAGGCGGGTGGTCACAACGGCCGCGATGAAATCACAACCCTAGTGCTGATTCCCCAAGTGGTCGACGCGGTGAAAATCCCCGTGATTGCAGCTGGCGGTATTGCTGACGGCAGGCAGATGGCGGCCTCGATGATGCTTGGTGCTTCAGGTGTTCAAATCGGCAGTCGTTTCGCGGCGACTACGGAGAGTTCAGCTCACGAGAATTTCAAGAAGGCTATTGTTTCGGCCACACCCACGTCAACGATGCTCAGCATGAAGAAAACTGTGCCCGTTCGCTTACTGAAAAACAAATTCTACGAAGAGATTTCGCGACTAGAAGATCAATGCGCCAGCGCAGAGGACTTGCAGGCTCACCTAGGTAAAGGTCGCGCCAAGGCTGGCATGCTAGATGGAGACTTGGATAACGGCGAGCTTGAGATCGGACAGGTGGCTGGCATGATCAAGGACATTCCCTCGTGTAGTCAGCTTTTAGACAGGATTCTTTCAGAGTATTCAAAGGCAGTCTCGTCGGTGCCGAGGTAGGAGACCACATGGATAACACGAACCGCCGTGTCAAACGCGGCTGGATGAATCTTAAAGTCATCAAAGTTACCGAGGAAACCCACGACACGAAGACGTTTGTCATGGTGGACGCCGACGAAGGCGGTAGGCCTTGGGATTATTGGGCAGGACAGTATCTAACTTTTAGATTTGATAATATTACCGATAAGCCAATCGTTCGAAGCTATACGATGTCATCATCTCCCAATCAGTTAGAGACCTGCGCGTTCACCGTCAAACGTGTTGAGAAAGGTCTCATTTCAAACTGGCTTTGCGACCACGTCAAAGTGGGTGATATTTTGAGAGCTAGAGGCCCCATCGGCCGATTTATCTATGAGCCTGAAAAGGATTTAGGTCACTTGGTCATGGTGGCAGCTGGCAGCGGTGTCACGCCATTTGTCAGTATTATGCGTGAATTTGCGAATAAGCTCGGAGCCAAGGGTTCTCCAAAGAAGATGTCTTTATTGGTTTCCTACCGGAGTCGAAAGGATTTGATCCTCTGGGAGGATCTTCAAAGTTTTACAACTAAGTCAGATTGTCACGTCTATGTGACGCTATCTCGTGACGATACGGCGTCAAATGAATTCTGGCAGGGACGGATCAATCAAGACATGATTGAGTGTGTCGTTGGTAAGGATTTCACAAATTCTACCTTCATGAGCTGCGGTCCAACTGCCATTATGGATCTCACAGGTGACGTAGCACGAGCTCATGGCGTTCCCTCTGAACAGATAAAAACCGAATCTTTTGAGTCCTAGGACTTTTCAGCCGCTTTTGCAGAAAAAGCGGCGGCTGGGGGTTTTCTACCACCAGCCGCCAAAGAGAGAAGGAGAACAATCACCCTCGAAAACAGGATGGTTTTGCCACCCTGGATAGAGGCACATCAAACACCGGGTTTACTAGAACCCGAGCACGCGCTGCGTCCAAGCAGCTCCCATCAGTTCCTTCACAGCAGCTCTGACCGGGGCAGCGTCACTTGCCGTTTGAAGGTTTTGAATCTTTGCCCAAGCTTTTGAGTTTTGCCAGATAGATTCTTTTCTCGCTTCATTGACCCACTTCATGCTTTCTTCCATGATCATGGCGTAACCAGCTTTAAATTGGGTATTCTGGGCAAGATAATTGGCGTCGACATTTTTGATAGAAATGATCGCTGCCGAACAGAAATACATGAAATCAGCAATACCCTCAATCGGATCCGAGTTTCCGGCCGCATTCCATTTACCGGCCCTAAAGCTTTCAACCGCTGAACGGGTCGTAGCGATGTAGGCAACCCATTCGTCGAAGATGTAAAGTGTGTTAGTCCAACTAACGACCTGGTCGATTAAGTAGGTCTTGTAGCGCATGGCTGCCATTTGCCGAAAGCTTGCTCCGATGTGGTTTTTTATATCTTTAGCGTTCTCGATTGGTTCAGCGATATAAACACCTTTTCCATCACGGTAATAGAAAAAAGCATCTTTTTCCCGCGTGATGTTGCGCATCGCAGCATGAAGGCCGTGCAGGGACTCATGGGCCTGAGTCGATGAGACGTCAGTTAGATAGCGATCTCTTGGTGCCGTGTGATTCATAATATCGCGGTAAAACTCGCTACCATAATCATTTCCGCTAAAAGGATATGTGGGGACTTCAGAAATCTTTGCAAAAGCCTTCCAGTCGTAGTCACCCGTTTGTGACTGGTTGTTTTGCCCCGGAGGTAGGGTCGTTGGGCCGCTCTGCTGCTGTCCCTGGTTTGTGCTGTTTCCACCGATATCGATTTTAATGTCGAGATCAGTTTCGTTGCTTGATGGAACGACGACAGCTTGATCATTAATTCCTAAGTCTTTTCGTGCAGCCTCGGTTACGAATACAAGAGCTGTCACTTTGATCTTGCTTGTTCGTGTTTGTTCCGCGGCGATTTGAGTGCGCTTATCTGAGGTGTCATTGGTCAGATAGATTTTTTCAAGTTTGGTTTTTTGGGCGTCCGCTTTGCCAAGTGAAATAGCGAGAGTATATTCACATCCTTGCTTGATTGTTTCGCTGGCAAGGGTGGCGCCATTAGTATCCAAGTCTTCCGCGATCTTCTCGATTTGTGTCCCGGTAACGCCACTATCACAGGTTCCAGGTTTGATGGAAAGGCTGTAGGCATTGATCTTGGTAGGGCCGATGAGAGACTTAAGTTTATCAGGCATGGGCATTGTAATGGAGGCCAGGCGGGCACCACTGGGAGCTTGAACAGGATCCATCATTTGGCGCTTACAGCTCGTGGATAGTAAAAGAAAAGCCGCTGTGATGGTGAGATATGTCGTTGCTGATTTATCACATCGCCACTTCATGAGTTTTTTGACCTCCCGTATCAGGGTCTAACTTTTCTTCTCGAGGCTATTTTAAAATGTGTCTCATCCCTTATCATGCAGCAAGTTGTGAGCCAATCTAAGCCTAATTTTAAACCCCTGAAATTATTGACAAAAAACAGGTATAAAAAAGCCCCAGGCCGTTTAAAAACTGACAGTGTTTAGATACTTGTCAGTCGTCAGGTGCCCGGGGGTGAGTTCGGTCGTGCTTGGAACGTTACTGAACTTTAGTAGCTTCAATACAGCTATCGACGCTTGGGAATGGGCCGGCTAAAGACTTACCCTCGCGGTCAATTCTGCCGGCAAACCATGCTGAACCACCCCAGTAGCACACGCCTTTTTCCGATGATGCTGCGGTAGACTTTAGGCAGTCTTCAAATTTCATAATCGACGATCCTCCGAGATAGCCAAAATCAGCTCGGCCCGGGACGGTGCCCGTATAGAGCGTGGGCTTCCAGCCGTTGAGCCCCGTGCGGCTACAAATGACGCCGTACCTATGATTAGCGTTTTCGACGGCTTTTGAGCACTCATCAAGACTGGTCATGGGGTGTTGTCCAAGTAAACCTTTAGGAGTTTGACTGAAATCTCGGAGTTCCGCCGCACCGTCTACGGCTTGGAGATAGTAGGGACGGTAGCGACCGTTGCCGAGGTCTTTACATTCAAAACGTGACTGAAGACCAGGTGAGCTTGGTTCGTTTTGAACACCTGTGGTGATCGAGGAAAGACGGCTAGCTTTGCCATCTCCCTGACGCATGAGTGATACCTGAGAGCAACTTGCCGTGGAGACGCTAAAAATCAAACAGACCAAGGACATTTGCGCAGTTACTAGGCTTAACGAGTTCATTATTGGCATCCCCCACAGGCATCACGTCACGTTGGTTTGCAAAACTCAGACAACCGCCTAGGGAGAGCAATTAATAGGCCAATTGCGAAAAAAGCCCAACCAGCAAATATCATTTAAAAAATAGACGAAACAGCCCTCTCCGATAGCAACCCTTTTTAGACACTGTAAAAATACGTGTCACCTCGGCCCCGAAGAAAAAAGACTGATATGTGGGTGAGGCGGGTAGATTCTCTCAGTGCAAATATTCGATTTTCCCTGGGCTCTTTGTGATTAGAGATTCCATTTCGTCCAGAATTTTTTTAGGACCATCAATCTTTGGGACGAACTTTCGAAAAGCTGGCTGTGTATCCAAGGCGTGTCGAGCCCCTTCGTCCGCACTTACTAGCAGTACTGGCCGAGACGAGAAAAAAGCATCTAATCCGCTGATATCCTCAGAGGCAAGACGTTCTGCCAGATGATGATCCAATATCATTCCATTGTATGATTCAATTTGCAGAAATGTATCGAGCTCCTGAAGAGATTCATAAGCGTCGATGTCGATATTTCGCGCCTTAGCCAGTGCAATCATCACACCGCGAAATACTGGGTCGTCATCAAGGAGAAGTATTTTCTGCCTCGAGGTTGTAGTCTGAGGTCCCGAGCTTATTCCGCTAGCTACTTTGTCGGTTTGATTTATATCCATATGATAAGCTATCGCCTCGATGAGTCAGTGTGTTGAACGCGCCTATAAGCCTGCCTCTCCTGTCTTATGCCAACAAACAAAACGATTTCCAAAACTAATACTGCCAACAACGCAAACGCGACGACCCAAATTGTTTTTATCAATGGACCCATGAGCCCTCCTTGCTGCCATCGCGTAGTATTCACCTGTCTCTTAACGTGTCTCCGCGTTTCAGTATCCCATGACAAGGCAGTTACTCTTAAGGAAGCAACCGATGTGCCAAAACTACGGAATCTCTGTCCCGTATGGATTTGGCGGAATGTTGTGAATCGAGCGAAGTGTTTGAAACCAATTGAGTTGAGTTTAATTGCTACGGCAACTGAATCAAAGTGAGGCAGGTTAATCGCACGGGATCCCGCTGCCTTGGATTGTAAACTTGATTTTAGGATTGGTCGTGTAAATCGTCACGTTAAGATCATTCCAGCTGTTATCAAAATTGTCATTCGCGTTGATCTTAAACTTTCGGGGCTCAAGTTTTTGAATCTGAAACCTGCTTATAGTTCCGACGGTACTCAAGTTTGGCGTTGGAGCCCCTTCTCCGCGCCGCTGCGTGTGCAACGCAAGGCGAACTTGATTGCACTCATTTGTCTTAAGTTTAATTCTAGCAGTTCTTTGAGGAAGTCGATTCCCGTCGGGCCAATCTCGATTGCAACCTAACTCAACATCCGGTTGACCTTGAATTCCCGCATATAAGCAGTTCTTATACGCGGCGCCATCATCGCTCTTTGAAACCACTAAATCAGCATCTACAAGCTTGATCTCACCGCTGTCATCAACGACGAGTTGATTGTCGCCAGGAGTTTCGTCTTTGTTCTTGTCATTCGTGGGGTCGTCCTTAGGGGTGTTTTTCTTAACAAGTACCCCCTGCCCGGAATCACCAGCAAACTCTGACTGGGCGCATGCCGAGAGAAGACCTACCACGGTCGCTATGGTTCCTATGAGTTGAACGAGTTTCACAAAGCACCTACCCAATCTGCCTTGAGGCCCCTGATCTTTAGGAGTTATCGGCAATCGGTGCTTCGCTCTTTAAACGTAGTGTTTTTACTCATTATTTTCAGGGGTTTAAGAGAGTTTAATGGCGCCTTGAACGGGGGCAAACTCAACGGCAGCAAGCAACGTTTGCCGAATCACGGGCATGCTCGCCTCTACGGCCTTCAAGACGTCAGTATGATCAGAGCTCGAATCTCCAGCCATGTTGGTGACAAAACTGCACGCAAACACTTTCTGAGAATTCATTCTTGCCGCAATAGCCTCCTGTGCCGTGCTCATGCCTGCTAGATCAGCGCCCAGAATACGAAGCATTTTGGCCTCAGCGGCAGTCTCAAAGGACGGCCCCAGCATGGCAGCATAAACACCTGTTTTAATTTGAACAGCGTTGCAAACGTGTTCTCGCCAAGTTTTGTCATAAGCCCCGTCCATAGCGACAAACTGCGCTGGTGAGGTCGACGAGGCAACATTATGCCCTGATAAATTTATATGATCAGAAATCGCTATGACACTTCCAGTAGGTGTATGGACTGCAAGTCCACCCGCTGCATTTGTGAGTATGACGCTTCGGATGCCAAGCTCGTGGGCCATAAAAACTGGAAAACTGACATCAAACGCCGACCTGCCCTCATAGAGATGAGTGCGACCTGTAGCAACCAACACATCCTTTTGGCCGGAAGGCGTTTCAAGTCGAACGGCAAGCAAGTTTGCGCCGTGCCCCTGGACTCCCGGCTGTGGGTAACCGGGTATTTGTGCTACAGGAATATTTAAGAGAGCGTTCCAATCTTTTACGGCATCCCTAAACCCGGAGCCAAGCACCATGAAAATCCCGGGCTCGAAGTTTATGCTGCTAAGTTGTCCGCCGACGAAACTAGCGGCCTGTTTCGGTTTGTAGCTCCAAGTATGCGTCATGTATTCCTCCGCCTGAGAGCACATCATAGCACTGGCTAAGGTGCCTGCCCACCACAAGTATCGCTAGTGCTTGTTTGGCTTGAGAGGGATCATTGAGCGCTACAACCCCTTGGTTTATGGTGCGTCCTTTATCTGTACCACTAAACTCGAGAGGGTGAATTTTCTTGAGGTGATCGAGTAATTCCACAAAGGATTGGTGTTTGGTCGACTGAGCGTCCTTTGCTGAGACATGGATCCAGGTGGCACAGTGCTTAGCAGTGATTCGTGGTGTAATTGCTAGAGTGATTCGTCCCATGGAATAGCGAGGGTTAATCTCAACTAGCGGCCGTAGTTTCAGCTCGCCGTTTTCTCGGTACACCAACGCATCGACACCCATTGGCCCATAATAACCTAATTTATAGATTTCTCGTCCTGCTGAAAGGGCGGTGGCCTGAAGCTGTGATTTCCAACCGCTGTCGCGGTGCCAAAGTTCCAAAATTTCTGGCCCACAATCGTCTAGAAGGCGGCCGATGATATGGCCCTTATATTGTCCTCGGATATCCGTCCAAAATCTGGTGAAACCCACGAACGTAACAACTCCGTCGGGGCTGATGTCAACGTGTGCACTTAAATCCAATACTTTTTCGAGCCAGGGTTCGACCAAAACGTGGCCATTTTTGTCGATGGTGGATCTAATCCAAGTGTCCTGTCGCTCGTCTATCGTTTCGTTTTTAATCCTGACCATGCCACGGCCAGAGGCACTAAAACTTGTCTTTAAGACGACCGTCGCGGAGGGGGAGAGGTTTGACAAATCCTCAGTAGCATTTATCGCCGACTCATAACTGTCACATTTGATAGTTGGTGGCTGGTTTAATTGGAGAGTATTTCGGATGTCCGAGGCAACTGTTTTGCTGAAAACACTGGTTGTGGATGAGTTGTGTGACTCATCTTGTTCTTTTCGCTGGTGTAGTAAGTGACCTTCCAGCGGCTTAAATAATTTGCGTACTTTGGGAGACCATCCCCACGGTTCAAAGCTCCAAAATTTTCGCACTTTCAGGACGCTAATTTGAGATTTGAGAATGAACTCTGGATTGGTAAATCCAGCATCCTGCAGGTTTCTTAGATGTTCAACGCTCGGAAGTTGATCAACTAAGACCACATCACTCGCATGGCCAAGTAGACCCATCATTGAGGCGTAATCAGATTCTAGTTGCTGCATGGGTTTGGGTGCAGTCCAGTTGTTGGCTTTCGCCTCGATCTCCTGTTCACATCCTGGGTTAAACAAGAATAGGCGTGGTGGTCGGCCTTTAGACTGATTGTGAACCTCAAGCTCATCGATAAAGTCCAGCGGTAATCCCGCGCGAATGCGGCCCTCCCGGTCAAAGCAAATACCTTTGGCTCGTGCAGGAGTTATCGGGAACGTTAAATGATTTTGCCATTCTCGAAACAGGCTTTCACACTTGGGTCGCCAACGTTCAAACCAGACGACGCCATGTTTAACGTGACCGATCTCCTCGTCGCGGACCTGCTTCATGATGGCGGCAGAGACTAAATCACCTTCTTGCCTAAAAATATTTTCATAATGAAGGGCAAAATCAATATTAGCTTGCTCAAACGTCATGGCCATGGCAGCGGAAAACTCTGCTGGGGATTTTAGGTCTTTGAGGCAATCCCAAAAAAACGAATTGAGCCTCGCCTCACCAAATTCAACGTTTAACTCTCTCATGCGTTGCAGATAAAGACGCATATGAGACTGTTCTTCAGTCATGGTTCTGACAAGACCACGTCGGAAGCCTTCCGGTGCGTCCGGCCATTTCAAAAGTGCTAGGGCCATAAGTTCGAGTGCTAGGAGCTCGTGGTTAGCAAAGAAGTGTAAAACGAGCCCACGCGCACGGTCTGAAGAGAGACTCGCCCGTGACGGAAAGGACAATTTATCGGAAGTTTCCTTTGAGCTTTTACCGCGTGAGAGGTTGAGTCCAGCAGGTCTGCCCGGAAAGTCCGGAGTTTTGAAACAATCCTGTCGTAAAGCCGTAACGTCATCCGATAATTCACCCGGATAAGCCAGCTTTAAGGCGAGTGAGTCCGAAAATAATATTTGCTCAGCAAATTGATTGATGGTGCCAGGTGCTAGAGTCATGGTGGCTGAAAAATATTAATAAAACCGTTAAAATGCAAATGAAAACCTGCTATCTAAATACCCTCCCGTAACGAAATTGTGAGGACGTAAAGAGACTGTGATTCGGATCGAGGGTTTAAAAAAGACGTTTGGCGTTAAAACCGTCTTAGACGACGTCTCATTGCACTTCCCCGAGGGTGAGCGTATCGCACTGGTGGGCGCTAATGGTGCGGGAAAAACCACGTTGCTTGATATTTTGACGGGTGAGCAGGATCTGGATGCCGGTCAACTGATTAAGCCGTCGCGCCTTAAGCTTGGTTATTTGCCGCAAGAACCTAATCCGGAGCCTCAGTCGTCTGTCCTCGAAGAGGCTCTTGCAGGTGGTCCCGGGTATATTCAAGACCTCGTCAGACGGCATCGCCGCGTCTCGGAGGCTATGGCAAATGACTACACCGAGGAGACCCACCGCGTCTGGGATGCAGTCGACGAGGAATTTCGCCAGCAAAATGGCTATGCCATTGATGGGATGGCTAGGTCGATTTTAAGTGGGCTAGGGTTTCGAGAGACCATGCTAGGTCAGTCCCCGAAAAGTCTTTCGGGCGGCTGGCGTATGCGTCTTGAGCTTGCCAAGATTTTTCTAAACAAGCCCAATTTTTTGATCCTAGACGAACCAACAAATCACCTCGATTTGCCAAGTTTAGTCTGGGTGGAAAATTGGCTTCAGAGTTTTGATGGAACCCTTTTATTTGTATCGCATGATCAGTCTCTTCTTAGAAGACTTCCTACGACCACTCTTCATTTAAACTCTGGTCGTTTGACTGGATATAAGGGTAATTTTGATCACTTTCTCGAAGAGCGTGAGAAGAGGCTCAATGAAGAAGCCGCAATGGCTGATAATTTGCGGCGGCGTCGAGAGCATCTCGAAAAATTCGTTGAGCGTTTTGGTGCAAAAGCTACCAAGGCGAGCCAAGCTCAATCAAAGCTTAAAATGATCGCTAGAATCCGTGATCTCGAATCAGGTGTAACGGGCGAAGCGGCTCTTGATTCCATGCATCTGTCCATCCCAATGGGTCCTGCATCGGGTCGAACTGTTTTGTCGATCGAAGACGGTGTTATTGGTTACGGCCAGCCTCTTTGTGAGGGGCTTAGTATTTTGGTTGAACGCGGTCAAAAAATTGCGGTGATCGGGGCTAATGGTATCGGTAAATCAACTCTTCTCAAAACAATCGCTCAGAAAATCAACCCTCTGGCTGGTACATTTAAGTTGGGACATAATGTAGCATTATCCTGGTTTGCCCAAGATCAGCTAGACACTTTGGAATCAGATAAATCTGTTCTCGACAATGTCTTATCTAGCTCGTCAACAGTGACTAATCAGATAGCTCGGAGCATCTTAGGCGCTCTTCTTTTTAGCGGTGATGATGTTAATAAAGTAGTGAGAGTTTTGAGTGGTGGCGAGAAGGCTAGGGTGGGGCTTGCGCGACTTCTTGCGAATCAGGCTAATTTTCTTATTCTCGATGAACCGACCAACCATCTTGATATTTCCAGCTGTGAAATTCTGTCCCAAGCGATTCGAGACTACGAGGGCACGGTCATGTTCGTAAGTCATGATCGAGAGTTTATCGATGGTGTCTGTACTCATGTGTTTGCCATGCTTCCCGATGGGCGCGCGCGATTGTTTGAAGGTTCGCTAGAAGACTATCGTCGCCAAGCAAAACGTTCAGGGTTTCCCGATGTCTTGGATCCTGTGACGGGTTCACAGCTCGCAGCTGCCGCAAGTAACAAAAGTGCTATGCACGTGACAGGCGGCTCATCTAGTGATCTAAGTGAATCAGATGTGGCGTCGTTAAGGCGTGATTTACAGCGACTTCAAAAGAAAATAGACCAGCTTGATCGTGATATTGAAAAAAATACACTTGAAATCCAGGTATTAGATCAGCAGTTGGCTGAATGCGGTGGTGATTTTCAAAAAGCAGGTGAAATTTCCACGATTAAACAAGACGTCGAGTCGCGTTTGGCGGCATCAGAGCAGCAATGGCTTGAAAATTCTGAAACGGCCGAAAAACTTCGAACCACTCTAAAAGAGAATGGAAGAAGCGTTTGAGGGCTTAAATTGATTATTCTAGGTTTTTGCCCGTAGCTGCGCAGGCTGTCCTGTAGTTTCTAGAACGTTAAACCAAAGTTCACCAGCGGGGTTTATGGTCTGGCGCCCCGTAATGGCGCTAAATGGGACGTGTGTCATCTTGCCATGCCAGTAGCCAACCAACATTCCGGTGCGGCCAGCCATCGCTGCGTGTACTGCATTTTGGGCAAGTCTGGCGCAAAAGAGCTGATCACCTGCGTTCCCGCAACTAGTTCGGATGATGTAACTAGGATCGATATACTTCAGACTCATAGGTATATCCTTTGATTTAAAGTGATCTTTGATCCGGTCGCGAAGTAGGACGCCGATATCTCCTAGTTTTACGTTACCACTCGCGTCTTTTTCATTAAGGCCCGTACCTTTGAAGAATTTCTGTCCCGCTCCTTCAGCCACGACAATGACCGCGTGCTTTCGATCCGCGAGACGGCGCTCGAGAGCTGCAAATAGCCCGCGCTCTCCTTCCAGGTCAAAATCGACTTCAGGGACTAAGCAAAAGTTTACATCACCAGAGGCCAGCGTAGCATTAGCGGCGATGTAACCGGATTCCCGGCCCATTAACTTTACAAGTCCAATACCATTCGTAACGCTTTCGGCCTCAACGTGCGCAGCTTTTACGGCCTCAACGGCAACGCTGACAGCGGTTTCAAATCCGAAGGAGCGCCTAACCCAGGGGATGTCATTATCGATCGTTTTAGGAATGCCAATAATGGCGACGTTGGTCCCGCGTCGACGAAGTTCAGCATTTATGGCTGCGGCACCACGCATGGTGCCATCCCCGCCGATGGCAAACAGCATATTTATATTTTTGTGAATAATCGTATCGACGATCTCAGCGGTCGGAGGTGTGCCGCGTGATGTGCCAAGTATCGTTCCGCCTTGTGTGTGAATGTCTTCAACATCATCGGGACTTAGCCCGCTAAAGTGGTTTTTCGTCGAGGCGCTAAGGCCGTGATAGCCACCACGGATACCTTCAACGTATTGGCATCCGTAGCGGTGCCAAAGCTGCAAGACAAGGCTACGAATAACGCTATTGAGACCTGGGCACAATCCCCCACATGTCACTATGGCCGCCCTGACTTTATTCGGTTCGAAATAAATCTTTTCCCTGGGTCCAGCGATTTCGAAGGCTTCTGGATGTTGATTGTTCTTTACCTGGTCTAAAAGATCCTTGAGATTCGGTTTGACGACCATGAGTTCGTCATCAGCTGTAAACGCGCCAGAGTCGGCCAAATTAATCGGCGAATCCCAAAGGCATGGCCCCAGATTTTGTATGACCAGTCTCTTAGTTCTCGTCATGGGTGGCTGGCTCTCCGTTTTCTTGCAAATTTCACCAATAAATCAGTAGTGTAGCATGGCTTGAGCTACTGTTGAAGGCGTGTGGACAACTCTGTTGCTTTGATGGTAGATATCGCCCAATAAGAGGTGTTTTTGTCGTGTTAATGGACAGTTCTAATTCATCGACGTCGGGCACCGGCTTGCCTAGTTTTTTTGGCTTAAGTCGCGCTGATCTGGAGCAAGACTGCCGTCACTATGGTGTATCGGGAGTCCATGCTACCGACTTATTTAGATCTGCTTACAAAGAATTCAACGCTAAGCCCTGGACTCGGCCTAGTTTACCGAAGTCGTACTCAGAGGGGTGCGAAAAGCGTTTTAGCCATGTTTTGCCAAGTATCGCGAACCAGCAAGTCAGTCAATACGACGGTAGTGTGAAGTTTGCCGTGCAATTACAGGATAGGAGTCTAGTCGAGTCTGTGTTGATGCCTGAGTCTAAGCGACTCACGCTTTGCATAAGTTCCCAGGTTGGCTGCGCCCAGGGATGCGTATTCTGTCACACCGGTCGCATGGGTCTGATTAGAAACTTGGATGCTTCAGAAATAGTGGGTCAAGTATGGCTTGCTAATCGATGGATCAAGGACAACCCTGAATGGTTGGTAGGCAACCGGCTTCCGGCGAGTCAGCGTATTACAAACATTGTTTTTATGGGTATGGGTGAGCCTCTAGATAACGCTTTAAATGTGGCGCAGGCTATCACTATCATGACTGACCCATTCGGTATGAATTTAGCTAAAAGACGTGTGAGTGTGTCCACCGCCGGGCATCTTGATGGTCTTGATCAGTTGCTGGACGTTCACCCTGACGTTCGTCTAGCCGTGTCTGTTCACTCTGCTTTCGATTCAGAGAGGTCCAAAATCATGCCGATCAATCGTAGATGGCCTCTGGCTACTCTTTTTGAGAGGCTAAGGTCCCTCGATAGTCTGCAAAAAAATGGGTTACTCATTCAGTATACTTTGATTCATGGCGTTAACGACTCACAGGGGCATGCCGACAAGTTGATTGAAATGATCGATGGCATGAATGTAAAAATAAACATCATCCCACTAAACCCGGTTGGGCCATCCCGTCTCCGAGGACCCGACATCGAGCGCCTCGAGGCTTTCAGGGATCATATCTTTAAATCCGGTCTTCGAGTCATGGTGCGCTACAGTAAAGGGCAGGATATTGCTGCTGCATGTGGTCAGTTGGTTTCAGCAGTAGATTCCTAAAAAAGTTCTTTTATTTTAGTTGTTTGTGATTGAGCACTAGCGCTGTCGGATCGACAAATCCCGGATATTTATAAAGAAAAGTCAATGTCATGGCGATAAATGAGCTGAGGATTTCTGTTCATATCGGGAGACGTTTGTCGTGACATCTGGTCGCTCACCAGTATTATCCTACAACGCGCAGCAGCACGTCGTGCGCTTGTCGCTCACGCGTGCTGCCGCTCTTACGTCTATAACGCCACCCGAAGATTTAATTGAACGCGTGAGATCGAAGTTTGAGAAAGTCAAAGACGAAGGTCGTATTGAATTTTATCAAATTTATGAGGAGTCTCTTGAAGCTGCTTGGTCTGCACTACGTGAGGCCCCTAAAGATCTCGATGACGTAAAAATTACGTTTATTTTTGGTGCGGGTGCTCCACAAATTGAAGGCCTCACGGTGATCAATTCCGATGTCCAGAATCCTGGAGTTTTGGTCACTACGACAGGTCCGATTGACACAAAAAAATTCAACCCTGAGTGGATTCGAACCGCAATCTTGAAAGTTGCGCGAGATCACCACGTATATGATGGACTTTTCTTGCCGCATGTTAACGCTGCGATTCAAAGAATCTTAGCTGGCGATACTTTGAGTAATTTTTTGATTGAAAACAGAAAAGCTGCGCCATCGTTTCACCATCCAGAACGACCCTTTGCGGTCTTCGCTAATAAGACACGTCTTGAGGTCGTAGCTTACATTCACGAGCTTTCTAGCATGCAGTCACAACCTGCCCTTGATCGACTTTGTGATTTGGTCACAAAGGCAGTTCAGAAGCTTGAGGCGGCTGGAAGCCCAGATTTATTGATTTTACGAAACGAGGTCGCAGAATTAATCAGGGGTGCTTGGACGGGGCCTGAGCGTGTGGGAATTGGCATGCCACTGACTGTGCTTGCGGCTATAGAAGATTTATCGAAAACTCTTGGCAAGAAATTTCTTAACTTCATGGTGTCTGATGACAAGATGACCGCAAAAATCAATGACTTTGATATGGCGGTCTATGAAGATGCAGAGTTTAAAATCTCCAAAGACTTTATTATTAAGCAGCTGAGAATGTCTGATCTGAAAGGTGATATTCCTGATTCAGATCTGACACGATTAGCAGAGGCGGTCAATAGACGAGAGAATCTGGACGGGAAGGTGGCTGGTCGGGGACGGCAGTCGTCCTCAGGTGTAGACCCATATATACATTTGGTTTATAAGGACGCACCTAAGCCTTTGAGTGACGATGACATTATCAATATAAGAGACTCACAGCAGAGATCGATTGTTCAGGCTGGGCAACTTATTGCTGAGATCAGATATCTTAAGCCTGAGGTTGTTGGGATGAATATGCTCGGAGAAGCTTTGCCGCCAGAGCCGGGCCCTCAGATGGACATCGTGCTTGGCGAGGGGATTGTACAGTCTCTGCCGGGCAAATTTGTTGCCGAATTCGGTGGAGTGCCAACAGTTGAGGATGGCAACAAACTTGGACTCATCAAGTCACATGTGCATGAGGGTGATGTGAATTTGAAGTCAGGGAATATTTACTTCGACGGTCCCGTCGAGATAAAGGGATCCGTCGATGCAGGCGCATTAGTTCGGGTGAAAGGTCCCCTGAAAGTATATGGATCTATTACCGGTGGCATAGTCATATCGCGAGAGCCAATTGAAGTCGTCGAGAGTATTGTTACCGGTCAGCAGGGAAAAGTAATCTGTAATACTCACATCAAAGCCGATTTCATCGAAAACAGTAGTATCGAATGTGACGGGTCTCTGGTCGTGACAAAGTCGCTTATCAGTAGTGATGTGGTTGCTGGAGATTACATTCAAGCTCTTGCGCCGGACGGTGTTATTGGCGGTGGTACTATCATGTCACGAAACCTGGTTGCTGCGGCAAATATCGGATTTACCAAGGGTGCGCGAACAAAATTTGTGGTGGGAGTTGATCACCGGGTTATTAGGCGAACCAAGATACGTGAGAAGCGTCTGAAAAATCTCATGGATGCTCAGGAACGCTACAAACTAGAATTTAGAGAGTTGGCCCAGAAGAAAGATGGTCAGCTGACTCCGAAGCATAAGCAGATGAAAGAGATTTTGAAGGGAAAAATGGCAAATGTTCGGCCACTTATTGAGACAGTATCGGGTCAGTTGGAGACCATGAAATCGTCTATGACGTTTGTTGACGATTGTTTAGTTGCAGCGACTAATGTATTTGCGGCCAATTGTAGCATTGAGGTCGGTGGGCAAGGTGTTGTCCTTGAGGCCGATACCATGGCGGTCGGAGTCTCTGCACGTAGACGTAGGGATAGCCATCTTTGCACCTATGACGAGATTAAATCAGAGATTGAAAAAAAATTGGCGGGCTCAGCGCAAGCTCCAGCTGTTGCGGCGGCACCAGAGGTCTCTGCTCCGGTTATAGCGTCTGAACCCGCGAAAGCGGAAAACTCGGCTATTCAACAGCCAGCCACTGATGAACAGCAAAAACAAGAAACGACCGATGCGCCATCCAATGCTCCTCAGGTTGAGGCTTCGGAACAGGTGCAATCGGCCGAGTCTACGCCTAAAGCCAGTTAAATTTAGTTAGTGATGGTGATGATGTCCGTCGGCTCCATGGGCGTGCCCATGGGCCACTTCTTCCTTGGTGGCTTCTCTCACCGTGTCAATTTCCACATCGAAAATCAACTTTTGCCCCGCTAGCGGGTGATTTGCATCTAAAGTGACTGAGTCGATTGAAATCGCTGTTACAGTGACGACTTCGCCGTTTGGTCCGTGGAACATATCGCCAACCTTGACGTCACCTTCTGGCAACTGGTTGCGCTTAATATTTAAGATTTTCCCAATGTCACGTTCGCCGTACGCATCCTTTGCTTCAACTTCAACGCGTCGTTTTTCACCCTTGCCCATGGAAAGCAAGACTGACTCGAGGCCAGGAATGATTTGACCAGCACCTGTCATAAATGCCAGCGGCTCTCCGGCATCTGATGCGTCAAGAGACTTGCCGTTGGTGTCAGTTAGTTTGTAGTGAAATGCTATGACTTTGTGGGACATGCCGTGTCTCCTTAAAATAAAGATCGGGTACCCTAACAAATATTTCCCGTGTCAGTCACCTAAATACGCTTTTCTGATTTCATCAGACTTTAAGAGCTCGTTAGCCGGCCCGCGAGTTTTGATTTTGCCGGTCTCAAGAACTAGTCCATAGTGGGCGATTTGGAGTGCTTGGAGAGCGTTTTGTTCAACTAACACGATCGTCATACCCGTTTTATTAATATCGGTTATGATTTCAAAGATTTTTTCAATAATTTGCGGAGCCAGCCCAAGACTTGGCTCGTCCAATAACAGTAACTCAGGCTGGCCCATAAGGGCCCGAGCGATGGCAAGCATCTGTTGTTCGCCACCAGATAGAGTGCCAGCCAGTTGTTTTCGGCGCTCTTTAAGACGTGGGAAAAGTTGAAAACCTCGATCGAGATTTGCTTGAAAGGCCCCTTTGTCTGGCGCTGCCCACGCCCCAAGATCCATATTTTCCTCAACCGTTAGATTCAGGAAAATGCCGCGTCCCTCCGGAGCTTGGCAAAGGCGCTTTTTGACAATTTCATGGGCCGGCATCCCAGCAATATTTTCTCCCTTATAAATAATTTGCCCAGATTTTGGTTTAACAAGACCAGATATGGCCCGCAGTGTTGTGGACTTCCCTGCGCCATTGGCTCCGACCAATGTCAAAATTTGGCCGCGCTCAACCTCGAAGCTCACCGAGTGTAGAGCCTGGATAATCCCGTAATAAACGCTCAGGTCTTTGAAGCTCAAAATCGGATCATTTTGGGTCGTGCTCATTTCGTTGCTGCCTTACCTAAATATGCTTCTATGACCCTAGGATTTTTTTGAATCTCCGCCGGCGCTCCCTCTGCAATTTTGACTCCGTAATCAAGCACTGCAATACGCTCACAAATGCCCATGACTAGCTTCATGTCGTGCTCAATTAAAAGAACGGTCGCATTGTATTGTTTGCGGATGTCTCTGATGGTTTCCATCAAAGCGGTGGTTTCGTTCGCATTCATTCCTGCCGCAGGTTCATCAAGGAGTAGGATGCGAGATCCTGTGGCGATGGCGCGGGCGATCTCGAGTCTTCTTTGATCGCCGTAAGGTAGAGAACTCGAAAGTTCATCTGCTCTGGACTCTAGCTTAAATATTTTTAGAATCGCGAGCGCGTCTGCTTTCTTACGTGATTCGGCCTCAAGAAGGGCTTTTGTGTGGAGAAGAGTCGATATCAAACCAAACTTGTGATTGCTTGGGTTTTGATCCATGGCAACCAGTAGATTTTGGAGAACGGTCAATTCCTTAAAAAGTCGGATGTTCTGGAATGTCCTGGCTATTCCAGATCGCGTAATTTCAAACGCCTTCAAGCCCGATATTTGTTTTCCTGATGCACCTAAGGTTATCGTGCCTGATGTTGGTTTATAAACGCCAGTGAGCATATTAAACAACGTGGTTTTACCAGCGCCGTTAGGACCAATTAATCCAAAAATGGCGCCCTGTGGGATCTCTAAGTCGACATCACTGACGGCTTTGAGCCCTCCGAATTTGATGGATAGTTTCTCTGTTTTTAGTGCTGTTTGGTTCATGCCTTCGCCCTCTTTTTGGACGAAAGAAAGTCAGATATTTCGCTAGTGCCGAATATACCCTTGGGGCGAGCTAGCATCATCAGGATTAAAACCAAAGAATAGATGACCATGCGAAGGTCGACGCCCGTATAATTTTGTAGCGGGCGCAGGGCTTCTTTCAATACGGTGAGCAAAACAGCGGCTACGACGCTACCTGAAATGGAGCCCATCCCACCAAGCACGACCATAATGATGACCTCAAAGCTTCGATTAAAATCAAAAATTTGGGGATTAATCGTACTAAGGTTGTGAGCAAATAAGCCACCGGCGATCCCGGCAAAAAATGCGCCTAATGCAAAGGCTCTGACTTTTCCTTGGGTGGTATTTACACCCATGGCCGTGGCAGCAATTTCATCCTCGCGGATTGAAAGTAAGACTCTACCATGCGCAGAATGCACAACACGCCAAACTGCAAATACGGTGAAGATAACAAACGTAAAGATCCATCCAAAATTCGTATACTGACTGATTCCTGAGAGACCCCGTGCTCCACCGACGGCTTCGGTGTTGAGAAAGATTACTCGTATGATTTCACCAAAACCAAGCGTCACGATGGCTAAGTAATCACCTCTCAGTCGAAGCGATGGTAAGCCAACAATGTATCCCACTATTGTTGCAGCCATGCCGGCAAAGAGGAGGGAACCAACAAAGACCAGAGCACTTGAAAATGAGCTCTCCATCATTTGCGGATTAGATGCGAGCATTTGAGTGGTAATGTAGGCTGAAACATACCCGCCCACACTCATGAATCCTGCGTGCCCCATTGAGAATTGGCCGGTGAATCCATTTACTAAGTTAAGGCTCACCGCTAGAATGATGTTGATACCCGCAAGCATGAGGATGTCGAAGTAGTAGCTACTCATGACACCGGGAAGCCAAGCATTTAGAACCCACGCGGTAGCCACGGCCATGAGCCACCACTTAAGGCTGATGATGCCAGAGCTTTGATTTTTATCTTCCGTTTTGTAAGCGGGCGTCATGGTGTCCTCAAATAGGCTATACTTTTTCCGTGCGATGGACGCCCAGAATGCCGGATGGTTTGAACAGAAGAATCAAAATCAGTATGGCGAAAGCAAGGGCATCTTTATAAGTGGGGGTGCCGTATCCGGAAAGAAGTGCCTCGGCAAGTCCAAGAATAAAAGATCCCAAAACGGCACCAGTCACATTACCGATACCTCCCAAGACCGCCGCGCAAAAGGCTTTCAGTCCGGGCATGGAACCCATGAGTGGTTCGACCTTGGGATACGTCATGGCAACCATCACTCCAGCAGCTCCGGCTAGGGCTGAACCCATCATGAATGTGGCTGCAATGATGCGATCTGTCGGAATCCCCATCAGGCTTGCTAAGTCGTGGTTAAAGCTTACTGCGCGCATGGCACGGCCTAGGCGGGTATGGAAAATCACGTGACGTAGAATAAGCATCAAAAGAATTGCAGTCGCAAAAACAAACACCTTAAGGGGCTCAATGTAGAGAATGTTATCATCTGATCCGATAGTCCAAGGTTCAAGATTTTCGAACAGATCCGGAAAAGCTTTTGGGTCCGATCCAAACAACAACTGACCGGAGTATTGAAAAAACAGCGAAACGCCAACCGCTGTAATCAACAAATTGATTCGTGGAGCGCCGCGTAAGGGGCGGTACGCGAGTCTCTCAACCAAAAACCCAATCAGCGCGCAGATCACCATGGCAACCACTATGATGCAAACTCCCGTTATGATCGCGGAGGCTGTGGTTGACTGATCTGCGGCGCCGTTCATCAGAGCGTTGATCTTACCGTCAATCCGGCGGGATAATATGAAGTTCGATGTGTAATATCCGGCAAAAGCCCCCAACATATAAACTTCGCCGTGGGCAAAGTTTATAAGCTGAAGAATCCCAAATACCATGGTGTATCCAAGGGCTATCAGGGCGTAGGTTCCACCTTGAGAGAGACCATTGATGATGTACTGAAAGAACTCTGCCATGTGGCTGAATACCTGGTGTTAGGGGCTTTTGAACGTATCAAAAGCCCAAGCCTTTTCAGGGGCTAACGGTTGATTTGTAGAGGAACTTGCCGTCTTTCACCTCTAAGACGACAGCTGGCTTGCTCGCGTTTCGTTTATCGTCGATGGAGATTTTCCCGGTGACAGCGTTGAAGTCTTTTGTGCTAGCGATAGCATCGCGAATTTCTTTTGGGGTTAGGTTTTTGGTTTTTTCCATGGCCGCAATTAAAACCAATGCAGCATCATAACCCATAGCCGCGAGACCATCGGGGGTTGCTTTGTAAGCAGCTTCATAGTTTTTGACAAAAGTTTGAACGCTGGGTGATTGATCGTCTTTACTGTAGTGATTTGAGAAGTAGCCGTTGTTGAGCGCCTTCCCGCCAATTTCGTAAAGCTTCGTCGAATCCCACCCGTCGCCACCAAGGAGCGGAACTTTAATGCCGAGTTTTCTGGCCTGTTTTGCGATGAGCCCGACTTCTGTGTAGTAGCCTGGGATGAAAATTGCCTCAGGTTTTTTCGATCGAATCGATGTTAGCTGACTATTAAAGTCCACGTCGCCAGAGCTGTATGTCTGGTCCACAACAATCTCACCACCACCTTTGGTGAAGGCTGCTTTAAAATAATCCGAAAGTCCGAGTGAGTAGTCACTTTTTACGTCCCTGAGAATCGCGACTTTCTTGATCTTTAGAGTCTCGAGTGAAAACTTCGCCATGACCTCACCTTGGAAGGGGTCTATGAAGCAGACTCTAAAAATGTAATCACCGATCGTGGTGACCTTGGGATTTGTTGAGGACGGAGAGATCATCGGAATTTTATTTTTTTGAGCGATCGGCGCCATCGCTAAGGACCGAGACGAAGCTACTTCGCCCAGTACGGCGATTACCTTGTCTTGAGTGATAAGTTTTGTGGTACCGATGGCCGCTTCTTCTGGCTTTCCCTGATTATCAACACTAACGAGTTCTAGCTTTTTTCCTTTGACCCCGCCCTTGGCATTTTGCTCTTTGATCGCGAGCTCAATTCCTTGGTGTGTTGATATTCCAAACGTCGCCTCAGATCCCGTCATCGAGCCGACCTCACCAATCTTGACTGTTTGAGAATAACTAGACGTTGGACAAAGGCCTGCACACAAAATTGCGGAGATGGAAAGTACTCGCAAAAACATCAGCTAAATCCTCCAGTTGGATCGGTGTCCGAAAAAGATAGCACAGCATCTTTAACGTTCGCACCAACAATTTCCGATAGTTTCAGGGAAATTCGTCAAGAGCCACGAGGGATAAGTTGGTTAAATTTTATGCATAACGTTGCCCCGGCCATTAATCGTAATGATTCTTTTAATGTATGGATGCTTGCCCTGGCCGTATCCGTGGGTTTCCATATTTTATCAGCGGTCTGGCTTCTGCGTCTTGAAGAGGCACCCACATATCAGGTGGTCCCACCAATTAAAGTGAAGGTGGCTAGTGTTGAGCCAGTCGCGACTCCACCAAAGCCGCAGAAAAAGGAAAAACCAAAACCGCAGACGCTCGCTCCCAATGCAGAAGCCAAGCCGGATCAACCAGTCACTGATACGCCGGTCCAAGGTCTCACCAAGGACTCGATGTCGGACAAAGGAACGATGGCGGCTCCGATTGGGAATACACTTATGAAAGAGGATGAGGGAAAACGACTTGATGACGTAAAAGCACTCAGAGGGGACATGTCAGCTCCGGCTCGGTTAATTGTAGAGACCCTAGCGAGACCTCCCTACACCGATCAAGCTTTGGATGTTGCTTTACAGGGTTCATTCATAGTGGACGTTTTTGTGAACCTTGACGGCTCGGTTCGGGATGCGGAGCTTAGAAAAAAAATTGGATTCGGAATGGACGAGCGCGTTTTGACGGCGGTCCGTGGTGCGAAATTTATTCCTAGAAAAAACAAGCTGGGTGTCTCAGAAGAAAGCTGGACTGAGCTGAAGTTTACGCTTGTGATCCCATAATTCTTCTGTGAACTAGCTGGCAACGAAAGCAAGGTAATAGAAAAGCCAACCTGTCGTAGACGTCAGGGTAAGTCCGATTGCCGAAAGCGTCCCAATTTTTTTGTGTTGAAGCGAGTATTGTCCGGGCTTTGGCGGCTTTGGAAAGTTTTTTAGAGCCCGAATCACAGTCATAAAAAGCAGAAGACTTGTCGAGATGGCAAACGTTAGGTGCACCAGTAAAACCGGAGTGACCAAGGTGTCGTTGTAGGGACTGGCTGCTGCCAGATGCTTCCAGCCAATGAGTCTCATTTCTACTTCAAATAAAACGACAGCAATCAATAGAATGCTGCTAAGACTCAGCATAACTTTTTTGTGCTTGGTGAAGTCGCGCTGTTTTTTGGCCATAAGAATACCAAACGCCATTAGCGGTAAGAGCAAAAGCATCGCAATAGCTACAAGATCCAACATGAAACTACCGCGACTACCTTGTATAAACCCCTGCATACTGTTTAAAACTCCTCGATTCCTGCAATTGGACGAGGCCTGAGTTTACCCCTGGCCCGCCGTGAAATCTAACAAAACAATTGCTTAAATAGGCATCTTCAACGGCCCGAGGACAAGGGTTTTCGGGGTTAAATTCCACTTGCAAAGAAACATTCTTTTGGGCAAAGTACCCGCCTCCCTTGATGAGGGCGCTTAGCTCAGTTGGTAGAGCACCAGATTTGCATTCTGGGGGTCAGGAGTTCGACTCTCCTAGCGTCCACCAAGTCTCTCCCCAGGCCCTAAAGCCAGCACCCAAAGTTTATGAAGCGTTTGCTGGGTTTATTTTTTGACCGCTGCCACTGATCTGTGTTACCCAAAGCCGTTGATTTGGTTGGGGTCTTAGGCGTCAGAAAATGCTGACAAGATCAGTCGGGAAATATCGATTAATCTTGATCGAAATGGTCAGTAATTTCAATATATTATATCAAAATAAGGGTTGCGAGATTTCAACATCAGAGCGATACTCTGGGTTGTGTGAAGAAACTTTTTTGGAGGGTCTAAAGATGAAAGTTCTGTTAACACTCGCCGCGGTTGTAGGGGTTTCAGGTTACGCTTTTGCGGATGCAAATAATCCCGTTTTGGTTACGGCTCCTGTCGAGAAAGTTTATGTGCCGGCCGGTTTCGATGACAACGACAAGGTTGAAGTCATTGTTCATGGTCACTTTAATAGCAGCTGCTACAAAATGGGACCGGTTAGCGCCACAGTTGACGAGCAGACCAAACGCGTCACGGTTAGCGCTCAGGCATTCTACTATGCGGGCGAAGCTTGTGTGCAGATGATCACTCCGTTCATCAAGAGCGTCGAGCTTGATCGTCATTTGTCGGCTGGTAATTACAAGGTCACAGTTGCAGACCGTCCTGATGCTACCGCATCTAGTCTGAAAGTTGTCAAATCAATGCGTCCCGACGCAGATGACTTTCTTTACGCAAGCGTTAATAACGCCACTATGGAAACGACTGCAGACGGTACTCGCGAGCTCGTTTTGAAAGGCCAACACCCATACTTGTTAGATGGCTGCGTAAAAATCGATGATATCAAAACCAAGCTTGGCGAAGATAAGACACTTGTTGTTCAGCCGATCACATCGATCGTTTACGGTGACGAGTGCAAAGGTGCTGTGAATAACCGCTTTGAGGTGCGCAAATCTCTCAATGGCCAACTGACCCAGGGCGAGTATCTGATGCACGTCAGAGTTTTGGACGGCAATGCGATCAATCAGCTTGTGAATCTTGACTGATTAACAATCGTCGTCGTTCTTTAAGAGCCAGGGTATGAAACCCTGGCTTTTTTCGTGTCTGGCCGGATAAAAGAGGAAGGGCCGGTGTTCTGCTCTGTAAAAAGCAAAACAACCGGCCCCGGCTACTGGGCATCACATGAATTTCGCAAAGTTGGTCGTCGTCGGCTAGAAGTTGCCTCGCGAAATAAATCTCACAAGGCTTAATGTGAAGGGGCTTTCCATTTTGAAAAGTCTTAAGGAAGCGGCAAACGAGCAAAGAAGCCTCGACCAACATTGGTACTGTTACGGCGCCGGGTTCCGGCAACCGTGACTCGATACGATCGAAATCCAAAATGACAAAGATCCGCTTCCTATTGTAGGTACAACAGGCGCAACCAAAGCCGTGAAGATCTTCTGAAGACTATTTCAATATGCTCCGATTGCTTGAGAGGTACGGTAGCAACTGCCGGGTGTCAACTCGAATACTTTGGGCCACTTTTTTAATCTGCTGTAATTACGGTGGGTTATATTAATAAGCTCAGCCTGGAAGCAGGAACGGAGCTGATTAAAATTTATTTTTACCATTATTTTCAGGCGGTTAAAGAGATCGCCGATCCGGACTACAACGGGTATGAGCTGTATTGACGGATCCGTTAAATGTGGACGTGACGCTCCCTTAGATCTTGCCGCAATTTGAACTCACCTTCATATATGACCGCATCAAGTCCCAGGGCTCTGGCTCCGTCTATGTTTTCCTTCACGTCATCAACGAAAAAAATTCCACTGGGTTCGCAACCGATTATTTTATGTACGTGCTCATAAATCTTTCGTTCAGGCTTAAGTGATTTGACCTCGAAGGACAAAACAAGATGATCGAAGAATCGGGAAATCGACCATGTCTGCTCGATATGCTGCCAGTGTATTTCATTTGTGTTTGAAAGAAGAACGAACGGTAAAGTTTGCGCGTATGAGTCTCTTAGATGCTGCAAAATATCAATTGTCGACTGAATGGGAGAAAATATATTAGCTGCAGCCAATCTTAGGTGATCAGAGTGAATGGTCTTTTTGAAATGCTTTTCAAATTTTTGATGTAATTCGGAGAAAGAAAACTCGCCGGCCTCAAAGCGATATTCCAGGCCATCATCAAATAACCAACTTTTGATATCTGCAGGCTTGACGCCCGCGACGTCTGCCACCTGCAAACAAGCTTTTTCAACGCTGAAATCGACGATAACCTTGCCTAAATCAAAAACCAAAGCCTTAATAACCGGCTTGGTCATGAGCCTCGGACCTCGGCAAAGACTGAGACGAAAACCTCGCTACCCACTTTAGATTTTAGGTAGCAAAAATGAAGTTTATCTTCTTTTTGATAAAGACACTCGCGGCTGAGAAATTCAGTATTAGAGTCATCCATCGGACGAATTCGAAGCACATGGAATGGCTCGTCGACCGATATAAAGAAATTTACAGGCCTCTGGCGGCCTTCCACTTGTTCCAAACGTACATGCGCGCCATCTTGAATAATGATTTCTCGGAATACCTTGCTAGATCCACTTGGAAAGGAAACCTTAAGAGTTAATTCTGCTTTGGCGGGAGACACACGGCGAACAGGGCTAAATGAAATGCGTATTCCGTCTTCATTCTCGAAAGTCTTTCCAGCCACTATTTCCTTTGCTGCACCAACGACCGAAAGAAAGTCGTTTGCTGCATGCAACGGGCAAACTGCCATCAGAAAAAACAAGACTGGAGAAACAAGTTTAATCAAACGAATAATCCTCACCGGCTTAGCGCGACAGCGTTTACCGAGCAGTAAAATTTATGCGTGTATTAGTTTAGCCTTCCAGTGGTGGCAAGCTAAATGAGATAAACCTATTAAAAACAATTAGTTATATTTAAGCTTCCAGAAGCTTTGTGCGGGTTAGGTAGCATGTGGAGCAAGCAGGCAGGTACTTTTCTTCAGCTCCCAGCTCGATCTTGGGTCCATCGAGGGTTGGTTGGCCGTTGATAAATTTTAAATTGAAAATAGCCTTGCGGTTGCAATAGGCGCAGGTGGTTTTAATCTCCTCGATCGAATCAGCTACTTCGAAAAGCCTCTGACTGCCTTCGAAGAGTTGCCCGCGAAAATCAGTTCTGAGGCCATAGCATATGATCGGAATGTCGTTTTTGGTCGCAATCGTACGAAATTGATCGATGACCCTACGGCTTAAAAACTGAGCCTCGTCGACAACGATACAATCAACCCCGTCAAATTCATTAGGGCCGAAGGTGGTATCGGCGTCAATGAGACGATCGGCGGCCATAGCAAGGCCCGCACGAGACTTGACGTCGTCGGCGCTAAATCTGACATCGAACTTAGGCTTAAGGACGGATACGCGTTTTTTTTGCTGTTGATAATTATGTGCGACGGCAAGAAGGTTCAGCGTTTTTGCGCTACCAACAGTCCCATACCTAAAATACAACTTTGCCATACCAGGTTGTGCCTCTAGCGAAGGGGATTGAGGCGTGACGGAGAGCGTTCGCGTATCATCTCATAAATCAGCTCAAATACGTCTTCAGCGTTAGGCTTTGAGTAGTAGTCGCCGTCGGAAGCGTATGCCGATCGGTGCGGTTTTGCGGTTAACGTGCGTGGAGCGGCATCGAGTACCTCATAACCACGTTGCTCCTCAATAATTTGCTGAAGCATGTATGCGGCTGCTCCGCCTGGAACGTCCTCATCCATGCAAACGAGAGCGTTTGTTTTGTTGATGGATTCGCGAATCTTATGGAAGCGGTCAAACGGCAAAAGCGTCTGGACGTCTATGAGTTCGACGCTGATTCCTACATTTTCAAGAAGCCTAACCGCATCCTGCGCCACCCGAATGCAGGCGCCGTAAGTAACGAGTGTTATGTCTCGTCCTTCTTGCAATACTTCAGGCACGCCGAGGGGAACCGTGTAGTCTCCAATGTTGTCGGGGAGAGTTTCCTTGATGCGATAGCCATTGAGTACTTCGATAACTAATGCGGGATCGTCGCCACTTAGTAGTGTGTTGTACATTCCAGCTGCTTGGACCATATTTCGGGGAACACAAACGTGGATGCCTCGCAGTCCATTAATGATCGTTCCCATGGGTGAACCGGTGTGCCAGATGCCTTCGAGACGATGGCCTTTGGTTCTGACGATCAACGGTGCAATCTGCCCGCCGGCGCTGCGGTAATGTATGGTGGCAAGGTCGTCACTCATGCCCTGAAAACAATAAAGTAAGTAATCTAAATATTGAATATCTGCGATGGGGCGTAGTCCCCTCATTGCCGCGCCGATGCCTTGGCCAAGTATGGTCGCTTCCCGGATGCCGGTGTCTGTTACGTGTAGTTCGCCAAACGTCTCTTGTAGTCCTTCAAACTCGAGATTTACGCCACCTAACTGACCAACGTCTTCGCCGCAAATAAAGATCCTGGGGTCGCGCTTGATAGCCTTCTCAAAAAACTTCTGTATGACCTGACGACCATCCACTTTCTCGCTCTTGTCCGAGTAGCTGGGGGGTGTTTCATTTGCGAGTAGAGGAGAGCGGGATGTTTCACTCAGAAGATAACTGGAATAGCGTCTTTGGTTCACCGACTCGTAGCGTTCAATAAATCTGATCAGCGGCATTTTGCTGTCGTGATCCAGATCGGCAAGCTGGTAAAGAAGGCGTTTTAGGCTACTTTGTACATTGCGACGAAATAAGGTTGGAGCGCGCTGCAACTCCTGACTGACTTTGTTGCAAACATCTTGTTTTCCGATGGAGTTCCCGAGTTTCTCTAGCATTGAAATAGCGTCTTGACGCTCGCGTTCCAGTGGCTTCAGATAATCGTCCCAGGCTTCGCTTTTAGCTAACTCAGCGGCTTTCAAGGCATCATCTTCAATGGCCTGGAGTTCATCAGCTGACGCAAGCTTTTTTTCGATAATCCAGCCTCGAAAGCGGTTAATGCAGTCAAAGTTTTCCTCCCACTTGAGGCGCTCCTTGGTTTTATACCGTTCATGGCTTCCTGATGTTGAGTGACCTTGTGGCTGTGTCATCTCGATAACGTGAACGAGTTGAGGTATGTGATCCATCCGACAGGAGCTCGCGGCACGCTGGTAGGTATTCATGAGGGCTTCGTAGTCCCAGCCTTTCACTACATGAATCGCGATACCTTTAAGTTGCTCTTCGTAATTAAATCCAGCCATGATCTTTGAAATGGATTCTTTTGTGGTTTGGTATCTGGCGTGTACAGAAATGCCATACTCGTCGTCCCAAACACTCATAAGCACCGGCACTTGAAGCACACCGCAGGCGTTCATGGCCTCCCAAAATAGTCCTTCGGCTGTGGATGCGTTGCCAATTGTTCCAAATGCGATCTCGTTTCCGTTTTTCGTAAATTTTTTAGCGTCTTTTAGACGGTTGTTTTGGCGATATAGTTTTGACGCGTAGCCTAAACCAACCAACCGCGCCATTTGACCGGCTGTTGGCGAGATGTCTGACGATGTGTTTGGTTGGACTAACTGATCTAGCCATTCGCCGGTATCAGTAATGAGCCGGGTGGAAAAGTGGTTGTTCATCTGCCGACCAGCACTGGCAGGCTCATTTTTGACATCTGTGTCCGCGAAAAGCTGGGCAAAAAACTGCTTGAGAGTGAGCTCCCCCAAGGCCATCATCACGGTTTGGTCGCGGTAGTAGCCTGACCTCCAATCCCCCTTTTGAAAGGCTCGGGCCATAGCTACTTGAGCGACTTCCTTGCCGTCGCCAAAAATTCCGAACTTTGCCTTACCGCTCAATACCTCTTTGCGTCCAATCAAACTAGCTTGGCGGCTTTGGCAGGCGATAGAAAAGTCCTTCAGGACCTGATCCTTGTTCCAATCATTGGTCGGTTTATCCGTTTTGTTGGCTAGTCGCTCAGTCACAGTTGTGCCCTTCAGTGCTGATGTTTTGTTTTGTCACCGGTCAAATACTGCGATGACTGGTGCGTGATCGGAGGGTTTCTCTCCACGTCGCTCGTCTCGGTCCACACTCACAGAGCTGCACCGACTTGCCATAGTCGCAGTTGCATAAATCAAATCGATTCTAAGCCCCTTATTGCGTGGAAAAGACAACTCCCGGTAATCCCACCATGAGAATATGCCAGGCGACTGGTCGACGACTCGCAGCGTGTCAACGAGTCCGAAGGAGACAAAATCCGACAGTGACGCTCTTTCTCCCGTCGAGCAGTGAATGTGCTCTTTCCAAGCCACGGGATCGTAAACGTCCCGGTCATCGGGTGCAATATTGAAATCACCCACGACCACAAGTTGATCCGAGGGTTTCCAATGTCTTTGTAAGAACTCTTTACCTCGCTTAAGCCACTGAAGTTTATAAGCATATTTTTCCGAACCCACCGCCTGCCCATTGGGTACATAGGCGCAAATGAGATCAAATTGATCCGCTGTTCGGACTGTGATCGTTCGGGCCGCGTCATCGGCATGCCGGTCGTCAAAGTTCTTAAAGAGGACCTCTACGGGTTTTTTGGAGAGAACGGCGACACCATTATAGGCTTTTTGACCAAAAAACGCCGCGTGGTATCCTGCGTCATTGATGGCCTCTAAGGGAAACTTTTCGTCACTACATTTTAGTTCTTGGAGGCAAATGTAGTCACAAGACGAGCGTTTCAGGAAAGCCTGAAGGCGCTCAAGACGTGAATTAACGGAGTTTACATTCCAGGTGGCAACGGTAACCATAGGCGCCAGACTTTAGTGTCAGGCGCGCCTGAGGTCAAAGCAATTCCATTTCTGCTAATGGAGTGCCGCTTAAAGAGTCAGAATACTGGAAGTCACTGGTGGGTACGCAGTCATTGCGCTGACCGCTACTTTTGAACGTGATTTGATAGGTGTCGCACTCCACGTAATTAAAACCCTTTTGGAAGGGCACCTTGTCGCAGGATTCTTCTTTACCTTGTCTCATTTTGAGACCACAGCGATCTTTGAATTCAATTGTTTTCTTATCAGCGGCTAAGTTACCGTGACGCACGTGATGTGGGCAACGTGAGCAGAGCATTCTTCTATCCCTTCCTTGGGTTAAAGAGTTCTGAGAGACGATGTCCGCATTAGCTCCGAGCTTTGCTTTTGACTCGCCTGCCGGTTTCCGCGCTGGGTTGAACCTTCTCAACGCCTTGCCCGCAGATTTAGGAACTCATGCTTCTCTAATGTTGTTTAATTGGGATCATAACACCAATTTCACCGATTGCAATAAAATTTATTTTCGATGGTTAGCTTGCCTTTCCAGATCCCATTAAAAAGGCCGTCCAATTCTTTGAATTTAATCCCGCAACCCGCTGTCTGCGGCGCAGTTGACGCAGTCTTTGGGACGGGGTACCCTCTTCGTTCATCGCTTTTTATTTTTTGAATTTTAGGCTGATGCGGAGGCTGTTTCAGATGGCGTGGTTAGATAGAGAGAAGGCACCGATAGCCAAAGGTGATCGAATTGATACACCGGATGGTTTGTGGGAGAAGTGTGAAAAGTGCTCCGAAATCATATTAAACAAAGAACTCATGGACAATCTGAACGTTTGTCCGAAGTGTGATTATCATTATCCGTTGCCTGTTTGGGACAGAATTAACAGTTTGATGGATCCTGGCTCTTTCGTAGAAGAAGATGCGAATCTTAGAAGTAGTGATCCGCTAAAATTTGCAGATAGTAAACCCTATGCGAAACGTCTCGAGGAACAGCACAAGAAAACGGGACGTTGGGATGCCTTCGTTTCAGTCCGTGGCAAACTCAATGGCCGTGCCGTGCACTTGGGGGTATTTGACTTTCAGTTCATGGGCGGCAGCATGGGATCCGTTGTTGGGGAAAAGATCTCTCGGTTGTTCTTGCGAGCGGCCGCAGCCAGAGAGCCGGCCATTGTCGTAAGCTCATCTGGTGGAGCGAGGATGCAAGAGGGGCTAATTAGCCTTATGCAGATGGCCAAAACCTGCGCTGCGGTCTCAAAGCTTCGCGATGCTGGAATTCCTTATGTTTCTGTTCTCTGTCATCCAACCACGGGTGGTGTAGCCGCAAGCTTTGCGATGCTTGGTGATATCAATATTGGTGAGCCTAATGCGCTGATTGGGTTTGCAGGGCCGCGAGTCATTGAGCAGACGATCAGAGCGCAGTTGCCTGAAGGATTTCAGCGGTCAGAATACCTTCTCGAACACGGCATGCTCGATTTAATTTCGCACCGCGACTCTCTGCGTATGACCCTGTCGAGAGTTTTGGATATTCTTGCGTCAAATGTCGTTAAGGCCTGATTCTGAACCTGAAGAAATACTGGCGCTGTTTGATAAGCGGCCGACTGTGATCCGTCCGGGCTTGGACAGGATTGAGTCGGCCCTTTCTATGTTGGGCCGGCCTGCAGAAAATACGCCACGAATCGTGATTGCAGGAACCAATGGCAAGGGCACGACCAGTGGGATGATTTGGCGTATGTTGAGCTCGATAGGTCTGCGCGCCGGTCTATTCACATCACCTCATTTAATCGAGTTTCGAGAGCGATTCTCCGTCTCCGGTCAAACGATCGGAAATGATCAAATCGTAGATTTGATTCTCAAATTAAAAAATCAGATCTCTCCCGCTCTTTGGTCTGAGTTAACATTTTTCGAGATAAATACGATCCTGGCTTTTTTGCTTTTCGAGCAAATGAAAACCGACGTCAACGTCCTTGAAGTTGGTATGGGCGGGCGGCTGGATTGCGTTAATGTCTACGACCCAGATGTAGCGGTTATAACAAGTATCGGGTTTGATCATATGGAGTTTTTGGGTCATACCCTAACGGCGATTGCTCGGGAAAAATCCGGTATTATGCGGGCAGGTCGACCCGTGGTGTGGTGTGCGAGGGGGTGGGCTGATGATGAAGCAGACGATGCAATTATGTCCTTTGCCTACGATTTGAAGGCTAAGTTTGTTCGAGCTGAGCAACCAACCGATAAGCATCTTCCGCAAGCTTTGAGAAGTCGCCCACTCTTTTTTCACAGGAACTTTCAGTTGGCTAAAGCTGCCCTGCAAGAGTTCTTTGCTGGTAGTAGCGATAAGGCTCTAAAACGCCACGCTCATATCGATTATGCCCAACTATTTAACCGAGACGGCGCGCCCTGGCCTGTGACGTTTACGGGACGTTTTGATTCTCTGACCGTGGCAAAAGGGGGTGAATCTGTCAGCGTCCTCCTTGATGTTTGTCATAATCCCCACGGTGCATCAGCCTTGGCAGGCGAAATTTCGAGGGCTTTTGGAAAAAAAGGCGGTTTAAAGTGCCTCATTAGCGTGCTCTCCGATAAAGACGCCGCTGGCATCTGGACCGCTTTAAAGGGTAATATCGACGAAGCTATTCCATTTCGAAGCAGTTCGCCGCGCTCCTGGCAAGTTTTGCCAGTCGGGATGGAAGATGTGAAAGTTGGGCCGCTTCGTGAAAATTTTGCGGTGGCTTGGAGTGATGCGCTAGCTAACCATTCATGGCGAGAGCGCTCTCCTTGGCTAATTTGTGGTTCGGTGGCTGCCGTCGGAGAGGTTTTGAAATATTGGCGCGATCATGGATGGGTCGTTAAGAGGGTGTTGTCGGATTGACATGAATGTTTCGCGGTCGTTTTTTAGCGTCAGACTTACGGCTTGGGTGGCTACACTTTCAGGCGGTTTCAGTTTCTGTCCCGTTCATGCCCAAGTCTCTAATGTAACTGTTCCTGTACCAGGACAGATTGTCCCTGAATCATCGAATGGAATACCCCAGTTGTTTTTTGACGCAAGAACTACTGGATTTACTCGTGACGGGAAGCAGCAGATTTTTGATGGCGACGTGATCGCTATAGGTCCCAAGAGTATTATCACGGCTGACCGAGTTGTGATCGATCAGGAGAAGAAGGCTCTTATCGCAGAGGGTCACGTGGTCGTATTAGCAGCCGATCAGATTTTAACGGGCGATCGAATCGAACTAGCGACTGAGACGGGGGATTTTAAGATCACCGGAGCTAGGATGATTGTAAATGATAAAGTAGAGTCGGAAAAAATAGCGAAGGATGTCTTAGGATTCTCAGCGCCAGAACTTAGTTTTGAGGCTGAAAGAAAAGCGCGGCTTGATGAGGTGAGCAAACGCAAAGACGTCGTTAAAGAGTCTGTGCGGCGGAAAGCTAAACTTGGCCAAGGGGCGAGCGACGGCGACGTTAGTGACTATTCAAGGCTACTTCAGCAGGAAGATATGATCCGTTCACAGGAGAACCCGGCTTTCGCACAGATGACCGAATCACGTCGTAACAACCTGCGAAAGCGACGTGATTTTTGGGAGACGTCTAGGGTGTCGGAACGGGTCAGGCTTGATTCAACCAGACAATCGTACTTTAGACTTGAGGGCGACGAGTTGATTAAAACCAACGGTAATGACTTTGAGGCTAAACACTCTCTGTGGACCCCGTGTAAGTGTGACAAAGATGAGGCCCCAGCCTGGGGGTTTAGGGCTTCATCTACATTCGCCCAGATGGGTGGTTACGCTACGTTTTACGACGCGATGCTCGAGGTCAAAGGTGTGCCCGTACTTTACTTGCCGTGGTTAATGCTTCCCATCAAGGATCGCCGCCAGTCTGGACTTTTAATGCCGTCGTTCACAGACGATGTCGTGTCGGGTAGTGGTTATAGTCAGCCATTATTTATTGATCTTGGTCGAAATAGGGATATGACGTTGAAAGGTGATGTATTTGAACGGCGCGGGCTTCGTGCTGGGGCCGAGGTTAGATGGAAGAAATCAGAGTATAGTGGGTTGCAGATAAACGTCGAAGGTATGCGTGATAAGGTTTGGCTGCGGCAGCGCTCATCTCGAAATGAGCTCTCAAAAATGTTTACAGACGGCCTGGCTACAGCGAGGAAACAGGACCCTGGAACCCCAGCACAAGATATAGGGTCTTTGAGTGGTCGGGACTATATGGCTCGAAGGTTGGCGCAGCGGGATTGGTGGGAGACCAATGCGCCTGAATGTTTATCAAACGACTTAATTGAGCGTCGAGCTTGTGAGGCGGACGTCTTGGGCAGCCTTCGTCCACCCTCGAACTCCAATCGAGGGTTAGCTCGATGGCGCGCATCTGAACGACTTAGCGAACGATTTTCTTTTATTACGTCCGGTGAGATTTATTCAGATCGACAATATAATTCCGACGTCTACATATCTGATGCGACTCAGCCTGGTTTTGACACTGGCAACGGCGAGTGGTCCATAAACCCGATCCGCTCCAGGCTAAACTATGACGGATCTGGCTACTTTCTTGGTATTGGCTCGTATATTGGTGATTCAACCATGCTAAACGATAGGTTTGAGGGCTATCAGACGCCGGTTGCCACGCACCTTAAGACTCGGTGGTATCTTTTGAAGCCTGACGGCTTACCTATTTATGGCCGAGCGACAATGGATAATTACCGAGTTAGTTTCGACTCGGGGTCGAAGTCGGACATGGAATCTGCTGCGGATTGGTTGCCTGGCGGGTCTTGGCATCGTGCGCAGGGGTCTTTTGTGGCTCCACTAACGACGCGAACCGCTGTTCAAATCGATCAGTTCACAGATTTTGATGCAAGGTTTGTGACAATTGATGCGATGTCAGACAACAATAAGCATACACAAAGTATGATGCAATCCTGGCGAACCGGTGTTCGATTTAATTTACCTCTCGACGGTAAGGGTTCAGTTCCGACATGGCTCGGAGGTTTCGATGACGAGACTGGGAAACGGTTGATTCAACATGTCATGAATTGGTCTATGACTTTAGCTGCTCGTCCCGTTGTGTTTAGGCGGGGTTCCTACGGGGAGCCTGGAGTAACGGCCACGGGTCGTCCCTCCACATGGTTTGCAACGGATCGACCTGGTCTCGATGATAACATTCAGCCTATAGATTTTATGAAGCAGTATGAGATCGTTACATTTTCAACATCTCATCGCTGGAAGATATTCAGCGAGCTTTGGAAGACTCTCTATGGGGAACGAACCTTAGAAAAACCGGAAGAGAACTCAAAAATGTCGTTTCAGGAGAAGGCTCGAAGGGAGCTGCTTTACTCCATGGATCGACCTGTAAGAGATGCAAATGACTTGTTTTCAAACGATCAATCCCAGTGGTTTGCAAACCGTTATCAACTTCTCGAGACGGACTATATTGAGCCCGTTTCTTTTGGCGCATCGATTTCCTACGATCGTCTAAATGATTTACGCAGGCGAAAAGAGGGTAGCACGCGTGAGAATCGGCCTTGGAGTGAACTGGACTCTGCACTCGGGCTCTCGGTTTCTGGTTGGTCCATTAACGGTAGTTCCAAATATAACATTTATGACAAGCTCCAAACGCGCTTTGCGTCGAATTTGGTGCCGCCAACATTATGGGACACGAATCTGACAGTGGGATACACAATCGAACGAAATCCTTATCAGAACTCCACGGGTGAGATTACATTTTCGTCGACCCGCGAGAGATCAACTACAATTGTGACGTCATTGATGAGACCATTTGCGGCAAGCTGGAGTTATTCCAATAAGGATATCGAATCAGCAGACGACGACTCAAAAGATTATCGACAAAAGTTAGGATTATCCTACGCTTCGCCGAGTGGGTGCTGGGGGGCAAGCTTTGTTCGCGAAAAGCCCTATGGTTCAGAAGAGAAGGCGGCAACTTATTTACTCCAGTTAAACGTTACATTTATGGGCCAAACGCGCGACCTGCCAAACATGTCGCCTCCGTTGGAGCGTCAGATTAAAAAAAGCTGACGGTTTAGTATCTTGGACTCAGGTTAATCTATAAAATAATTTCACTAACAGTACCGGAATTTTTTGGTTCGGTTGAGCTGCATACGGAACGGATGCTTAGCGTTCCGCCAAGCTTTTCAGTGAAAAACCTAGCTACCGATAATCCGTGGCCTCGTCCGTGTTCGCCTCCAGTCCCATTGCGTGCGGACAGGTTCTCTTGACGTTGTATGCGCTCGAGAATTGTTTTAGGGATTCCGATCCCGTGATCGGTTATTTTTATTAAAGATTGCCCTGGATTTATTGTTACTGCTGATATTGAGATGCTCGATCCCCGATGGGAGAACTTTATCGAGTTCGTCAGAATATTAACGATGATGTGATCGCGGACGATGTCTGGGTCTGTGTAGCTAAATGTATTGGGACAAAGGTCAAGGTTGATCGAAATTTGTTTTGAGGCGAGTTGTTCCTGAACCATCGAGACTGATGAGTGAATAATATCGAAGACCTTGAAAGGGCGTCGTCTTATGTTATTGGTAGTCCGACTTTCGTGTTCAGCTTGATGAAATCGATCCACCATTTTTTTTGCCTGAAGTAATGACCAACCGAGCTGTTTTGTCGCCTCCTCGTCGTTAGCCGAAGAGCTTCTCTGTAGATTAGCTATGGCCAGCTGAAGTGGAGTGTTCAGATCGTGGCATAGGGCTCTGATTCTGATTTTATGCTCATTCAACTGTTGCTGTACGACTGAGTCAACATGATGCTTTAACTTAGAGATTTCATTTTTATGGTGGTACAAGTCGGCGATTATAGATCTGTCCGTAGTGGTAAGGCTTTGCTTCCAGGGGTCCGCTTCCGGCCCCCACTCATTCCAAGGTCGGATTTCCCATTCGCAGTAAGGGTCTCCACACGCGATGCATTTTCTCTCGATTTCGAGTAGGTCCATACCAAAGAATTGGCTACACCAAGCGCTTCCATATCCCGTCAACGAATAGCAGACGGGATGTTTGCTTAAACCAAATAAAGCTTTATGTGACAGGGCTTCATAGCTATTAAGCCACCGGCCACTAAAAACGAATAATCCTTTATTGCGATCAGACTGGAAGAGCTCTGGTACGACTTTCACGAGTCCGCACCAACCATGCATGATGGGTCCAATGTCGAGTTTCTGTTGACCCGTCAATCCAGGAAATATTTGGTCGATGGCCTTGTAGTCGTTGATTGCACTTTCGTATCCGAAGCGAGCGAAAATCATCTGAGCGACTGATAGTCCAACTTGCTCGATCGTCGCTTTGCGCATGAGGCTAACTGCTGCGTGATTGAACATGAGCATTCTACTGTCCGATAGCTTAATGAGACCATCATTGGGTGAAAACCTTAGATGGTCGTAAAGAGTATTCTCTATCGTGCTTTCGCGCACTTATAGCCTCCGTCACTATGCAAGTCGCCAAGCAGTCTCCACAGCAAACCTTAATTCATCGTCATCGGCACTCACGGTGATGGCGCGCTCCCACGCATTTAATACGCAATCTGGCATGTTAAATCCGCTTAGGTCAGGCCCCGCGAAAAGGCCCGTGTTCATGCCGTGTAAGGTGTTAAGAAAGTCTTCCATTCTCGCTTTATAGACCTTTAATTGAGTGGGGTTCATCTCTGATATCAGTTTTTCGCGTTCCGCGAAGGACAGAGGTTCGGCTAGGCTTCCTTTAAAAAGCCAGTGCGGAGGTGATTTACCAACGACTCCCTTGACCCATTTGATATCAATTTGCTCCTCAGCTGGCTCAGCAGTGCATAGATAAAGATTTTTGAAACCAGACCGAAAAAGAAACTTTGATAGATCTAAACCGGTAGCTTTGCCTCTAAAGTTCTTATCGATAAACAAATTTGCCGAGTAATTAATACTTGCAATATGACGCATGAGATCAGAGCGTTTGCCAAAAGTTAGGATTGATTTACTGAGCGCATGGCAGCGGTGCTCCCAGTAGGAGCGTACGGATTCGTCGTCGTCTATTAGCACGATTTCAGTGGACGTCATTGCAAGTCTGCTCCAAATTGCCGCGGTATTGTGGCTCACCGCGCAATAAAAGCAAAGAATGTGCCATGGGGCAGACAAAGCCAAATTGGCTAATCTGGTCTATTTTTATCTGGTCAAAATGTCGGTGACGACCTTTTCTGCGACCGATCGTGCAGAATTTCCAAACGATGCATTGAAGGATTCTTCATGCCTAAGATGATGTAGCTGCGCGCTCACGTCTCCACGGTTGGCAAGCACTTCTCCCGACATGGGGTACTCCCTTTGCAAGATTAGCTTTTGATTTCGGAGATCCCATAGCTCTACCCTAACGAAGCTTTGCCAGCGCGTTTTAAGGTAGTAGTCATCAGCCACGCTCAGATTTCGAACCTGGCCTTTGGTCGGCGGGGATGATTGTCCGACGAAGTAATCTGGTTCTCTTGTTTTTCGGTTGTTTTGACTAACTCGCCGTTCTCCGGCCTTACCCATCTGAGAGGAAATTATTTGAGCTCGCAGGATCGCGTCAGCTCCTGAGGGCCGAGCGAGGTGTAATTGCCCGTTGGCAGCAATAGCTCTTTGTAGTTCGTCCCAAAGAAGCTCGTGAGGTACTACCTCAGACCCTGTATCGTAGACGGCCTCAACAAAGACCGTTTTAATGCCATTTGGGGCGGCGGTGTGGAGGTTCGTCAGTCGGTAACTACAGCTTGCAGCGGTAAAACACAGACTGGCCGCAACTAGAAACCAGACGACTAGTCTGAATGATTTTTTTCTGGACTCTGGCAATTTTGCAGTCATAATGAGCATAAGCATCAACATAACCTGAACAAAGAGAGGCTGCTATGGAATTTGATAGTCCCCCTTCCAGGCCTGTCGTTAAAAACTCCGTAAGTGCACAAGCTGAGTGGGAAAATTGGCTTTATCAGAACCGTTTTAAACACCTTCGTGATGCGGATGGCCTCGATTGGTCGGTCAAAATTCGCCTGGAACAACTGCCAAGTAACCTTGATCGTCGCGCTGGACGATCAGTTGCAACCGTGGAAGTGGCCCTTGACGTGTCCATGTTGGCTCTTATTGAAACGGGGACATTTGACAAGGATGAGGACGCACGTCTCATGGATTTAGTGGGCGAGGATTTAATACCTTTGCGTATGAGAAAAATTCAATACGAAGCCACGAGTGAAAATGCCATGCGCGAAACCATGGCACAGGTTTTGCCAGAACTGCGTGAAAATTTTAGGAAAACTTCCCTACATGCCGTGAAACGGACCTTGGTGGGCCGCTGGCTCGAGGGTCGAATGATATTCGGCAAGGGGGAGTTAGACGCTGGATTTGATCCCCAATTGGCCAATTTTTCAGTATCAAACTCCAAGGAATGATGATGAGGCCCCTTGACTCGGGCCTTAGGTTTCACTAAAAAGATCGGTTCATTGCGTCCATTGTGAATGGTGGGGAGTTTTTGGCGATGTTAGAATTTGTTCCAGAGAGAGTTGACCGGGCAGTGGTGATGAACGTGTTTCAAAACCAGCAACCGGCATCAGGCGCGCTGACGGCGGCTTCGGTGGTCGATAGTTTTGTAGGCGCTGATTTCGTAGTTGCGGTCCATAACTGGCTGATTGGTACTCAGCTTCGCTATGTGATTTTTGACTTTCAGGATGAGAAGGAAGTTCCTGCAGACTTTGTCGAAGAGCTGATGCAGCTGATGAAGCGAGTAAGAATCCCGTTCCTATTCACGGGGGTTATGGATCGTCCTCGGGCCTTACTAAAGTCTTACGATTATACGTCGAAGTTTCCGATCTTCGCGTCAATTGAGGAGGCTGTATCCTATCTTGAGTCTAAGTATCCTAATCTTCTTATGGTGTCCCACGACGGAATAGTTTTTGGATCACCTATTGAGATGGTTCGCAGCCGCTTGAACGGTAAACCAGGCGAGGAAGACGGCGAGATGCCGGCTGAAGATGAAGACTAAAATCAATTCTTATAGGCGAGTGAACGAGTCGAGATTGAGCAGACCGGTCCGTTGTCGGGACCGGTTTTTTTTATTCGAGACGATTTAGTTCGCCGTTGATAATTTCTAGATTTTCTTTGATGGTCTCCAAGTTTGAAGACTCAGGATAACGCGTTAAAGCTTCTTCCAGAAGGCTTCTGGCTTTCCCCAGGTAAACTCGTTTGCCGCTTGGGTCGTTTGTGGCTGAGCTGGCACGGTATTGGTAGGCGGCCTGCTTCCTTAGATCCTGTGTCGCTCGATCTGACCAAATCTTGATGTTTTGTCGGGCCGCTGAATAACTTTCAGAATTCTCAGGGATCTTTTTCGCGGCAAGGATTGCTTGTTCAATTTGCTCTTTGGCGGCGAGTTCTTGAGCTTTTGCCAGTATCTGTGCGCCCTCAGCGCTAGGTTCAGCTAATCCGCTCGAGCTCGCGTTAACTTGATCAGGGTTCATGTTTGGTGAGGTCACAGTAGGTGACGGAGTCGGTGGTTTGGCATCGACACGAGCATTAGATGCGGAGCTCGGTAGCGTCGCGGTCGTGGCCGCATTGGGTGACTGGGTCGTGCCAGCTAGTGTCGTCGCGAACTGCTCCCAATCAGAGGTTTCTTTCCGAAGCACAGAGTAAAGGTTCTGTACGAAACCTGAGCTGTTTCCACCCTTTTGAAGGGCGTCGTGAGCCATAAGGTAAACAGCGCGGCCTTTGAGATATGGATTACTTGAGAGGGCTTCGATAAGGTCAAGGCCCTTTTCCTGCGTTTTTGACTGTAGGGAGTTACGCGATACACTGGTTCCATCAGAAGCACGAGCGAGTTCACGCTGAGCGCCTATGGGCGTCAATACATCCCGTAGAACTCCAATCACAAGAGCTGCTTCGTGAATTGTACCGCCGCTGGGACTTGCCGGGATGCTGTTGAAAATTTGTCGGTCATTTTCCGTATAGTCATTTTCAGTAACGACCATTCTTGAAAAAAACGCAGCATACTCCGCATCCACGGAAACAGATGATGGGCGCTTAGCTCCGTATTTCGTCAGGCCAGGCGCTTTGGTCTCGGTAACATGGACTTGCCGCGACTGCGCTTTATGCGGTTCAGCGATACTTTTCTTTGTTGCCGTTGAACATGAGATAGGGAGGGTGACTACGGCGAGAGTGGCAAACGTGAGACAGTTTTTTCTCATCTGGAAATCTTCCTACTATGGACTTAACTTACAAGACTTATAGCGACATGCTGAAGGACGTCAAGTAGCGACGATCCTCAACCCGCTTAAGCGTGCTGCTAACGTCAGCAGCATAACTTGCAAATTCAAGGCTACCAAGTGTCGAGTTGATCGTAAAGCCCCAAGAGATGAACCCCTGGTTCGCTCCGACTTGCAGCGCAAACGCGCTTTGTTCAAGGGGATTACCACTGAAAATTTCCATGCCGCCGTGAAGCATTTTGGCTAGGTCAATACCAGGAAGACCGTAGTAGGTAGAATTGCGACCTAAATAGATATTTTGGACGTCAGCACTAAAGCGTATACCGTAATCCGAGGAGACGCGGGGGCTAATGGACATTCCGACTCTTGCATCCGTTGGGTCAACAATTGATAAGGCTTCTGAATTGCCCTCAGAGCCGATGAACTTGGTGCCGCAAATGTTCTGACGCTTTTCCGTAAATGGGTTGAGATAGTCCTTCTTGCAGCCGGTGGGTAAATTACGAAGGGTCAGCCCCAGTGTGGGGAACCAGTAGTCGGCCAACGTGTAAAGTAGCCCAACATCAGCTCCCATTCCAACTCCACGATTATTATCTGACTTTATTCGTTCATAGAGCCCAGTGCGGCTCTTTAAGTCGCTGCTTGGGATTGTGTCCTCAAACGCGTAACGGTAGGTGGGGCGCAGAGTCAATCCTAGGGTGATCCGATTAGAAGCATCTGTCATCGCATAGCCAAAACTTGCTCCTAGATCTGACACTGAGCTAACTCTCGCATCTGTGGGCGTGTCTTTGTCAATATAGACGCGCATGGACGAGTTCTGGAAAATGCCAAAACCTGCCGGACGATTCTTGCCCATATCAAACAGAATTGATGGGAATGCGGCAGCTCTGGCGTAAAATGGCTTTTCCGCGTCAAAGTCAGATTCTGCGATCACATCGGCTACGCCTCCACTGGTCGTTCCGGCAATAGCCCCGTAGAACGAACGACTAGCCGCATTTAGGCCAACCGTGACATTGGGAAGCTTCAGAATATGAACTGTTTTTCGACTACGAGCTTTTCTTACCCTTGCAATGCCAGCTGGGTTGGTCCAGAACGCAGAGTCATCGTTGGCGACGGCCGTAAAAGCCCCGCCCAGCCCCATGGGTCTCGGGGTCGGATATCCTTCAGGAACTTCTGCTAAAGTGTCACCGCAGCAGACTAGGCCCATCGCTGCGACCAGAGCCGTCTTTGTTAGGAATTTTCCGAGACTTTTAGGAGACCTTAAATGCATAACATGCTTATTCTGTTGATTGATCTAAGGTCATCATGATGCAATCAGTCGGCATTGGCAAGAAGAGAGCTCAGTAAGTAGGCTAAAATTGCGACCCGAGGGCCTCGTTAGGACTTTTGAAGAGCCTCTGTTAGGGTCTCCAAATCCTCTTTTTCTCGTAATACCTGGCGTAGTTGCTCGGTCTGCTCGGCGAGGCGCTGCTTTAGTATCTGCATTTGCTCGTCTTTTGAAGAAATGATGGAGTCCTTCATGTCTAGCATCTTGTCGGTCATCTCGGACAAACGGCTCATGGACTCATGCGTTAGTCGCAGGATCTCTCGGTTTTCTTCTTTTGCAAGACTCAAATGATCAATCAACAAAGCGACTTCCTGTCGATCAGACGGGCTAACTCGCTCACCGAGCACAGAAATTTGGTTATATTCCATATCGACTGATTTTGAGTCGTCACTGTTACTCGCTGATTTCGTCCATTCTGGCGCGGTTGAATTGGGTAGTGGCGGGAGACCTTCCATCGTGACGACCGTGGATGCATCGGTGTAAACCATAACCTGTCCCCGATTAGTCCTTGCAACGAGTTTACCGTTGCGCACCCGCCGCCAAATCTCGTCAATTGAAACACCCAAGTGCCGCGCGGCTTTGGAAAGCTCCATCCCATCGATATCGTCGTCGTCCGAGGATCGCCCTACGAAGAGCTCAGGAGCGTTCTCGGATCCTGTTGTCTTACTGTCTGAACGGGAACTTTGACGATTTAACACGATTGGTTCAACTGCCATACCAGCCTGCCGATTTATTAAACAGATTAATTAATGCACAGATCAGATAGTTAAGTTGTATCCCATCCGAGGGTCTCGCTGCAAGCTCTAGGCGGTACTCAGGCGCCTTTTTTTTGGGTTTCAGCCAGGAGGTCGTCGTCTTCTGACTGAATAAGGAAACGGGAGGGTTCATCCTTGTTCGTCACGCTGCCGATATTGGCCAATTTCTTTTTGGCCTTTTCAAAGCTCGGATCAACTGCGGTGGCTCTTAACAAGGATTCTCGCATGGATGTCTCATCACCTTTTTCTTCAAATGCTAAAGCAAGGTTAAATAAGACCCTCGCGTCACGAGGATTAATTGAAAGAGCCATGCGGTATTTTTCAATGCCGCGATCGATTAGTTGCATTTTTACATAAGTAAGGCCGAGCGAATTCAAAGTTGAGATATCGTGACTTTCTAGGTCCAGGGCCTTTTCGAGGCTTTTTTGTGCATTATCGTAGTCGCGCTTTTGTAAGTAGACGTGACCCAATCCACGGTGGGCCGACGCCATCTTTGGAGATAGTTTGATGGTCATCTTGAAAAAACTCTCTGAACCGTCCACATCTCCTGAATTGAGAAGCAGATTAGCTACGATGAGCGGATATCTTGGATTTTCAGAACTTAGTTGATGAAGCTGTTTTGCGCTGTCAAGCAAGCTGGCGTGATCGTCCGTTTGTTCTGCTAGATCAAAAAGATACTTGTATGTATCAACATAATCAGGATTCATAATCATCGCAGCACGAAACTTGTCTCTAGCGCCGGAATAATTCCCGCTCTTGAGATCAACTCTACCGAGACCACACATGGCTCTCGCTGAGTTGCTCTTTATATTTTGTGCCTCGAAGAAAAACGATTCGGCTATCCATAATTCTCCAGCCTCGAGGTGCTCCTCAGCTCTCTCGAGCATGGAGTGGAGGTTTGATGGGGTTTTGGCGCTGTTGACGAGACTATTCAATTGGCGAGAGAAATCTTCAAATGAAAATGGCTTGACTAGGCAGCAGTCCACGCCGCCTTCGCTGGCTAAGACAACATCATGGCGCAGAGCTTCCGAGGTCATAAGAAGAAAAGGAGTCAGCTTATATTCAGATTTTTTTCGAAGATCCCTGCAAAATTCAAGTCCCTTTCTATGCGTTAATTGCCATTCAACGACAAAAAAACCGATCTTATCGATACGCATCTGTCGTTCGGCCTCTTCGATGGATAAAACGATTTTCACGTTTTTTACCCGTAGAGCATTGAAAAAATTCCGAAGGGTGGCTCTATAAGTTGACGACGGTTCCACAACGAGAATTTGTCGTGAGCCAAGGAAGGAATTAATTTTTTGACCAAGGTTTGCTTTAGACATCCCGCAGTTCCCCGGTTTGAGGTTTCGGCGTCTTTGAGGGACTCTTTAAGATTCATCTAAAATCAAATAATTACGTCAATAAAGTCGGTAACTTAAATGGCGATGGCGCCGCCCTCTGAGTCTATGCTAACATGACTCGTTTGCAGCTCAATTCTTCGAACATTTGATTACTACTGAGGCAAGTCATGAACCTGGAGCGTTCGGTGGCGAACCCAAGGCTTATCTGGTGGCGTGATGTATTTCAGCGCTGGCCCGTCTATTTGGCGGGACTGGTAGCTATGTTCGTCACCAATGGCACTGAGGTTTTGGCGCCTAAGACCATTCAGTGGATGATTGACGCGCTCATTTCAGCGTCCAACCAGAGTTCAAATCCTCAGTCTGGCGCGATCGCTTTTCAAAATATTCTGAACGCCGCGGCACTCTTCGTCGTGGTCGCACTCGTTGGCCTTGCAGGGCGGATCTTCTGGCGTTTCACGCTCGCAAGAATGACCCATGTCGCCGGCGCTTCCATGAAACAAAATATTTGGAGTGCTTTGCGATCTTCATCACTTGAAAACGTTCAGCGATTCACATTGGGTGATCTCATGAATCGGGCCATCGGGGACGTGAATTCAGCACGCTGGATTTATGGATTTACACTCGTGCTGACGTGCGACGTGATTTTCTTCACGTCACTTGGCGCGATTTCGATGCTGCTGATTCACCCGGGCCTCGCACTCGCCTGTCTATCAACATTTGTTATTTTTCCGCCGATCATTATGCAGCTAGCAAAACGTGAGTATATGGCTCATGAATCGGCCCAAAGTGAACTCACCACATTATCCGAGTACGTAAGCCAAGCAATTCGGGGTGTCAGGTCCCAGAGAGCTAGTCATGCATTTGGATCTTGGGTCACATGCCTCGCTGATTCAGCCGCGCGGTACGCAAAATTACGTTTTAAAGCGCAAACGATTGCAATTAACAGTTTTCCTGTCTGCAGTATTCCCACGATGGCGTCTTATGTCATATTGTTTTTTTGGGGGCCGCAGCTGGTCACATCAAATCTGATCACGGTTGGTGAATTTGCTGCTATGGCCTCTTATGTTTATTTGCTTCAAGGGCCGGTTGCAGATGTTGGTGAGCTTGTCGCAGAGTGGCAAAAGGGTTTTGCATCAGTCAATCGCATCGCTGAGATAACACATCTTCCCGAGCAGAACAGGTCAGCTGAAACATTAGCAGATCGTGTGCGCATCAAAACTATATTTGATGAGCCGCAGTCGATGGACAGGCAACAAGACGCCTTGATGATCAAACAATGCGCTGTGGACGTTAGTGGTCTTAAGGCAGTTCGCGGCGGACGAGTTTTGTTTGAAGGAGTCTCCCTGAAATTAGCCCGCTCGGAATGGTTGGGTATTTCAGGAGACGTCGGCTCTGGCAAGTCCACGTTTTTGCAGAATCTTGCCGGTCTACTGCCGCCAAATGAAGGGCGGATTCGTTTTAACGGACATCACCATCCGGCTGAGCAACCAGGGCAAACAATCTCCGATGGCTTGTGCCAAGTTGCTTATGCGCCAGAGAAACCATTTGTTTTCGCAGGAACGATTCGCCACAACTTAGCACTTAATCACACTTATTCAGATGGGCAAATTTGGCGTTCTCTTGAAATTGTGGGGCTTGATGCTGAGGTCCGAAACATACCTCGAGGATTAGATGGCGTGGTAGGAGAGGGCGGCGTCTCTTTGTCTGGTGGGCAAAGACAGCGCTTAGCACTCGCAAGGATCGTGCTGCGCGCCTCAGGGGTTGTGCTTTTGGATGATCCACTCAGCGCAGTAGATGGAGAAACAGAGTCAAAGATCATTTCAAACTTGAAGCAGGTTTGGTCCTCTCACTCGGTCATTTGGGCGTCTAATAAGCCGTCTACTTTGACTTGCTGTGATCGGATTGGGCGACTCACTGTGCGCGGTCTAGAGTTTATCGATGGGCCGGATGCTTTCGTTTCTGGAAAGGCGCAGGAGGAGCTGCATGTCTAACTCTGCGGTTCATAGGGGATCTACCGAAAAAAATTTATCGACTGGGTTAAATTGGCGAGTATTTCTTCCTCTTCTCAAGTCATCCTATAGACCTGTTGTTATAGGATTGACAGCTTTGATCGCGAGTACGTTGTTTGTAGTGTGGGCGTCTATTCTCTTGGGTAATTTATGCGCACAGATGGGTTCAAAAACGTTTGAATTCCGCAGTGGGCTTAACTTGATAGTTGGATTTCTGGTTTTGGAAGTCATCAGTATTTTAGCTCAGTTTATCGGTCGAAAATTTTTGGCCGCTGGCACGAACCAAGTCCTACTAGATCTACGTAAGGCTTTATTTACGAAACTTAATACTCTACCCATGAGCTATTTTGACACTCAGCCACTCGGTCGAATTATCACGAGAGTTACAAACGATGTTGAAGGTGTGGAGGGTTTTTTTGGGGGCGGACTGGCCCGAATTTTGACAGCCTCGGTGCAAATTATTTCGGTGTTGCTTGGTATATTCTTTATTGCGCCCTCCTACGGCGCCTGGGTCGTGGCTTCCGCCTTGCCGTCCCTTGGATTTAGCTGGTTTACAAGAAAGCCCGTGCGGTATTGGCTCAGTGAGAACAAAATTCGCAATGCACACGTTAACTCCACTCTGGCGGAATTTATTCAAGGCCTGCCCGTTCTCAGGGTGCTTGGTCTGGAGACCTGGTCGGCCGAAGAATTCGGCAAGGATACTCGCCACCACTATGAATCAAGTATTAAGGTTCTTTCCTGGAATAGTTTTATTCGTCCGGTGACCGTGTTTCTAAGCGTGATGCCAACGGTGGTTGCGGTTATTCTAGGTGGTATTTTTCTTGTAAATGGACACGTAGAGCTTGCGGCGATTGTTGCAGTGATCAGGTTGACGGAGAGATTTAGTAATCCCGTACGCACGCTCACGCAAGAAATTCAGGTTATTCAGGATGCTACGGCCAGTGCTGCCCGTGTTGCTGAGATGCTGGCTGAGACTTCCGAAGAGGCTGCTAAGTCATCTGTGGTCGACAAATATATGGCGGCCGCATCTGGTGCCATCGAGTTCAAAGATGTAAATCTTGCCTACAAACCAGGGCGGGACGTGCTCTCTGAATTTAATCTGAAGATTCCGCCGGGACAAAAGCTTGGCATCATCGGTGCGACCGGTGCAGGCAAAAGCTCAGTCATTAATTTAATTCCCGTACTCTATCGACCCCATAAGGGTGCAGTTCTTGTGGACGGCGTCGATGTTGCAGATTGGGATCTTGCATCCCTTCGGGGACAAATCGGGTACGTCGCCCAAGAGCCATTTCTATTAAAGGGAAGCCTTGGTGATAATCTTTTGGGGCTCGGTTGGAAAGAAAATCCCAAAAAAACCAAAGATTTTCTGGACGCTGTTGCTACGTGCGGCCTCACTGAGGTGGTCAGCCGTTTCCCGGGAGGTTTGGATTACGAAGTGCGAGAGGGCGGCGCCAATCTAAGTAGCGGCGAAAAACAAATGATGTCCTTCATGCGACTCATCCGTGAGGATCGACCGATTTTACTCATGGATGAAGCGACATCTTGCCTCGACAGTCGATGGGAGACAGCTATTCAACGTGCAATCTTGGTTCTTATGAGCCAACGAAAACGCACATGCGTGATTATCGCGCACCGAACTGAGACCCTAAGATCCTGCGACCGAATTGTTAAAATTCGTGGCGGCACCATCGTCGCCGATGGGCCGCCGTCGAAAATTCTAACCTGAATAGAGCATTTGATCGTTTTTAAAGCAATTTGGATGCTCCTCGCAGAGGAAATTACATGATAGAATTTGAGTCGCATTTCGTTGAGGACGTAAGAGGTCAAAATGTCTTGGACTGACAATCCCACAACAGCGATTCTAATGCAGTATGCATACGAGCCATATACTGTGTATTCACTAATTATCGTACTATTAACGGCTAGTAGTTTTGGCCTTCCATTTCCAGAAGAAATTGTCTTGCTAACTGCTGGTCTTCTTGCCCACATTGGATCTAATCCACATCTCTATCCGCCGCCAACTCCAGATGCTGTTGGGGTCAGCATTCCGGTTACAGCGACGGTTTGTTTTCTTGCGGTTTTTTTGAGTGACTTTTTGGTTTTTTGGCTCGGTCGGCGCTACGGTACGCGGATGCTCAATCATCGCTGGACTCAAAAGCTTATTTCGCCCCAAGGCTATGAGAAAATTGCTGACTGGACTAAAAAATTCGGGCCTCTTGCTTGTGGCGTGTTTCGATTTACGCCGGCCCTAAGATTTCCTGGGCACTTCGCCTGCGGAGCCACTGGGATAAAATATTCGACGTTTATTTTGGTCGATGGCACGGCTGCTTTATTAACGGTTCCAACACAGGTTCTGCTCATGGCGTATTTTGGCGAGAAGGTTTTAAGCCTTCTTAAAGATATAAAAATCGTGTTGCTCACCATTGTCGGGGTGATCGTATTGGTTTTTATAGCTAAGCGCCTGTGGGCTAGACGTAAATCCGCCCAAGCTTCATAAGAATATCAGTCAAAAAAAACACCCGCTAAGAGAAATCTTAGCGGGTGTTTTATTGATCTGTTTGATCAACCAAAGCGCTTCTTAGTAGCGGCTTGGACGTGGTCCACGGTTCTCGCGAGGAGGTTGGGGACGAGCTTCGTTAACTGTCAGGCGACGGCCTTCGAAGTCTTGACCGTTGAATTTGTCGATAGCTGCTTGAGCTTCACCATCGGAACTCATTTCCACGAACGCAAAACCTTTGCTGCGACCTGTTTCACGATCTGTGATGATGCGCGCTGACTCGACTGTCCCTACTTCGCTGAAAAGGCTAGCAAGCGCCTCTTGCGATGTGCTGTAAGGTAGTCCACCAATGTAAAGCTTCTTTCCCATATCCCAAAACCTACTCATAATTTTTGCTCACCTTTACAAGCGGACTTCCCGCTTTTCCGGTGACGCTGTTGATACTGCACCCTAAAAACCAAATAGTGTGCTCTATAAGAATTTATAACAGCTGGCTTTAAAAAATGCCACAAAAAGAATCAATTGCAGTCTTTTTTTAAGGAAGATCGCTATTTTAACGATTTAGCGTGAGTTTAAGGACTGGGCAGGTTATAGGTCACCATCTAAACGATTGTTATTTCAGTTGGTTGGAGGATCTCATCATGCCACTTACTGCTCATAAAAGAGCCCTCATTTGGTCCGGTTTGGCTCTAATGGTTTGCTTGGTTCCGTTAGCGGTGAGGGTCTGGCTGCATTTCAACGGTGCAGTTGAATCAGTGACCCTTGGAGTTGTCGGTGAATTTGTTATGCGGGATGAAGGCGGTCGTCCATTGACCCGCGATCAGCTGCGCCGATCAGTCACCATTGTGGTGAATTGGCCGCCCCAATGCGTGGGGCCTGAACAATGCTTGTTGGCGAAAGAACAGCTACCGAAAATCATGACTTGGGTTCGAGAGTCGTTAGAGCCCAAGTGGACTGAAGAAAAAAATCCACTTAATCTTCTGGTTGTCGGAGAAGGAGCAGCCAGTGTGAGTGTGGATGGACGCTGGCGTCGCTTTCCGGAAGCAGCTCTGTCTGGCACCATTCTGCCTGCAGCTGCGGAAGTCGATCAACCGAGTCTTGTCTTGGTCGATAATATTTTACAATTTGCCGCCATGGAGCCTCTGGATAGCGAGCTTGATTTTACCCGTCTTAGTCGAGTGATCAGTAAGACGGCTTTTGACCAATATTTGGGTAATTATCTTGCGCGCCGTACCTTCATGGGGCCCAAAAGAACTCAGAATTAGCCTCACTTAACCATAAGTCCCAGATAGTCTTTGTCCTGGGGCTTAAGTTCCTAAGCTAAGATGCCGATCCGACTCAAGATTGATTGGAGATGCTATGCTCAAGCTTGTTTCATGCCTAACTCTACCAGTGATGGTCTTGTCTGTTGCCTGCTTGGATAGTTCAAAAAAAACAGAATCAAAACGGCAAGTGCCAAAACCGCAAAGTGGCTCTGAACAGACCGCAACCGGTGCTAATAACGAAAATCTAGACTGTGACGCCCAATGGGTTCTGGCAACCCGTCAACAGCCAAAAGGCGCTCAGTTTGTCTATGACACGAGCCTTACAGCATCGATTTTCACGGATCGTTTTGATCGTAATGTCATCATTTCGTCGTCATCGCCGGATGCCATCTCGCAGACGATTACAGTGACAAGCCAACTAATTCAGCAGTTTTCCTCAAGTCTGAAGCAGCAAACGGTCACGCTCCAGAAGTCAAAGTTTTTGCAAGGCTGCCAGAAAGAAATTCCGCAACCAATAGCCATCGCGACCTTGGGTGGACAGTTTATTGTCAAAGGCAAGTCTAACGAGGCACTTGTATTGCAGGGTAATTCGGTGCCCGCGCAGCGTTACGATATGCAGCTAAATAATGTTTCTTACAGCGGATATCAGATTTCTGCTGACGTTCAATTGTGGGTGTCGTCAAAGTATCCCGCGCTGCCTCTTAAGCAGACAATGACGATCACGGATTCCCCAAAATTGGATATCATCAAAGGCGCTAGATTCGTCGATATTCTGAAAAGTCCCTTGCCGTCGGCTCAGTAAAGGCCTCTGGCGCGCTACACTGCGGATTTAAATTATTGCGTACTCACCTCGTGCGACTTATGATGCTTGGATCATAAGCTGAATAGTCGTGGAATTTTCTTAGATTAAATCTGCCGAGGAGACAAAGAATTATGCGAATAAGCTATCTATTGGCCGCGTCGTTTGCGCTTTGTTTGAATGCGCAAGCAATGGCCCATGAGGACGTATCCACAAAAAAATTATCCTATGCACTGCTGCCTGAGGGTAAAACCCTTCCGGCCGGAGTTGCCCGCTTTCGTTTGCCGTATCAGGTCGCTACTGGTTCTCAGTCCTATGATAAGGACGGCAAAAAGTCAGACTCGATCGTTAAGTTCAGTGCGGCCGCTGGTGCCGTCATCGCCGAGTACGGTCTCACTGACAAAGTGTCGTTGCAGTGGCGAACAGACTTTGCGCGTAGCCAAAAGACAGAGGTCAACAAAAGCTCCAAGGCTTACTCAGACGCAAAAGCAGCCGCTTATGCATCCAATACGAGTGACTTAGCCACAGCAACAAAGACCCAGATCACCAGTGAGTCGTCTTTAACTAGCGCGATTGCGACGGCATTTATTGGGGCCTGCGTTAAAGGTGGACAGGGTACGCAAGAAGCATGCGCAACCGCCTATCAGAATGGCACGATGTCGTCTGCGTCTGCTAGCGCCATAAATCTCGCCAATAGTTTCGGTCAGGGAAGTTCTTCCGTTACTGCAAAAGATTACGCGTCAAATGCGGCGGCTGGAACGGAGAAAAAAATCAGCTCTGGGATTGCAACGATCGCTGAGTCTAAAGGTGGTAGCGGCATGGGTGACACCACTCTGGGGGTTCTTTACGAGGCTTATGATTCAGGCGCATTATTCGTCGCTTTAGCAGGTGGCGTGCGTATTCCAACAGGAACTCGGGATTTGGCCAGTAACGAACTCGATACGACTCGTGGCGCTTGGGAAGTGGGTGGCCGTATAAATGTCGATATGCTGCCATTGGATTGGTTTATGGTGTCCTGGCAGAACCAATCGGAAGTCGGTGTGGCTGGTGCAACCCGAAAAAAAGGCGGTGTGACAATTGACACGAAACACGACGGCGTACGCAACGTGGGGTTTGTGTACCTCAAGCCCTCACTTGAAGCGTTAGTGCCCGGACTTGAATCGTTGCGTGCCAGTGTTGGAGTCACTTATGATTTTGACTCTGCAGAAAAAACAACGATCGGCGGTGTTGAATCGACTGCGCCACGATCTGAGATGATTTGGAACTATGCGTCTCTTGGCTACAGCTTCCTAACCATGAAGCTACCTCTTCAGCTTGACGTAGAGTATGAGATGCCAAATCGTGGTAGAAACGCCGTAATTGCGGCAACGAAGACGACATATGCCGCCAAGGCGTTTGCTCGTTTTTAAGTATTGAGACTATTGATTGAGGCGTTGCTGTTACGGCAACGCCTCAATTTTTTTTTGCGCAGATGTAGACATTTTATCCACGTAGACGAGGTAGCTATAACGTTGCCCCGACTGAAATCAGCTCGAGGTCAGAGATCTATTGTCGCAGATGAACATCAGACAATAGGTCCGCAAGGAGCCGCTTTTTCTTTTATTTCTCACAGGCCCACGGCTGTTAAAATCAGTGGGAACCATTTCCACCTGCGGCGGTAAACTGTAACGTTAAACTAACGGGCTCGGTTTCACCAATCTTAAAATATGCTGGTGTCGAAAATTCAGCAGTATTAATTGCTGAGGTGGTGGATGGACGAGCCACTCTAAAATCTCCCATCTTGATTCGAATCGTCGCGACTTCGATATCAGAATTAATGCTCACGCTTTTTTCTGATTTGAAGTGATCATACTGTATCCCTGACTTCCCAAAAAGATCTTGGCCCGCAATTCGTCGCATCGGTGTTGAACCTACAATCGCGACTCCGTTGGTTGTAATATCGTAGCTCAATCCGTTATGGGGTGGGAGTGAAAACGTCGGATTCTCAAAGTCCAGCTGTAGCGTAACATCAATCTGTTTTGTTTGATTGCGACAGGGCAAAAATTTCAGTTCTAATAAGATTTCACCGAGCCGATTTTGATCAACTATCGATGTGATGCTTCTTGTTGATTGCAGTTTTGCTGATGTGCATGTGTCAGGCTGAGTGGGAGCTTTTTTTTCCTCTGGGGTAGACGGGCGTGAGCCTCCAGCTGCCCCTGTAAAGTCGCGCTTCGAAGGCTGACATGAACTCAAAGCAACTAGGACTATTACGCGTACTAGAAAGCCATAAAATGACATGTGCGCATTAAAGCTCAAGTTTACACTCCCTTTAAACCAGATGAATCAATTCGCGAATAAAAAAATTAAACATAAGTCTCTCAATTGTAAATTGACTGCTAGTTTAGCATATTTTTATTGGATTTACTCGTGTGGTGTCCCGGCTAATTTAAACAGCATTTGCGCCCTAATCGCCTGCTCGCGATGTTTTACAATTGGTAGAGGGTAGCCCAGCTTTTTTCGGGTGTTATCGTCTGGGCAATGAATGTCAGCAGTCTTTAGCTCTCTTAACTCTGGTACATAGCGTCTGATGTAATGACCAGCCGCGTCAAACCGTTCGCTTTGTAGCACTGGATTAAAAATTCTGAAGTACGGTTGGGCATCACAGCCGGTTGACGCCGCCCATTGCCAGCCACCATTGTTGGGCGCTAGATCTCCATCAAGAAGTTGATTCATAAACCAAGCCTCACCCCATCGCCAGTCGATCAGAAGATCTTTGGTCATAAAGCTTGCAACGATCATGCGGGCGCGATTGTGCATCCATCCAGTGGTTTTTAGCTGGCGCATAGCGGCATCCACCACTGGAAAGCCGGTCATACCGTTCTTCCACGCTTCAAAGAGTTTCTGGTCGTTTTCCCAGGCGAGGTCTCTGTATTTTGGGTTGAAAGCTTCTCGCTCCGCATTCGGGAAATGCCACATAATGTGGTAATAAAACTCCCGCCAAATTAACTCCCGTATATATTTCGATGCTCCACCTTTTGACTTGAAGTCTTGCGCTTCAAGGCCATGGATAGCGATGATTTGATGGACGGTAATGGAGCCGTTTTTTAGAAACACAGAAAGACCAGAGGTTCCGTCTTGATCAAGCAGATCCCTGGTTTCTCCATAGTCGTTAATTTTTTGCTTGAATGCTTTGGCGCGGCGCCAAGCGGCGAGACTGCCTGCTTCTGGGATGGGGACGGTGACGCGCTTTTTATTTTCATCGATAAATCTGTCCAGTTGATCGGCGGGGGTGTTGCCTCCCAGCAGCTTCTTCCAAGTAAGATCAAATGTTTTATTAATCTCACCACGATCAAGCTGTTGCAGGAGTTTTAGTCCAGGTTTCTGAATCGCAACACGCTCTTGAAATGTGCGACTCGCAAAAAGTTCAAACCATCGCCTCGAAAACGGCGTATAGACTTTGTAAGGTGTTCCTTGGTTGGATGAAAGTTCCTCTGGTTCAATCAAAAGGTGATCTCGCTCGCTGAGAGTTGACCATCCCCATGAGTCCAAGAGTTTTTTTATTCTGTCGTCACGCTCTCTGGCAAATGGCTCATAGTCCTTAGACCAAGACACTGCAGCCGGTTTGATTTTGTTTGCTTCAAAAATATTTTTTAAGCTTGTGAATGCCTGATCTGGTCCATGAGGTAATACCAGTAAGTCCCCGCCCATCGCGCGAAGGTCGTCGCGAAGACTTCGCAAGGAGTGCAGAAAAAACTGAAAGCGATTGACGCTGAAGTCTGGTCTGGATAGGAATTTGTCATCAAACGTAAAAAGGCCGAGGACGCGGCCCTTTAGATTTTGTGTTTGTGTTCGAAGCGCGCCGTTACCTGCGATTCTTAGATCGCGCCTAAACCAATGAATTCCAAACTCGTTCATCTTAATTCCTTCCGCCTTTTCAGGTTTGTTTTGAGCCGACTGGGCTAGGCTCATTTTTCGGCGAATATGTTGAGGCAAGTCTTAACCAGATGATATAACTAGTTTATTTGTGGATTAAAAGCCATTGAAAACTAGACCTGTCCGTTAGATAATGCCGCGGAGTCAAAGCTGTGACTGGTTTTGGGAGGTTGACGCCAGTGGATCTGGTTCGGCAAGTCGTCGATATTTTTCTGCATTTAGATCAGCATCTTCGCGATACGGTGCAGGCCTTGGGGCCATGGACCTATGTGTTGCTCTTTTTTGTGATTTTTGCGGAAACAGGTTTGGTTATTATGCCTTTTCTTCCCGGCGACTCGCTGCTGTTCGCAACTGGAGCAGTTTTAGCCATAGAAGGTACGGGGCTCAATGTATGGTTTATGATTGGCTTGCTGTTTATTGCGGCAGTTTTGGGCGATGCGGTCAATTACGCCATCGGTCGTTATGTTGGACCTAGAGTCTTCAAGAAGGAGTCGGGGCTGTTCTTCAACAAAGAGCACTTGATGCGCACGAAAACATTTTATGACCGTCATGGTGGTAAGACGATTATCATCGCTAGGTTTATCCCCATTGTTAGAACATTTGCGCCCTTTGTGGCAGGCATTGGCCATATGAACTATTTACGTTTCGCCAGCTACAACGTTGTGGGCGCTTTTTTCTGGGTTTTCCCGTTTATCATGCTTGGATATTTCTTCGGAAACTTACCGACAGTCCAGAAGAACTTCCACTACGTGATCGTCGGAATCATCATCTTGTCGGTCATGCCTATTGTCATCGAGTTTTGGAAGGCGCGTGTTGAGGCTAAGAAAACATGCAAAGCCTAGTTCTTATTTCAATCGTTTGTTTTAATGGGTTTCTGGCTTTGTCGGAGATGGCCATTGCGACATCTAAAAAGCTGCGTCTTCAAAGACTTGCTGATCAGGGCCATGAGGGTGCCAGCGTAGCCTTGGCTTTGGCTGAATCTCCCACGAGATTTTTGGCGTCCATGCAGATCTGTTTGACAGTTCTGGGAATTATGGCTGGTGTCCACGGAGGGGCCACACTCGCCGACAGCATCGAGACATGGCTGGTCCGAGCAGTCCCAAGCCTAGCTCCTTGGGCGCACCCGATTGGAATGACCGGTGTGGTAGCTTTTGAAACGTTCGTCATGGTCTTTTTTGGTGAGTTACTCCCAAAAAGGCTTGCGTTAATTGCGCCTGAGGCGATCGCAGTCAGGGTAGCACCGGTCATGCATCGACTCGGGCAAACACTATCTCCCATCGCCGATATATTGGGTCGTATGACAGACACAGTGCTGTCCAGATTGCCAGCTCTGGCTAAAGCAGATGATGAGCACACTGTCACTGAAGATGAGCTCAAGATGATCGTTGAGCAGGGCGCAGAAGAGGGCATGCTGGATCGTAACGAAGAGACCATGATCAAACGAGTCCTGCAGTTTGGGGAAATGCAGGCTCAGGATCTGATGACCCCAAGAACAAAAATAGTGGGTATTAATTTAGAGGATCCAGTTGGTACAAATATCGAAAGAATTTTTGAGAGTTCTCATTCGACCTTCCCTGTTTATCGGGGATCAGTTGACAACCTCGTCGGAGTTGTTGCAGCCAAGAGGCTTTTTGAGCAGCTCCATCGAGAGGGGTTGATTGATATTTCCACCTGTATGACAGAGGCCTTATTTTTGCCCAATTCTGCCCGGGCGGATAAAGTGCTTGATGCGATGAAACAAAAAGGAACGCACATAGCTGTTCTCATAGATGAATTCGGTGGTACGGCTGGTGTGGTGACGGCCACAGATATTATTCGCGCCGTCATGGGCGATGTACCTCAGGACAATGGTGAAAGTTCTAATAAGTTTGTTCAGCGCGACGACGGGTCATTTTTGGTGGACGGCATGGTCTCCCTTTTTGAGCTAAGTGAGCGACTGGAGCTTGACGTGTCGGATGTTGAGGATGTGGGTCAAACTTTGAGTGGCTTGGTTATGCATCTCGCCAAAGACATTCCAAAAGAGGGTCAAAAAGTTCAATTTAAAAATTGGATTTTTGAAGTGATTGATATGGACGGAAATCGTATTGATAAAGTTTTGGCCATGCTTACTGCGTCCGTAAGCATGGACGCTTCGAGTTTATCCCATGAAAATACTAATCACTGACGATGAGCGCGTTCAGCGAGAGACTTTGTCCGCAATTTTGACGGATCTTGGTCATGAGACGGTCACGGCTGCAAATTTTGGAGAGGCCTGTGTTGCCTTGAGTGGATCCGTATTTGATTTGGTACTGACCGACTTTAAAATGCCGGACGGCAGTGGTCTAGATGTTGCGGCTAAAGTCAGACAACTTATGCCTGAGACGGCTGTGTTTATTATGACAGCCTATGCGGATGTGTCGAGCGTTATTGAGGCTATGCGAGTAGGAGTTGTGGATTATTTTCTTAAGCCTCTAAACGTGGAATTACTTCTCAAAAAAATCCGCTTATTGACTGAGCATAAAAACTTGCTAGCTGAAGTGACCGATTTGCGGGCTAGGTTGAGTAAATCAGCTAGCGCGACCTTGCTTGGCGAATCCAAGTCGATCGCAAAGGTCAGAGAGATGATTCAGCAAGTCTCAAAGACTAAGGGTACGGTACTCATTACCGGAGAGAGTGGTACTGGTAAGGAAGTTGTTGCGCGACTCATTCACACCAGTAGTGCGGAGTGTGAAAAAAAATTTGTGGCAGTTAACTGTGCCGCTATTCCAGAAAATCTTATCGAGAGTGAGCTCTTTGGTCACAAAAAAGGCTCCTTTACGGGGGCTGTTTCGGACAAAGATGGGCTGCTGAAGGTGGCGAGCGGTGGGACCGTATTCCTTGATGAAATCGGTGAATTGCCAAGAGGCATGCAGGCTAAACTACTTCGAGTGTTGCAGGAACGCGAGATTACACCGGTAGGCGATACAAAGCCGATTAAAATTGATATACGGTTGATCGCTGCGACAAATATGGACCTAAATTCAGCGGTGGAAAAGGGTGACTTTCGCCAGGATTTATTCTACCGAATCAATGTTGTGCATATAAGGATGCCAGCGCTGAGAGAGCACGCCGAAGATATTCCAGTTCTGGCACAACATTTTATCGATAAATATACCAAAGAATTCTCCAAGAAACCGCGTCGACTTGGTAACTCGGCCGCTCGCGGGCTCATGGAGTATAACTGGCCGGGTAACGTTCGAGAGCTTGAGAACGCTATTGAGAGGGCGATCATCTTGAGTTCTACCGACTCCATTTTAGAATTGGCAGATCTTCCGGAAAATTTTCACGAATCTCAGATGGACGGTGGGCTGGGTCCACATTCCGATACATCCTTGCTTAACCTTCAGATGGCGATTGATGTTTTTACTAAGCATCACATCGAGCGAGTTTTGACGGCAGTCAATAACGACAAAAAAGAGGCGGCTAAAGTGCTAGGTCTTGGTCTTAGTAGTCTCTATCGCAAGTTAGATGATCTAAGTATTGGTCGCCGTAATCATTAGCAGGACTCTTCCGTGATAAAATTCCTATTGGCTAAACGGTTAAGCGGACGAATATTCCGCTCTTTTGCGATCTCAATGGCCCTACTAGCGGTATCGTTTGGATTATTTACGACGCGCTATGGTTCCGATCTGATTGTTAAGTCCTCAGCGAATGAGTTGCGTGTCTTAAGTGTCGTTCTCAGTCAGCTCATCCAAGATCAATTTAGTGATCTTGAAGAGAGCCTTGATAACATCGTTATGAATGAGACTATGCTCGCGCAGCTAGCGTCTGGCGATCCAAAGCGGCGATGGTTTGAGGCATACTTAAAAAATAGTCTTAAGCAATACCCACAATTGCTCGACGTGATGATTTATGACTTAGATGGCCAATGTGTCGGGAGTACGGATCCTGATTGGTATAAAATTGGAGGCCAGTCTTGGGGGTTCTTTACTAAGGGACTTGAGGGGTTCAATTTCCCATCGATTTACGCGACAGAAAGTTTGGGTCGAGTTCAGCTTGTATCGTCACCAATTATTGGCGATGGCGAAGATCCTTTGGGTGTTGTGGTCGCGATTATTGATCTTGAGCGGATCTATGGGCTGATGGATCGGAAAATAGGGCTTTCGGAGACAACGGACGCATTTCTGCTCGATCGTGATTTGCAATTCATCACTGCGGGTAGGTCTGGAATTAAAGGATTAGTCGAGAGCCATTTGGCATCGACAGCTCTAGCATCTCACATCAGAGATGAATTTTGGGTTGGCCAGTACTCTGGTGCAAATCGCCGAAACGTTCTTGGCACCGCGCTCAAAATACCCGGCTATAGTTGGTATGTGGTCGTTGAGCGCGATTACGCCGATGTGATGCAGCAAGTGGTTGCGCTGCGGCATTGGGTTGTGTTGATCACAATCGGTTTGTTGTTGATATTTATTGTAGTGTCACTTGGATTAAGTCGGTCTATCACTAAACCGATTTCACAACTGGTAGAATCAACAAGGAGAATTGCTCAAGGTTTCTACAACGAGCCGGTTCGGGCATCCGGTGACATTGAAGAGTTAAATTTCATCGGACAAGAATTGGACCGGATGCGTCGCCAAGTCGCCACTTCGGAAGCTAAGTTAAGGGAGCGTCTGAGTGAAAGTGAGCAATTGCGGATTGAGGGTGAGCGGCTGGCTGCAATAGGAGCACTGGCTGCGAGTCTTGCTCATGAAATTCGGAATCCTCTAAATGCCATGTCCTTACTACTGACCAGACTGCAAGGTTTGGGAGATGAAGCAAAAAAGACCATGATTTTTCATGATCTTTTCGGCGAAGTTGCTCGATTAGACCGGCTAGTTTCCAGCATTTTAGATTACGCAAGGCCCGTGCAATTAAATCTATCCTCAGTTGATCTTAAAGATACCCTCAACTCAGTAGCAGATTTGTTCCGCACTCTCGCTGAATCCAAGGGGCTATCTATGCAAGTGATCGAGTCGCCCTCTGTTAGCGTTCGCGGTGATCGAGACAAACTAAAGCAGTGCTTAGTTAATCTTGTAAAAAATTCTTTTGATGTTTTGGATGAAGGTGGGGTCGTTCGTTTATCATGCTCACGAGAGGGGGATATTGCCCAATTTATCGTCGCAGATAATGGGCCGGGAATTGCTCCTGAAATCATGAAGAAACTATTCAGTCCATTTTTTACAACTAAAGAGCAAGGGACTGGGCTGGGTCTATCTGAGGTGCATAAAATTATTACAGCACATGGTGGTAAGATCGAGATCAGAGCGCCACTATGGAATACCTCTGGACAGCCAGTTGTTCAGGGCGTTGAGTTCGCCGTTAGGATTCCGGCAAGCTAAACTTGGTCTTTTAGAAAATATTCCCGAATCCGAGAAAGTTTAAATGCCGTTTCTCAGATTATAGAAAATAGGCAGGATGAGTGCCCATTAAACTCATAGTTTTCAGGGCCTTAGGGCTTTCTTTGGCGCTTGGTTCTTGGCCCGCTTTATGCAATAACTTAAGTGCGCACATAGTGTGTGCAAGCAATCAATCGTTAATGAATTGGAGTATCCTATGAAACTAGTTCGCGTACTTGTCGCTCTTTCTGCATTTGCTGCTTCTGCTGCTTTGGCCGGTGAGAAAAAACACGCTGGAACACCAAACTGCGAAGTAAAAGGCAAAAAAGTTCACGTTAAGAGCCAAGCTGCTTGTGAAAAGAAAAAAGGCACATGGCTTGAAACTGCTGCTACTGAAGCTGCTGCTCCAGCAGAAGCTGCTCCAGCAGAAGCTGCTCCAGCCGCTGCTCCAGCTGCGAAGTAATTTCATGCCTGCTTTATGCGGGTTTTGACATTATGAAGGGATCTTCGGAAACGAAGATCCCTCTTTTTTATTCCTTACTCAGGAACATGCGACCGAGTACTCTACCTGACCAAACTCTGAATCTTTCCACGTAGGCAAAAGCAGCAGGGACAACAACTAAACTTAGAAGGGTCGAAGAGATTAGACCGCCTATAACGGCAATCCCCATACCCGTCCGTTGTTTTGACGCCTCGTTAAGCCCGTAAGCTACAGGTATCATGCCCGCAATCAATGCAACGGAGGTCATCAATATAGGACGTAGTCTTGTTTTGCCCGCCTGAATCATTGCTTGATCGAGGGAGACCCCGTCCGCGACTTTCTGAGCTGCATAATCGACAAGCAAAATAGAGTTCTTCGTGGCGATCCCCAGAAGAAGAATACATCCAATCATGGCGAACAGATCAAGCGGTGCTTTTGTAATGAGAAGGGCGAAAATGGCGCCGCTAATGGCCAAAGGCAAAACTAGCATGATTGTAAAAGGAGTCACAAAAGACTCGTAAAGTGATGCTAAAACGAAATAGATAAAAATGATGGATAACAAAACAGCAATCGTCATATTGACAATGAGTTCCTGAAAGCTTTCAGCTTGTCCAACAAATTGATAACGCATACCAGATCCTAGTTTAATGGCTCCTTCATCAAACAACTGTCGTATGTCTGCCATCGCTTGACTTAGGCCAGGTCCACTCGGCGCTACGTCGGCTGCAATTTGTACATAGCGCCCGCGATCCTGCCTATTGATGGTGTTGGGGCTGATGGCATCCACCATGTTTGCCACGTTAGAGAGCTTTACGGTTCTGAAGTTTATATTGGGAACATACGTCTCGTTGTATGCCGACTTTAGATCACGCTGATCTTCCTGCAGCCTGACGCGAATATCATACTCTCTACCATCCTCTCTAAAAACGGCTGGTGTTGCTCCCTCCACTAGCGTCCGAAGTTCAAGGCCAGCGATATTTGGCGCGACACCAACTTTTTCGGCAGCACTTCGGTCGATAACAAACTGAACTTCGGGCTTACCAGGCCGATCACTGATGTCCACATCTTTCAGGGCTGGGTGATCTTTTATTTTTGCAAATAGTTCTCTGGCTACTTTTCCTACGTCCTCAAGATTATCTCCAACGATGTTGACGTTGAATGGCCGCAGCCCAGCACCAACTTGGTCGAAGTCTTTGACCAAGGGATTAGCATAAGCGAAAGACTTTAAATCCTCCCGGATGGTTTCCTTCATTTGTGAGGTGTTTTTCGAACGTTTTTTTGCCGGCACTAAATGGATATAAAACTCAGCGACATTGGATCGACCATCACTTGTACCAACGTTAAGTAAACTAACTTCCACCTCGGGGTGGCGACGAATGATCGCATCGACGGATCTTGCGACCTCATCCATCTTTGTCAGGCTGGTACCGGCTGGCATATCAAGACTAACCGCGAATTCGCCTGTGTCTTGGGGTGGGAGAAATGTCTTGGCCACCCACTTGGTCGAGTAAATACTGGCGGCGAACAAGCCGATTGCTAACATGATAATCGTAATGGGCCGTCGCATGGTGAAGCCAAGGACTCGCTCATAGCCAGAATCAAGGCCCTGTTGAAACCTTTCAAAAGCATTGAGCATGGGTGAAACGACAGCGCCATAAACACCCGTTTTGACCTGGCTGTGGGAGCCTCCAAAGTAAGCTGACATCATCGGCGCAATGGTCAGAGCGTCAAATAGTGAAATGGCCATGGCAAAACAGATTGTAAGACCGAACTGCTTGAAAAATTGGCCAACAATACCCTGAAGAAATCCAATCGGACCAAATACGGCTATAACAGTAAGCGTGGTCGCAATAACTGCCAGTGCCACTTCGGACGTTCCCTCGATGGCGGCCTGTGTAGCAGATTTCCCCATGGCGCGGTGTCTAAAAATATTTTCACGGACGACGATGGCGTCATCGACAAGAAGGCCAACAGAAAGACTCAGAGCTAGAAGCGACATAACGTTAATGGAGAAACCAGCCCAACTCATCAGAATAAAAGCGCCCAGCAGAGAGTTGGGCAAGGCTAGTCCTGTTATCAATGTGGACCGCCCACTGCCAAGAAAGAAAAATACGACGATGATCGTCAAGATGATTCCGATGATTATGGATTCTTCGACGTCTTTAACGTTGGCATCAATTTGAAGGGCAGTTTTGCGAACTAACTGCAATTTCGGACTGCCAGCTGCGGCCTTTAGCGTCTCTTGGATGCTGGCCAGCTGTTTCTCAAGGCCCTGGGTAACAGCGATGGTGTTTGATCCCGATTGTTTGTAGACCATGAGAGCTAGAGTGGAGACGCCGTTGAAATAGGTTCGGTCAGTTTCATCTGTGAGAGAATCCTCAACACTAGCAATATTGGATAGTGTTACCGGCACATCATTACCTATAAAGTTGACCACAACATTTTTAAGATCATCCAGAGATTTGAATTCCCCCACCGTACGGAGTGAAAACTCCTTTTCACCGATATCTTTTCTACCGACCGGGATGTTTTGACCGCTGGCCTCGATACGCTGGCTAACGAGAGTTGCAGGAAGCTCATACTCTTTCAGCTTGCTACGATCGAGATTGACGTGTACTTCGCGCTTTCTGCCACCCGTAATTGAAACGAGACCAATTTGGGCTACTTGTTCCAATTTTGGTTTGATTTGCTGATCTGCGAGATCGTAAAGCTTCGCCATGGGTAGGTCAGCACTTAGGGAAATCACAGCAATTGGCTGATCAGATGGTGATATCCGCCTAATGCTGGGTTCTTTTACATCGGAGGGTAACTTGCGCTTGACGCTGGAGATTCGGTCTCTGACCTGTTGTTCAGCGTACTTAACGTCCGTCTCCAGTGTGAACTCGACAATAACGACACTTGCACCTTCACGACTAATACTACTGACTTTTTTGATGCCTGAAACGGTCGTGACTTCTTCCTCGATAACTTTTGAAATATTGACTTCAACTTCGTTAGGCCCCGCGCCAGGATAAACCGTCGTGATGGTGACGATTGGGAAGTTGATATCAGGAAATAAATCCACTGGTAGTTTTCGAATTGAAAGGAAGCCGATAGCGAGCATCATGAGAACAACGCAAGTTAAGAACACCGGCCGCTTGATTGAAAGTTCTGCTAGCTTCATCCCTCGCCCCCAAAAGTCTTGATGCGGGCAAGAATGCCCAAGATCTCAGCCTTATTACGTATGACATTTAGTTGTGCTGACGCGTAGTCCGTCTCAGCTTGCATGACCTGAAACATCGTTGATCGACCTCGACTTTGTCGATTTCGTTCGGCATTCAGTTTCTTTAGTTGAGTATTTTCTATTTTCTGTGTCAAACCAAGGCGAGAACGGCTTTCCTGGAGTTTTAGATTGAGATCAACCCATTCTCGGTCATTTTCGTAACGTCTACGTGCAGCCGTAAGTGTCGAAGCTTGGCGCTCGCGCGCTACTCCAGCGCGGAGTCTAGAGAACGATTCGCCTCCAAGAACGGCGGAAACCTTAAGGCCTAACGCGTACGTTGGATGCTTAGCTTTCAGGGCATTTGAGTTAGCTTTTGAACTTGAATCAGTGTCTCGACCATTGAGTGTTCCCGCAGCGAAGATATCGATTGACGGTTGATATTTCGCATTCGATAGATCTGCGACAAGTTCACCCAGTTGAGATGCTTTTTCTGCTGCTTTGACGTCTTCGCGGTCGCTTGTCCGCTTGGGTACCTGCAAATTGCCTAGAAGCTCAGGCGTTAGTTTTGTTAGCTCTTCCGCAACATGAGGCTGGGAGTTTCCTCGGATAGTGTTAAATGCGAACGCCGCTGATCGTTCCTCGTCAATTGCCATGGTTAGTTCAATTTGCCTAAGCTCCTGAAGGGCTTCGGCTTGGATGAGATCGGCATCGTCGGCGAGCTCTTTACCCACGCGGCGTTTTGTCCATTCCACAATCTTTCTTACGCGATCGAGATTGTCTTTTGAGACTCGTAAACTTTCGCGGGCAAGGACCAGTCTCCAGTATGAGCCTTCGGCTTCTGCAAGTGTGATTTTTCTCTTGAGCGTTTCATTTAGCTTAGTAATCTCTGCTTGACCTTTTTGCACAGCGACGCTTTTTGCGACATCCTTCCCTAGTGCATTCTTCCAAAGCGGATGTGATATCTCTAGTGTTGGAGCCGCCTCCCTCCATTCGGGTTCTGGTACGAATTGAGGTGAAGCCCCCAATATTTTTGTGTGGGACGTTCCATAGGTCAGCTTGAAGGCAGTTCCGAAAGACGACATTTTACTAACACCGATCTGACCACTCACATGGTCGGTCTCGGTGCCGCGCTGAGCTGCAGGTTGCACATCTTTTTTGTCGACGCCGCTTTGTGCGTTAGCAAATAAATTTGGCGCATAGGCCATCTCGGCATCGACGGCTTTATCTTGGGCGGCATCTTCGATCAACCTACCGGCTTTGTAGGTGTCGTTACCCGATTTCACCTGTTCAAGAAAGCTATCTAGATTAAGTGCTGCGGCGAAGACTTGGCTAGTCAAGCAACAAGAAATTACGGCAGCTGTAATTGTTATTATTTGGCTAAATTCAAGTTTTTTACTCATAGTCGACTCCTGTTTTAGGAAACGGAAATAAAAAATAGTCCAAAAAAATCAGTAGTACCTAACGATTGGTAACTCCTTCCAAAAAAATTCGGACGAGATAGTCTCGGGTCATGGCTCGCACTGATTGATCTCGAATGGATTTCTTGAAAATCTTTGAGCGAATATCATCCGTGCGAATCGTGTGCATCGCTGATCCGATCAGGTGGACGGCCGTGAGGTTTGGGTCTGTCCACGAGCTCAAAATTCCTCGATCTTTGGCAACGGAGATAAATTTTGTTAGAAGTTCGAATGTCTGCAGAAATGTGCTTTTAAAGGTATCGCCTAAAATATCGAATTCTGCTGTTAGCTCCCGCTGGATTATCGAGAAGACCTCTGGATTTTGGATTCCGTCGAGCATAATCTCATCAATGAACATGCTCAGTCGAACGCGAACCTCATCTAAAGAGCTAGGTTTACAGTTTAAAATTTTCTCTGCCATTTGAAGTCGATGTAAGCCAGCTTGAGCAAAGCACTCCTTGAATAGCCCCTCTTTGCCGCCGAAGTGGTAACTGACAAGGCTTACATTCAACTCAGCATCTCGTGCTATGTCGTGCACGCTCGTGGCTTTATAGCCGTTTTGGCCAAATAACTTCTGAGCCGAGCTGAGAAGAGTACTACGACTATCACTGGATTCGTTGCGTGGGCGTGCCAGAATTTTTTTCACTTGGGCTTGTCGCTTTATTTTGGGGGCAGGCATGGTCTACCTTGCTTGATCGGGCTACAATACCAAAGATCTTAACCCGAATCCGGAATTATTCAAACGTTTGTTTAAATTATGCAAACATCTGTCCAACAGGTGTCGTGGCCTTGTTTGGGTGCGCTTGGAGGTTAAAAATGGATCATGGAGTGGTTGTCTTAAAACCTGGCAAAGAGCGGGCGGTTCGGCTGGGCCATCCTTGGATTTTTAGTGGAGCTATTGCCAAGGAACCCTCTGTGATCGCTAGCGGCCATCTAGTCGATATTTTGGATTCAAAAAAGACGTTTTTAGCTAGGGGATATTTTAATCCGCTCTCGCAGATCCGTGTTCGGATTTTGACCACAGATCAGACTCAAATGATTGATTCCAACTTTATAAAAAATAGAGTCAGGAGTTCTATCGATCGTCGAGCTCGAATATTTGAAGGTGGGCATACCAATTGCGCGAGGCTGGTGGCTCACGAGTCAGATCTTTTGCCTGGTTTGATTGTCGATAGATATGGTGATTGGGTTGTCTTTCAAATTGTGACAGCTGGCATGGAAGTATGGCGCAAAGAGATTATTGAGGCCCTGATCGAGATATGTAAGCCCGCCGGCGTTTACGAGAGGAGTGATGACGCAGTTAGGGATAAGGAAGGGCTTACGATACGCAATGAGCTTGTTTTTGGTAAGAGCGAGCCTTCGCTGATTCCGGTCGTCGAAAATGGCATGAAACTGCTCGTAGACATTCGTCAGGGTCACAAAACGGGCTTCTATCTGGACCAAAGGGATAACCGTGCGCTCATTCGGGGTTATAGCGGAGGTCTAGCCGTGCTTAATTGTTTCTCGTTTACCGGCGGATTTTCGGTGGCTGCGATGATGGGCGGTGCGAAAACCGTTATCAGTGTTGATGAAAGTGCTCCCGCTCTCGATATTGCAGCGCAGAATTTATCTAATAATGGATTCGAAATTCCAAAAGAAAACTACATAAAAGCGGATGTTTTCCAATTTCTGCGAAATTTGAAATCTAGCGGTCAAGCATTTGATCTTATTGTGCTTGATCCGCCTAAATTTGCTTCGTCTAGTGCGCAGTTAGACCGAGCATGTCGGGGGTATAAAGACCTTAATCTTATAGCCATGCAGTTACTACGCGAGGGGGGGATGCTTGCCACGTTTTCGTGTAGTGGTCTCATCAGTCGTGACTTGTTTCAAAAAGTTGTATTCGGAGCTAGTGTAGACGCAGGGGCTCAGATGCAAATAATCAGGCACCTCAGCCAATCAGAGTGTCATCCCACGTTATTGACATTTCCGGAGTCACTCTATCTTAAGGGGTTTCTTCTTCGTAAAATTTAAAATTTTAAATTAATAAAATCATATGGTTGTAATAATTAGTTGAATTCTCCTCAAGCAGATGCCGAAGACCCAGTTGTGCGTGTGCCCTGGGCGGTGCTTACTATTCTTGGAGGAACCCGGTCATGTTTAAGAGGCTTTTATCAATTTGCTACGTATCACTTAACGTGACGGGCTGCGGTTCAGATATGCCTGACTTGGGCGGGTCAAAGCGAGGCGATGATGGCAAGGCTATTGTAGCTGCTGAGGAAAACATTTTTGATCTTTCTAAGTGCGGCTTCGACATGAGTAAACCCAATTCCGTATTCGAGTCACGACGCTTGAGCATGGTGCCTATGCCCATGACGATGACCACGGGGGAGATTTTTACCTGGCAAGTTCAGACAACTCTGACTGGAAATAGTGTTTTCGAGGAATCATTGACGCGGAGTGTGGGTACTTATTCTGCCCAGTTTTCACCGACAGTGCAGTCATCTCAAGCCAGCGCGATTTTAGCAAAACATTCGGCCGGATTTGCAGCGGATCTTCTGCCGCCTGCAGAAAGAGCAAAGGTGGGCGAAATCTACCCTGACTGGCGTGGAGTTTTTTGCAGCTTCCAACCTGCTATCGAAATTAATCGTGGTTCCACAGAAAAGGTTTCAATTAGTCTCGATAAACCTTTGCCGCTTGCTCCGGTACTGAGAGCTGATATCACTCGTTTAGAATCTGAGATTGGTGTAAGGAGGGTCTGGAAGCAAATCACAGCGAAAGTCACGGACTCCACTGACCCTAACGTGCCGAATGGATCCACCTGGACTGGGGCTGTCACATCACAGCCCGTAGCGAGCTCGATTGCAATTATGGGCGCTAATGGGAAGACAACCATAAACGCCGAAATGGCTGTAAAGATGTCCTATGATTTCGGCGGCGAGACGGCTAACGATGCCATGGGACTACCTAAGTCAGTGATCTGGTACATTGACACATCAACAAGATCATTCAAGCTTATCCAGGTCGACTTTGGTGATGGTGTCCTCAAAAATTACTTGCCATAACTCAAGCGCTGATGTGCAAAATAAAAACCCGCGGGATAAAGATCACGCGGGTTTTTGTTTTTAAAAACAGCTATTACTTCTTGAAGTAGGACTTCAGACCTTCTTGAGTGGCCTTCATAGCAGTCTCGCCTTTTTTCCAGTTCGCAGGGCAGACTTCGCCGTGGGATTCAGTGTACTGGAGGGCTTCCAGAAGTCGGATCATTTCGTCAACGCTCCTGCCCAAGGGCAAATTGTTGATTGTCTGCTGTTGGACGACGCCGTTTTTATCGATGAGGAATGTTCCCCTAAGGGCAATTCCAGCTTCAGGGATCAAAACATCATAATCGCGACTGATTGTTTTGTGAATATCCGCAATCACGGGATACGTCACACCTTTGATTCCGCCCTCTGAACGCGGTGTGTTCAGCCAAGCAAGGTGTGAGAAGTGGCTGTCAATGGATACGCCTAAAACTTCGCAATTTAGCTTTTTAAAGGTCTCCAGCTTCTCCTGAAATGCATGAAGTTCCGTTGGACATACAAACGTGAAGTCCAAGGGGTAAAAGAACATAACAACGTACTTGCCCTGATAATCGCTCAGTTTGACTTCTTTGAAATCACTACCGTTGACGACTGCTGTCGCTTTAAAATCTGGCGCTTTTTTACCGACTAAAACACCCATTGTACCCCTCCTGGAATCTAAGTTCTGGGACATAGATGGAAACATATAAGGGCAAGGTCGTCAACTCTTAAGGCTCAAATGAGCGAATACGGTCACTTCTTTGCGATCGTGATAGAGCTGTTTAGCTTTCACATGAAGGGTTAGACCTTCTTGTGCACAAGTTTTGCGAAGGTGATCAATGCAATTATATACCTCTTCAAAGCGCTTCTTCATAGGAAGCTTCAAATTGAAAATGGAAAATTGACAGTAACCACGCACAAACCACATCGCGATCAGATCAGATACTCTGGACGGTTGCTCAACGACATCGCAAACAAGCCAGTCAACGGGAGATTGCGGTCGAAATTTAAAAGCATCTTCCGTCAGATGTGTGACAAGACCTGTTTGCATCAATGATGGTGATATGGAGCCATTATCAACCGCAAAAGTACGGATTTTACGTTTTACAAACTGGTAGGTCCAACCGCCCGGGCACGCGCCTAAGTCGACTGCGATCATGCCAGCCCTGAGTAGGCTAGCTGCCTGTGATTCAGCTATGAAAACATGAAAAGCTTCTTCTAATTTAAGAGTGCTACGGCTGGGTGCGTCGCTCGGGAATTTCAACCGCGGTATACCCATAACCCAAGGGCTTGAATTACCAACATCAGAAAAGGCCACCAGCGCTTCCGAGTTTGAAATCAATATAACGTGAGCTCGGGGTAAGTGGGCAGCCCCTTTCCCCTTGGGAAGTATGCGTAAACGGTTCAGGGCATTTTCCAGTGGTCTGGTTAAGGACTTGCAAAACCGGCTGAGTTCTTTGGATTTGTCTGTATCCGGTGTTTCGATGGACAAACTAGATAGAGCGTTTGCGCCAGTCAGCGGTATAAGTCTTTGCGAGATGGCTTCCGTTAACGGTGTGACGCGGTCTTCGTCGGAGAGATGTACCTTTGACACAACCCATAGCAGCTGCCGTGCAAATATGAGGGACTCTAATCGCAGAGATTGCCGCGTCTTTTCGTCTGGAATTTTATCGAGCGGACTCATGACGTAGCCGCTATCAGCCCCAGGTTTTTCTGTGCTTACTTCTGATTTGAGGCCCAGCGTAGTAAAGTGGACGTTGAGCTCCTGTTGGGCCTCTGTTTCGAAGCCCTGACGAACATGAAGGAATACTGCGTTCACGGTTCAGCCATAAACGGGTAGCGATAGTCAACGATAGGCAGAAAGTTTTCTTTGATGGTTCTATGATTCACCCATCGCAACAAGTTATAAACTGATCCAGCTTTATCATTGGTACCCGAAGCCCTTGCGCCGCCAAACGGTTGCTGTCCAACTACGGCGCCAGTGGGTTTGTCATTGATATAGAAGTTACCGGCGGCGTTCTCGAGGGCTAGGCTCATACTGCTAATCGTATGGCGGTCTCTCGCGAAAATGGCACCAGTTAGTGCATAAGGAGTCGCGCTGTCACAAAGTTTCAAAGCATGATCAAAATCTTTGTCGTCGTAAACGAATACTGTAAGAACTGGACCAAAAATTTCCTCAACCATAGTTTTTGACTTTGGATCGCTGGTCTCAATGACAGTCGGTCTAATGAAAAAACCTTTGGACGAGTCACATTGACCGCCCGCGATGATTTTGCATGAGTTATCGGCTTTGGCGTGATCAATATAGCCTTTAATTTTGTTGAAAGAGCGCTCATCAATCACGGCGCCAACAAAATTTGTAAAGTCCTCAACATCTCCCATTTTCAGTTCTTCCGTCATGGCGACTAGCTTTTCTTTAACTTTTGGCCAGATGGACTTTGGGATATAGGCCCTTGAAGCTGCCGAGCATTTTTGTCCCTGATATTCAAACGCGCCTCGTACCAGAGCGACCACGAGCATGTCAACGTCGGCAGAATGGTGGGCAAAAACGAAGTCTTTTCCACCGGTTTCGCCGACGAGTCTTGGGTAGGCGGCGTAGTTTGAAAGGTTTGAGCCAACGCTCTGCCAAAGCATATTGAATGTTGCCGTCGATCCGGTGAAGTGGATGCCGGCCAACTCCTTATGGCTAATGGCAACTTTTGAAATTTCGGACGAATTACCTGGAACAAAATTTATCACTCCTGGGGGTAGGCCGGCCTCCTCGAGAACTTTCATTCCTATCCAAGATGATAATGTCGCCGTGGCCGCTGGTTTCCAAAGCACAGAGCATCCCATTATTGCAGGTGCCACAGCCAGGTTAACTGAGATAGATGTGAAATTGAAAGGTGCGACAGCGTATACGAATCCCTCAAGTCCTCTCGCAGTTAGGCGGTTCCATTGACCGGCGGGGGAGTATGGTTGTTGGCGATATATCTGTTCCGCAAAGTGAACATTAAATCGGAAAAAATCGATAAGTTCACACGCGCTGTCGATTTCAGCCTGATATATGGTCTTGCTTTGACATAACATTGTCGCCGCGTTCATCTGAGCTCGGTATTTCGTTGCGAGTAGATCTGCGGCTTTCAGGAAAACAGCCGCGCGGTCTTCCCAGGGCAATGCCGCCCAGCTTTTCCGTGCCTTTGCCGAAGCTTCGACAGCGAGTGAGGCTTCCTTCGCAGTTGCTCGAGCGGTATGCCCAAGAATCAAGGACTTGTTGTGAGGACAAATGATTGGCTCGGCGGCTGAGGTGAAGATGTGTTCTCCACCAATCACCAACGGTATTTTCGTGCTCTGACTTCTCAACTCAGATAGCGCCTTTTTGACTTCAAGCTTTTCGGTGGATTTCGGTGCGAAGGCTTTGACGGGCTCATTTGTTGGCTGCGGAGTTGAAAATATACCGTTTGACATGGCAACCTCTGTGCAGAAAAAGTTATGAAATCAGGATAAACGTTATAACCTTTTCAAGAGGCTTTTCGCAACAAGTCTGCGATTATTGCCGGTGTTTTTGGGCTTAGCATGATGGAGAAATGGTTTTCTCTGGGAATAATTTGTCGTGTAAATCCCGGTTTTCCCTGCAGAGCGTCCAGAAAACTAGCAGTACCACGTTGATAGCCTATAAAATCGAGGCTTCCGGCTAGGTAATTGACCGGTACGTTAACCGCAGAAAGCTGGTATTTAGGGTCGATGCGGCGGATGAGTCGGCCCGCAATCTGCAGGTAATTGGCCCTCTCTGCTTCCTTGAGGCGAACCGGGTAACGTCGTCTTAGAATTGGTCCCAAAGCCGGTTGAATTCCAAGCGGGCCGTAGTCTGGCAGAGCAGAGCGAAAGGATTTCAGCCAGGGTGTGAACGTTTCACAAAGCATGCCAATGTCGCCCTGTAGAATTAACGGCATGCCGATTGTTGAGACGCTTTTTATTCGTGTGGACTGTCGCGCTGCATAATCTAGAGCTAATACTCCACCAAGACTGAAGCCGCACAAGTGAATGTCGCGCTCGCTTTGCGTAATCCATGAAACATTTCTGATGATATCATCAACAAGTGATGTGAGGTTCTGTTCACAAAAAGTGGAGGTGCCTTCGCGACCATGTCCATCCAGATCTGACGTTATGACATTAAATCCTGCCCGTAACATGTACTTATAAAAACCAATATTGGGAAAGAATAAGTCGTTTCCAAGTCCGTGCAGGAATAGAACAGTCGGTCTTGCTTCTCCGGAGCGATTTCCCATCGCGAGTGTGTTGGTAAGACCGTCAGATCGAGGTAACTGCTCAGTTTCAAACTCAAATTCGTTCTGTTCGAGAAATTCTCTGAACTTGGCTGCGAATGGATGTCTGTGAAAGATAGACAGTTTTGACTCCTTTTAATGTCGTCAATAGTATGAAAAATCTGGCTTTTTATCCATAATTTGCAAAAAAAATAATGAGTCTCACTAGAGTTTCGCTGGCTGCAGGCCGATAGGAACAGCACCACCCGGTGTTTTTGGGCTTTCCAAAGGAGCGGTTTAGAAAGTGTCTCAGTCTAATCAAGCGGTAGAATTGCCAATTCAGCTCGGGCCGTATCGCCTCATTCAAGAGGTTGGTGCTGGCGGCGTCGGGCGGGTTTTCCGTGCGATCGATGAGCGTAGCGGCAGAACTGTGGCCGTGAAACTTTTGCATGATTCACTTTTAAGGGATCCAAAACGGTTGGGCCATTTTCATCGTGAGCTCCTGATTATGGCTAGCTTCAATCATCGTCATATCGTTAGTTATCTAGACTCTTACTTTGATCCACCCAACTGCTATATCGTGACTGAATTTATTGAGGGTTGGTCTGGTTATAATCTCTACAAAAAAACAGGCCGGATGCCACCTATCGTGGCTCTTTGCGTACTCATCGACATCTTAAAGGGTATCGATTATCTTCACCTTCATAATACGATTCACTCTGACTTATCTGCGGCGAACTACCTGGTCGATATGAATGGTAGGGTGGCGCTTACGGACTTTGGTCTGTCGATCAAACAAGAAGTTGAAGATTATAAGAATTACTCGCTGGGCACCCCAGGGTACTATGCGCCTGAGCACATTACGGGTTCGGGCATAAAACCTGAGACCGATCTTTACTGCGCAGGTCTCATCCTTTACGAATTGTTGGTTGGACAAAAAGCCGTCGCGGCGACCAAAGACAGCGCGAAAAATCTAGCGGCTATGAAGAAAATCAACTTTGCAATCATTCAGACAAACGATCAAAAGATGACTAAAAGAATCAGATCATTCCTAGAGAAGGCTCTGGCATTTAATCCAGCGAAGCGATTTGCCGCAGCCGATGAGATGATGTTTGCAGCATATGAAATTGTTAAGTTATACAACATTAGATTTGCGCGCTACGCAATACATCAATATCTTGCTGACAAAGGTTTGACTAAGGGCAACTTTAACGGCCCACAACAAAATATCTATCACGGCTTTTGATTCGTATAATCTGTTATCCACCATTCTCTGAGGCCTTTTTCGCAAGGAAGTCGCGGAGCTACTTCCGAGAAAATCCCAATTGAACCATCTGCGCAGACGCGAATACCACGAAATGATGCAGCTTCAAATCCAGGTATTGTCATTGGGGTTTCACTGTTTGAAATAACTGAAACGTTTTTCTGGTCAAGAATCTTCCGCTCTAGAACCAGATCGATATCGCGTCCGCGGGTATATTCGGAGTCGCGTGTAAATCCAGGCCATTGAAGGATATCCACATCTGGCGCATGAAAACGTAGGGTTGATTTTAGCTGGTAGCTATCAACCGCGAGCACCCTGTGCGGGGAGTTTATTTGAGTCCACTGTGCGAGTGACTGAAATCCACGTGATTCGAGGAGTAATCGATTGTTTCTGGTTTGTGGAAGCAAGCCTGGTTTAAGGAGAATCAAGCCCAAACTTAGGAAAAGGGCCACGTGCAAGACAGATGTGCTAAAAATTAGTTTTGGATTAATTGGTCTGCTAACAGCGATCCATATTGCTAGCCCCATCATGTGCATAGCAGGCCAATTTGCCTCAATCTTTGTGAATGGGCTCAGTAGCCCAAAAAAAACAAGAGGCACGAGTACGCTGGATTTTATCAGTGTTAGTGACGCTGAGTTTTTGTCTGTATTTTTGTTAGGCAAGGGGCGAATTTTCTTTAAGACGAAATATATCAATCCAACTAGAGCATAGGCTCCCCACAGAGCAGCAACGCCCCCAGTGTAGTCACCGACAGATTGCCAGGCGCGTTCGAGTCTCGACATTTGACGTTTAGGCTTTTTGATTGCCTCTGCAAAACCCCGCACATCATTCATTGCTGTCATGAGCCGATCCTTCGCTGTGAAAGCACTTGAGCCGATGAGGGCTTCATTTGCTCGCGGAAGTTCAGACCGAGAGTAAACTTGATGGTGGATGGATAAACCATGCCGAAGTTGAAACCGGAAGGTAATCCAATCGTTATTATGCTGCCACCATAAATGAGGTAGTAACACCGTGAGGCACGCTACACCCCCAAGGTATGGCCAAATACTCTTTAGCTGTTGACGAGGGCTTCTTAGAAGCGCAATGAGGAACACGGGTCCAATTAGCACCATCGTGTATTTACTTAAAATTCCAAAGCCAGTGGCCAATCCGGCGGTTAGCCAACGCTTGGGGTTCGCGTGCAGAGCGCAAAATCCCTCGTGAAGTGCCAAGCTCCAGGCGAGTATCAGACCAGCGTCGGGTGTTAGTAGGAATCCGCTGGCTAGTCCGCCGATGGAAGACGTGAACAATGCTGTCGCAGTAGATGCGCTGCTGGGTAGGATTTTCTTTGCAAGGCGCCAAGTAAAGAAAGCTGTTAACAAAGCGCAAACCCATACGCCTAAACGTGCGGCAAATATATGATTTGAAAATCGACTCAAAGCGCCAATCCAACTAACTACTGGTGGATGATCGAAAAAACCAAGGCTTGGCCAGTCTGGTGCACGGGCCCAATCGATGTAATAAGCCTCATCGGTAACCATAGGAAAACTTGCAGCAAATAGTAGTGAGATTGCTAAGGCTGCAAGGGTGACTTTTAGCGCAGGATCGCTTTTGAATTGCGACCTAATCATCAAACGATATCCTGTTGAATGCGAGCGCTGAGATTCGTCTGGCGTGCTGTGCTGATATTGTTTTTGATGGCGAAATTAAGCGCTTTGCGAGAGCCAATAAAAATGGCGAGTTTCCGAGCGCGAGTCAGGCCGGTATACACCAGATTTCTTTGGAGCATAACGTAATGCTGCATTGACATAGGTAGTATAACGACGGGGAACTCGCTGCCCTGAGACTTGTGTATGGTTATGCCGTATGCGAGTTTCAAGTCGTCAGCCTGGTCTCGGTCATATGTGACGACTCTATCATCCCCGAAAATAACTTTAGTTTTCCCGCCATCCACATTTGTAGCCAATACAAAGCCTATATCGCCGTTGAAGACCTGTAGTTCGTAGTTGTTAGCTGTTTGAATCACTTTGTCGCCGTCTCGGAGCTCGCCCTCGACGGGTTTCTGGCTTGACTCTCGTATGTGCTCTCGTGGATCGGGATTTAGTATTTTTTGCAATTCTGTATTGATGTTGATGGTGCCAAGGTCGCCCCGGTTCATGGGGGAAAGAATCTGAACATCTCGTGCAGCATCGAAATTGTATTTTGCTGGTAAAATCTCGGTTACAAGTCGATGTATGACGCTTCGAATTTCATCAGAGGAATCAACGTCTATAAACTGGCAGTCGGTGGGACTATCTTTTGGGAAAGTCGGTGTGATACCTTGGTTTATCTCGTGAGCATACCTAACGATATTGCTTGCTGAAGCCTGCCTAAATATCTCGTGTAAACGTGCACAGGGTATCCTTCGTGAGTTGATAAGATCTCGCAAAACGTTTCCAGGGCCCACAGATGGCAGCTGGTCCACATCACCAATTAGGACTAGCTGAGCATGTTGGGAAACTGCGTTCACCAGATGCGCAGCAAGTCGAACGTCCAGCATGGATGCTTCATCACAGATCACAACGTCGGATTTCAGAGGGTTCAGCTCATTTCGTGAGAAGTCAGCATCTGCGGGTTGCCACTCTAAAAGTCTGTGAATAGTCTTTGCTGGTTCAGTGCTAACTTCGCTGAGACGTTGAGCTGCACGCCCCGTAGGGGCGGCCAGCAATACGGATTTTCCCATAGCCTTGAACAGGCGGATGATGGCGTTAGCTGTAGTTGTTTTTCCAACTCCTGGCCCTCCTGTCAGAATAAAAACTTTGCTGGAAGCGGCGCGTCTCACTGCTTGAAACTGAGACTCAGATAGAGGTGTGCTGGAGGCTAAATTATACTTCTCGAGCCAGTGATCGATTCGCGATTCGTCGATATGAAGCTTCTGCTGCATCAGCTTTGCAAGTGCGCGCGATATGTCGATTTCGGCAGTTAAAATATCGGGGCGCCAGAATGTTGTCTCTTTTTCGGAGTCAGTAGTTATGTGTTCAGATAACAGAGATCCCGCCTCGCAAAGCGTATTGAGTTGAGACGGCATCAGCTCCTCGAGCTTTTCCAGCGTCAGTCCAAGTGTCGTTAGAAGCTGATCACAAAGCTGTCTTGAAGTCAGATAACAATGCCCGCGATCTTCGCTCTGTTGCATTTGGTATATAATCGCGGCACGAACGCGTTCTGGGGAATCCGGCGCTATTCCAATACTTTTTGCGATACTGTCAGCCTTGATAAAGCCAATACCAGCGATATCCACCGCCAGTTGGTAAGGGTTGGCTGAAACTAGCTCGATCGCCTGATCTCCATAAAGCTTAAGTATCTTTTGTGAATAGGCGAGGGAGATGCCATGAGTGTTCAAAAACATCATGACATCAGCGATTGATTTTTGAGCCTTCCAAGACTCGATGATTTCGGCTGCCTTTTTTCGCCCTAATTTTGGAACCTGCAGCAAGCATCCAGGGTTTTCGTCCAGAACTTTGAACGTATCTAAGCCGAAATGTTCAACGATTCTTGTGGCCGTCTTTTCACCTATTCCTTTGATAATTCCGGACGCTAGGTAGCGCAAAATAGCTGCACGTGTCGTAGGACGGATAGGTACGGCCCGTTCAGCTTTAAACTGCCGGCCATAGGTTTGGTGGCTTGACCATGAACCGACAAGCTGAACATGTTCTCCCTCTTGAAGAGGGGGCAAACATCCAGTGACTGTGACCAGATTGTGATCATCGATGTTCCGAACTTTAAGCACTGTCCAACCATTCTCATCGTTTCGGAATGTGATCCGTTGGACTTCGGCCTGAATCTGCTCTTTGCCGGCGGGCATTCCCGCGGCTTGGTTTAGGGTCTGTGTTGATTGGTTTGTATGTAAATCCATAGCGGGGATGAGTCTAGCATGTGGAAGACCCGGACCACAGCCTTTTATTGATCGTCAATCAAGGGTCTAAAGCCTATTAATTACAGGGGGTTAAATATTCTAAAAAGGTTGATTTTTAAGAGTTTTGGGGACAGGCCGAAGAGATGAAGGTCGGTTAGTTTCGGTCCATGAGTGGAGGCTACGAACTTGCCGGCGGTCGTTAACTATAAGCAAGCTTGTGGGAGGACTTAGAATGCGATTTCAGTTTTCATTCAAACACATGGATTCATCCGAAGCCCTAAAAAATTATGCAGAAGTGAAGCTTCGTCAAGAGATTCAGAAATTTGCAACAAAGCCAGTTGATTGCCATCTGACGTTTGCAGTCGATCGTCACAATCATACAACGCACCTTTCATTCAATGGCGGTGATGGATTCATGTTTCAAGTTGATCACACCTGCACTGATATGTACGGCAGTGTCGATCATGTTGTAGATAAGCTTGAAACACAGCTAAGAAAGCAAAAAGAAAAAATAAAAAACCATAAGGGACAAAAGTCGAAGAGAGATCTTGTCAGTGTAGTTGAGCGTAGTTTCGACAACGCGGAAATAGATGCCGCAGATATACTTAAGTTTGAAGCTGCAAAGAGAAAGGTTTCAGGCGGTTAATAAAAATCACTTGGCAATCATACCCCCTCAACCAAGATGAACGTTGGTTGAGGGGGTTAAAATTTGGCTCGAGTTGGGTTTTAATTTAAATGAGCTGATCTGCCATTCTTGCCTGGATTGCCGTGGGCTAGTCCGTCTAAAGGCGCTACCTAGGCATCCTTTAACTAACCAATAATACTGATAAAAAATACAAAATTAGCCGTAACCTCGAGAAAACTCAGGAAATTCCGATATTCTCCTAAGGGAGGCACCGGGTTGAACAGCTGCTTATTATCAAGATTTTTGCTCGCGACTGCGCTGCTGACGTTCTCGTCATGTGGAAATATAGCGCTCATGATGGTTTCGGGAAATAGCACAGAGGTTGAAGGTTTGAATGCCACAGGTGATGGCGCATCCTTTGCCGAAAGGTGCGGCGCTAAGGCATCGCAATTATCTGACCCAAGTTTTATAGTCATCGATCAAAAACTTCGGTCGACACCGATCGTGGTTAAGTCGGCGCGTGGTGGTATAAATGTAGAAGTGACACTCCAGGGAAACTTGCAGGTCCGAGCAACAGCTGGTTTGTCGACTCAGGAGACTAATGTAAAAGTCGTCAAACTTGTGGCAGATGATCAAACGCCAGACCATCCTGAGGGTTTATTTTCGAAAGCGGAAGCTGAGAAGGCAGCAGCCGAAAATAGCCAGCGTCTCACTTCATGGGGCATGAGTTCTGGTCTTTTATTGTTGCTTCAGAAGTCTGATCCGAATTTTAAGAATGTTTTGTGTTCCGTGGGCTTTACGTCCAAGCAAAAACTCGAATCAATCACTGGTAATGGTCTTGTTACATTTGAACCCGGTTTACCCACGTCTGTGAACCCGAGGGCTTCTGCGGCGACTCTTTCATCTGAACTCGGTGATAGTCGTAGTTTTTCCGCGACAGCAACCATCAAACAGGCTGCGAAAGATTGGGCTGTGGCTGGTACGTCGGCAAAAGTGACGGTGACTTTTAGAAAAATCAGCCCCGATCCAAAATCAGTGAATGGCATGCCTACTAATGCGCCTGCGATCAATCCAGATGTAGCCTACGAAGCGACGACAGTGGTCGAGGGGCATGACGCGAAAAAGTTTGGGTTATCGCGCCGGCAGGTGTTTTTTGTAAACACGTCAGAGCGTCGCCTGGTGGGCGCCTTGGATGACTCCGGTCAGTTGAATCCATCCGATAAAAAAGAGCTGCCGCCTAATTTTGCCTATCCCGTGGAAGACTAAGGCAGTTTTTCTGTCTCTGCGATCAATCCGATAGGCAATAATTGCCCAGCATTTTTAACAAAATGCCGCGGTAAACTATTAGTAGTGGACCGTGGAGGCCTCGCTATTGAAATCATATTTCAATTTAAATAGCAGACTTAAAAATTCTTTTTGCTTTCTGTTTATTTTTTTATGTTTTGGTATCGCAAATCACGGTTTTGCACAGTCATTTATTTTTCCTGGAGCATCCACAACTTTTGAGTCTGGTCTGTCACAAACCAATACAAGGGGATCGGTAGCGCTCGCATCCAACCCGGGAAACGCTCTACTCACCAAGCGTATTGAAACTTATGCTGATTTGACGATCGTAAATTTTTCTTACACTTATCAGATGCCAGGACGAGCTCCAGCCAAGATTGCACTGACGGCTCCTCCTGTTAATTTTGGTGCTATGTTTAAGCCCAAGTCGAATATTGCTTTTGGTTTCTTTTTCACCCCGAGGCCTGGCATGGATGCTATGAAAATAAAAGGGGTCCCGTTTGATATGGACTCGGTTGTATTGCCTGTTGATATTGAACAGAAAAGTTCCACGTTTTTGACGGCATTAGGCGGCGGTGTGAAGGTCAACAAAAGCACCTCATTTGGTCTGGCATTTTTAGAAAATGCGGAGGATTCACAAATTATTGTGCGAAGAGAGGGCACGACTTCTGATGAAGACGCGCTTGTAGGTATGCGATACAGAGGGATCTCAACGCAGGTATTGTTGGGGTTTAGGCACGTACCAAATTCAAAAACGATTGTTGCAGGCAGTATCAAAACGCCCGTTACCCGCTCTTACAAAGGATCTGAGATCATTCAGGGTGATAAGGATAATTCGATTCGAAAAAAGACTTACAGTCCCGCCGTCCTGGCTCTGGGTTCTGAATATAAGCTCGGAGCCCCAATCGCATTTGGGGAGCTTCGATATGAGGCTTGGTCCCAGGGTAAAGACAAAAACAGCTCAGGATTGCCTGGTGCAACGAAAAGAACAGCATTGAACGATTTATTTATTTTAGTCGCCGGTGGGCGGTTGCGTATGCCTGGCGGGCACTCGGGAAGCGTGTCAATCGGGATTTATCCCCGCAACGTGGGGTTGGGGTCAACTAAAGAAGATATTTCGTCACCCGAGGCCGCCAGCGGTGTTGGATTTGGCGAATTCGACGCTTTAGATCGGACAATGTTCTCCGCAGCCTATCGGCTCGCAAGAAAAAAAATAAATCTAACGGCCGGTTTTAATGTGATCAATGGTACTCGCAGCGTCCCTGAGGATTATCCAGGGAGTGGTAAGTATACGCTTACGGTGTTCTCGATTGGTGGTGGCGGTAGCTACTATTTTTAGCTATAGCTTTTCAGTTGGATGACTCACTGCGGCAGCATGACTATTGTCGGCATCTTAAATTCTGTTTCGCCTGGTTTTGGTAGAGTCTCCTGCGTTATCGCCAAGAACTTTTTATCCTTGTGACTCAAATAAAAAGTAATTCGGTAACAGAATTCATCAAATTCTCCATTCGGTGTAGGAAAATTCGAAAGCACCTCATAGGCAGAGTCGGCTTGAATATTTACTGATTGTTTAGTCAAAGGATCCGTAGCTTTTAGCTGAGAACTGACTGGGTTGATTTCAACGGTTCCGTTAGCAGTTGTGATAGTCTTCTTACTAATGGGATTTGTTAAGGTGGCTTTGATGTTAAACTTGCGCCCCTTGCCGATCTCCTTCTCGCGCTGTTCGGCGGAAGCCTTCGGATTTATGCTCGCAACAAGAGCAGGGGAAAATTCAAATAATTTACTTTTATCCTCCTCTTTTTTTGAGTTGGCTTCGCCTGTCACAGCGCAGAGAAGGCCTTTGAACTCTGGATTACCGCCATCCACTAGTCGTAGCCAGTCCTTAAAAGGCACGGCGTTGGACGTCATCGTGCCTCCGCGTGAACGAGCTACAATGCGAGCTCCAATTCTAGTGATTAAAGTTTTCATGCCTGTGGGATTATTTGAGAGATCTGTAACTTTATTGACTTTCACGTCAATTTTTTGAGAGCCACTACTCGCTTTGGAGTTAATCGCTAAAGTCGCTTCCGCCTCGACGCGCGCCTTAAAGCCGCCCAAGCCTGCCTCGACAACGAAGTTTTGACTCTTCAGATTTTGTGAGAAGACGATGGCGTCATCGGCAGCGTTTGTATCCAGACCGCAATTTTTAGAAAAATCGAAAGCCGTAGAACTTCCCTCGCCAGGACTCCAAGGAGATTGCCTGCCTTGCTTTCCGTCATTTTTTTGTTTGATCGCACAACCAGCGAGCAGTAATGCCGACAATAAGATGACTGTCCCGAATCCTTTTGGGTTTTTAAAGCGGAAGTTGTGTCGCATGTGTTATTTAGTCACTTACTAGACAAACGGGTGGCAGTGTCTTTTTTAATTGAGGATCCACTTTGTCGTCTTCGTTAATTATAGCAACAAATCTCTTATTCTTGGAATCGATATACATCACTTGGCGTTTGGGAAGCCCGACTTTGTAGGCGCCTCCCGGGAATTCATTCAAAAATTCGTAAGCAATATCAGCCTGCTTCGTAGTGCCTTGGCATTCGAAAGCAGGACTAACCTCGCGAACGGTGGTCGAACCCTGAACTGTTCCGGATGCGAATCCTGGGCTTGAACTCTGAACGGTTACGGTAATCCTGAAAGTCCGACTTTTACCCAGCTCTTTACGCAACCTCTCAATTGGAGCTAGTGGGCTGACGCTACTGATGACGGCAGGTGAGTACTGAATGACGGCGTTGTCTTGGCCCTCCTGGATAGTGACTGTTCGTCCACCCTGACCCGCACACAAAAGCCCCTTATATTCGGGGTTACCACCGTCCACCAAGTGGAGCCATTCCTTTTGAGGTAGTGCATCAGATGTCCTTGTGCCAGAGTTCGCTGACGCTTGTTTTTCCGCGGTGTTTTTTACAACTCCTGGTGCAAACCAACCTATGATTCCCGGAGCGTTTGCAGATGTTTTTAGAACATTTATCTTCACAGCTTGGGTGGCTCGTTTTGAGGTTGACGAGATGTTAATCTTGGCTTGGGTCGTCACTTCATAATTGGCGCCCATCTGAGTGCCCGATATTTTTATCGGCAAGCTTGTCAGGGATTGTTCGAACATTATGGCATTGTCATCATCAAGTTTATCTGCTGGAATTCCGCATTCCTTGGTGAAGTTGAACACACCAAAATCTCTAGCCCCATCACCGCTGCGCTTTGTCCTGCTTACGCCTGAGGCAGCGTCGAATCCTGTCTCCATTGAGCAAGAGCTCATTGAAATAGCCGCAGCTATGGCTATGATCCGATAATATCTGTTTGTAAAATCTCTGTTCGACAAAGGTCAGAAGCCTCCTACTACTCTTCGTGTTTATCGGCGTTCGCCTCTTGGAGCTTTAAATCGCGCTTATTAACGCCTATTAGTCTAATAATTACATGGTGTTAGTGGCGAATTTATGGGGTGTTTTGAAAGAGAAAAATCCCTGTGGGATTGGTGCTTTAGGTCAGCTGGCCAACTTCATGGTAATCTTTAAAGAATCCATAACTTCAAACGTTTCGTCTGAAGTACGGCCAGAAATGCCTGCAGCCCAGGGAGGGGTCTATGAATCGATGGCAAAGCGCGTTCCTGTTTTCCAGTTTTTTGTTTAGTAATTCTGTTTTTGCGAATGCATTTAACTTGAATTACGAGCATGTTCCTGGGGAGCTCATCGTAAAGTTTAAAAATTCACGTCAAAGTACCAATTTTGCTGCGTTGGCTGCGATGGGGGGAGTCGTTAAGCATCAATTTAAATCTCGTGGGGCAGCCGTCGTAAAATTCAGAGGTGTGACGCGGGACACAGACTTGTTGGCAAAAGCTAAAATCTTAAATGCAAGGCCGGACGTCGAATACGTCGAGGCGAACACAATTATTAAAATTAACAAGACTCCTAATGACGCCGATTTTTCAAAGCAATATGGCATGCACAACACGGGTGATGGCGGCGGGGTAGCCGGGGCGGACATTGATGCATTGTCGGCTTGGGATATCTCGACAGGCTCCAAGAATGTTGTGGTCGGTGTTATCGATACTGGAATTGATCACTCACATCCCGATATTGCTCCTAATTATTGGACCAATCCTGGTGAGTCTGGAGTAGATACCCAAGGCCGCGACAAACGCTCCAATGGCGTTGACGATGATTCCAACGGCTATATCGATGACTTTCGAGGATGGGATTTTGTAAACAACGATAACGACCCAATGGATGATCACGCTCACGGCACACACTGTGCTGGTGTCATTGGAGCGCGAGGTAATGATGGTGTGGGTGTCGCGGGAGTAAACTGGCATGTGTCATTGGTAGGGATCAAGTTTCTATCGGGGTCCGGTAGTGGTACGCTCGAAGACGCTGTTAAAGCAATCGAGTACGGCACTTCGGTTGGCGTCAATTTAACCAGTAACAGCTGGGGTGGTGGTGGCTATAGTCCCACGATGTTTGATGCTATAACAGCCGCTCATTCTCGCGGAATTCTGTTCGTCGCTGCTGCTGGTAATGACAGTAACAATAACGATTCAAGGCCATCGTATCCGGCCACTTATCAAGTACCCAATGTTATTTCGGTCGCAGCGTCAGATGATAAAGATCAAATGGCATATTTTTCAAATAATGGCGCAAGGACGGTCCATGTCGCAGCGCCAGGCGTCGACGTTTGGTCATCGGTACCCGGTGCTCGCTACCAAAAAATGAGCGGTACATCGATGGCAACGCCTCATGTTGCGGGTTTAGCTGCACTGATAAAAGGCGCTATTCCAGAAGCGACCCACGAGCAAGTACGTGCGAGAATTTTGAATGGTGTAGATCGTTCAACGTATTGGGCAACAAAAGTGTCATCTGGCGGACGAATCAACGCTCTTAATTCGCTGGAGACCGATAATATTCCGCCTGCTGCAATTGGTGATCTTAGAGTTGTTGACTCCGGAACCATGTCGGTTTCGTTGGCCTGGACAGCGGTGGGAGATGACGATACGGCGGGAGATGCTAGTGCGTATGAAGTTCGACTCAGTAATCAGCCGATTGTTAGTGATGATGATTGGAACAGAGCTAGAAGAGCGAATGCTTCATTTTCGAGGACCGATGATGTGATCACGTCGGTGATCAGCTTTGATGATTTTGGTCAGCAAGGTTATGTTGCGGTTCGAGCCGTAGACAATGTTGGCAATTCAAGTCGAGGCGGTGCATCCGTTGAATTTGCTACGAGAGCAGTAAACCGCTTCTTTGACCGCAATGGATCGAGCATGGATGGATTTCGAGGCGATGTTCCCTGGGGTGTGGAGCAGCTCTCGGGTGGCTTCGCGGTGCTTTCCGACAGTCCAGGCGGTCTCTATCGAGACGATGTCAACGTAGCTTTGACGTCAGATGCGATTACAGTACCGTCGAATGATATTTCTTTGTCTTTGGACTTTAACTACGATGTAGAAAGTTCATTCGACTTCTTAAACATCGAAGTATCCCAAGATGGGGGAGCAACTTGGCGCGCGGTTGATCGTTTAACCGGTGTTAGCGGTGGGTTTGTTCGCAAGCTTTACGCGCTGCCCGGAATGAATGCGGGTGATCGTGTGCGCCTAAGATTCAGGTTGGAGTCTGATTCATCAATCAGTCGTGATGGTGTTCAGATTCGAAACGTGTCGCTTGTTGCGCCACTGTGAAATTGATCCGAATAGGTTGTAACTAGTTATTATTTCAAATGTAATTAAGCCCGACCGTATCTTGGCCGGGCTTTTTTACTATTAAAATATCGTATTTTTGTATAGCGTTCGGCTCCCTTTTTTAGCGGAGTTTTACCCGTGTCTAGACCGTTTAAAATGTTAGCTGGTTTTTTTACAGGCGCTATTTTGGGGCTGCTTGCGTACCGGTTTTTCTTGGGCGTTGTTTGGTTGGAACTTCTGACGACCTATGTTCTGCAGCCAATCGGCCAAATTTTCTTAAGGATTATCTTTTCGGCTGTAGTCCCGCTAGTGTTCACGTCCATTGTTTTGGGCGTTTACGAGATGGGAGACTTCAAAGCACTCGGTCGAATTTCGTTAAAGACGCTCGTCTATACAATTTTTGCTAGTTTGGCATCGGTCGGCATCGGTTTGGCTTTGGTATCCTGGTTAAAGCCAGGGGTTGGTTTTGATGCCTCGATTGTGGGCGGTATAACGGCGTTGCCGCAGAAAGATGAAATCATTGCCAACGCCGGCCGTGCAAAGCCTTGGATTCAAAGTCTTGTCGAACTAATCCCTCGAAACCCGGTTGAAGCCGCCACCAAGGCTTTGGAGGGCGAGATGCTCTCTTTGATGGTGTTTGCTCTGATATTTGGAGCGGCACTTTTATCTGTTCGTGGTAGTCGGTCCGGTGACCCTCTTGTGCGTGTCATGGAAAGTCTCAGGGATGTGTCCATGAAAATTGTAGACTTTGCAATGAAGCTCGCTCCGGTAGCTGTTGGAGCTTTAACATTTTCACTATGCAGTCGTTTTGGTTGGGGATTGCTTTTAAGTCTAGGCAAATATGTTTTAGTTGTTATTTTGGGGCTCAGTATCCAGCAGTTTATCGTATTTGGAGTTCTGTTGGCTGTTTTTGCAAAGAAAAGTGTTTGGTCCTTCGTTATTGATATTCGTGAAGTTATTGTTACCGCGTTCTCCACGGCTTCTAGCAATGTGACGTTGCCAGTTTCTCTGCGAGTTGCCGAGCAGAAGCTGCGTTTGAGCAAAAAAGTTTCAAGTTTTGTTTTAACCGTAGGCGCCACAGCCAACCAAAATGGTACGGCTCTTTTTGAGGGAGTCACCGTCCTCTTTCTTGCGCAGGTTTTTAACGTAGATCTAACAGCCTCACAACAGATTACCGTCATGCTCATGTCAGTCATGGCGGGAGTTGGAACTGCTGGTGTGCCCGGCGGCAGTCTTCCACTAATCGTCCTTGTTCTTCAGTCCGTCGGTATACCAGCGGAAGGAATAGGTATTGTTCTGGGGGTTGATCGTTTCCTTGACATGTGCCGGACGGTCTTGAATGTCAGCGGCGATCTTGTCGCCGCTACGATTATAGACGCATCTGAGAACTCTGAGGCGTGATATAAAGTTTTTCTAGGATTTTGCGACCGAATTTTGGCCATGCGATGCTAGGCATTCGTCGGCTTTCTCTTTTGTTGCGTAAGTCTTTTTGCAGTTCTCGCAAGGATGCTCAGTAACTAGGTTTTGAATCTCAGGAGCCGCGGTTTTCGGAATTTGTTTTAGCTTTTCGTTTTCGAGTCGTGCTTCAATAGTCGCATCGGCGAGCTTTCTGCGAGCGATAAGATTTTTAAAAGCGAGCTTAACAGAAGCCTTCGTGTTTGGCTTGGTCATGGGGCGATTAACTTTTAAGTTTGGCGTAGATATGACGGCTGAGCTCGACTTCATGATTTTAGTAACACAGTCCTGCGCACAGGAGTGCGCTTGTTCGACAGTTGGATAGCCGCGTTGACAGTAGTTACATGCGAATGGTTGCTTGCCGATACTTCGAACGTCGACGACCCATGGGGTGCGCTCCAGGAGTAGGCGCCAGCAAGTCTGTAAACAGCTCATGGCATCCGCCTGGGACGCGTGGTTGGAGCGGCAAATGCCACAAGTATAAAAGTCGCCATTTTTCAGGATACGGCGCATCATAAGCTGCGTTGGACTAATGGCAACGGGTTTCGCGGACTTTTTTGGATCTTGACTCGAGCTCATGTCAACTCTTTACACGTCTAGTTACGGGTCAGAGGCTTAAACTTGATTCGGTGTGGTTGATCGGCGGCAATACCCAATCGTCTTTTCCGATCAGCTTCATAGTCTTGATAGTTGCCCTCGAACCATACGACCTGCGAATCGCCCTCAAAAGCAAGAATGTGTGTAGCTATTCGATCTAAGAACCACCTGTCGTGACTGATAACACAAACACATCCAGAGAAATTGAGTATGGAATCCTCAAGAGCCCTCAACGTATCGACATCCAAGTCATTCGTCGGCTCATCGAGGAGCAAGAGGTTCCCTCCGCGCTTTATACACTTTGCCAAGTTCAAGCGGTTACGCTCGCCGCCTGATAGCCATCCCACTTTTTTATTTTGGTCTGTGCCCTTGAACCCAAAACTAGCGACGTAGGAGCGAGCCTGAATTTTTTGGCGTCCCCATTCGAATACTTCTTCGCCTTCGGAAACGTCATCAAATACAGTTTTTTCACCCTCTAGCGTGTCCCTCGTCTGATCAACGTAGGCAGTTTTCACGGTGTCGCCGATGCGAAGCTCACCAGAATCTGGTTTCTCGACGCCTGCAATCATTTTGAAGAGAGTGGACTTACCGGCGCCGTTGGGGCCGATGATGCCGACTATGGCTCCTTTGGGGAAATTGAAATTAAGCTTCTCAAATAGCAGTTTATCGCCAAATGCTTTGGTGATGTTTTTGGCTTCCACAACCAAATCACCCAGTCGTGGCGCGGGTGGCATTTTGATTTCGTTGATTGTTTCATACGTTTCGGCCTCTTGGGCTGCCATCTGCTCGTATGCGGCGAGACGCGCCTTGCTTTTGGCTTGACGAGCTTTTGCGGATTGTCTCACCCACTCAAGCTCTTTTGATAGAGCTTTTCTTCTGGCAGATTCCTGCTTCTCCTCCACTGCGAGACGCTTTTGCTTTTGATCAAGCCAGCTCGAGTAATTGCCTTGCCAAGGGATGCCCGAACCGCGATCAAGTTCCAGGATCCATCCTGCGACGTTATCTAGGAAGTACCTATCGTGAGTTACGGCAACGACTGTTCCTGGATAGTCGTGAAGGAACCTCTCCAGCCAGGCCACACTTTCCGCGTCCAAGTGGTTGGTTGGTTCGTCAAGAATAAGCATATCTGGTTTTTCTAGTAGTAAGCGACATAATGCGACTCGTCTTTTTTCTCCTCCGCTCAATACGCTGACATCAGCATCGGGAGGAGGCAGTCTGAGCGCATCCATGGCGATTTCTAGGTGTCGATCCAGTTCCCACAGATTCTTAGCGTCAATTTCGGCCTGCACTCTGCCCTGCTCTTCGATGACTTTGTTCATTTCATCGTCGGAAAGGGGCTCACAAAGCTTCATGGATAAATCTTCAAATTTTTTTAATAGAGCTTTTTGGTCTGCTACGGCCATTTCCACGTTGCCGAGTACGGTCTTCGATTTGTCCAGTTCTGGTTCTTGGGCTAGATACCCAATTTTTAGCCCTGGGGCTGGAAACGCTTCGCCTTGAAAGTTCTTATCAACTCCAGCCATGATTTTCAGCAGTGTTGATTTACCGGACCCATTTAGACCCAGAACACCGATTTTTGCGCCTGGTAGAAATGATAAATAAATGCCCTTCAGCACCTCTTTGGTGCCATAGACCTTACGAAGATTGACCATGTTAAAAACGTATTGAGTCAAGATGAGCCTCCGGGCTTGCTGTCCGTTGCAAATGGTGAAAAACGGACAATAAAACTAGCAGTTTGCGTAATTAATTACAAGTTCGCAGAGGCGCCGAAGACGATACGGGCTTTGGAGCTAGGCCTAGGTTTTGCTGTCCCGCTAGAGCTGAGGATCAGCATTTACCAAAGAGTCGATTTTTGCCTGAATTTTAGTCAAATCCCGAATGACGATCTGACGAGCGGCCTCAGTCTGTCGCAGTTCGGTTCTGGCGGCATCAATTTTGTTATCAATGTCTTTGATCTTTTGCATAGTGGTGGCAGAGACCTCAGCCAGGTCGATCTCGGGGGTCTTGAGTGTGGAGGGCTTCCTTTCCCGGGTTTTCTGAGGCTTTGAGACTGCGCTGCTAGTTGACGCGCTTCTCGGCTGAGTATCTCGAACTAAGCTATATCCATGGAAAACCCACACCGTCAGAGGGAATATTAATACGAATAATGTCAGGCCGGCCCACTTCATAGGAACGCCTCCAAAATGATCCAAGTGGAGATCGGAGCAACGCTATTATTCTTTAGTAAGAGCAGTCATGGCAGGCATATCACCTCTGGAATATCCCAAGTTGGGGGATTATTCTAACAACCGTCCAGAAGTATTAACTTATTTTGGCTTTTTTTGCGAATCGGTAACGATTGCGGCGACATCAAACTCAGATGATTTAAGTCGAGCGATCAGAGCGTCGAGAAGCTCCGGAGCCATGTCAGGACTTCTGGACAATAGCCATAAATATTTCCTGTCACGAGAACCAACTATCAGCCAGTTGTAATCTCCGGAGTACTCGATGACTTCATACCGCATTTTTAGTGGCCAAAAGGGTGATACCGTCCAAGATGTGTTTTTGTTTGGATCATCCAAATCTGCAGTTAGATTCCATGATGTATCGGGATTATTTTTAGAGTTCTTCCTGAATTTCCACTCAAATTTCATTGAGTGATTTGCTCGTGCTGCGATATTCAATTTCATTCCCAAAGCGTCTTGATCGATAATCGTTGGGATGCGCGCCGGGATGTGCCACTCCCCGGAAATTCGGGAGAGGTCGATATATGCAGGAACAGTTAGCGCCGAGCTACTTGGTCTAGCTTTCGAGCATGACATCAACGTCAGTATGATGGAGAAACAGAGATTAAAGCGCATTTTCATCTAACGGTCCTTTACTTGGACATCAGCTGTACTTTAGCTATAGCAGGCGTGTTGTTGTCCCTTTCAAAACCAATGATTACTTTCTCGAACCGAACAATGTCGCTGCTGTATTTGGGTAGCTCAAGTTCGCTCTTACGAAAGTTTTGGAATGAGTAAAGTCGTCCACGTTTTGGATCCTGCGCCTGTCCAGATGGGTTTATGCGCACCTCCGGCATTGAGGTCAGCCAAACCCATTTGTTTGTCTTTGTAAGGGCAAGAACCGAAAACCAGTATCGACCTGACTCGGTTTTGTTTTTCAGATTTGTCATTGCAAGTGTTGCAGAGTAGCTATTTTTTGACTCATTCCTGGCTACAGAAAAATCCACGTTAAAAATATCATCCACTTTGAATGATTGGGATGCGACAATGGGTGCGCTTACTTCAGCTTGCTTGACCTGCTTGGGAGTAGAGGCGTTCTCCTGGATCTGATTCGCTGATTTTTTAGTGAGTTTAGATAGAGATTCTTTATTTGCCGGCAATTCATCGGTGCCGGTCGCCAAGAGTGGGCTTGGATCATTGGCGACGGTTTTTGAGATTTCAAATACATCGACAGGCTTTGAGCGGTCAAAATAAAGCGTTTTGATTAATATTGCGGTGCTGCCGAGTCCCCATAAAAAGATGACCGGTAACAAAAAAATGAAGATTTCAAACTGAAACCTGGTGAGCCCGAGCTCCCGCGGCGGAGTCTTGCCTGGAGATCCGATCTGAATTTTTACAAATAATTTTTCTTTAGCGTCGGTTGTCACTGAGTAGATCATCCATAGTGAAGTAAATGGAACTATCTACCATTATATACCGAGAAAGCTGCGCAGCGCAGGCTTCTGTATGTCTCAAAGAGTCACAAAAAATTTGGTAAAAACCAAAAAAAAATCATAAAATACAATATTCGCGATGATATCTCCTCGATTTTGAGATATTTCTTGTGGTCGTGCTGGACCCTCTCTTGTGAAAAAACTAAAGACCAAATTCTATCGACCGATAGCAACTTTGAGAAGGGGTGTCCGCGTGCAAAAAGAAGTAACAAATCTTTATTCTATTCTCTCACGTTCAACTTGGTGTGGTCTGACTCTATTGATTCTGATCCATGCGCTTTCGGGTTGCTTCTCAACGAGTATCTACAAGTTTCAAAGCCAGCCGTCTGAGGCATCCGTATATTACATCAATGGCAATGACAAAATGCTGATAGGGGTAACCCCCATCGACTATACAAAAGCGGCACTTCCGTCTGATGTGCCATTCACATTACTGTTTGAAAAACCCGGTTACGAGGCACGCGAGATTTCGGTGTCCCCGACTGACAACAGTCAGACCACAATTAGCACCGTATTAAAGTCAAGCAAGGAACCATTTGCAGACGCGGCGACCAAACGGCTCCGCGATGTATTGCGTAAAATTTTTGAAATACAGGAGATGACATCTAGGCAGAGGTTTGTTGACGCGCTGGCGGCGCTTAACAAATTGGAGGAGTCTGAGCCAAATGTCGCTGAAATTTACGCGATGAAAGGAAGCATTTATCTGATGCTTAAAGACGTGTCACAGACGAAGGCGCAGTGGGAGAAAGCTCTGAAAATCGATCCAACGATGGATCAACTCAGAGTAAGAATCAAAAATCTCCCAGCTGCAGCAAAGGCAGGTAATCCATGAGACGAACAAATAGATCTCTCATATTTGGGCTCATGTTTGGAATCACTATTATTGCGGCTGCCATATTCGTTGAGATTGATGGTATGAGTGCAAAGGTGTTTTTGCACCCTGTAGGTATTACGGCAGTCTTTGGCGGCATTTTATCCACAGCGTTGATATCTGCGCCGGCTCATCACTTGTGGAGAATGCTTCAGAGGACTTGGTACGTCATTCGTTTTCCTAGAAACAATTTTCTTCCGAATTTACGAGAAGCGCTTCAAGTCTCTATTGGGTTGAATAAGGACTCGCAATTCCTGGAGATTCATGGCCCGAAAATCCAAAATGCAATGCTTCGAGATGGGGTGGCCCTGATCTCCATGGGTTATAAAACGGAGGATATTAGGCGGTTGCTGGATATCAAGAAAGATCAGAATGAGGCGGCGCTTGGTGAATGTGCAGTGTTTTACTACGGTTTAGCAAAAATGGGGCCTGCGTTCGGCCTTTTGGGCACGCTGATCGGGCTTATCATTATGCTTTACTATCATATGAGCGCTGGAAATATGGATAAAATAGCAAGCTCCATGGGTATTGCGTTGACCGCAACTCTTTACGGCGTGGGAATTGCCAACTTGGTTCTTTCTCCGCTAGCCGACTATCTTCAATACAATTCTGAGCATTGTGCGATGCAGGATAGCATGGTGATTGAGGCCGTTGTTCAGATTAAAGAGCGACGTCACCCCGTCTATTTGCTTCAAGCCTTAAAGTCGTACATGCCGCGAGAAGACTATCCTGAGGTGGATCGTATCATGCAAACCGAGCTTCTGGGGAAAGAGGGTTTGGGAAACAAAAAGGGGGATAGCGGTAGATCTGCCGCATAACAAATGAAACGGTCATACTCACAAACAAAGATTAGTGTCATTAAGAAGCGTGAGATAGAGACGTGGATCTACTCATATGCCGATCTTGTCACTAATTTGCTTGCGTTATTTGTGATGCTTTTTGTTCTCAGCAATAGCTCTTCTAAATCACGGGCCGATTTCATCAGAGGCCTTGAGGACTACGTGAAAGAAAAGCAGTATGCAACGGGCAGATTAGGTAGCGGGCAAAGCGAGCTTGACGAATTCCGTCAGATGATTGCAGTTGCAATTCAGAAAAGTGAATTGAGTGGTCAGGTGTCTCTCACTAAGAACCCGACCGGAATTGAATTGACCTTTGAGAGTGCGATCGTATTTGACACTGGGACCGCCAAGCTCTTGCCAGAAAGTGTGGCCGTACTAAGTCAAATAGCCCCCATCGTTGCAGCGTTGCCTAAGCGGTACTATCTCGTGGTTGAGGGTCACGCCGACTCTCGTCCTGTTTCGTCCGGCGTATACCCGTCTAATTGGGAGTTGTCTTCTGCCCGGGCCGGAGCCGTCGTCCGCACATTGCAAAACGCTGGTATAGCGCCAGAGAGAATGCGCGCCATAGGATACGCAGACACCAAACCAATCGATGGTGATCGTGAGTCTGTTATGAATCGCAGAGTTGTTCTGAAAATCGACACTGACGTCAACGGGGGAGGTTTGTGATACCGCGAATCCCCAAAAAATATTTGATCTGTTTCGTTCAGATAATCCCGTTTATTTTTTGGATGAGCGCAGGCACAGCTATAGCTCAGCTCGCTGGAAAAGAGCTTCTTGAGCAAAGATTACAAACGAAGCTTGATCGGATTCTTAATAGCGAAGAGTATCTGTTGGATCTTCGCGTTGCGTCTGAGAACTCTGCTGCAGACGTGTCATCGGATAAATTTTTACCCGGACTGCAGGTTTTAGGGCCTGTGGTTGAAAGCGGCGAGTCCATTGGCGGATCAATTGTTCTCAGTGATCGCGTTGACATTCTTCTTATTCTTGATAAGAAGGTTTCTGCGGAACGAGCTCGCGTTGCTAGAGACATTGTTGCGAGGACAATTGAAGCCGAAGGCTTAAAGAATAGTGTGAAGTTTTCTTCCCAGCAGCGAGACATAAAAAAGACGCAAGATCCACCCGTGCCGCCGCCTCCTCCTCGAGAGCCCTCTCTTTTTGAACAGTTGATCCAAGAAAAAGAATTTCTATCGCGAGTTCTTCTTGTGTTCTGGGGCGGGCTTGTATCATTGATGGCTGTTTATTTCATGCTTCGCAAATTCTTGCTTAGACAAGATGCGCCTGAGGGTCAGTTGAGTTCGGCGCAAAATTCAAGTGGTAACGCGCCCCCGACTCCTGGCCTTTCGCCCGCTGTGGGTAAAGGTAGCGGAAAAGGTGAGAAGACTCGCGAAGAGCTTTATTCAAAGGATGAGGCGCTGCTAAATTTGATTAAGGAAATTACTGAAGATTCGAGAAGTCACCCCCAGAAGGCGGCTAGAATTTTGTCGAGATGGGTCAGCCAGAGCGCCGATTTATCGCGCGCAGCGGCTATTTATCTTCGAAATTGCGATATCAAAACCGTCGAGTTGGTTTGCCAGGCCATGCATCCTTCAGATCTTGAGAAAATCACAGCCAATAAAATAGAGGATTTTGAGCCATTTGGCGGTGAAAATCAAAGGGTCATTGAGCGCATGCGATCAGATCTTGCTGTACTCGCATCGGAGGCCGTGTTGCGGGATCGTCCTGATCCGCTAAATTTCTTGCGCAGATTAAGTGATGATGAAATTCGAAGTCTATTAGATGGCGAGACTGAAGAAACTGTCGCATTGGTGGCGTCGCAGCTGCCAGCTCACAGGCTGCAAAAATTCTATGACAGCGTTCCGCCGGAATCTGTCAAAGCGATCGTATCAAAGTTATCTAGTTTGAAGAGTGCTTCTGTACGGGACTTTGAGTCGCTTCAGGCGTTGCTCAATAATAAAATTCAGATGCTTTCGAATAATTTAGTCAACGAAAAGGAGCTCATGGTCTCTATACAGTCGACTATTACTGCGCTGGCATCACCCACGTTACAATGGGAGTTGGCTAATGCACTGAAGTTTGAGAATCCAAGCGTTTATGAAAAAGTTCGACCAACAATTCTTCTGCCGTCAGACTTAAGATTCCTGCCTGGTCGGGTGAAATCATTATTGGCGCAATCAGTCGACGCCGACACTCTTGGCGTGGCTTTGAGTGGTTTTCGAATCCCGTTTGATGAGCTATTGGAGGAGCTCCCTGGGCCTTATCAGTCTGTCTTTAGAGATGCTCAAGCTCGTCGAAGCGAAAACTCAGTCGTTAATGCGGCTTGGCGGCGGGTCAAGGTTGTCTTGATGGACTTGATCTCGTCTGGTTTGGTTTCCGTCGGAGAGGTTTCTTTCACGATTCGTCGCGCCGAAGAGTCGGCTCAGACTGAAGTTGAAAATCCTAACGCGTCTGTAGCTGGGTCTGATCGTGGCGCGGCATAATCAAAAAAAAATCAAGACTGCGATTCTAATTTGGCTTTATTTATCCATGCCGGGCTACGCTGAAACAATTGACGTTAAGATCGGCGGCGAACGCACGGAAGTCGTGAGCTCTGCCTATCAAAAGTCTTCATCTAATTCGACATCGTTCGCGCTTATTTACGGCCGACAGATCATGGGCCGTTGGTCTGGTTTTGCTGAGTATCGAAACACTTTGGACAACACACTTTCAGCGGGCATTCTCGGTATCACATATGATTCCGAAGATCTTAGGACGAAAGGTGGGCTGATTTCCGGAGATGGGACACCAGAGATTTCGAAAATGCCAATTTGGTTGACTAGGTATCACTTGGGGGTTGGGATCTTTAGACTAGTTGACATCTTGAGAAGCAATGACAGATCCCTGGGCAGTAGGAACTTAGTTCCAGTCAAAGCGTCTCCTGTGGGGGTTAAATTAGGGGCGTCTTTGTATCGATTCTTGAGGGACAATTGGGCGATGTCTGGTGGTTTTAGTTATGCCCTAGCTAGTGCCGGAAATTTTGGAATTTCGACGGTGAGTTTTAACGTCGGCGTTATGTATAATATTTATTAAGAACTTTGCAAAAAGCCCAAAGACCAAGTTGGAGGGAAGTTTGGTCTGTTCAAGCTTGGCGACGCTATTCCGATACCCTTTTATGTCAGACGGACGTTGAGCCGATAACCTCGATGGTAAGGGGATGGATATGATTGTTTACGTGAGAACGGTCTTGATCTTGGCGATTGGGTTGGTGCCATTTTTACTGTATGAGATGGCAGATGTTGTACCGGCGACCCAACGGCAGTTGGCAGAAAATCCTGGTTCGTCCGGGTACGGAGAAATGCAGGCGGACCTGGCACTTGTTGAAATGAATCGAGGGGTGGAGTCTAAGGCGCGAGAGTTGCGCGAGATCGACGTAAAAATTTTGGAGACAAAAGGTTCGATCTTGAAATTGGAAGAGAATAAGCAAGCATTTGTTAACGAATTAGAAGCTATTCAACATCAAATACAGAGCGTTATTAAGGGTGCTAAAATTCGAAAAGAATAGATATTTAGTGCAATCAAAAGAGGCCGCGTTTGACGTTTAGCAGAAGATAATCAAGTTGTAGCTTTGTCTCCCCAAGGACGCTTGGAAAACGATGTACTTCTGAGCCCGCTGTAAATACGGCCGCAAGATTTTTTTGAAATTTATAGCCGACTTCAATTTGAGGGCTAATCGAAGGGTAGAAGCCCGCCTCGCTTACATAGAGCGGTGTCACGAATAGGGAAGAACCCAAAGTTACTTTATTACGAATGAGCTTATGAATTGATATTCCTATGATTGGGCTTGAGACTTGGGATGGTATCAGTGCGGACTTGTTGCGATCATCTTGAGAGCGATTTTTCGGCGGTGTAATTTGAGAGTAAAAAATCTCCATGCCGGTTGCGGCTCTGACAGCCCACGAGTCATCATATAAGTCGAAATCGTAGAAACCAAGCCCTCGGGCTGTCACGGTGTTTGGCACAACCGTTCGCCCCGCGTTTGTGTAGAACAAACTGGCACGCATACCGAAATTTCTGAAAATATCACGTTGCTCTACACCAATCATAGAGACTATTCGCTCGCCCCTGCGTTCTCCGGGGACTTGACGTCCGTAGCCCAAGCCTCCACCGGCCCCACCGTCGATTGATGTCTTTTCCGTAAATAGTGGCGTTTCGGAAATGTAGATTGATAGTTGTGGTTTTTGGAACATTGCTATACGTGCCTTGTAACTCGTACTGCCGGTGACGGGCTTTATCTCGGATGACACCAACATCGGCATGGATCGAATAGTGAGCGGTTTTCGGGCGGGAGATTTTATTTCGATAGTTTGTTCTGACGCGCCTGCCACTTCGAATACAAACCAGCCGTTAGCCAACACCTTTATTGGAGTGCCACTTATCTTAATCTGCGTTTTATTCAAAAGCTGCTCTAAGGTCAGTGGTGTGGCGGCTTTTGCTGTTGTAGCATTCTGTGGTTTGGTTTTAATAGGATCACTAATCAAGCTAAGCTCGATTTCAATCCCGTCGTCATACATGGACTCGCTGACCGTACGAATTTCACCGAGTGCTTTCTTAAGCTCATCTTTAACGCGTTCTGCGCATTCTTCGGTGTCGGTCCCAATTTGAATTTTAGCACTATTTATTCGACCTTTAAGTGCTGATGCGAGTGCCAGAAATGATTTAAATCGATTAGATTTAACGCAGCGTTTCAACTCGTCAGGTTTTAGATAGTACGTCGCGAGAGTTAATGGCTTTGTTGCATTGGATTCACGGTTGTCAGGTTGGACGGGTTGCTCGTTCTGTATCTCGTCACTATCAAGTTCGAAGGCATACTTCTTTTCAAAAAGAATGACGTCTTGGAGAGTGATTTGTCCGTAGAATATCCGAGCAACAGGTCCGGCGCTGGGGGTCTCAATGATCAGCCGTTGAGCAAAACAAGAGCTTTCGGTCGCAAGAAATAACAGTAAAAGCGCGGACGCTACATGGATCTTGAGTGGTGCCTTTTTCGGCGTCATTTTTGGGAAATATATCACTAGTATTCGTGCGCTCCGCCGATTAGATGCCTAGCCAGATAGTAAGTGAGGAAAAGATGGCAAATCCCTTCGCCGGTCCAGTACTGCTTATACGATCTGCGGCCATACCTGACCCGGCCGACTCCCGAATCCTATTAACGGTAACCCTTGACCTTGAGTAGAGGGGTAAAATAGCGCCCAGTTTTACAATTGAAGACTCTACCCTCGTCTGTAAGAGTTCCTCCTCATTTCCCGTGGGGCGTGATGGGCGAGTCCAAGACCAGCCAATGGACGGCGTAACCGTTAATTCACCCAGACTGGTTTTGAAATCCTGTTCAAGGCCGTCGGAGTCGGACACTTTTAGGCCATATTGAGACTTCTTATTCCCCCCAATATTGCGTCCACTGATATCGAGGTAACCGCCAGCAATGCTAAGAATTGGGCATGAACCCCCTCTTAACTGTAGTCCGGGGAAAGCCGCACCGTATTCAATGTCGAACATAGTGCCTGAATAATCACTGTCGAATGTTCCATCCCGCACAGTTCCCCAGGGTCCTGAAATGATATGCAGTCGAGCAATTAACCAAGCGTTTTCGCGTGTGCGTCCATATCCAACGGTGAATGATCCGGCTGACCCATCAAGTTCCGAGGTGTCGGGAAGTGTCATATTGAAATTCAAAAGACTTGATTCAAACGACCAAATGACGTCACGGGCCGGCCTTGACGAGTATCTCTCGTTACTTGCATTTTCAGCCATAACACCAGAAGGAGCCATTAGATAAATCCAAAGCAGCAGAGAGGCGCTTTGCAATACCAGCAACATTATTTTATAGGCCGATGTCAGGTTCATGATAGGGGCGGTCTTTTGCCGATTTTTCAACATTCGATGAACTCTTTATGGCAGCAGCCCGATCTGTAATAGATGGCATATTACCCGGTTTTATCCACTTGATAACTAAAATTGATAACTCATACATAAGATAACATGGAATGGCCATTCCAAGCATAGAAATGGGATCTGGTGGCGTGATAATGGCAGCCACGATTAAGATGAGTACAAAGGTTAGTCGTCGTTGCGCCGCCAACATTTCAGCCGAAACGATTCCAAGCACGGCAAGCAGAACTAACAGTACCGGTGTTTCAAATACCAAACCGAAGCTCAATAAAAGCACCGTCGTCAATGAAACATAATCTGTTATGGTGATGATCGGAGCTGCTACTTCCATGCCCAGCCCGACGAGATAGCTGAGAGCTAGTGGGAGCATGAAGAAATAACTAAACGAAACTCCCATGAAAAAGCAAACGATTGTCGCGGTTATGAAGGGCAATACGTATTTTCTTTCGCCTTCGCTGAGAGCCGGTTCAAGAAATTTCCAAAAATGGTAGAGCCAAGCAGGGGCGCCAAAAATGAGCGCTGCTAGCATTGCTATTTGGATGTTGACCATGAAAACATCCATCGGGCCCGTGAAATGAAGAGCGGCCGTATTGGCTGGAAGTATTTTTTCCAGCGGCGCTTTCATGAAATTCAGTATGGGTTTGCTAAAAGCTAGAGCGAATACAAACAGCACGAACAAGGTCAAAACGGAGCGTATAAGTCGCGTTCTCAGCTCGTCAAGATGACTCCAGAGACCCATGATGGCTTCATTCTGGTTTGATGTTTTAATTACAGTCATAAATGAGCCTCAAGCCAGTTTTTGCCACTGCCAACCTCGACCCTTAAAGGAACCGAAAGTTTCATAGCGCTTTCCATGGCATCTTTCACGAGCGCAATGGTTTGGGTAACGTCAGAGTCCTTGCACTCAAAAACGAGTTCGTCATGCACTTGTAACAACATTTTTGCGTCTAGGCCAGAGGCATCAAGTCGTTTCTGAGTCTCAATCATCGCAATTTTAACAAGATCAGCTGCGCTGCCCTGGATGGGGCTATTGACTGCCATATTTTCCCCATTGATCATAACGCCTCTCTCCTTTGAGTAAATCTCAGGAATGGGTCGTTTTCTTCCGGTCATCGTGATGCTGTAGCCCAATGCTCTAGCAGATGATTTTGCGCTTTCAATGTAGTCTCGAATTTTGGGAAATCCAGCAAAGTACTTATCAATAAAGGTCTTTGCCTCGCTCATCGATACACCAGTTTCCCTTGCAAGGCGTTGTGCCCCCATGCCGTAGATGATGCCGAAATTGATGGCTTTAGCGTTTGATCGTAAATCAGCTGTAACCCGTTCTGGCGGCACAGCAAAGATTGTGCTGGCCGTCGCGGTATGAATATCCATGCCAGAGGCAAACGCCTGCTCAAGGCCTTTATCCTTTGAGATATGAGCCAGTAGTCTCAATTCAATCTGGGAGTAATCAGCAGATATAATCTTGCGGTCAGGGCTTGATGCGCAGAAAGCTTTTCGGATCTCGCGTCCCTCTTCCTTGCGGATTGGTATATTTTGGAGGTTAGGCTCACTGGAACTGAGCCTACCTGTAGCTGTGCCCGTCTGATGAAAGTTTGTGTGAACTCTACCAGTCTTATGGTTCATGAGTTGCGGCAGGGCATCAACGTACGTATTCTTCAATTTTGTAACTGTTCTATATTCAAGGATTGCTTGCGGCAGCGGATGCGCTGACATGCTCTCAAGCACCGAGACATCTGTCGAAAATCCTGATTTTGTTTTTTTCAGCCGGGTCAAACCTAGCTGGGTGTGGATGGCTAGTTTCTCGAAAAGGATCTGCTGTAGTTGTTTGGGGCTATTAATATTGAACGATTCACCCGCGGCTTCATGAATAATTTTTTCAAGTTGTTTGGCGCGAAGATCAAGTTTCGTTGAGATCTCTCCTAAAGCGTCCGCATCAACGTAAATGCCGGTCTGCTCCATTCGCGCTAGTATGGGTGCTAGTGGCACCTCAATATTAGTGTACACGTCCGTAAGTCCCGCAGTGGACAGTAAGTCTTTATATTTATCGTGAAGCTGTAAAACCGCATCAGCATCTTCACAAGCGTAAGCAGTTAGTTGATCCAAAGGAGCATCTGCCATGGACCGTTCGAACTTGTCGCCCATGAGCGCCGTTGTTGGCGTTTTCTTCATGCCGAGCTGCTCTAAGGCGCAGAAGTCCAAGCTATGTTCTCTGGCAATGGGATTTAAAACATAACTCGCAAGCATGGTGTCGCCAAAAGGACCGGTAACGTTGATGCCAGCATTTGTGAGCATCTGGAGGTCAAATTTAAGGTTGTGCGCAACCTTAGTCTTGCTCGGATCCTGGAAAAACGGTTGAAGTTGAGTCTTGATGACATCAGGGGTGAGCCAGCCAGTTAGGTGCTTTTGCAGAAAAGGGACGTACCATCCTTGGCCAGGCTTAGTGCTGAAGCTAAATCCGATAGGCGTATCAGATATACGGTCCAGACCCGTCGTTTCAGTATCAAAACTTAGTAGTGATGCATTGCGCAGTTCTTGAGTCAGGCGGATTAGTAGTTCAGGTGTGTTGACTAGGACATAGTCAGTGCCTAATTTTCTTAGACTAACCTCAGACGCGTTTGCGCCAGATTCATCATCTGTTATTTGCGTAGCGCCTGCAATTTTGTTCTCAGTCGGTGCGTGGCTATCGCTCCTGTTCAAGACATGCCCGCCAACCATGCGGTCTTTTAGCTTGGTTGTTAGACCTCGAAATTCTAGCTTTGTAAAAAGTTCTAACAGTTGCTGATTGGCTAAAGCATCAGGCGTCAGACGTAATTCATCAGGTCCGACATCAAGATTTATATCAGTCTTAATCGTTACAAGATCTCGGGATAAAAAAGCATTCTCACGATCAGCCAAAAGCGCATTTTTTAGCTTTATGTTAGCAATCGAATCAACGTGCTTATACACCCCGTCGAGGCTGTTGTATTCGGCTATGAGCTTTGCGGCGCCTTTATCGCCGATTCCATGGACCCCTGGGACATTGTCAGACGAGTCACCGATAAGTGCTAGGACGTCGATGACCTGGGTGGGTTTACATCCAAATTTCTCAAAGACACCTGTCTCATCTATGATGAGGGCGGGCTCGTTTTTTTTGGGTGCATACATATACACAGTCGAGTCCACTAACTGCATAAAATCCTTGTCACCAGATACAATAAAGCAGTGGACATCAGGTGAGGCGAATTTTTTACATATCGAGCCAATAAGATCGTCGGCCTCAACGCCGGGCTGCCTTAGAACAGGTATTCCCATGGCAGAAAATAGTTCAAAAAAATAAGGAAGTTGGTCTGCCAAGTCCTGCGGCATTTCTGTTCGGTTTGCTTTGTATTCTGGGTAAAGGTCATGTCGAAAGGTCTTTTCTTTGCTGTCGGTGGCAACAATGATCAGATCTGGCTTCTCGTCCTCGATCAGTTTTGTCATAAACATGGCGCTACCGAACACGGCAGAAGTGGGAATGCCCGAAGAAGTTATAAGTGGGCGCTGTCCAAATGCGTGATAATTTCGAAATGCCATCGCCATAGCATCTATGATGAAAAGTCTTTTTGGTTTGCTCATGCGGCCTGTTCTGATTGAGTAATTTTAAGTTATGGATATCTTTGTAGATGCTATGACTTTCATTTCCACCTGATTCAGACCTGGTAGCTCGCGCACACCAATCGTGGTTCGGGTGGGCGGCGGATTTACGCCGCCAAAGTATTCGTCCCAAACTCTATTAACCGTTGGAAATTGTGTTTCCATGTCGGTCAGAAACACTTGAACATCAACGACGTGTTTGCGTGAGTATCCTTCAGATAGAAGCACAGCCTCAATGTTTTTGAAAACACCTCGAACCTGAGCCTCGAAGTCGACGCCGATCAATTGACCCTTGGCATCAAAAGAAACCCCAGCCCACACGTTTGTATCCGGGTCGCGGCAACCCTGACCCGCCAGGAAAAGTAGATCACCCGAGCGGCGGAGGTGGGAGTATTTCGCCAGAGGCCTTGTCAGCTTTTGCTCGTGACTCATTTATAAATGATCCTAGGAATAGAGATTTTGAATGGGGCAGCTCACTTTGAAGCGCTGCCAGGAGTAAAAGCTCTAAAGCCTCGGCTGTCCACTGAAAAAAACCAATCTTTTTTTAGAAACTGGCAACCTAAATTTGACAGTTGTGGTCTTATTTGGTTTTAATGCAGGTCAGTTTGCAGGTGTTTAATTAATAATCACGAGGGGTTGTTGACATGGCCAACATAGGCTCCCATCTGATCAAGATTTTTGCGCTTTGGGCTTCTGTTGGTTTTTACTCCAACGCACCATCGGTGTTTGCCGCAGTGTCGCCCACTTGGACTGATATTAGTGTGGATAAAAAATGTGAAGGTTTACTGGAGTTTTTCAAAGCGGCACTACCTAAACAGGTGCCTGGCTGGATTCTTAAAAAACCTCAGTGCGTCATCAGTGGAGTTGCAACGGGTGATTCCAAGTGGATATTTGATGTCATTCTTGTTCGGAGTAAAAAATCGTTACAGCTTCGCTACATCGTTGAGGAACCTCGGGGAAAGAAGCCGAGTGTCCAATGGTGTCAGTTTAAGGGTGATTTGTCTGGCTGCGCTCACCCCTGGGACAGCTCTTTTGCAGTTGGTGATCTCTTCAAAACACCGGCGGCCGCGAAGGCGGCTTATGATCAAGTGCTCAAAGAATCAAGCGGTTTACTGACGCTTGTAACGACAATTGACGCATGGGTTGGAAAGCCCGGTAAGAGTGATCTTGTTTTTGATACGGATTATCGAACATGGATTGATGAGTGGGTTAAGACAGTGCAACGTCTTCCGACAAAAGACGGTGATGTCACTGTGGATTTTAATCCTGAGCGCGAGAACTCGAAAGTCGGCTTAGTCGAATTTAAGGGATCGATCCCGCAGTCTATTCGTGATTGTCTAGGGTGCGGTAAAACTCCTTGCGAGAAGTCTCAACCAAGCTACGAGTTTAATGGGATTGGTTTGTCCTTAACCAGACGATTGACGCCTGAAGAAATGAAAACTAGTGACGTCAAGGTGGCCCGGGCGTCCTGGCTTCTGCTCGAACCCAAGCCATACTCTGGCAGTCAACCAAAGTGGCCATTTCTATGCGGTGAGCATCGATTCAATATTCAGAAGCTCTAAGCTATTCGGATCATCGAGAGCGGTGACGGTCTTTCTAAAATTTCATATCGCTAACAAGGTAAACAATGAGTTTAAAACAGTTATCTGATGAGCAGATTCGTTCCATGTCGCTTGAAGAGAAGGACCGTTGGTGGCTAGAAAACTGTTTTAAGGGCGATATGCCACAATTGACGCTCAGGTCAGCTCTCACGGGAATGATCATTGGCGGGGTACTAAGTATCACCAACTTGTACGTTGGTATTAAAACTGGTTGGACACTAGGTGTTGGTATTACATCTGTAGTACTGGCGTTTGCTTTTTTTAAGCTGCTGTCACGCTTCGGCGTTGGACGCGAAATTAGTATTTTAGAGAATAACGCCATGCAATCGATCGCAACATCAGCTGGCTACATGACGGCTCCGCTGGTGTCGTCCATGGCCGCCTACATGGTCGTCACAGGCCATATGGTTCCCCAATATCAGACCATGATCTGGATCTCGCTTCTGGCGTTGATGGGGGTCTTCTTTGCGTTTCCCCTCAAAAAAAGATTCATCAACGATGAACAGCTGCCATTTCCCGAGGGGCGTGCCGCAGGGGTCGTGATGGACAATTTGCACGCAGATGATGGCGGAGGAGACGGCATCCTTAAAGCAAAAATACTTATAGCGGGAGCAGCTCTTAGCTCGGCAGTTGAGCTATTCAGGAGCGAGAAGGTGCTAGGACGGCTAAGTTTGAAATCTTATGTGTTACCGGAGCATTGGGACGACATCATTTATAAATGGTTTACGCCGTCTATTATGGGAACTCCTTTGAAGGATTTGAGTATTCGATGGGATAGCTCTGTGGTCATGATGGCGACTGGTGGATTGATGGGGATCAAGGTCGGCTGTAGTTTGCTGGTCGGCGCCATTTTCAACTACTGTTTTTTGGTGCCTTGGGCGATTTCTTCCGGGGTCATTGCCAGCGCGAGCTGGAAGGCTATTAACATGTGGCTTCTTTGGGGTGGGGTCGCCATGATGACGACGTCATCTCTTTATTCATTCTTCGCCAAGCCAGATATTATCTTTGCGGCATTTAAGCGGGTGTCTGGAAAAAAGACTTCAGATATTCTAGAGCATATTGAGTTGCCGCTTTGGGTGTCTATGGTCGGCATTCCCGCAACGGGCTTGCTTCTGATGTTTTTTGGACATGCCTGGTTCAATATTGATTGGTGGGTGACACTCATCGCGATTCCTTTGGTTTTCGTATTTACTTTGATTGCGGTCACGTCAACGGGACTTACTGCAATAACCCCAGGAGGGGCTCTTGGTAAACTGACTCAGCTGACCTTCGCCATCATAAAACCAGGAGATATGGGTACTAACGTGATGACTGCAGGTATCAACGGTGAGGTCGCTCTTAACGCGTCTAATCTTTTGATGGATATAAAACCGGGCTATATGTTAGGCGGCAAGCCCCGTCATCAGGCCGTCGGCCACTGTTTGGGTATTTTAGCAGGAGCTCTCGTGGCCGTACCGGTTTTTTATTTACTAATCAAAAATGACGTTTCACGAATTACCTCGGAAGATCTTCCCATGCCGGGGGCCCAGATATGGATTGCTGTCGCGCAAGTCCTATCGTCGGGCCTGAGTGTGCTGCCTCTTTCGACTCGCATCGCTGTGTTAGTTGGTGGTGTTGCTGGTGTTCTTATAGAATTCTTGAATCGGAAGTCGCATGGTCGCTTTCCCGTTTCCGCCATGGGACTTGGGCTGTCGTTTGTATTGAAGTTCTCCGACTGCTGGGCCATGGCGACTGGAAGTCTTCTGTTCTGGATTCTGGGTCGGAAGATCAAAAAGCCCGAAAGTCTAGCCGCAAAGGTTTTTGTCAATAATCAGGAGACGGCCTGTGCTGGCGTCATTGCAGGTGGCTCGATCATGGGAATTCTAATTATTATTTTGGAAACCCTTGTTATTAAGCCATGATGCTTTTTTTTTCAGCAGATAGCGTTCCTTTATTTGCCCCTGAAGCTAATTTCCATTAGCATAGACGGCGAGCTATCGGCTCGGCATAATGCTGGTGAACTTATTTAAATAAAAGAAGAAAAAGTTATTTTCGTAATCATTTAATTTGCAAGTTAGAGGTTGATCATGGGTGCGTCTGGCGAAATTATTCTCGAAGGTAAATCCTACAAACTGCCGGTTATCGAAGGTACTGAAAAAGAAAAGGCCGTTGATATATCAAAGCTACGCCAGGACAGTGGTTACATCACGATTGACTCTGGCTATGGCAACACAGGCGCTTGCAAGTCGGCTATAACCTTTATCGACGGTGACCTAGGTATTTTGAGATACCGTGGCATCCCCATTGAAGAGCTTGCTGATAAGAGTGATTTTGTCGAGACTTCATATCTTTTAATCTACGGCCACTTGCCCAATCGTACTCAAAGAGAAGAGTTCCGTAACCTCCTCAGCAGTCACGCTATGATTCATGAGGGCATGATTAAGTTCTTTGATGGTTACCCTAATACAGCCCACCCTATGGCCATTCTGTCAGCGATGGTGTGTTCTCTATCAAGCTATTATCCTGAGCACTTGGATCCAAATGATATGACTCAGGTTAACCATTTGGTGCCGCGATTATTGTCAAAAATGCGTACCATTGCTGCGTACTCATACAAGAAGTCAAAAGGGCAACCGGTCATCTACCCTAAGTCCGATCTAGACTATTGCTCGAACTTTTTGAGGATGATGTTCGCGACTCCGGCCGAGGAGTATCAGATCGATCCCGATATGGTAAAAGCTTTGAATGTTCTATTGATTCTGCACGCAGATCATGAACAAAACTGCTCGACATCTACAGTACGGCTCGTTGGTTCTTCTGACGCCAACCTTTTCGCATCTATTGCGGCGGGTATCTGCGCTCTTTGGGGGCCAAAGCATGGTGGTGCGAATCAAGAAGTCGTCGAGATGCTTGAGTTGATCCATCGCGAGAAGTTACCCGTCAAAGAGATCGTGCGACGTGCAAAGGATAAAAATAGCGGATTCAGATTGATGGGTTTTGGACACCGTGTTTATAAGAATTTTGATCCACGTGCGAAGGTTATCAAGGCGTACTGTGACAAACTCTTGGCTAAGAAGGGCATCTCTGATCCGCTTCTAGACATCGCCAAAGAACTTGAAGAGGCCGCTCTTCAGGATGATTTCTTCAAAGAGCGTAAGCTGTATCCAAACGTAGACTTCTACTCTGGTGTTATTTATCGAGCCATGGGAATTCCGACCGATATGTTCACCGTTATGTTTGCACTCGGACGCTTGCCTGGCTGGATTGCCCATTGGATCGAGATGCACCGTGATGGGGATGGTCGTATAGGACGGCCACGACAGGTATATATGGGTGAAACCATTCGATCCTACGTCCCCATGGATCAGCGTAAATAATCGCTGAGACTCAGAGTTGGACATGAATTATTGGCTGATGAAGTCGGAGCCTGACGTTTTTAGCTGGGATGACCTTGAGAGGAAGCGTCGGGCCCCGTGGGACGGTGTTCGTAATTTTCAAGCTAGAAACTTTATGCGGGACCAATTTCGCCTTGGGGATTGTGTTCTGTTTTATCATTCGTCGTGCGCTGAACCTGGGATCGTTGGCATCGCCAAGGTTGTCAGAGAAGCCTATCCAGATCCCACGGCGCTCGATTCTAAAAGTGATTATTACGACCCCGCAAGTGCCAAGACGGGGGCCTCACGGTGGTTTATGGTTGATATTGAGCCGGTTCAACGGTTCAAGCGCTTGGCCAGCCTTGCAGAAATTAGAGGTAACAAGGGTTTGCAAACTATGCTGCTCCTTCGAAAGGGCCAGCGACTTAGTATCCAGCCGGTGACCGAGAAGGAATACAAGACGATTAAAGCAACTTGGGGCTGAAGTAAGTCGATTCAATTTCGCAAAATACCAAATCAGCACCGTTTTCTATCTAACCATAACCGCGAGCTCGTCTCTTGATTGACACATGGTTACGAACGTACAATTTTGGAAGGTTACTGATGGAGTCGTCGTCTGAATAAGGGCTCGTCGGGCTGCAAAAAAATGGAATTTGACTGAGGGGTTACTGTGAGCTGGAAGGTTTATAACATTCACACGGGCAAGACAATTAAGGCAGGTTTCGACGAGGAAGAGATCGCGAAAGAATGGTTGGAAAATCGACGTGACCTCGACATTGAAGACTACATTGTCGAAGAGATGGACGAAGAAGAAGAAGAGGCTCTTGAAGAAGAGGACGAGGACGATGATACCCCTCGTACTTGGTCTCGAGCAAATGATGAGGACCAAGATGACGATGAGGATTTTGGATCATCTGCGGCCACTGATGAGGACGATGACTACGGCGATGACCTCGAGGATGATGATGAAGACGAAGATGAAGATGAAGATGAGGATGATGACGACAAAGACGATTACTAAAATCCATAATTTTGATATGTTACAGAAGCCCCGCGGTTGCGGGGCGTTCATTTTGTGATAGTCCGTCAAACTTGAAGGAGTGCAGAGGTTTAAAAAATGCCCCAAACGAGTTTGGAATCATTGCCACCATATCTGCGTCGTTACTGCGCCGTGCAGGATTATGAAAAGTATACCAGTCGGGATCATGCGGCGTGGCGTTATATCATGCGGCAATCTCGCGAGTATTTTCGAGATCATGCAGTAAGTGTTTATCTCGACGGACTAAAGAAAACAGGTATCCCGCTTGATCGTATTCCGAGAGTTTCTGAGATGGATCAGGCTCTCAGGGAGTTCGGTTGGGGTGCCGTGCCAGTTTGCGGATTCATCCCGCCAATTGCGTTCCTTGATTTGCAAGCTCGCGGCATTTTGCCGATTGCCACCGATATGAGGTCAATCGATCACATTGCATATACTCCAGCACCCGATATTGTTCATGAAGCAGCAGGACACGCTCCGATTATTGCTGACCCCAATTACCGCGAGTATCTTAAGCAGTACGCTAAAATGGCTGAGCGAACAATCATGAGTAGCGAAGACCTCGCTTTATATGAGGCGATCAGAGTCTTATCGGATATCAAGGAAAATCCGGACACCAAGCCGGGCGAGATTGCTGCTGCACAGAAAGCTCTCGATAGGGCCGTTCAAAATGTCTCGTATGTTTCTGAAGCCGCCATGGTCTCTCGAATGGCGTGGTGGACGGTTGAGTATGGATTAGTTGGTGATCTGAAATCACCAAAGATTTACGGAGCAGGACTGTTGTCCAGTGTTGGTGAAAGTCAAGCTTGTCTTCACCCCAAGATTCGAAAGATTCCACTCACTGTGAAGTGTGTCGAAGTATCCTACGACATAACTGAACCGCAGCCGCAGCTTTTTGTTGCAGAGTCTTTGGCGCAGCTGGCGCATGTGCTTAATGATCTCGAGGGCAAACTATCATTTAGGATCGGTGGTGTGTGGGGTTTGGAACAGGCGCGAAAAGCTAAAACGGTCAACACCGTTCAGCTTGACTCTGGCGTCCAAATCAGTGGTGTTTTATCTAGGTACGAGGCGGCAGTCTACGGTGATCGAGGTGAGCCTCACTATATAAAATTCGATGGCCCTACTCAGCTTTGTTTTAATAGCCGAGAGCTTCCCGGACAGGGGAGGTCTCGTCACGCGCATGGATTTTCAACGCCACTCGGTCGTTGGGCATCTATTCCCAACCGATCGCCGGTCGATTTATCGGACCGAGATCTTTCTGAAGCCGGCATTGTTCAGGGTAAAAGAGCCAATCTCGATTTTATAAATGGCTTTAGAGTTCAGGGCATTGTAACGAATATTGTTCGCCCGCAGGGAAAACTACTATATCTGACATGGACTGATTGCACAGTGTCACGTGGCGGTCAAATTTATTTTGAACCTGCATGGGGCGAGTTTGATATGCCGGTTGGTGAGGGTGTTACGAGTGTTTTTGGTGGGCCAGCAGATCGCGCGTCCTACGGTGATTATCAGATGGGTGGTGTTTCGACTCAGCCGGGGCGGCAAAGCCCTTACACTACCGATGAGCTCAAAATTTTCGACTGTTACTCGAAAGTTCGTGATATACGCCGGAGCCCCAATCATGAAGCCTATGAAAACGTTGTTAAGGCTGTTTTAGGCGACTATCGAGATGAATGGTTATTAGCCCTTGAAGTTTGGGAGATTAGCCAGAATGGCAAAATGTCATCGGCGTTATCCAATAAAGTGTTCGAGCTTTTGGTGGGTGACCAAAACTCTGAACATGCGGAGCGTAACGAACTTATTGCAAAAGGTATGAAGATTGCGAACGTTCCCGATTAAAGTTGTTTGACCGGATAGTTACGAAGAGGGGTGATGTTATGTCGTCGATGCAAAAACTAAAAGAGATTCGAAGCTTTTCGGGGGCCCGTCAAACCGTCGGCTTAGACGAGGCGATTATCGAGAAATTTTTGCCGAAGTTTCCGCAGCTGGTGCAAGCCATCGATGATGCGTATCAGTGGTGGTCTTGCCTTAAAAATGAGTATCCGGAGTGGTTTAAAAAGTCGGAAAAAGATCTGATTCATTTTCTTCAAGATGGATTTGTCAATTTCTACAAAGACGTGGCAGTGAATCCTTATGTTGCGTTCACGGCTAAAGGGCCTTGGATTATCACAAGTCACGGCGCAGTCGTTCATGACAACGGTGGCTACGGCATGTTGGGGCTTGGGCACGGTCCCGAAAAAGTTATTCGCGCGATGTCGCAGGACTTAGTGATGGCTAATGTCATGACGGCCAATTTTTCACAGAAGCGATTTATCGATAGAATGTTCAAAGAGGTCGGTCACAATAGACCAGATAGTCTTCGTAGACCCTTCGCTAAATTCTTATGCTTGAATTCTGGTTCCGAGTCGATGACGGTTGCTTGTCGTATCAGCGATATCAAAGCCAAAACCATGACCGATCCTGGTGGTCGATATGCTGGTCGTAAAATCAGGTTTTTATCTCAAATCGGGAGTTTTCACGGCCGAACCGAGAGACCTGCCAAAATGTCTCACTCGTCTCGAAAATCATACGACGTTTTAGCGAGTTACCGAGAAGACACGCAGCTTGACGTCATTGAGCCCGGCAATCTTGAACAACTTCGTGCAGCATTTGCAAAAGCTGAAAAAGACGGCATCTACTATGAAGCCATGTTCATTGAGCCTGTCATGGGTGAAGGTAACCCAGGTGTTGCAACGACTCGAGAGTTTTATGATGAGGCAAGACGACTGACCAAGGAGCATGGTTCCATGCTTATTATGGATGCGATTCAGTCTGGACTTCGGACTACGGGTAACTTGAGTATCTGCGATTATCCGGGTTTTGAAACGTGTGATCCACCTGATATGGAAACGTATTCCAAGGCGATCAATGCTGGTCAGTATCCGCTATCTGTGCTTGCGATGACGGAGGAGACGGCTACATATTACAAAAAAGGTGTTTACGGTAACACGATGACTACAAATCCACGCGCGCTGGAAGTTGCTTGTGCGGTATTAGATTCCCTGACTCCTGAGCTTCGTAAAAATATCGTCGATAAAGGGCACGAGTTTTTGCAGAAATTTAGGGCTCTCATGAAAGATTTTCCCGATGTGATCACTAAAGTGCAGGGGACGGGGCTACTTTTCTCCGTGGAATTGGCGCAGGACGGTTACACGGTACTAGGCAAAAAATGTGTAGAGCTTGATATGCGTCTGAATGGAATAGGAGTGATTCATGGCGGTAAAAACGCCCTGCGCTTCACGCCGCATTTTGGAATTACCTCAGATGAGGTCGATCTGGTTGTTGAAGGCGTTAGAAAGTCACTTGCCAAGGGGCCTATATACAAAGACTAGTTTTGGGCGCGAGACTTTAGGTTTTCAATGGCATCCCGTGCAGATGGATCAACGTACCGCAAACCTTTAGTGCAAATATCAAACGTGACGTCCCTCGGTAGACTTTCAAGGAATTTCAGTATTCGAGGAAGGTCCATAAATGTCGCGATACCGTGTAGTTCGACTTTTGAATCGCTGCGCCGAATTTCTAGTGAAACAAAGCGTCGAAGTAGCCAGAAAGCACTGAGCGCAAAGCCAACTGCTACACCGGTCAATACTCCGAAGCCAACAACGGCCACAGTGGTGGCTGCGAATGTTACAGCGTGCCTCTTGTCTTCCGCAGCCAACGCACGTACTGACTTAATATTGATTAGCTTGAGGGCGGCGTGAACTAAAATAGCAGCTAGGGCGGCTGATGGTATAAAGTGTAATGACTGTCCAAATACAAGCAATGCTCCTAGTAGCAGCACGCCATGAAAAATAGTTGATACACTGTTCGTGGCGCCCGACTGTAAGTTGGCCGTGCTACGAATCATGACTCCCGTTATCGGGGGGGCAGAAAAAAGTCCGCACAAAAAATTACCAAAACCTTGGGCTATCAATTCTTTATTGTAGTTAGAGGAGCGACCGTCGCCTGTCATTTTATCCAGAGATGCAGTAGACACCATGGTCTCAATACTTGCTAAAATCGCGATTGTTATCGCAAATTCAAAAATTACAGTCAGAGCGGCGGCGTCTTTGGCAATGAGTGCATAAATACTGGCAAAACCTTCATCCAAATCCTGACTGAGGGTTTCTGGAAGAGCTACAGTGGCTGATTGCAGATCCAGAGAAAAGTGAATAGCCGTACCCAAGAGTATTCCAACCAGGTATGCGGGAACTTTCTTTAATAAGACAACCAACCCACGTTCTGACACGTTTCTTTTCTCTAGTTGTCCAACAAAGAAACTCCAAATTAAAATGCCGGCCAGTGTAACTGTTGTAACGATCAGGGCATGTAACGACGGGTTCGAGCTAAATATTTTTGAAAATTCCCCGGGAATCGCCGTCAAATTGGCAAGGAACGTGGCTTTTGGTGTGCCGTTTAGGGCGGTCATCAGCTGACTGCTAAAAATAACGAGGCCAAAACCGGCCATGAGGCCGTAGATCACACTCGGACAAAGGGCGCGAAAGAAAACACCAAGACGAAATATACCTGCAAGCGCCTGCATGATGCCGGCGAGCATTACGGCAGCTCCCAAGATAATGATTCCGTGCTCGGAGGCTAATTCGGCAATAACAGGAATCAGTCCATTGGCAGGTCCGCTAACCTGAAGCGGAGCTCCTCCAAATAATCCAACGACAATTCCACCGATAGCCCCAGCGACCAGACCCTTGTCAGGGGTCAGGCCGCAAGCCGAAGCAATTCCAATACAGAGAGGGAGAGCAACAAGAAAGACGACAAGAGAACTGATCACATTTCGCGGAATTGAGTTTAAAAAGCTTTGTCTATTGGAACCATTCATCCCAGGTGCTTGTCTCCCCTATTAATTCTTTTGTTTGGGCTTGAATACAACCGATGCAAGCATTGAAAGAAGCAGAATGGTCCCGATAACCCCCAGTGACCAAGAGATCGGGAACTTACCTCCAAAGGCGTCATTTAGCCAGGCCATCTTTAGACCTACGAAAATGAGAATGAGACCAAGACCATACTTCAAATAGGTGAACATGGGCATCAGACCGCCCAGCATAAAGTACATCGACCTAAGGCCCAGTATGGCAAACATATTGGATGAAAACACGATAAACGGCTCTTTAGTGATCGCGAAAATGGCGGGTACTGAGTCCACGGCAAAGACGATATCCGTGAACTCGACCACGATAAGGGCTAAAAATAACGGCGTCACGAGCCATTTTCCTGATTCGGATTTGACAAAAAACTTAGACCCTTGCAAGTCCGGGGTGGCTGGAAAACGTTTTGTGACCCATTTAACGAAAAAGTTATCGCCAGGTGACTTACTCTCATCGGGCTGTTTGAAGAGTTTTAGACCGGTTAGTATCAAAAACGCGCCGAAAACATACATCACCCAGTGGTATTGCATCAGCCAGCTACCGAGGGCGATAAACAATGCTCTGAAGAAAATTGCGCCTAAAATGCCGTAAAACAGGACTCGGTGCTGCAAGTGTGAGGGGATGGCGAAATAGCTAAAAATAACTGCGATAACGAAGATGTTGTCTACGGCAAGGGACTTTTCAACCACGTAACCTGCTAAAAACTCTCCGGCGAACCTCTTAGCCAGATCGGGGTATTCCGTAAACTGCTGCTTCACCCAGATGTAGAGTCCCAGATTGAAGAGCAGGGACACCATCACCCAAATAATACTCCAGACGGTCGCTTCTTTAAATGAGACCGTATGTGGCTTTCTATGAAAGACACCAAGGTCTAATACGAGCATAAAACCAATCACAGCTAGAAGGGCCAAATAGGCCCACCAGTGATCAGCTACAGTAATGAATGGACCTAAATTTTGTACGGCACTTTCAGCTAATTGCTCCACGGTGGTCTCCAAGTCGGCCAAATTGACGAAGTTATAGTATGTCGGAAAAATGAGCTCACTTTAAAATCAATAAAATACATTTTAATTATCGTATAAATGAATATATGCTACTTTTGTGTATCTAGCGAGAATAATTTAAAAATTTGAGATGCCACCGGGTTTTGGAAGCGGCGTTCACCGGCCGTTAGCCATAACTCCTCGTAAACATCGTCCACGGAACCGAGAATGACCATAGTTTTTTGAGCAACGAGCTCGGCAGCCGCAGGTTCTGGGAGTGGGGCGATTCCTAGGTGGTGGGTGACGAGGAGTTTTTGAAGACTTGTATCTTGGGTTTCGAATACCACGTCAGCGGTGATTTTTTTGGTTTTTAACCAGTGATCCATATCGAGACGAAGCTTGCTGTGCGGTGTTGGTAGGATAAATGGCTGACCTGAAAGCGAGTCCGGAAACCCGCGCTTTAGATGGGCGTATTTTTGATCTCCACAGATCACACAAGGCATACGTGCCACCCGACGAGCCCTAAGACCAACCGATTCAGCTGGTGTTGGCCCATGATTGGCAACGATGATATCGATTCGGTGCGCCTTCGCCTCGCGAAGTAACTCTTCGTATCGCCCCTCCAGAAAAGACACACGACAACCGGCGGTTTTCTGAGCAAATGCAGCGATCATCATGAGAATGTACTTTGGAACACTATCCAGTGCTCCAATCGTAACATCGACACGACTAGATGTGAGACGATCGTTGATGGCCTCAACCATTTCGTCGCCTAGTTTGAAAATTTCATTAGCGTAATCGAGAACCATCTGACCCGCTTCCGTCAGCTTTAGGGTTCGTGCTTCGCGATCAAATAACCTTTGTCCAATATGGTCTTCAAAAATTTTAAGTTGCGTACTAAGGGTCGGCTGCCCAAGTCGAAGGCGTTTAGCGGCTTTGACAACGCTACCCTCCAGGGCAATAGTTCGGAAATAATAGAGATGATGGTAGTTAAGCCATTGCTTCATTGTGTTCAGCCCTTCATAAGACTTTTACAAAGTCTTTCCAATACTTCCGTAGATCGCGAGTCCGCCAGAGCCTTTGGCTTTGGATGTGAAAAATAAGGGTAGTTGAACCTCGCCGCCCACAATAAAAGACCCCATTTTCTTTTCGTAGGATGCTCGAGCTTCGGCGTAGAGAGACATAAGACTTTTGCTGACTGTCGTGGGAGGTTCTTCTTCGAACTCTGATGGGATTTGTTCGCTTGTTGAGATTCGAGCTAACCCTAGACGTCCACCAGCCTTCATGCTGGATGTGGAAGAGGTACTTACGATGTACATTCCCCCGCCCCCAAATCTCATCATGGAGATACTTGATGTCGCATTGCCGGCTTTCACGTAATCAAAGCCACCGTCCAGTCCGATTTTATTTGAGTGGGGCATACTAAAAGCCGCGCCAAAGGTTATGGCCATGCCTTTTCCCATAAAAAACCCCAAGAGACCACGGTAAGCCTTTGCTGAGGCTAGGTCGCTAGACGTTGCGCTCAAGTCACTTTTTGGCGGTTCGTCAGGTGTGGGCTCTGACTTTTTCTTATTTTTAGTCTTGGATTTACTCTGGTGATTTTTCTTCGACTTTTTTGCAGCGAGCATCATTTGATTCCCGCTTCCAGCCAACTGGTGATTGAGATCTGCAGCGTAGACAAAATGACATAAGGGTGAAGTTAAAACATTTAAAACGATCAACCAGCAAATGTTGCGCGTTAATTTTTTTATCGTTGAGACTAAGTTCATGATGCCAAAATCTCGGATTAAGGATGACGGTTTACCGTCTCCTAGTGTAACACGGGCAAGACAAAACGTTAACTTTCTAGCCAGTTGAGATCTTTGCCGAAGCTCTCTTTCAGGCGACGAAGGGCAAACATGCCAATCATAACGCAAACGATTCCGACAGTGAGTGCGCCCTGCACGATACCAACTCGATTCTGCAAGACTGTGAACGCCGTGGTTACGAGTACAACGCTCCCACGGACGAAGTTGGGGACGGTCGTCGCTACGGTTGCACGTAAGTTTGTGCCGAACTGCTCTGCGGCGACTGTGACGAAAATAGCCCAGTAGCCAACGGAACATCCCAGCAGAAAGCAAAGCATATAATAGTAGTTCGCTGACATGCCCCGAGAGGAGAGAAAAAGCAGAATCAGAGCTGCACTCACGGTCTGAAAGATCCACAGCGTAGCTTTTCTTGATTTTAGCCACTGACTGATCACGCCGCTGCCTATGTCTCCGATCACGAGGCCTGTGTAGGCCCAAAAAATACCATCACCAGCACTTACAGTCTCGGTTGCGCCGAGTGCGTGGCAGATTTCTGGGCTGAACGTCACCAGTATCCCGATGACAAACCACAATGGTATCCCAATTAGAATGCAATCCATGTAACGACCAAAACGCTCCAAGTTTGTGAATAGCATCGTAATATCGCCACGACTGACGTCTCGGTCGTCGCGCATTTGATTGAACATCCCACTTTCAAGCATTTTTACGCGCAGAATCAAAAGTAAGAGACCGAGTGTGCCGCCGGCAATATAAGCGAATTGCCACGGGAAGTACTTGCCGATGGTAGCCGCCAGGAGTGCACCTGAGACCCCAATCCCAGCCACGACGGACGTGCCAATACCTCGACTTTCTTTTGGAAGGCTCTCACTCACGAGCGTAATGGCGGCACCAAGCTCTCCCGCCAGACCGATCCCGGCGATGAGTCTTAGCCATGCGTATGCTTCGACGTTATTGATGAGTCCATTGGCAATATTGGCAAGAGAATACATAAGTATTGAGCCAAAAAGCACGGACACACGTCCTAGCTTGTCTCCTAAGATACCCCAGATGATCCCGCCAATCAGCATGCCGGCCATCTGCATATTGAGAAGGCGAACACCCACGGCGAGTAACTCGCTTTCAGGTACGCCAAGATCTTTAAGACTCGCTACGCGAACGATGCTGAAAAGTACAAGATCATAAATATCGACGAAATACCCCAACGCCGACACGATGACCGTTAGGTTTAGAACATCGCGTTTGAGGTTTACGTCTCGCATGAGGACCTAAAATGCAGCAAAAGGCATATCCAGAGCTTCAGCTACAGCTTTGTGCGTGACTTTGCCTGCATGGGTATTAAGCCCTTTGCGAAGTGCCTCATTTTGTTCAAGTGCACGAGAAAGGCCTTTGTTGGCCAACTCAATTGCATAGCGCAGAGTTACGTTTGTTAAAGCATAAGTCGACGTTTTCGGGACGTCGCCCGGGATGTTTGTGACGCCGTAGTGCAGAACGCCTTCAGCCTTATAAACTGGATCATCATGGGTTGTCGGCTTGATGGTTTCTATACAGCCACCTTGATCGATGGCAACGTCAACGACCACTGAATCAGGCTCCATATTGGCGATGTCTTTTCGGCTGACGAGCATCGGCGCTTTGGCTCCTGTGATCAGTACCGCTCCGACCACCAGATCAGCCTCACGCACGGCAGTCGTGATGTTTTCGGGGTTAGACATCAAAGTCGTCACGTTATTACCAAAAACGTCGTCCAAATAAGCAAGTCGGGCCGCATTAACGTCCATGATGGTGACGCTCGCGCCAAGACCAACGGCCATTTTCGCAGAGTTTATGCCAACGACGCCGCCGCCAATAATTACGACACGACCACGTTTCACACCAGGGACGCCACCGAGAAGCAGCCCCTTTCCACCGTTGTGTTTCTGGAGGCACTGAGCGCCGACTTGAACGGCCATACGACCTGCGACTTCTGACATGGGAGTTAGAAGTGGCAAAGAACCGTTGGCAAGTTCAATGGTTTCGTATGCGATCGCTGACACCTTCCTGTTCACAAGCTCGCGCGCTAATTCAGGTACGGCAGCTAGATGAAGGTAAGTGTAAAGAATTTGGCCGTCGCGCATGAGTTTATATTCGGCTTCGATAGGCTCTTTAACTTTCATGACCATATCGGCTTGGCCCCAGACGTCTTCCTTGGTGTCGACAATCTTTCCTCCGGCCGCCACGAATTTTTCGTCAGGTATTCCTGCTCCAAGCCCGGCACCTTTTTGAATAATGACTTTATGTCCGGCAGCTATTAACTGCGCAACGCCACCTGGCACCACGCCAACACGGTTTTCGCGATTTTTAATTTCCTTTGGAACGCCGATTAGCATGGTCATGTGTCCTTCTTGATTGACGAGTTTAGAACCCAATCGATACAGCCCTCAACCCAGATTCGGGAGGGCACCAAAATTAGCAAATCCTGCCAATTACGGCAAGAAGTCACCACTCCTTAATGGATTTCTAGGCTTGAAAACTCATTAGGTGAGCGACAGTGGCTCTCGATGCTCAGCCACCTGGCCAGGTAGTGGTCGGCTAGCGCCGTAACGTGCGGGGTCCGTCTGCCGAATATTTCATCATCCACAAAGAGATCCAACCGGGCTGCGCGTAACCGTCTACCTTCAATAATGTGCTCATAAATGGCGTGCCCGAAAATCAGGTCTCTCTCTTCCCCCTTGGGGTCAACGAGCCTCAAAACCCCACCCTCATCCAGTATTGTTAGCAGGTCCTGCGTCCTTGTGCGGTTTTGCCCGCGCTGGATCCCAGAAGGGGACTCGTTGAAGTGGCGCCTTGCCAAAGCTGCCTTAGCCTCGGGGAACATGATGAAAGTAAGCGCGTTAAGGACGTCATGGAGGATTCCCTCGCGCAGGGGTACCGTCTGCTTCTCCAGAACCAGATGCAAATAACCGCTAAGAGATGCCATGCCCCGTGACTTCGCCCGGCGCGGTACGGGTTCCTGTTTTATGAATTGCCACGGGACGTGCTTGTGAAGAGTTTGGGTCATAGTATTCAAAGTCGCTGCCGTTGGCCAGGCTGAACGGTCCGAGGTTAGCGCTGATAGCCATGGGCGAATATCTGATAATTGATCTTTCGATTCACAGATATCGCAGATATTTGACCAAATTTCTGAATGATTCTCCAAGGCATCCATGGGCTGTCAATCCCGCTTCCGAGGTGATCTTCCGACGTCCAAATTTATTTCGTAGCCCTCCAGGACTGCTGACGGTCGGCAGAATTTGCCTATTCAGTTACCAAAAGATCGTCCGATAGGCGAGGCATAACTTTCGATTTTTTCTTGTCGTGAAAATATCGACGGTTCGAAGTTTGTAAATGACATGGTTTGACTTTTTGTCAGGAGGTGTGCCTTGAAGATTTCTAAAGTAGTTTTTGCGGTTTCAGCGCTGGTGTCGGTGCTGCAAACCCAGCGTTTGGAGGCCGGTGATGTCGTTAGGCGTTTGGTGCTGGAAGCAGACCCCATCGCTCCGGTGTCGTCTGTTTACGAGCAGAGTGTCAACAGCGTCACCACAAGTAAGTACGGCGCATCTGTTGATTTCAACGTGGGAGCCTTTATGACGACAGGGCCTGAGCTCTGGACAGGAACGTTCCTTGCTCGCGGCGATGATAGTGGCGCGTCGTATCGCCGTGAGGATCTTTGGCCAGGCGAGCGACATAAGCTTGATGCGATGCGTTTTCGTTGGTCATTTGGTGTGTTTGAGCAGGGCCAGTCCATGCGCGGCTGGTATCTCAAGGGTGCCTACAGCTGGATGAGAATCAACAGTAGGGCTAATCGCTTCACAGAAGACATGTCGACAGCTAACGGTTTGTCGTCTGCTACTGTTGTTGATCAGCCAAATGATGAGACAGATCTCATCACCGATATGCGTCACGGTGTTAGTTTCGCATTTGGAAATCGATGGATTTTAGCCGATCGTCTGATTGCGAGCGTGGGTGCTAGTATCACGCACAACTTTAGAAGGACTTTAGCAGTTGATAGCTCAGACCCTATGGCGAAAAACGACTATGAAGAGCTGATCAACAACAAGTTGCCTGATACTCGCATGGCCACAAGACCGATGCCCGAAGTGAATATCGGTTGCGGTTACAGCTGGTAATCCAGCGGCTTGTAAAGAACAAGGAATCAAACCATTTTCAAAGGGCAACTGGCAATTGGCTGGTTGCCCTTTTTGCTGCTCGTGCTATAACTCTGCAAATGAGTTATATTCCTTTTTTTCCGTTCATTTTATTTGCTGCAACGCCGTGGTGTAGTTCCGCCGTAGCGTTGGCATTAGGCATGACATTAAGCCTTATTCTGCAATGGAAATTGCCACTGAAGCTTAGAAACGCTGGTAAGATTTGCATGCAGATTTCGATCGTGGGTCTTGGCTTTGCATTGGATCCTAATGCGGTTAAAAAGGCTGGCATGCAGTCGATTGTCGTTACATTTATCAGCCTGGTTGGGATCATGCTCGCGGCATATGTTGCTTCTAATTTACTACGCGTCAAAAGCACCACCGGGTCTCTCATTGCAGCAGGAACGGGCATTTGTGGGGGCAGCGCTATCGCTGCGATGTCTCCTGTAGTGGGCGCGACGTCAGCAGAAACCGCTGTAGCCATGGCTACGGTGTTTTCATTGAATGCGGTGGCTCTTTTCATATTTCCACCCCTGGGTAAACTCATGAACATGACACCCGAACAATTTGGATGGTGGGCTGCCATCGCGATTCATGACACGAGCTCTGTAGTTGGTGCTGCAACTCAGTTTCATCCTGACAGTGTAGCCGTGGCTGTCACAACCAAGCTCACGCGGGCGCTTTGGATCGTGCCTATGGTTTTTCTCACGGCGATGGTTCTCAAATGGCGTGGTGCTCAGCGAGGTGAGGGTAAAGCTGGGGTCCCCATATTTATATTGCTCTTTGTCGCAGCAGTTTTTTTGCATGCGCTACTTCCAGAGATGCCACTTGTTTACGATGGTATTAACGCAACTGGCAAAGCTGTTTTGAAGGTTGCGATATTTCTGATTGGAGCTCAGTTAACAAGAGATATGCTTCGAAGTGTCGGTTTTAGAGCCCTCTCGCTAGGGATTATTTTATGGCTTGTGATGTCGGTGGGCGTTCTTGGCTGGGTTAGGTCGATCTGAATTTTTTTGTACTGCCCACGTTTGATAATCAAGGCGTTTTAAAAAGTAGTTGTCTGTAGGCTTTCAACTCTTCTATGGACTCTTTGATGTCGTCTAAGGCTCGGTGCGTTGTCTGTTTCTCGGGCGTTTTGTCTACGTCCTGCGGATACCAGATTTTGCCCAGCATTTTGATGGTGCTAACGTCAATCAATCTATAGTGGAGAAATGCGTCAAGATTTTTCATGTATTTGGCGATGAAACGTCGGTCTTGCCAAATACTGTTTCCGCACAAGGGGCTTTCCCGAGGACCTAGATGCTGCTTCAGGAAGTCCAATGTCTTTTGCTCGGCTTCCGATTCCGAAATCTCCGAGCTGATCACTTTTGCCCAAAGACCACTTTTAGTGTGGTGTTCGCGGTTCCATGAATCCATTTTATCAAATAACTCTTTAGGCCTTTGGATTACGATTTCGGGCCCCTCGGCGATCAGGTTCAGATTAATATCCGTGATCAAAGTGGCCATTTCGATAATAACATCTCGTTCGGAGTCAAGACCAGTCATTTCAAGATCCATCCAGACCAGTTTAGTCGGTGCGTCATTCTTTGGTTTGCTCACTGCTTTTGTTCCGTTCACGTCCGGGTTCCTGTCCTTAAATTTATGGGTTTGTAGGTATGACGAAAGCCATTTGGCGATCAGCGATCCACTCCATGACAGAGTTAACCTGAGCATATTTTACCATCGAGCTTAGTTTAATTGCGCTACTTACAAGGGATTTTTCGCCAAATGTTTTGCATCGAACCTGGAACGATCCAGGTCTCGTTTCAAGGATACTCGTGGCTCCTTGCTCAACGAGGCTTTGTTCAAGTTCCTGGTGATCGATGCCTGATTTTGCCTGCACAAGGACGATTCCAGGGCGATAACCAAATGTTTCCGGATATTGATTTTTCCCCAAGATGGCCGACTCTCGATCCTGAAAACGCCAATCAGCGGCCTCCAAGTCTAGCCAAAAGGAAACGTTGCCACGCGACGTTGGTAGGATCATGCGTGGTTGTGCAGCTTCAGGATTAGCCATCGGAACCGTCATCCAGATTTGAATCGGAGACGACGAGTCGATGCTCACCGAGTCGTCAGCATTCGCCAGCCAATCTGATGCAGCGGTTTTCGCGAGGCTAGCGAATGTTGCTTTATCGTAATGCCGCGTGACGTCTCCAATTTGAAATGAGTAAACGTCCTCGTGTTCGCAGACTTCAACAACCGGTACTTCTGCGTCTCTAGGAAATTTAACACAAGCTCCTAAAACCACCTCGCTGCTCAGCATCACCGCCGATAGAAACAGATAAACAATAAGGGCGTATGGCGCTTTAAAAAGCATGAGACCTCCAGGATCCGCAACGGGGCGGGATCATTAGGGGCTTCGGACTGGTTGGTAAAAAATGAAGTTATTTTTGGTAAACTCTGAAAAAAACGGTGGAACTGTCCAAAAATACGTCGTTTTTTTCCATGGTGTTGGCTGGATTAGGGTTGCCTAGGCAGCGAAGACATGGTCTGATGTTGGCCAGCCTATAACTTAATGGAGAAATTCAGTTCATGAAAAAGCTGCTTTTGCGTTCAGGCGTCTGTTTATTGGCGCTGGTCTCGTCGTCCGGTTTTGCGGCGGGTGAGCCTGCGTTCAAGGTTTTTGATCGCGTTGTCACGATGGACCAGGTGTCGAAGGAAAAACAGGGTGAATTTTACGAAATTGAGCAAAAGAAATATGAGCTTATTGACGGAATGGCTAGCGAAGCCTATTTGAGGGCCTACTGGGAAAAGAAGGCCACTGACGCCAAGACGTCCGTGGAAGCTGCCCGGAAAGCCTACATGGACAAAAACGTGAAGGTTTCCGACAAAGAGGTGAAAGACATTGTCGAGAAGTATAAAGACAATCCGCAATTTTCAAGACTCGGTAAAGATGAACAGCAGAGGCAGGTTCGCGAATTTTTAAGAGAGAATGGAATGCGGAATGCTGAGAGAAATCTCTTAAAACAGGCAAAAAAAAGCGGTGATCTCGTTGTGAATTACCCACAGCCCAAAGAGCCAGTTTTTGACATAGCTCTGTCGGACGCTGATCATACTCGGTTTGGTCCTGGTGCGGATGACATTAAGCCTATGGGCTGCGATCGTAAATCATGTCCCATTACAGTTGTGGAATACAGTGAATTTCAGTGCCCGTATTGCTCAAAAGCTATACCAGCCATCAAAAGGATATTGCGGGAATACCGCGGAAAGATCAGCTGGACAGTGCGCGATTTTCCATTAAGTTTTCATGATCGTGCGAAGCCTGCAGCGGTTGCAGCACACTGTGCCGGTGATCAGGGTAAATTCTGGAACATGTATCAGGAAATTTTCGACAATCAATCGGATTTGATGGATGAGCATTTGAGAAAGTACGCGGCAAAAGCAGTTCCTGACAAGGCAAAATGGGAAGAGTGTTTCAAGAACGCTGCTGGCAAGGAATCTATCATTCAGTCAAATATGGAGAGTGGAATGAGAGTCGGTGTGACCGGCACGCCAGCCTTCTTTATTAACGGTCGCCGTTTGAGTGGAGCCGTGCCTTATGAGGAGTATAAGCGTATTATCGACGAGGAGCTATCTCGCCGCAGGAAAGGCTAACCGTTTGTAATTAATGATTTTTATACAAATTTTCTAAAGGCCTGAACCAATTGGGCCGAATCCCTCCCATGATTAGGGCCAAGACGGGCCCCTGGGAGGGTTTCTTATAATGTCAGACGCACGACGCGAGAATCGGAAAATGGTTAGGTTGATCTTGGATCGACCGCTCACCGTTTCTATTTCATCGTTAGGTGCAGACGTGCGCTATGAGCTACAAACTAGGAACGTTTCCTACACTGGATTTTTTCTTGATTTCGAAAAGCCAGGCCGATTTCCGTTCACGGCAGCCTCCATCATGGAGATTTGGATTGAGCTGGATCATGGAGAACGAATTTTCTTCAACGGGAAGATGGTGAGAAAGGTCATGCCGGGAGATCCGGGATCAGAGATTACCGGCCCCGGCATTGCCGTTCGTATTGTCCAGATGGACTCAAAGACTGAGCTGAAACTCAAAGAGTTTGTCGATCGAAAGATCGCTGAGAAACAGCAGGTCGCCGCTTCGAAAACAGCCTCATAATCCACATTTAGTATTTGGGCTCATTGCCCGGTTTCCACTTAATATTACATCCTAAACTCGGCTTTTGCTCCGATGGGACTCTAATGCCTGATAAAACACAGTCGAGGGCAGCCCTCAGGTCTTTTCCGGTTACGGGAACGTTATTTGATGGTCGACTGTCGTCTAGTTGGCCCCGGTAGGCCAATCGGTGTTCTCGGTCGAATAAATATATATCTGGAGTGCATGCGGCCTTGAATGCTTTGGCTACTTGTTGAGTTTCGTCAAAGAGGTAGGGAAAAGAATAGCCTGCGCTTTGACGCTCGATCCGCATTTTTTCTGGAGAGTCGTCGGGGTGGGTTTCAATATCGTTACTATTAATGGCTACGATCGCAAGTCCTCGGCCCGGATAATCATGTCCAAGGGATGCAAGTTGCTTGCGAACATGAATGACGAAAGGGCAGTGGTTGCAGATGAACATCACTAGAATAGGCTTACCGGCAAAGTCCTTGTCGGTCACAATGTTGTTATCCGTGTCTGGTAGTGAGAACTGCGGTAATTTAGTGCCGAGTTCGAGCATATAAGAGGGAGTGCGTGCCATGGTTTTTGCTCCTTAGAAGGCAAACCAACAACGTTTGCCCCCCCCTCTTGTGACACATCATGTGTGGATCGTCAATCAGGTACAATTAATTGCATGCCGTCGTAAGCAAACTCGACGCCAGGAGGAAGTTTGGGAGAGTCCTCCAGATAATCGACGTCGTGGCTCATGTGGGTGATAATGCCACGCTCAACATCCAGTTTTCTGAATAGTTCGATAGTCTCTGGTATTGTGGAGTGAGTTTTATGCTCTTTCCAACGAAGTCCACTAGCAACCATGGTATGGATCTTACCGCGCCAGGCGTTTATGGCACTTTCTGTAAACATCTTGAAATCGGTAGCGTAGGCAAAATTTCCGAACCGGAATACATTTGTTAGTGTGTTGCCGTGAGGGACGAGGTGGGTTTCCACGTCTACGCCCGCAACTTCGAAAGTACCATGATCCTTTGGAAGATCCATCAATAGGATCTCGGGCCGCCCCCCGAGGTAACCGGTGTCCTCGAAAGCATAGTAAAACCTATGTTTTAATTCCTTCACGTATTCTGGATGTAGCCAGCAATGTATTGGCTGTCTGCTGTTGAAATAAAGTCCCCGAAGATCATCAAATCCGTGCACGTGATCTGCGTGAATATGGGTATAAAGCACGTACCTTAGTTGAGATATGCCTGCTCGTAGCGCTTGTAATCGAAACTCTGGTCCGGTATCGACGACGATAGCCTCCCCAGACGCGGGTGTTACGGCAATGGATGTACGCCAGCGCTGATTTTTTATGTCTGGTTTAATACATACTTTGCACGAGCAACCTAGAACCGGCACTCCGGTGGACGTTCCGCAACCAAGGATGTCGACTTTGATACTCATTTTTTGAATTGTACTTTTATAAATTTTAAATTTTTACGGGCGAATCAGATTAAGTAATTGGCGCGATTTATCGCCGTCTTTTGCTGCGAAATCGCGGATCTGATCAAGTCTCGCGACGTGATCAATCTTCCTCAGAGGATATTCATGCCAAAAACTGGCTTCATCTTCGGCAGATAATGAAAATGTCACATACATTGTTTGAGTATCATTATCGAACGCGCGTTCCAGGACGCCCTCTCTAAATAAAACTTGAATGCAATGCTCGACGTCTTCTGTAGAGTAGGGGGTCGCCATTTTTATGTGAGTGGCCAAAGTTTCCTCAGTGACTGCAGACTTGCTTCCGAAGACGTCTCTTACACTCTCAACACAAGCTCTCATCACGAGAGCGTCTGGGAAGTTTTTGTCGATGAGAAAGCGATGTTGAAAGTAGTCCTTTTCGCCAACTACAATAACGGACCGGATGAATCTGGTATCGTCGACGCCGAAGAGCTCTCGCGCGACGGTCTCGGCGCTATCGGGGAGACCGTTGAAAATAACAAACTCTAAGCCCGGCGCCGTCTCAATGTCGCTTAAAAAGGGTCCAATAGTTACCACAATTCGTACGTCGCCGCACTCGAAAGCATGCCGAATCTTTGTGGCATGAAATTCATCGACGCCTGGTCGAATGACAGCAAATAACTCGCCACGACTGGACAAAAGCCTCTCAGTATCAAACAGTTGCTTTATATTGTTACAGTAAATGACGCCTTGCCCGCTCGAAATTTCAAGTTCCTGATCAATGCAACTTGTTCGCTCGCCGTCAGTTGCGACGAATCGTGACTCTAATCCAATGCCGGGGCGTGCATCAGCAGTCAATCGGCCATGATAAGGGTCTTTCAGTGCAAGCACTTTGCTCAGATCATAATTTATTTTTGCTGATGTATTCCAAACGAGCGCGATTTTTTGAGGCGAGCGTCCATCTTCGCCAATTGATCCCAAAAAGGATCCAGCAAAACGGTAGTTCGGCGAAAACTTATGTGACCAGGGGCTCATGCGTTGAGCCTGATCAATGATTATTAGGCCGATAGACCTGCGCTTCAGTCGCTCACGAAAGCGCCTGCTAGCGATTCGTCCTGGTGTGATGATTAAAATCTGTATATCACTGCGATCTAAGGCCTCCCAAATCGAGCGCTTCTCTGACTTTGAAGGGGCCAGATCAAATGATGACGTGCGAATTCCCAGAGCTTCAAAGCGCGCTTTCAATCGGCGGATATTTGTTATTGAATGGGTTACAACCACAACAAGGCCACAGTCTGCGATTGCTGGCATAGCCGCGCAAGTGAGCGATGCCAGCCGTTCGGGACCGGAAATGATCAGATCCAGTCCTTTACCAACATGCTCCAAAACGTCTAAGTTTTCAGGTGAGACTAATGTCAGTCCTGGTATCTTTGCGGATGCGTCGATCAGGCGCTCGAATACGCCATGTTCGATGGCGGAACATCCGGAACTTTCGGCATTAAACCCGTTATCTAAGACGGGACTGCCAGCTGCATTGAAGTCCATGGTCATATATAATAGTGTAACGGGTTTTTTCGAAAATCTGGTAATATTTTTCATTTCCCCATAAATTTCATGGGGATAAAATACCAGGAGGGGTCGATTGGACGCAGGGATTTCCAAATCTGGAGCTCAGCCAGGTCTTGTGGTTCAAAAGTATGGCGGCACGTCCGTCGGTTCTATTGATCGAATCAAGCACGTAGCCAGCCATATAGCCAAGACTGTACGTGGCGGTGGCCGGGTCGTTGCAGTGATCAGTGCCATGGGTGATCAAACGGATGATCTTTTGTCGATGGCGCACTCAATTTCAAGTCGTCCTCCAAGGCGGGAATTAGATATGTTGCTGACGGCTGGTGAGCGGATTTCAATGGCTCTAGTTAGCATCGCCTTGAATGAACTGGGTCAAAAAGCAGTCTCTCTTACTGGGTCGCAAAGCGGGATTATCACCGATACAGTGCATGGAAATGCTCGGATCAGTCGAATCGGTGCTTTCAGGATTCAGGAAAATCTTGTGCAAGATCACGTTGTGATTGTCGCTGGATTTCAGGGTGTCAGTGCCGATACCAAGGAAATAACTACATTGGGCCGGGGTGGTAGTGACCTGAGCGCTATTGCTTTGGCAGCGACCCTTGGCGCAAGGAGTTGCCAACTCTACAAAGACGTCGATGGTGTTTGTACTGCCGATCCAAGACTTGTCGACACGGCGCGTGTGATCAGTCAGCTCGATTGGGATTCGATGACAGAGATGGCTTGGACGGGTGCATCTGTATTACACCCGCGAGGAGCTCATTTAGCGTCCAAATTTGGTATTCCCATCGAGATTCGCAGTAGTTTTAATTTAGACCGGCAGGGAAGCTTTATAAGTGGGAGAGGCAAAATGGAGCAAGTCGTTGTTCGCGCTATTACGCATAAGCAGAGCATGAGCCTGATCCGGGGTACACTGACAGGACAGGCAGATCGGCATTTGGATCACCTGCGATCGTGGCTTTGGCAGCAGGGTGAGAGCCCTCAAATTCAAATCCAAATGGAGTCGGAGAGGGGACTGGAATTTTGCTGGTCTTTGCCAGAAAAGCTGAGTCAAGCCGCGTGTCAGCAGCTCAGTGATAAGGGGGCTGTGATCAAATCCCCCACCATTTCAAAGTGTGGACTCATTTCGATAATCGGTAGTGGTTTTTGGCAAAGTCCCGAGATTGTCGAAACCATCGAGCGTGAAACCACAGGTCGGATACTGAGTGATGTGAAAAATGGATGTATAACGGTAGCCGTCAAGGAAGAAAAACTTGAAGGAGTTGTGAAGCATCTTCACAACTCCTTGATAAAATAATGAACGATTTAATCGCAGCTACTTTTGAATTCTACTTTAGGTTCATCAGGAAACCCACACCTAATGTCGTGGTGGGACGCCCCGCAAGCATGGCAGGAGATACGCCTGCCTCAAACTGAAATGCATCGAAGCTGTAACCAGCAGCTAGGAGGCCTCTTGCGTGAAGCCCGAAGCCGGAGCTCACTCCGTATCCCCATTCATCAGATTTGGCAGCATTTGCACTACCGTTGATGCTTGCCATTGTGTACGCAAGACCAAGACCGGCTTCTGTTCTTAAAACGAAATCATCACGAGAGAAAAGATTGTATGCCAATCCGGCTGAACCAGCGAGGGCATTTGCTTTGAATTCTCCCGCGTCTTCATCCGCGTATACGGCTCGGGATGTGCCGCTAATCATATAGATACTACCACGAACATAACCGTCGAGTTGACCAAGGAATCGGCTTCTAATGGCCACGGCACTCGCCTCGTATCCAGCGGCGTCAGAACCCGCCCCAAAGGTGCTCATTCCTAAAGATGAACCAACGATCAATTGCGCTGGCCTACGATAAGTTCTGAACGGTTTGACGTTCTGGCTGTCAGTGTCAATTGTGGCATAAGATTCTGCTTTGGCATCAACCTGACCCATGACTTGTGTCAGTTGGACTGACCTACGCTGTCCATTCATTTTTGTGACTTTTCCAGTGGCAATTAGTTCGCCGCGGTCGGTAAAGAACCCAACCTCGTCACCGGTAACGACACTCCGATCATTTACGATACACACGTTGTTTTTGGGGCTACAACTAAAGTCTTTCGACGCCAAAGCGATTGGGGCCGACAGAGTGATAGTCGACAGGCCGACGAGGGTAAAACGCATGAAAACATACTTTACAGTGCTCATGGTAAATTCTCCTTGCCTCCTAGGTGGAGCAAGAGACGTGCCAACCATTTTGATTGTAAATATCTGTTATTTTGAGGTTAATTGAGCTTCAAGGTGTCAGAAATTTTGACAATGTCAATCTTAAGTCCAGCTGGGGAAACCTCCGGATGAGGCAAGGTCAGTCATGGTCGCTTCGAGCTTGTCCATAAACGCCGATGCACTCCCATTCCAAAATAGCTTTTCCCCGATCATGACGTCACAGAAAAATGGGACAAGAATGGCCTCTCCCTTGGGAAGGGATTTTCCCAATCCATGTAAATACACGGGGTAAATGGGAACGTTGGGATATTTTTCTGCAATATAGGCGACTCCAGATTTGAACTTAGTTAGTTTCTCGGGTTCTCCGCGGCTGCCCTCAGGGAACAAAATCAAAATGTCATCATGGTTCAATGCTTCGAAAACTCCAGCCAGGCGCTCCTCTATTGTGGCTCCGTTTGCCGTTCGGGTAAGCGGTATGATGCGCATGATCTCTCTAGAAAACCAAGCTAGCAGTTTGTTTTTCAGGAAGTAATCGGCCGCTGCAACAGGACGAATTTTTTTGAGACATTTTAAGGGCAGCAGTGTCATCAATACAACAGTGTCAAGGTGGCTATTGTGATTGGCGACAATAATTGCTGGGCCTTTTTGAGGTAGCTCTTGGTGACGTCGCACATTCAATCCAATAATAATGAGAACGATGGGTCGAATAATTAATGCAAAAAAAAGAAGTTGCAGAGGGCGGGCCATTTGAAGTGATCCAAATCTTAATATTTTAAGTAATAGAGATAGTGAAAGAATAGCGGAACGGTAAAATACAGGCTGTCCACCCTGTCGAGAATGCCACCGTGCCCAGGCAGTAACTGGCTACTGTCCTTGAGACCCACGTCGCGTTTTAGAGCTGAGATGGTGACATCACCGATGAAGCCGAATAATCCTATGATGAGCCCCCCGATCGCTGAGTAGTAGGCGTTGAGAGGCGTTAGGTAGGGTCCAAGAAAGTAGGCCGTTGTGACGGTCGTCAGAACGCCCCCAACGAGTCCCTGATAGGTCTTGTTTGGGCTTACTGTTGGCACAACCTTGTGCTTACCGAAAAGTTTTCCCCAGAAATACTGGGCTACATCATTGAACTGGGAAAGAAACGTTACACACAAAACAAGCCCAACTCCTCCTCCGTTTGGATTGACGGATTCGGGCAGAACCAAAAGATAAGCTAAGTGACTAATGCAGAATACGGTGGTCATCAAACCCCAATGGATTGTTCCGATGGCCTGAAGATAGCCTTTTGTGTCGCCTATGAGAATGACTCGCATCGGTATGAATAGGAACATGTAGACAGGTATGAAAATGATAAATAAGCCATACCAAGCATCTGCGACCCAGTAATACTGCAGAGGGATGCTCAGGTATGCCCAGAAAATCACACGCCGATCGGCCCGTCGGGTGGGGATCATGGAGAAATATTCTTTAAGTGCTAAAAAGCTAACGAAGCCAAAAAAACCTACGGCAACTTTGGTGGGTGCCATCATGGCGACACTGAAAACACCGACCAAAATCCACCAGGTTTGAACACGAAGTACGAGTTCTCGGTACTTATCTGTGCCCTTTAGTTTACTTAAAACCGTGGTTACGATGGTGGCAATGATTAATAACAAAACAATGCACCCCAGAACATTCTGCACGTGGGGATGAAGGCTATTCATAGCTAAAGTGTCCTGTCCTTGTTGTTGTTGTAAGTATGGTAGCATGAAACAATGAGTCAAAGGAGATTTTTGGCAAAATTTCTAACAACTGATCCTTGAGAATGAGCCAATTTACTGTGACATTAAGCTTGGATAAATTTTCCATAGAAGACTTTTCACGTGAGCTAAAACAGCGCAACGTTGCTGTTTGGCGATCTGATGACGCGACTTGGTCCCCGATTCCGGTCGCTCTAACGCCAACAATTGTGGGTGCAGATGCTTGGTCGATCTTGACCAGGGATGCACGTCTCCTTTTGAGCGCATTCCCGAAAGTAATGTCGTGGTTGCTTCTACGTGCTGATACAGATCAATTTACGCGAGATTTTTTAGACAAAATGCTGAATGGACTATCGTTAGTAGAGTCAAAAATAGCGCGCCAATCGCCGTCTGAATCATGGGGACACGCAACGGTAAGACTTGATCTTTTTTGGCACCTAGGTGACTTGAAAATTATTGAGGTCAACTGCACGATACCAGCGATGCAAGCCTACAGTGACCATGTTCTGGCAGCGTGGCAAATTGCTAACGGTCGACATGACGACGTAGGGCGTAATGTAGACGATTTGCTTAAGAGTTTACTGGGGCTCTACCGAATGAATGGGGGAATTTGTTCGCGTCCAAGGGTCGCCATTTTGCATCGCGCAGGAGATAGTCAGCTCGCCGAGCTTCAATGGATGCGAAAGCGTTGGTCAGAGTGTGGGTCAGAGACTGTGCTGGTCACGCCGGATTCATTAACGTGCTGTGGAGACACTTGGCTAGCTTCTGGGGAGCCGTGTGATGTCGTTTATAGACACATTTTCGCATCACGTCTCCGAAATGAGCAGCTCGTTCAACGCCTCGAAAAATCTAGTAAATACCACATTTATAACCCGGTGAGCGCACACTACGAGTGCAAAGCTTTTCTGGCCATTCTCAGTCACGTTGCCGCTGATCCTGGGTTGAGCTCATTGGCGGGACTAACTAAGGAAGAGTCTCTTGCGATCGAGCATCGTATTCCTTGGAGTCGAGTCATAGGTGGTCATCTTGCCTCAGTGTCCGCAGAAGCAGTTGAACGCCGTCTAGAAGGTTTAGTTATCAAGCGAAGTGTTGGATACGGTGGCCATCAGGTTATCCTTGGTGATTCCTGGTATTCAGCTGATACGCAGCGCAAATTAAATGAATTGACAAGAACGGATGGGCCAGTTGATCTGAGGTCTTTCTTGGCTTGGATAAATTTGGATTCATCTCTTTGGATTGTCCAGGAACGCATGTCTGGTGCAAGGCGACAAACCGACGTACTAACGCGAAGCGGCATCGAGCCATGGAATGCATGGTTTGATGCGTCGATATTTCTTAATACCAGCGGTCAGCCCGTTTGCGGCGGGGGCGTTAGTCGTATGGCGGAGAACCCAATTGTAAATATTGGCACTGGTGGTGGACTGGCGCCGCTATTAATTGGAAACTGGCCCACTTAATTGTGCCGATTGTCCCGAGAGCTCTTTAGCCCTCGGGCTTTTTTTATTTTGATTTCTGACCCTTACAATGTGCCTGGCGGACACCATCACCGAAACGTTATGTCCAGG